>Ga0207657_10006853_pt1 | contig 11753 bp, 10 predicted proteins | sample KBSC33metaG_FD_184316 | JGI IMG/M metagenome (GOLD analysis project Ga0207657, IMG submission 184316) | Corn rhizosphere microbial communities from Kellogg Biological Station, Michigan, USA - KBS C3-3 metaG (SPAdes) (version 2) | ecosystem: Host-associated > Plants > Roots > Rhizosphere > Soil ...
TCGAGGCCTGCGAGCGGACAATCGGCCTAGCTTAGTACCGAAAATACCAGTTAGTCAATTGGTATTCTACTGGTCTATGGCGCGGCATCATATCGTCGCCGAATGCGCAGCGCCAGCCGATACGGGCCTTCTTTAGAGGCGGCCGAGGCAGGGTTGCCGGGTAATACCAGTTCGGCGGCCCCGACTGGGCGGGAGCGCGCGGTCAGCTCAACAGCGTGCCGAGCAGACCCGCGATACCGAGGCCGAGCGCCGCCAGCGCGTCGCCCGCGATCAGTCCACCGCCGACCAGCGACGTCGTACTCATGTCGCTCGGCAGCGCTGCCGCCTTGTTCTTCCGTTTGGGCAGGCTGTTGACGAAGCTCGAGAGTGCGCCGCCGGCGGCGAACCAGGCGGAGGTCATCAGGTTCAAAAACCCGCCGAACGACGTCGCGTACGGCGACGGGAGCACGATCGCGTCGAGGACGAAGTCGGTGCTGAAGCCTGCACGGCCCGACTTGACAAACGCCTGGTATCGCTCGCGCGACTTGATGTACTTGCGCAGGAACTCGGTGGCGAAACCGATCAGGATGCCGATCCAGATCGCGGTGCGCTGATAGGGCTTGTCGTCGGTGAGGCTGCGCAATACGCCGACGAACTTGTAGGTCATCGCGGACGTCCATTGCGCCGGCTGCTTGTCGGCGGGCATCGTCGTCTGGTCGAGTCCCAGCACCGGATACGCGCTCATGAAGAGCTTGGCGAACACCACCGCCATGATCGCGCCCATCACGATGCCGGCTACCTGGAAGCGGAACTGGATCATCCGATTGGTGCCCAGGCGCCAGCCGGTCGAGCGGTCCTGCTGCATGTCGCAGGCTTCGCTGGTCGAGACCAGGAGGACCGTCGCGGCCATCATTCCGACGATCGGATCGCGCAAGCCGATGCCCGCCATCAGGACCACGGTGACGACGAACGCGGAAGAAATGGGGTTCGAGTCGGTGATGCCGAGCGATATCCCGTTGACCAGCGCGAACACGAACACGAGCAGCACGGCCATCACCAGGTAGCCGACCGGCTGGTGCAGGACCTGCGACCCGACAGCGACGATGCAGATACCCCAGAACACGACCCAGGCGACGAGCCGCCGGGTGTTCGTTTTCTTCCAGTCCTCCTGCTCGACGACTTTCTCCGCGCCGACCTGACGCGAGCGTTGCCAGGCGCGGAACAGAATCAGCGACACGTCGACGATTGCGGCGCCCATGATCATGCCGAGCGCGATCAGGAACGTGATCTTGCGGAACGGCTCGTTCGGCTGCAGCCATCCGATCGAGATGAAGTACGGCATCATCGCCCAGCCGGCGAGCCCGCCGACGATGGCGGCGATGCCGATGCGCGCTCCGACGATCATGCCGGCGCCGAACGTCGATGTCGACAGGTCGATCGCACCCAGCGCCGCGATCTTCGCGCTTCCGATGCCGCCGGCGACGCCGAGCGCCATGCCGCCGAAGAGCCGCGACACCGATTGCCGGAGCAAGTCGGGATCGGTCAGCGCGCGCAGGATGTTCGCGACGGCGAGCCCCGACGGAAACGTGAGCTGCAGGCGGTCGACCAGGATCGGCGTGTAGAGCATGCCGACGCCCACGCCGAACATCCCGATGCACATCATGTAGAGAATCAGCTGCCACATCGGCGGGGCCGGCATGCCCATCCACGTCATCGCCTGGATGACGACCGCCATCGCGCTCATCCCGGCGACCGATGCTGCGGTCGTCTGGATGTAGTTGGCGCCGTGACGTCCGGCGGCGCCGTAGCCGAAGGTCACCGTCGAGCCGAGTATGCCGGCGAGCACCTGCCCGCCGACGAAGAAGCCCAGCGAAAAGTTCATGTACGACGCCGCGACGCCGCCCAGCGGGCCGAGGATCAGGATGCCGACGGCGCCCAGCAGCGCGTAGTACTTCCAGGTGCCGGGTTTGGGCAACCAGGCCCAGCGCGGCGCGGCCTCGGAAAGCGGCATCGGTGTCGTGGCCATGGTCCTCCGGGGTCGTGATCGATCGCCCTTATCTTAATGGACTTGTGCGGCAGACGATACCGGCGCGAGTGCGGCCTGTCCGGATGCAGTGCCAGCGCGTCAGCGCTTGCCGATCTGCACCAGCTCGTCGGCGACGAGCCATGTGTTGCCGGCGCGATGCCAGGTGCATGGAGCCACTTGTGACACATCGCTTCGACCCGGGGGTTATCGCCAATTTGCTAAGCTCCGGGAAAAGCGAGCGAGGGCCCGGGCGCCGGGGCAGAGCGCGGCGCGCATACAAGGGGGAAACGATGTCGACGATGCGATGGCTGCAAGGCCTCGCCGCCTGCGCGCTGGCGATGAGCTTGGCGTGCTGCGGCGAAGAAAAGGAATCCGGGCGCGGCGTGCCGAAGGCGGGCGCCGCGGCGTCCAAGGCCGTCGAGTCGAAGCCCGCGCCCTATGCCTACCCCGCACCGGTCAAGGGTCACCTCAAGGAAATCAACATCGGCGAGTTCGATCTGGTCGACGGTATCGCCTACCCGTCGATGAGCGGCGCCGGGACCGTTATCTACGTCGCCAGCAAGCCGGTCGCCTCGCCCGTGCTGGTCGACTCGGCCTGCCCGCTGACGCAGGCGCGGGCGCTCGCGAAGTTGCGCAATGCGAGCTTTGCCGAGGTGACGCTCGACTCGGCAGGAAAGTCGAAGTACTTCGATGCCGGCACGCCGTTCGGCGGCAGCCTCACCGACCTCACGCCCCGCGACTGGTCGAGCACGTTGAAAGCCGACGCCGGCCGCGCCGCCGGCAGCGTCACGCACCGGCAGTACGGCAAATTCGACTTCGATCTGCCGCTGTCGAATCCAAAGATCGACCAGATAAGCGACGGCGATCGGCAGCAAAAGCGCAAGCTCGCGGCGACGACACCGAAGCCGGGCGGGCAGGCGATTACGGCGGCGTACGTCGCATTGCGCGACGCGGCGCTCAAGAAGGATTTGAAAGCGACGCTCGCAGCGCTGGGATTCGATGCGAAGCAGAGCGCCGCCATCCGTGGCATGGAGGGTATCGACGCCGACTTCCTGGTCTTCGCCGACCGCTTCCTCACGCCGGGCACCCCCGGCGATCCGTGGGACAAGCCGGGCGCGGGCCAGATCCGGGGAGAAGGCGTGAAGGCCAGCGGCAAGAAATACTTCAACGACTATTATTTCGATGTCTGCGGCGACCATCTGGTACTTACACACATCGTCGAGCAATCGCCCTGACCGCGCCGGTCCGACGCGGCGGGTTCACGGCGCGCCAGACCGCCGCCTCGCGATCTCTTCCGGCGGGCGAACCTTGCGGCAGGTCGCCAGCAGCAGCAGGTCATAGACGATCTTGACCGCTCCGGCGATCGCCAGCGGCCAGCCGAAGCTCGACAGGCCGAGCAGGTAGCCGGCGAGCAGCGGGCTCGTTGCCGAGGCGAGGCTGCGCGGGACCGAGGTAATGCTCGCGGCGGCGGCTCGCTCGCCGGGCGAGACGACCGCCATCACGTACGAGCTTCGCGTCGGCACGTCCATCTGCGATAAGGCGCTTCGCACCAGCAGCAGCACGATCACCCAGCCCAGGTCGGGCACGAACGGCGTCAACACCAGCAGCAGGCTGGATGGCAGATGGGTGAACACCATCGTGTTGATCAGGCCGATCCGGTTGGCGATGCGCACGGCGACCAGATATGAAAAGGCCGAGAACACGCCGGTCCAGAAAAAGATCGTGCCGGCGACGGCGGTGGAGAGCTGGAACTTCTGGAACAACCAAAGGGCGAGCATCGACTGCACGATGAATCCGCCGCCGAAGGCGTCGAGGCTGAACAGGGCGGCGAGGACGTAGACGATGCGCTTGGACCGGTGCAGCGGCGCCGCCGGCGCTTCGGACTCGGTGGCGAGCGCGGCCGGAAGCTTGCGGTAAATCAACGCCGAGGCGACGCCGATCAGCGCGTACAGCACGAACATCGCCTTGATCGCCGATGGCAGCGATGTGCCGAACGCGCTCGCCAGCCATTCGGGCACGCCGGCGAACAGCGCTCCGGCGGCTCCGACCAGCGCGCCGGCGAGACTGTAGCGCGCGAACACGGCGGTGCGCTGCTTGTCCGATACGACGCGGGCGAGCACGGCCTGCTCGAGCGGCAGGAAAACGCTGACGTCGCCGCTCGACGGGTTGAGCGTGCCGACAAAGGCCACGATCAGCAGCGGCCAGAATTGCGCGATCGCCGCGAAGCCGAGCCCGGTCGCGGTCATCAGCGCCGTGGCCGCGAGCAGCAGCGTGCGGTAGCGGTAGCGATGCGCATGCAGCCCGACGACCAGCGTCAGCACGCCGGAGCCCAGCAGCGTTGCGGTCGTGATCACGCCGACCTCGAACGGCGACAGCCCCAGCGCCAGCAGATAGACGGGAAGGAGGAGGCTCACATAGCCGTCGCCGAACGCCCGCAGCGCGCGGACCCACAACAGCCTGCGCACGTCGGCCGAGATCATCGCCACCCGATCGCGCGGTGAGGGCGTTGCGGCGACATCAGGCGATGCGACGCGCGCCGGTCCGAACCCCGTTCACCGGGTGCCCTGGCTTTCGTAGGCGAAATCGTCGAACAACGTCACGCTGTCGGCTTTGGTCCATACGCCGACGGCGCCGGGCCCGGCAATATGATCGTCGTCGATCTCGATATAGGTCCTGCCGTCGAGCGCGACGCGGATATGCGTACCGGAAAACTCCACGCGCAGCGCATGCCACTTTTTGCCGGCGACCGGCGCATCGACATACTTGATGGTGATGCGCCGGCCCGCGTTCGTGTAGTAGAGCGAGACATTGTTTTCCAGCGCATTGGCGCGCGCGACATAGTAGTTGCCGCCATCCTTCCAGCGCCAGACGATTCCTGCCGCCTGGTCTTCGTTGCCCGAAAGCGGCTTGAAGCGCACTTCGACATGCCCATCGGCCATCGCGCTGTCCCGGCGAACGCACCAGGGAAAATCGCCGCGGCCGCTCTGCTTCAGAACGTTCGGCTGCGACGGTGCGTTTGCGTCGTTTTCGACGCTCCACCGATGAGTGCCGTGACCGGTGACGCCGGCGATCCAGCCTGCCGGGACCTTGCCGACGGGGTCGGCATCGAAATTGAATGTTTCCGCCATGGCGATGGTGCTCCAGAGTTGGATGCCGAGCATCGCGCTGCCCACGCAAAGCGTCCGGCGATTCATGGCGCTGGCCGCCTGGCCGGCGCTGCGGACGCGCAGCGGCCGCAGCTGCCCGAACCGGTGTCGCCGTGTTGTTGATGCGAAGGCGGAGGTGCCGCAGATGCGCCCAACGTACGCTCCCGCGGGCTGCTGGCCCGGCGATCGGAGCAGAACTTGGACGCCGATGGGCGTCTTGAAGCGGGGAGTCTGCCTACAGTCCCCGCGCTACACGTACACTTCATCATAGCGAACTGCCGCCGCCAAATCAAGGCGCGTACCGCGACCGAGGAGCCCACGATGACCCGGCCATTTCAGCAGTGGAAGGTACTGCCGCACGGCAAGCTCTCGGAGATCGATGAAAACATCCTGACGGTGACCGGCGACATCCGCATGCCGATGATGCGTCTGCCGCGACGCATGACCGTGGTCCGCCTGAACGGGTCGCGGCTTATCGCGTTCAGCGCGATCGCGCTGAACGAGGCCGAGATGACCAGGCTCGAAGCTTATGGCCGTCCGGCATTCCTGGTCGTGCCCAGCGACAAGCATCGACTCGACGCGAAACCGTGGAAGAGCCGTTATCCGGCGATGCAGGTGGTCACGCCGGAAGGCGCCCGGGCCAAAGTCGAGGAGGTGGTGCCGGTCGACACGGTAGAGCCTGGCTTCGACGACCCGAACGTCCGGTTTGTCACCGTTCCGGGAACCCGAGGCCACGAGGCTGCGCTGGTCGTTCGCACGCCGAACGGCACGACGCTGGTGCTGAACGACCTGGTCGGCAATATCCGCACCGAACCGGGCTCACGCAGCTGGCTGTTGCAACTTGCAGGCTTCGCCGGCAAGGAAGCGCAAATCCCCCGAGTGGTGAAAATGGTGATGATCAAGGACGCAAGCGCGCTGCGCGCTCAGCTGATGCAGTGGGCCGAAATCGATTCGCTGAAGCGCATCCTCGTATCGCATGGCGCGCCGATCGACGAGAACCCGCGTCAGACCTTGCGCGATCTGGCGGGTTCGCTGGCGTAGCCGAAGAAAATTACCGCAGGCTGCCGGGAAAGCCGCGGCCTCAAACAATCGACGTAGCGGCCTTGGCAGGCCGGCGCGTGGAAGAGAAGCGGAATCCGTTGCGTCCGGCCTCCTTCACTTCGTACATCGCCGCATCCGCGCTTCTGAGCAAGCCAGCCGCGTCGGTTCCGTCATCGGGGTAGACGGCGATACCGATGCTCGCGGCGAGAGTAAGCTGCCGTCCTTCGATAACGAGCGGCTCCGCCATCGCTGCGACGATCCGCTCGCCGACCAGCGCCGCGTCGGCCGGGAGCCGGGCGCCGTCCAGCACGATGGCGAACTCATCGCCGCCCCAGCGTCCGACGCTGTCGCTCGACCGGACGCACCGCTGCAGCCGCGATGCCACTGCCTGCAATGCCAGATCGCCGATCGCATGGCCATGCGTGTCGTTCACATTCTTGAAGCCGTCGAGATCGATGAAGAGCAAGGCCAGGCCGTCGTTCCGGCGATGCATGCGGCGCAGCGTCTGCTCCAGCCGATCGTTCAGCAGCCGCCGGTTCGGCAAACCGGTCAGCGCATCGAAGCTCGCCAGCTGTTCGAGCTCACGTTGCGCGGCTTTCAACAGCGAGATGTCGGTGAACACCCGCACGTGGTTGCGAAGCGTGCCGTCGGGGTTGCGCACGCAGGAGGCGGTCACCCACAGCGAGAGCGGCGCCCCGTCCTTCCGGATGCGCGACACCTCCGCCGTGACGAAGCCGTCGCGGAGCTGGCGCTGCATCCTGGATTTGGATTGTTCGACATCGAGCGGGCGAAACGGCGATTCGGCCAGAATCTTGCCGACGATGTCTGCTGCATCGAATCCGGTCAGTTTCGAGAACGCGGCGTTGACCATGACCACGCGGTCATCGGCGTCGCTGATCACGATCGCGTCGGCGGTCGTCTCGAACACCTTCGAGGCGAGCTGCAGCTCGTCGGTGCGCGCGCGCTCCTCGGTGATGTCGGCTGCGCTGGTCATGATGTGCTCGATCCCGCCGTCGGGCCCGAAGATCGGGGCGCGGACCAGGTGGTAGATGCGCGACGGCTCGCCCGGCGAATCGTGCACCTGCACGATGTCCTGCACCATCGGGCTCGCCAGCATCTGCCGGTCGAGCTCAACGATTTGCGCCGCATACGGAGGCGCCACGACGTCGCCGACCGTCTTGCCGAGCGCTTCCTTGCCGATTCCGAAGATCAGCTTGTTCGACTCGCTGCATAGCACGTACCGGCCGAAATTCTCCGGACGCATGCTGCGGACGGTGATGCCCGAGGGAATATTGTCGACCAGCGTCTCGAGAAAGTAACGCTGGGATTTGAGCTCGGCCCGCTGACGTTGCAGGCGGACCGCCTGCAGGGTGACGATGCCGAAAAACAGCGCAATGATCGCTGTCGCGGCCACCCTGATGATCAGATAGTCGCGTCTGTTCTGGTAGAAATCGCCGAATGCTTCGTCGGTCGCTTGCGCTGCCGTCACGATGAACGGGTAATCGGGCAGCCTTCGGTAAGCCACGATTCGCCTGACGTGGTCGGCGCCGCCCTGCGTTTCGTAATGCCCCGAGGCATTCGTGCGCGCGAGGGCTACAAGTTCCGCCTCGCTTCCATCGGGAACCGAGGTTACGCTGCTGCCCACGCGGCGCGCCCGCACGGTCCCGTCGAGGCCGAGCAATTCCAGGCGGCCCTGTTTGCCCAGCCCCGCTTCCTGATAGAACTCCGTGAAGTATTCGGGCGTCACCGCGACCAGAACGATCCCTGCGAACGAGCCGTCGGGACGGTTCAAGCGGCGACTCGACAGGACGGTCGGGAGACCGGACGTGCGGGCGATGACGGGCTTGCTGATGTCGAGCGACCCGGTGTCCCGCTCCCGGTGCAGCCGAAAGTATTCGCGATCCGCAATCCTGAAGGGGCTGAAGGGCTGGGTTCGGGCAACGATGTTGCCTTCGGCGTCGGCCACGCTCAGCACGACATGCCCATCGCCCTCGACGAGCAGGCCTTCGCGGGTGAGCTGAGCCAGATCGATCGATTGATACTGCTCGAATTCATGCTTGACCAGGAGCGCCATGCGATCGACATCCTTGATCGTTCGCTGCGCATGTTGTTCGAACTCCGCGGCTAGACTTTCCGTCGCGCGCGTCGTAGCGTAGGTCAGCGCGTGCTCGGTGGCCCGCAACTGTACCCACGTCGCCGCCCACATGCCGGCGAGGAGCAACAGGCCGAACGCGGGCAGCGCCCACAGCGAATGCCTATGGCGAATGAGCGAAAAGCGACGGTAGCTGGGCTGATCCAATGACGTCTGACGGCACAAACTGCCTTAACCGGGCGTTGGACAACGCATGCCCCCGGTGCCGGTAATCTTCAGGTGCGTGCCGGCCTCTACGCAGCAAGAAGGGGGCCAAGCGCGGTGGGAAGGCGCCGCTCAGCCCGCCGTCACATCGTCGCCCCGGGTAAAGTGCCGCTGAACCGGCCGCCTGGAGCGAAACTCGCGGGCCAGCAGGGCGGTCGCGACGTCCATCTGGACGCTGTCACCGCAGGTGAACACGTCGACCGCCGCGTAGCGATGCTCGGGCCATATGTGGATCGCAAGGTGCGACTCGGCGATGACGACGACGCCCGAAATGCCACACGGCGCGAATTTATGGAAGACTGTCTCGACGACGGTGGCGCCGGCGGCGCGAGCCGCTTCAACGAGGGTCTTCTTCACCCACGCGATGTCGTCAAGATGAGCGGTCTCGCACTCGTAAAGGTCGAGCACGACTTGCGCCCCGAGTCTTGTGCCCAGCGCGAATTCGCTTACCAAGGCGGAAACGGCAATGTCCCGCGTCACTTGAGTTGTCTCCACGCCGACCTCCAATCGATTCGAATCACTGCTCGTCACTGCTTCTTGCGCTTTGCTCGGTCTGTCTTTCTTTTTTTCTTTTTCTTGCCCGGCGGGCGTCCCGTCTTTACGCTCTCGACCGCGGCGACCACCTTGGCCAATGCCTCATCCGGGAGGCGCACCAGCGACGCAAGCCCTGCTCGCAACAGCTCGCTTTTCTTGATGGCCACGCCGAGGCCGATACATCTTTTTTTCAGTGCTCCGATCAGCTGGTGCTCGGCTGCCGGCATGGTGAAACTGTCACGAATCACCCGCACCAGCTTGACGCTCTTCGCGGCCTTCCTTTTGCCCTTCAACGACGAGCCCGGCTTACGCTTCGCGGCCCGCGCGGGAGCCGCGCCAAGCTGGTCAGCGCCGTATCTGGAAGGTCTGCTGGACATCGGGCTGGCTTCGAAAGGGGCGGCCGTAAATGAAGGCGCAATAATATACTATATATACAGTTTACGCAACGCGCCCCCGCCAGCCGGTACCGGGGTCGTGTGAACCAGGACGAAAGGAGGATCTGATGCCGATGGTCACGATTCAGGAGCGAGCGCCGGTGTTGCTCGCCATCGCCCTCGCGCTCGCGGCCTACGGCGCGCACGCGGACGAACGCCATGACGCGGCGTACGGCAGGCCAGGCGACCCGGCCAAGGCCTCCCGCACCGTCGCGATCGACATGTCGGACTCGCTGCGCTTCACGCCCGCGCTGATCGAGGCAAGAAAAGGCGAGACGATCCGCTTTGCTCTCAAGAACTCCGGCAAGGTGAGGCACGAAATGGTGCTGGGCTCGAGCAAGGAGCTCAAGGAGCACGCGGCGCTGATGCGGAAGTTTCCGGGAATGGAACATGCCGAACCGAACCGGCGGAGCGTGGATCCCGGCAAGACCGGAGACCTCGTCTGGCAATTCACTCGCGCCGGAACCTTCGACTTTGCATGCCTGCAACCAGGTCATTTCGAAGCAGGCATGCGCGGCAGGATTACGGTCAGGTGAGCAATGCCGGCGACAGCGGCGCGCAGACCCGCCCGCGAGGCAAAGAAGGCGGATTGCGCCGCACCTTCGCGGCGCGCCAGTGGCCATCGCACCCTCGGCCGCGGCTCCTTTGGGGATGGTCGCGACTGTTGAGACGGACGAGTCTGGGGATTACTGCTCGGTGTTGCCCTCATGATGGCCATCAAGGCAGCCTGCGATTCCGTCGAGGATTTGCAGCCCCTCAGCGCATTTCTAGGACACGGGCTCGCGAGAATGGCGACGGATGATTCGAAAGGCGCCTAGCGCTGGTACAGTTTCAATGATCGTCGCGAACGCCCTCAGGACGAGCAACCGTGCCCACCAGGCATCGCGACTTCCCGGTGCCGACTAGCATAAGCGTGCGTGAACTCAGCCCCCAGCAGAAAAATCTGCGCCGAATAATAGAGCCACAGCAACAGGACGAGCAACGCGCCCGCTGCTCCGTAAGCGGATGCGATCGCGCTTCGGGCCAGGTACATCCCGATGGCTATTTGGCCGACGGTAAAGAGCACCGCAGTCGTAAGCGCGCCGATCCATACATCACGCCACGCAATCCGTGCATTGGGGAGCCATTTGTACAGCATGGCAATGAGCATCGTAATGACCGCCAGCGAAAGAAAAAAGTTGGCAACGTACAGAAACAGCGCCGCTCCGGGGAACAGGGTGGCCCAGTATTTTCCGGCCGCCGCCACCACCCCGGTCAAGACCAGTGAAACGAGCAGAAGAAATCCGATTGCCAGGACCATCCCCAGGGAGAGCACGCGTGCCCGTACAATGGTCAACAAGCCGCTTCCTTCCCGCGGAGGCGCTTTCCAGATTCGATCGAGGTCGTCTTGCAACTCCACCAGTACCGTCGTTGCACCAACGAGTACGGCAATCGCGCCTATGGTCGTCGCGACTATTCCGGTTGTCGTCTCCTGGGCTCCTTTCAGGAGTGCCTGAATCGCTTGTGCTGCCGACACGCCGACGATGCCGCCGAGTTGAGCCACGATCGCGCCTCGCGCCGCGTCTTCGCCATAGGCGGCGCTGGCAATAGCAATGACGATGATCAGAAGAGGGGCCAGCGAAAAAGCGCTGTAAAAAGCCAACGCCGCGCCCATGCTAGGCGCATTGTCAGCAACCCATGCGCTTCCGGATCGCTTTAGCAGGTCAACGTACAAACGCCAGTGCATAGTGCGCAAACCAGTGGCAAATATGCGGCGCTACCGGCCCAAGAGAGCTGTCAGTACTATACCCGATGGACAAGTCCATGATTTTGCCAAGGCGCGACGAACAGAAGGGGCAGGAATATCAGCGCACCTTCGAATCCTGCAATTTGCGGGATCGACTGAAACGCAAAAATTGCAACGAATGAATAACTTGTCGCACCGATTATGCATTGCCCCGATGATGGACTGGACCGACCGTCATTGCCGTTACTTCTTCCGGCTGATCGCCCCCCGCGCGCGCTTGTACACCGAAATGGTGACGACGGGCGCGATGATGTTCGGCAACGTGCCGCGGCACCTCGACTTCGATCCGGCCGAGCATCCGGTCGCGTTGCAGCTCGGCGGTAGCGACCCGTCAGCGCTCGCGCACTGCGCACGGCTCGGCGAAGCCTGGGGCTACGACGAGATCAACCTCAACGTCGGCTGTCCGAGCGAGCGCGTGCAGACCGGAAGCTTCGGCGCCTGCCTGATGGCC
>Ga0207657_10006856_pt1 | contig 11750 bp, 9 predicted proteins | sample KBSC33metaG_FD_184316 | JGI IMG/M metagenome (GOLD analysis project Ga0207657, IMG submission 184316) | Corn rhizosphere microbial communities from Kellogg Biological Station, Michigan, USA - KBS C3-3 metaG (SPAdes) (version 2) | ecosystem: Host-associated > Plants > Roots > Rhizosphere > Soil ...
ACGGGCCAAGGTCAATGAAGACAGTTGCAGTACTGGGCGGAGGTCCCGCTGGTTCGTTCGCTGCCGAGCGGCTGGCGAGCGCGGGCTTGCGGACCCTGGTCTTCGACGAGAAACTCGCGTGGGAGAAGCCCTGCGGCGGCGGACTTACTTACAAGGCGTATCAGCAGTACCCGTTTTTGATCCACAACGACACGCCCAAGAAATTGATTCATGACACCACGCTGGCGGCGCCGAACGCCGGCGAAGTGAAGATGCCGCTATCGCGGCCGCTGGTGATTTATTCGCGGCTGGATTTGAACCGCATGTTGCTGCTTCGCGCCGAGAGGGCCGGGGCGGCCATCGAAAAGACGCGCGTGCTGAGTATCGAGCGCCGCGAGCGCGGCTGGCGCCTGCGCACACAAGGCGGCATCGCCGAGGCAGACTTTTGCATCGTCGCCACGGGCGCGCGCAATCCTCTGCGCGAAGTGGGAACGGAGTGGAGCGCGAAAGACACCATGAGGGCGCTGGGTTACTACGTGCCGGCGTCGCGCGATCAAATCGACATTCAATTTCTGCCGCAGCTCGAAGGATACATCTGGGTGTTTCCTCGCTGCGGGCACCTTTCGGTCGGTATCTGCGGCAAGGGCGAGCCAGCGCAGGCTCTGAGGGTCCGGCTTGAACGTTATATGGACGAGCGCGGCATGGCGTGGCGCGGGTCAAAGTTTTACAGCCACATGCTGCCATCGCTCGAATCGCCGGGATGGAAGAATAATCGCGTGGCCGGCGAGGGTTGGATGGCGGTGGGCGACGCGGGCGGACTGGTTGATCCCATCACGGGCGAAGGTTTGTACTACGCGATGCGCTCGGGCGACCTGGCGAGCCAGGTTGTACTGGATGATGCGCACGGCCTTCTGGAGAAAGCCGCGGCTTATCGCGCCAGCCTCGCGCGGGAGTTTGCCTTGGATCTGGAGTTCGCGTCGACCTTGGCGCGGCGGTTATTCCTGGGCACATTTATGTTCAATTCGGTGCCGGCGCGGATGGTCCAATTCATGCGGCGCAGTCCGCGGTTCCGCGACTTGATGCAGGACTTGTTCGCGGGCACGCAGCCGTATATCGAACTGCGCGGCCGCCTGCTGCGAAACCTGAGTGGCACGCTGAAGGAAGTGCTGATGAATCTGGCGCTGAATCGTGTGATCCCGGAGAGCTCGCGCGCCGGGTTATGAGGACACTGCGTTCTGGGGAGTTGTTCGCGCGGGCGCAGGCGCGCATTCCTGGCGGCGTGAATTCGCCGGTGCGGGCGTTCCGCAGCGTCGGCGGCGTGCCGCGATTCATCGAGCGGGGCGAAGGCTCGCGCATCTTCGACGTCGACGGCAATTCTTATATCGACTACGTGGGCTCATGGGGACCGTTGCTGCTGGGGCATCGTCCGCAGCCGGTGATTGACGCGCTGCGCGAGGCGCTGGAGCGCGGGACAAGTTTTGGCGCGCCTACCGAGGGCGAAGTCGAGCTGGCCGAGTTGATCTCGCAAGTGGTGCCGTCGATGGAGATGCTGCGGCTGGTGAATTCCGGCACCGAGGCGACGATGAGCGCGCTGCGCGTGGCTCGCGGATTCACGGGCCGCGACCTGACGATCAAGTTTGAAGGCTGCTACCACGGGCACGTCGATTCGCTGCTGGTGAAAGCCGGGTCGGGCATGGCGACGCTGGGGATCGCGGACACTGCGGGCGTTCCCAAAGGGTTTGCGGAAACGACACTGGCGCTGCCTTACAATTCGATCGCGGCTGTCGAGCAGGCGTTCGCCGTGCGCGGCGGGCAGATCGCGGCGGTGATCGTGGAGCCGGTGGTGGGCAATATGGGGTGCGTGCCGCCCGCGCCGGGATTTCTGGAAGCGCTGCGGGAACTGACGGCGCGGCATGGCGCGCTGCTGATCTTCGATGAAGTGATGACGGGTTTCCGCGTGGCGCTCGGCGGCGCGCAGCAGCGTTTTGGAATCAAGCCTGACCTGACGACGCTCGGCAAGATTATCGGCGGCGGCTTGCCGATCGCTGCGTACGGCGGGCGCGCCGATATCATGCGCAAAGTCGCGCCGCTCGGTCCGGTGTATCAGGCGGGAACGCTTTCGGGGAATCCGCTCTCGGTGGCGGCGGGACTGGCGATGCTGCGTTACTTGATTGCCAATCCGGAAGTTTACGAACAGCTAGAAGCGCGAACGGCTCAGTTGACTGCGTGGGTTCCAGCGGGCATCACGATCAACCGCGTGGGCGCGATGTTCACGCTTTTCTTTTCTCCCGATCCGGTTACCGATTGGGACTCGGCCAAGAAGTGCGACACCGCGCGCTTCGGCCAATTCTTCCACTTCATGCTGGAGCGTGGCGTGTATCTCGCGCCCTCGCAGTTTGAAGCGGCATTCCTGTCGACCGCTCACAGCGAGGAAGATATTCGCTATACGATCGCCGCCGCGCGCGAGTTCTTCGGCGCTTAGTATAGATCCAATTCCACTGGCGCTCCGGCGCTGCAACCGAGAAGGCCGGCGGCTGAGGCTTGGTTGGCGGCGATTTCCAGATGCCCGGAACTTCCGACAATAACGAACAGATCGCCCGCTTCTGTCTCCGCGTAGGTTAGCGCCAGACGATGGATGCGCTGAGTTCCGGCGCGCATTTCAAACGGGCGCGAGTTTATGCCGGCAAACTCGCGGGCCGCGAAGTTCGTAATCAAATTGCCGAAGCGGTCCACTTTGAGGATGGTGCCGCGCCACGCGTCTTTGCCGGCGCGCGAAGGCCGCGTCATCTCGATGCGAATGTAGTCGTCGATCCGTTTGCCGAACGCGGCGGGCTGCGCGCCCTTCGCCAAATGCGCGGCGGCCGGGGCGAACACGTCGCGTCCGTGAAAGGTGCGGCTGATGTCGCGGCGCAGGAACCTCGGATTCGAGATTACGCGGACCTTATGCGGGGCGGCGTCGAACACCATCGAGAGAACTCCGTTATCGGGCGCGATAAAGAAGTGGCCGCCGGCTTCCGCCAGGATGGGACGCCGCGCGCTGCCGACACCGGGGTCGACGACAATCACGTGGATCGTGCGCTTGGGAAAGTAGGGCCACGCTTCGGCGATGATGAAGGCGGCTTCGGTCAGGTTGTAGGGCGCGACATCATGGCTGATATCGATGACCCGCGCCGCGGGTGCGATGCCCGCGACGACGCCTTTCAAGACGCCCACAAAGTGGTCGGAAAGCCCAAAATCCGTGGTAAAAGTGATCAGCCGATTCGCCATGTGCTGATAAGATTGTAATGAACCCCGTGACCCGTTATTACTTCGATCACAACGCCACCACGCCGGTCTCGCCCGAAGTATTTCAGGCGATGGCTCCGCTGATGACGACTGTGTTTGGAAACGCCTCCAGCATCCACCAGTTCGGACAGGAAGCGCGCTGCGAACTGGACCGTGCGCGTCGCTCAGTGGCTGCGATGTTGGGCGCAAAAGCGGAAGAAATTGTTTTCACGGGCGGCGGCACGGAAGCGGATAATATGGCGATTTTTGGCGCCGGTGGACATGTCGTCACCACTACGGTGGAGCACCCGGCGGTGTTGCAAGCCGCTGGGCAGTTGCCTTCCGCAACGTTCGTGCCGGTGGACCGCAACGGTATCGTCGACCCCCAAGCCGTGCGAGCGGCGATCCGTCCCGACACGAAGCTGATCAGTGTGATGCACGTGAACAACGAGTTGGGCGTGATTCAGCCGGTGCGCGAGATTGCGGAGATTGCTCACGAGGCCGGGGTCCTGTTCCATTCCGACGGCGTCCAGGCCATGGGCAAGCTTCCGGTGAACGTCGGCGAACTTGGCGTGGATTTCTACTCGATCAGCGCTCACAAGATTTACGGACCTAAGGGGATGGGTGCGCTTTACATTCGAAAGGGCGCGGAACTGCGGCCGTTGCTGTATGGCGGACCGCACGAACGCAAGATGCGTGCGGGCACGGAGAACGTCGCGGGCGCGGTGGGATTCGGGCGAGCGGCCGAGTGGGTGATCGAAGAGAGCGGAGCCGAGGCGGCGCGGCAAAGTGCGTTGCGCGATCGGCTGGAGCAAGGAATTCTCGCGCGTGTTGCGGGAGCGCATGTGAATGGCGCGGGCGCGGTGCGTGTCGGCAACACCTCCAACATTCGTTTCGACGGCATTGATAGCGAACCGCTGCTGATTGCGCTGGATCTCAAGGGTTTCGCGGTATCCAGTGGATCGGCGTGCTCGAGCGGCGCCACTGAGCCGTCGCACGTGCTCGCGGCGATTGGGCTCACGCGCGAACAGGCGCGATCGAGCGTGCGTTTTTCGTTGGGTCGCTCGAACAATCAAGAACAGATCGACGCGTTGATCGATGCCGTGGTTCAAGTGGTAACGCGACTCAGAAAGCTGGCGCCGGCTTATGTCTGAACACAACCTGTCTGATCACACGGTTGCGGTGGCCATGTCGGGCGGCGTCGATAGCTCAGTCGTCGCGGGACTGCTCAATCGCGCGGGTGAGCGTGTCATCGGCATGACCATGCAGCTCTGGAATCAGAAGCGCCTGCCGGACATTGCGACTGACAAGCCCACCGGCCGCTGCTGCTCGCTCGACGATGTGTATGATGCGCGCCACGTCGCCCAGCACCTGGGCATCCCGTATTACGTGGTGAATTTCGAGCAGCGCTTTGAGGCGCAGGTGGTGAAGCCGTTCATTGATGAATATCTGGCGGGCCGCACGCCGATCCCCTGCACGCTGTGCAACAACTTCATCAAGTTCGATCAGTTTCTGGAAATGGCGGAGGGAATCGGGGCCCGCGAAATCGCTACCGGGCACTACGCGCGCATCGACTGGAATGGAGAAAGTGGCCGCTGGGAAATGCGCCGCAGCGTTGATCGCGCAAAGGATCAGACGTATTTTTTGTGCGGCCTAAAGCAGGATCAACTGGCGCGCACGCGGTTTCCTCTTGGCGGAATGGAGAAGACGCAAGTGCGGGAACTGGCTCGTGAGCTGGGCATCCCCACGGCGGCCAAGCCCGACAGCCAGGAGATCTGTTTCGTCCCCAATGGCGATTACGCGGGGTTCATCGACAGCTACTTTAGAGAGCAGGGAATCGCGCCGGCGGAGACGCAGGGCGAGATTGTAACCGCCGATGGGCGCGTGGTGGGCGAGCATGCCGGCGTTCATCATTTCACGGTGGGCCAGCGGCGCGGGTTGGGCGTGGCGGCCGGCGAACCGCTCTACGTGATCGCGACCGAGCCTGCGAATAGGCGCGTGGTGATTGGCCGCAACGACGATCTGCTGCGTGGGTCGATGCACGTCCGCGACGTCAACTGGATTTCGATTGCCGCACCGGCGGTTCCCTGGCGCGCGGAAGTCAAAATTCGCAATAAGCACGCTGCCGCGGCGGCCACGCTGCATCCGGTGGCGAGCGGCCAAGGCGAGGCCACGCGCATCGAAGTCCGCTTCGATGAACCGCAACGCGCGGTGACGCCGGGTCAGGGCGCGGTATTTTATTCTGGCGATCTGGTGCTTGGCGGCGGCTGGATTGAGTGAGTGAGCCGGCGTGAAGACCGTCGAATACTGGCTCGCGCGCTTCGTGCTGGCGACGCTTTCCTTCACTTCGCTTTCGACGGCCAACGCGCTGGCTCGCAGCTACGTCCGGCTGCTCGATGTGGCCTTGCCGCGACTGCGCCGCACAGCGCTTAAGAACCTGGAGATGGCAGGACTCGCGGGCCGGGAGCGCATCACGACCGGCGTGTTCGACTCGGTTGCGAGGCTGGTGGTGACCTTTGCCCGCTTCCCGCAAATTACTCGCGCGAACGTCGCGGAATGGATTCGCTACGAGGGCCTGGAAAACTTTCAACAGGCGCAGGCGCGCGGAAAAGGCGTCCTGGTAGCGACCGGACACTTCGGCAATTGGGAGCTGAGCGCGTTCGCGCATGCCTACCTGGTTGCGCCGATGCAGATTGTCGTCCGGCCCATCGATAATCCCCGGATCGACGCGCTGGTGGAATCGCGGCGCGAGCTTTCGGGCAACCGTGCCATCGCGAAGAAGGACGCGGCGCGCGGAATCATGCGGGCGCTGAGGGAGGGGGACGCGGTGGGCGTTCTGATCGATCAGAACACCACGCCCGACCAAGGCGTGTTTATCGATTTTTTTGGCGTTAAGGCTTGTGCGGGCAGCGCTTTCGTCAAACTGGCGCATCATAGCGGCGCGGCCGTGGTTCCCGGGTACGCGCTGTGGTCGGATAAAGAGCGGCGCTATGTCTTGCACTTCGAGCCTGCGGTGGAAATGACGGGCGACGTGCAGCACGACACGCAGCAAGTACATGCGCGACTGGAAGCCGCTATTCGCAAGCATCCCGACCAGTGGTTGTGGATCCATCGCCGCTGGAAGACGCGGCCGCCGGGGGAAGGGCCGATTTATCGATGACGATCAAACGGGTGTGCGTGTTTTGCGGATCGAGTTCAGGAGCGCGTCCGGCTTACGCAGCGGCGGCGGCTGCGCTCGCGCAAGGGCTGGTGGCCCGCGGACTCACGATTGTCTACGGCGGCGGAAATGTTGGATTGATGGGAGTGCTGGCGGATACCGCTCGCGCGGCGGGAGGCGAGGTCATCGGTGTCATCCCGCATTCGCTGGTCGCCAAAGAAGTGGCACACACGGAACTGCCGGATCTGCGGATCGTCGGCTCCATGCATGAACGCAAGGCGATGATGGCGGACCTGGCGGATGCGTTCATCGCCATGCCCGGCGGCTATGGAACTTTCGAGGAGTTCTGCGAGATCCTCACGTGGACTCAACTCGGCCTGCAACGCAAACCCTGCGGCATTCTAAACGTCGAGGGCTACTACAATCATCTCTTGCAAATGTTCGATCACGCGGTGGCGGAGCAGTTCGTCAAGCCAGTGCATCGCGAAATGTTTATCGCGGACCCAGATCCGGCAACGTTGATCGAGCGCTTGCTGATCTATCAGGCGCCGTTCGTCGATAAATGGCTCGGCCGCGAGGAGACTTGAACTGTCGCTTATTAATCTTTGGGCGACGACGAAAGCGACTCGAGAAAGAGCGCGAGAATCAGAAATCCTGCAAGAGTGGCCGAGACAATCATAGTCTATGGATTCATCATGAGCCAAAAGGATCCGAGCGAACGTGAAATCGCTGTGAAGAATTCGTGAAGTTCCGGTGGGCTGGTCTGCCGGGGCGTTTCTTGGGTCAATTCTGGATAATAGTTCTCTGGAGACTGAGTGAAAGCTTTAGTGAAGGCAAAAGCCGAGCCGGGACTGTCTATCGAGGACATCCCCGAGCCGTCGATAGGCATCAACGACGTTCTGATTCGCGTGCACCGCACCGGTATTTGCGGCACCGATGTTCACATCTACGATTGGGACGAGTGGGCGCGCCAGACCATCCCTGTCCCCATGGCGATCGGCCATGAATTTGTCGGCGAGATTGTGGAGGTCGGCTCCAACGTCATCGATTTTCATCCCGGCGAACTGGTCTCAGGCGAAGGCCACGTAGTGTGCGGGCGCTGCCGCAATTGCATGGCGGGGCGACGCCACCTGTGCGCGCATACTTCGGGCGTGGGCGTGAACCGTCCCGGATGTTTCGCGGAGTTCATTGCTTTGCCGATGACCAATATCTGGCGGCACGATCCGTACGTCGACCGCGACGTGGCGGCCATTTTCGATCCTTTTGGCAATGCGGTGCACACGGCGCTGGCCTTCGAAGTTCTCGGTGAAGACGTGCTGATCACTGGAGCCGGGCCGATCGGAATTATGGCGGCTGCCGTGGTGCGCCACGCGGGGGCGCGCTATGTGGTGATCACCGACGTCAACGAATACCGGCTGGATCTGGCGCGCAAAGTGGGCGTGAATCTGGCGCTGAATGTCCAGCAAACGTCAATCGCGGAGGCGCAGAAAACTTTGGGCATGCAGGAGGGCTTCGACGTGGGCCTGGAGATGTCGGGCAATGCCAGCGCCTTTCGCGACATGATCCACAATCTGTCGCACGGCGCGAAGATCGCGATGCTCGGCATTCCCGCTGGAGAAATGCCGATCAACTGGCGCGAGGTCATTTTCAACATGCTCACCATCAAGGGCATTTACGGCCGCGAGATGTACGAGACCTGGTACAAGATGACGGTGCTGCTGCAATCCGGCCTGAACATTGCGCCGGTGATCACCCACCGCTTCGGTTACCGGGATTACGAAGAGGGCTTTCGCGTGATGCGCTCGGGGCAGAGCGGCAAGGTGATTCTCAATTGGGAGGAGCTGATCTAACGATGCTCGGCACGTATCAGGCATTTGTCGAATCGCAACTCGCGGAAATTCGCGGCGCGGGTTTGTGGAAGCCGGAGCGTGTGCTCGATTCGCCGCAGCGTCCCAACGCGGAACTGCAGGGCGGCGAGCGAGTGCTGGTGCTGTGCGCGAACAATTACCTGGGCCTAGCCGACGATCCGCGCATCATCGCAGCCGCGCGGAATGCGCTCGACCGCTGGGGATACGGCATGGCTTCGGTCCGCTTCATCTGCGGCACCCAGGAGCAGCACAAACAACTGGAGCACGAAATCGCCCGTTTTTTGGGCACCGAAGACACCATTCTTTATTCCTCCTGCTTCGACGCCAATGGTGGATTGTTTGAAACGCTGCTGGGCGCCGAGGACGCGGTCGTATCGGACGAGTTGAATCACGCGTCGATCATTGACGGCATCCGGCTATCGAAAGCGCAGCGCTTGCGTTACAAGAATCGCGACATGGCGGATTTGGAACAGCAGCTCAAGGCGGCGCAGGGCGCGCGTTTCCGCATGATCGCGACCGACGGCGTATTTTCGATGGACGGCTACATCGCGCCGCTGCGAGAAATCTGCGATTTGGCGGAAAAATATCATGCGATGGTGATGGTGGACGATTCGCACGCGGTGGGCTTTGTCGGCGAGACCGGACGCGGCTCGCACGAGCATGCGGGAGTGATGGGCCGCGTGGATATCTTCACCGGCACGCTGGGCAAAGCGCTGGGTGGGGCAAGCGGGGGGTACATCAGCGGCGCGAAGCCGATCGTCGCTCTGCTGCGCCAGCGTTCCAGGCCGTACCTGTTCTCCAATTCGGTGGCTCCATCAATCGTGGCTGCGTCGATCGAGGCTCTGAAGATTCTCACCACTTCGAACGAACTGCCGGAGCGCTTGCGCAAGAAGACGGCGTTCTTCCGCAAGAAAGCGGCGGAGATGGGTTTGCAGATCTTGCCCGGCGAGCATCCGATTGTTCCGGTGATGGTTGGCGATGCCGCCAAAGCTGCGCGCATGGCGGAATATCTGCTTGAGAAGGGCATCTACGTGATCGGATTTTCGTATCCGGTGGTGCCGATGGGCAAGGCGCGGATTCGGACGCAGGTGTCGGCGGCTCACACCACCGATCAGCTGGCCTGGGCCGCGGAAATGTTCGCAGAAGCTGCCGCGAAGGTTGAGTAGTTACTTTTTAAAGCGAACGAATCCGAAGGTCAGCTTCTTCTCGACGCCATCCACACGATCCAGCCGCACGATGATCTGATCGCCAATCGAAAATTGCCGGCGGTGGCGGACGCCCATGATCTTGCGGATATTTTCACGGTATTCGAAGCGGTCGCCGGGCAGAGTATCGAGCGGGACCAAGCCCTCGATGAACATATCCTGCAGCTCGACGAAGAACCCGAAGCGCGTGGTTGAAATGATCAGGGCGTCAAACTCGTCGCCGACGCGATCGATCATGAACTTGACCTTTTTCCACTCGACTAATTCGCGCTCGGCTTCGGCCGCGCGGCGCTCGGCTTCCGATGACTGGTCGGCAATCGCATGCAAGTCTGCTTGGTATTGCTTGCCATCCAGATGCGCGCCTAAGATGCGGTGGACAATGAGATCGGGATAGCGGCGGATGGGCGATGTGAAGTGCGTATAGCTGGTGGCGGCCAGCGCGAAGTGACCGACATTCAGGTCGCTATAGCGCGCCTGTTTGAGCGAGCGCAGCATCAGATAGCTCAGGATGCGCTCTTCGGGCTTGCCTTCGATTTTGGCGACGAGCTTCTGATAATTGCGCGAAGTGAGCAGCGGGTTATCGAGCGCCACCACTTCGGTTTTGAATTTCTTCACCGGTGCGGCGCCGGGTGTGAGCGAGTAGCCGAACTGGGTCGCGATTTCCTCGAATTCGATCACGCGCTTGGGGTCGGGACGATCGTGAATGCGGAAGATCATGGGCTCGCCCGCAGCCTCAATGTGGGCCGCTACGGCTTCGTTGGCGGCCAGCATGAATTCCTCGATCAGGCGGTGGGCGATGTTGCGCGGTGCGCGGGTCACGGCAGTCATCGCGCCGAACTCGTCGAATTCGAGCAGAGGTTCGGGCAGATCGAAATCGATGGAGCCGCGGCGCTGGCGCTTTTTGTTCAGCAGCAGCGCCAGTTCGCGCATCATATTAAAACGCGGCACGAGCGGGGCGTAACGCACGTTCAGCTCTGGATCGCCTTCGAGAACCTTGTGAACCGCCGTATAGGTCATGCGCTCGGCGCTGCGGATCACGCCGCGCGTGAAGTCCTGCGCAACCACGTCGCCATGGTTGTCGATTTCGAGGAGCGCGCTCATCACCAGGCGATCCTCGTGCGGGCGCAGGGAGCACTGATCGGTGGATAGCTCGACGGGAAGCATGGGCACCGCCCGATCCGGGAAGTAAACACTGGTTCCGCGCAGCAGAGCTTCGCGATCGATCGGGCTTCCGGGGCGTACATAGTAACTCACGTCGGCGATGTGCACGTGCAGCGCCCAGTGGCGGTTGGGGAGCCGATCCACCCACACTGCGTCGTCGAAATCGCGCGCGGTCTCGCCGTCGATGGTGACGATGTCGTATTCGCGGAAATCACGCCGCTTCGCGATCTCGTCTTCGGGGATCGGCCCGGGGATCGCGCGCGCCTGCTCCAGCACGTCTTCAGGGAACTGATGCGGAATATGATGCGCGCGGATCAGGATTTCGACGTCAATTCCGAAATCGTCGGGACGCCCCAGGATCTCGATGACGCGGCCCGCGGGACGGTCGCCGTTGTCGCCATAGTCGACGATTTCGGCGGTGACGATCATGCCGTCGAGGTCCTCTTCCGAGTGCACTTCCACCGAGCGGGCGCCTACGCGGTTTACGGACACGCCACCGGCGGGAATCGCCATGCCCTCGGGAATCTCGATCCATTGGCGAATGCGCTCGTCGTGCGGAATGACATAATTACCACGCCGGCGCACGTGAAACTCGCCCACGATACTGGTGTGCGCCCGCTTGATGACTTCGACGATCTCGCCGTGCGCGCGGCCATCGCGCTCCAGGCGCTTGATGCGAAGAGCTACGCGGTCGCCATGCATGGCGCGGTCGGCTTCCTCTTTGCCCAGGTAGATATCGCCCTTTAATCCCGGCACGGGCTCTTCGGGCGTGACGAAGCCGTAGCCGTCGCGGTGCACGCTCAGACGCCCATGGATCAAGCGCGGCGATTTCTTCTTTTGCGAGTGTCCCCTCTGGAGATGGCCCTTCGGATGTGGCGGCACGTTTCATTTTATAGTGAGAAGGCATATGGACCTGAAGACAGTCCGCCTGGTGATCCCTGAGAACGGCAATATCATCGTGGGCCACAGCCACTTCATCAAGACCGTTGAGGATCTCTACGAGGCTATCGTCACCACCGTGCCGCACATGAAATTCGGCATTGCGTTCAATGAAGCCTCCGGCGATTGTCTCATCCGAGTGGACGGCAACGATCCCGAACTCGAAGGCATCGCCAC
>Ga0207657_10006857_pt1 | contig 11750 bp, 11 predicted proteins | sample KBSC33metaG_FD_184316 | JGI IMG/M metagenome (GOLD analysis project Ga0207657, IMG submission 184316) | Corn rhizosphere microbial communities from Kellogg Biological Station, Michigan, USA - KBS C3-3 metaG (SPAdes) (version 2) | ecosystem: Host-associated > Plants > Roots > Rhizosphere > Soil ...
ATTGGACATCACAGTCGACACGATACCCGGCTTGGCCAGCCGGCCGTCTTCCTTCCAGCTTTCCGCGATCACCGCGAGCAACTGGTCGCCGTCGACGACATGGCCGCGCTCATCGATGATGATCAGGCGGTCGGCGTCGCCATCGAGCGCGATGCCGATATCGGCGCGCATCTCGCGCACCTTGCGGCTCAGGGCTTCCGGCGCGGTGGAGCCGCATTCCTTGTTGATGTTGAAGCCATCCGGCTCGACGCCGATCGAGATCACGTCAGCGCCCAGCTCCCACAGCGCCTCGGGCACCACCCGATAGGCTGCACCATTGGCGCAATCGACCACCACACGCATGCCATCGAAGGAGATGTCGCGCGGCAGCGTGCGTTTGGCGAATTCGATGTAGCGGTCGTGCACGCCGTCGATGCGCTTGGCGCGGCCGAGGCTGATGCTCGCCGCCAATTTCTTGTCGAGGTTTTCGTCGAGCAATTCCTCGATCTGCCTCTCGACCTCATCCGACAGCTTGAATCCTGCCGGGCCGAACAGCTTGATGCCGTTGTCCTCGAACAGGTTGTGCGAAGCCGAGATCATCACGCCGAGGTCGGCGCGCATCGATTTGGTCAGCATGGCGACGGCCGGCGTCGGCATCGGGCCGACCTGCAGCACGTCCATGCCGACCGAGGTGAAGCCGGCGATCAGCGCCGTCTCGATCATGTAGCCGGACAGCCGGGTATCCTTGCCGATCACCACACGGTGGCGATGCTCGCCGCGTTGAAATACCAGTCCGGCCGCCTGCCCTACCTTGAGCGCAAGCTCCGGCGTGATCAGCCCGTTGGCGCGTCCCCGAATGCCATCGGTTCCAAAATACTTGCGGCTCATTATACCCCCAGATCAGTCCATATCCCGGCCGGGGTCTCGCATGACCCGCGCGCGGCGATCTTGAACGCAATCGGCTTATAAAGGCTTTGCCGCTGCAATTCCTTCAAAAAATATGATGAATCATTTCCAAGCCGTGAACGATCCACTATTACAACAAATTGAAAAGATTGGCAAAATTTTTGTTATCGCCAATCTTGCCAACCATCAACTCTCATCCTTTGCGCTTGATGTCCTGGTCCTGCTTCGAGGGCGCGGGCTGGGTGACGCTCACGGGATCGGACCCCGGGAAGGATTCCTCAAGGCCCTTGTCGAGGGCTTCGTCGAGCTTCTTCTTGTCGGTCTTGGCCTTGTCAGGACGGGATTTCGCGTCGTCCCTGGTACCGGCGGCGGCGTTTGTCATGTGAATCTCCGATGGTTGTGATCGGAAGATCAACGCCCCGCATCGGCGGGCGTTCCGGCGGCAGGCCCGCCGCAAAACCTCAGTCCTTGTCTTGATTCTTGCCCGCGTCCTTGCGTTTGCGGCGGCGGTCGTATTTCGAGGCCGCCGGCTGGATCACGCTGACGGGGTCCGAGCCCGGAAACGTCCCTCTCAAGCCTTCATCGAGCTGGCTCTCGAGCCGGCGCTTGTCGTCGGCGTTGCTCCCGCCGGCTTTGCTTTCCGCCGATTTGGGTCCAGAATCGATCTCGGCCATCGCGCCCTCCTCAGGAATATCCGCCGCAAAGCCCGTGACGCAAACATGATTTTGCCGGCGTCCCATACATGCTAGATCATTTTGAAAGTCAGAAAAACAAGGGGCCGGACATTGTCTTTGAAACACATCACCTGCATCGAGGATTTGCGGCAGTTGCACATGCGGCGCGTGCCGAAGGCATTCTTCGACTATTGCGATCGCGGCTCCTATACCGAGGATACCTTGCGCGCCAACCGCGCCGACCTCGAAGCCATCAAATTCCGCCAGCGCATTCTGGTCGACGTTTCAAAGCGTGACCTCTCCACCACCATCCTCGGCGAACCGGCCGCGCTGCCGCTGATCCTCGCGCCGGTCGGGCTGACCGGCATGCAATTCGGCGATGGCGAAATTCATGCCTGCCGCGCGGCGCAGGCGGCGGGCATTCCCTACACGCTCTCCACCATGTCGATCTGCTCGATCGAGGACGTTGCGTCGAATGTCGACAAGCCGTTCTGGTTCCAGCTTTACGTCATGAAGGATCGCGGCTTCATCAAGGCGCTGATCGAGCGCGCTATCGCTGCGAAGTGCAGCGCGCTGGTGCTGACCGTGGATCTGCAGGTGATCGGCCAGCGGCATCAGGACATCAAGAACGGCATGACGGTGCCGCCGGAATGGAGCCTGTCGAAACTGTTCGATTTCGCCACCAAGCCGCAATGGGTCGCGGGCGTCTTGCGCGGCAAGCGCCGCACGTTCGGAAACCTCGCCGGCCACATCAAGGGCATGGAGAGCGTCACCCAGCTTGGCGAGTGGACCAACTCGCAGTTCGACACCACGCTGAACTGGAAGGACGTCGACTGGATCCGTTCGATCTGGCCCGGCAAGATCATCATCAAGGGCATTCTCGATGTCGAGGACGCCCGCGAGGCGGTGAAGACCGGCGCACAGGCGCTGGTGGTGTCGAACCACGGCGGCCGTCAGCTCGACGGCGCACCGTCATCCATCGAGGTGTTGCCGGAAATCGTCGCTGCGGTCGGCGACCAGATCGAAGTGATGTTCGATGGCGGCATCCGCTCGGGTCAGGACGTCGTGCGCGCGCTGGCGCTCGGCGCCAGGTCCTGCATGATCGGCCGTGCTTATGCATATGGTCTCGGCGCGGCAGGCGGACCCGGTGTCGCCAAGGCGATCGACATCATCCGCAACGAGATGCTGGTGACGATGGGCCTGTGCGGCGTCAACACCATCGCTGACATTGACGAGCACATTCTGGCGGTGTGATCGAACATAGTCCTCCGCACGAAACGCATAAATCCACACGTGAATGTGTGCGACCGGGCGCGCAACGAATGCGCGTCATGGGCGTATTCTCCAACATCCATATTGATGTTCGAGGAGAAGACGATGCGACGTCATTCGGTTCTTGCATTATGTGCGGCTGCGGCTTTGACGCTGGCAGCTCCGACCATGGCTTCGGCGCGCGGCGGTCACTTCGGCGGCGGTCATTTTGGCGGTGGATGGCATGGCGGAGGCTGGCACGGAGGCGGCTGGCACGGTCGCGGTGTGGGCTTTGGTCTCGGCGCACTCGGACTTGGCGTGGGTTTAGGCCTCGCCGCCGGATACCCTTATGGCTACGGCTACGGTTACCCCTATGGCTATGCCAGCTATCCCTACGATGCTTACGGATACGGCGACTGCTACCTGACCTCGCGCCGCGTCTGGACACCTTACGGCTGGCGCATCCGGCGTGTGCAGGTCTGTGACTAAGACGCAGAATTGACACGCCACATCGTTCCATCGCCCACGTCGTCTCCGCCTTCGCGGGGACGACACGTGAAACCCCTACCCCCAGCCGAGCGCCAGCGCGATGCGGTAGGTAATGAACGCGGCGATGTAGGCCAGCGCCAGCATGTACAGGAACGTCACGATCATCCAGCGCCAGCCGCCGGTTTCGCGCTTGATGACGGCGAGAGTCGAGGCGCATTGCGGCGCGAAGATGTACCAGGCCAGCAACGCCAGCGCGGTGGCGAGACTCCATTTTCCGGCCAGCACCTGCCCGATCTGTTCGGCTGCTTCCTTGCCGCCCTCGATCGCATAGACCGTGCCGAGCGACGCCACCGCGACTTCGCGCGCAGCCATGCCGGGAATAAGCGCCACGCTGATCTGCCAGTTGAACCCGATCGGCGCCAGCACCGGCTCGATCCAGTGGCCGATCATCGCGGCGAGGCTGAAATCGATCGCGGGCTCGGTCGCACCCAACGGCGGTCGCGGGAATGACGCCAAAAACCAGATCAGGATCATCATGGAAAAGATGGTCGTGCCGGCACGTTTCAGGAACGCCATCGCGCGCTGGTACAGGTTCATCAGCACGCTGCGCAGTTGCGGCAACTTGTAATCCGGCAACTCCAGCATGAACGGCGGCGTCGCGCTCTCGCGCCAGAAGAAGTGGTTGGCGACGAACGACACCGCGAGCGCGCTGAAGATGCCGATGGCATAGAGCCCGAACATCACGAGGCCCTGCAGTCCGAGAATGCCGAACACCTGCCGGTCCGGAATGAAGGCGGAAATAATCAGCGTATAGACCGGGATGCGCGCCGAGCAGGTCATCAGCGGCGCGACCATGATGGTCGTCAGGCGGTCGCGCTTGTTGTCGATCACGCGCGTCGCCATGATGCCGGGAATGGCGCAGGCGAAGCTCGACAGCAACGGAATGAAGGCGCGGCCATGCAAGCCGGCGCCGCCCATGATGCGATCCATCAGGAACGCCGCGCGCGCCATGTAGCCGAGATCTTCCAGCAACAGGATGAACAGGAACAGGATCAGGATCTGCGGCAGGAACACGATCACGCTGCCGACGCCGGATATCACGCCGTTCTGGATGAAGCTTTGCAGCAGTCCTTCCGGCAACACGGTCACTGTCATTGCGCCGAGCATCTCAAACCCGGCGGCGATGAGATCCATCGCCGGCTTGGCCCAGGCAAACACCGCCTGGAACATGACGAACAGCAGCAACAGCAGCGCCACCATGCCGGCGACGGGATGCAACAACACGGCGTCCACGCGCGTCGTCCAGGTGTCGGGCCGCGCCGGCTCGCCGACCGCCGCCTTGATGACGCGGTCGGCTTCGCGTTGCGCCGCGCGCAGATCGGCGATGGCCGGCGTGGTCCAGGTGCTCTCCGCGATAGTGGTAGTTGGTTGCGATGCGACGTCATCGATGCGGCGAAGCAGATCGTCGATACCGCCACGGCGAACCGCGGTCGATGTCACCACCGGCACGCCGAGTTCGGCCGAGAGCTTGTCCAGATCGATCTCGATGCCGCGCCGCCGCGCGATGTCGATCATGTTCAGCACCAGCAGCATCGGCCGCTGCACGCGCTTGAGTTCGATCACCAGCCGCAGCGCCACGCGCAGGTTGGTGGCATCCGCCACACACAGCAGAAAGTCCGGCGGCGCTTCGCTGGCGAGCCGGCCGAGGATGACGTCGCGCGCGATCTCCTCATCCGGGCTGCGGCCGCGCAACGAATAGGTGCCGGGCAGATCGACCAGATCGATGCGGCGGCCCGAGGGAGTTTGCAGCACGCCGGCTTTGCGCTCGACGGTGACGCCGGCGTAATTGGCGACCTTCTGCCGGCTGCCGGTCAGCGCGTTGAACAGCGCGGTCTTGCCGCTGTTCGGCGTACCGACCAGGGCGAAGCGCCATCCGTTGATGTCAGTCACCGTCATCCTGGTTGATCCGGTCAGGCGACTAAAATTGCCATGGCCTCGCGGCGTCGCAAGGCAATGGTAGTGTTGTTGACGCGCACGGCGATGGGATCCCGGCCGACCGGGCCTTCGTGCAGAATTTCCACCGCGGCGCCCTCGACAATGCCCAGTTCGAGCAGACGCCGCTCGATCTCCGCAGCCGACACGCCGAGATGATCGCCGTCCACTTCGATGGCCCGGATGAGTCCGCTAAATCCGCGCTGCGCCAGGCCAAGCGGCGTGCCGAGCGCGTCGGCACGCGCCGAAATGTCGATGTCTGTCATGAAAGCGGTCAGCGTCGGCATGATGGATGGTGAACTGGATCAACCACCCTTTGCGGTCAAGACAAAGCAGTTTGATCGGCGCCAGATTAGAATGCTTTTAAACGATGGGAGTCGCGTCAAGCCGCAGGGTGCGGCGTGACCAGGTCTGCCTCAACCAGCGCGCGGAGCTCCGGCGTGACTTGCGGCCGGCGGCCGAACCACAGCTCGAACCCGCGCACCGCCTGATGCAGCAGCATACCGAGGCCATCGGCGGTTTTCAGTCCGCGCGCCTGTGCTGCGGCCAGCAGCGGCGTCTGCAGCGGTACATAAACCAGATCGGCCACCGCCGCGTGCGACGGCAGCAGACCGACGTCGATGTCGAGGGACGGCTGGCCCTTCATGCCGAGCGACGTGGTGTTCACCAGCAATGCCGCGCGCGGCAGCACGTCGCCGATCGCATCCCATGCAACGGGATGGACGTTGGCCCCGAACTGATCGGCCAGCGCCTGCGCCCGCTCGATGGTGCGGTTGGCGAGATGCACGCGCTTGATGCCGCGTTCGATCAGGCCAAACACCACCGCGCGCGACGAGCCGCCCGCGCCGAGCACCAGCGCCTCCTCGATCTTGTCCCAGCCGGGCGCGGAGGCATCGAGATTGTTGATGAAGCCTTCGATGTCGGTGTTGGTCGAGCGCAGCATGTCGCCGTCGTACCACAGCGTGTTGGCGGCACCGACGGCACGCGCGCGTTCGTCCGGCGCGGTCAATGCCAGCGCGCGCTCCTTGTGCGGAATGGTGACGTTGGCGCCGACGAAACCGTGGGTCGACAGATGCAGCACGAATTCCGCGAAACCTTCCGGCGGCACTGCCTCGATGCTGTAGCCGCCCTCGATGCCGAACTGCCGCAGCCAGTAATGATGAATCAGCGGCGAGCGTGAATGCGCCGCCGGCCAGCCGATCAGACAGGATGCGCGCGTTGTGGCCATGGCTGGTTTCAAATGTCCCGCGGTGACGATAAGGCTGTTGCCGTTCACATCACGCGACGGGGTTCGCTTGTCAATGCCGTTCGGCCACGCGAGTGGCGCGCGCGCCGACGGCCAGGATCACGCCAAGGACGAACGCGACGCCGGCGGCGAGCCAGATCGCGGCAAGGCCGAAGCGATGGTACGCCAACCCGCCGAGCACCGCGCCGATCGCCAGTGCGGCCCACAGCAGCAGGTTCGGAATCCACGCCCAGCGATCGCCGCCGGTCAACGCAGCCGCGAGGAATTGCCCGACCTTCACCAGCGCCCCGGTAATATAGGTGACGCCGAGGCCGCCACCGCCATCGACCTGAAACACCGCGTTTTCCAATCCCATCGCAACCACGATGATGACGATCGCCCATGGCGACCAACCGTAGTCGTTGAGCAGAGCTGCGAGACACAACAGCACGGCTTCGGCGAGCACGATCCACGCCTGGCGATAGCGGCTGCGCCCGCGCGCGATCAGGCCGCCGAGCGTCGCCCCGGCCACGAACAGCGCGATCAGGCCCAGCGCCTCGGCGGCATCATACCAGTCGCCGCCGGCAACGCTGACACCCATCCGCGTCGAGGTGCCGCTCATGAACGACACGAACAGCCCGCCGAGATGGATGAAGCCGATGCCGTCGACATACCCCGCAACCATGCTCAGCGCGCAAGCCAGCGCGATATTGCCGCGTGAGTTGAGCATGACGGCTCCCGGCCTCGCAGGTCATCTCGCCGTCGCGGAGAATCCGGCGGCTGCCGAGATTTATGCAGGACAAAGCTGCTAGCGCAAGGCGACCACGTTGGTCGCGCCCGGCGCCACGGACGGCGGCGCCTTGATATCGGACATCGCGCGCGAAATGCTGTCGCGATATTTCGCCAGCGGCGGCCGCAGGCCGTGCTTCAGCAGTTCACGCCGCACCGTCCGCGATGCGCCGGTGATGAACAACCGCACGCCTTTCCGTTTCGCCTTCACCGCCATGCGATGCATGGCATTGGCCGCCGTCGAATCCAGCAGCGGCACCGCGGCGAAATCGACAACGAACGCCTTGTGCCGGTCGGCGATGCCGTCCAGCACCGCGCCCACCGTCGAGGCCGCGCCGAAGAAGAAGGCGCCGGTAATGCGATAGACCACGACATCCGGATCGGTCGCGAGATGGGAATCATACGGCACGCGCGCGCCGTTGGCGTCATCGGCCCTGTCGTCGGCGGCGAGCGGCACACCGGATTCGATGCCGGTGGCCTGTGCCATGCGGTTGATAAACAACACCGCACCAAGCGCGAACCCCACCAGGATGCCTTCCGTGAGATCGCGAAATACCGTCAGCAGGAACGTGGCCAGCAGCACCGTGGCATCGCCCCACGACGAGCGCAGCAGCGTCCAGAATTCCTGCTTCTCCGCCATGCCCCACGCCACCACGACCAGCACCGCGGCCAGCGCCGACAGCGGGATGTAGCTCGCCAGCGGCGCGGCGATCAGCATGAACAGCAGCAGGAACGCCGAGTGCATCATGCCGGCGACGGGGCTTCGCGCGCCGGCGCGAATGTTGGTTGCGGTGCGCGCGATCAACCCGGTAACGCAGATGCCGCCGAACAACGGCGAGACGATATTGGCGACGCCCTGCGCCACCAGTTCGGAGTTCGAACGATGCCGCCGGCCGGTCATGCCATCGGCCACCACCGCCGACAGCAACGACTCGATGGCTGCCAGCAACGCGAAGGCGATGGCGTCGGGTAGCACGGCCTGCATCTTGGCGAAGGAGAACGCCGGCACCACCGGCGACGGCAGCGTTTCCGGAATCCCGCCGAACCGCGAACCGATGGTTTCCACCGGCAGCGAGAAGGCCCAGGCGACAACGGTCGCAACGGTCACGCCGATCAGGATGCTCGGCCATGTCGGCCGCAGCTTGCGGGCCACGACCATCACCACGATGGCGAGGATCGCGAGTGCAATGGCGGGGATATTGATCGTCCCCGCCGCGCTCCACAGCGCCGCCAGCTTGGGCAGCAATTCGCCCGGCTCATGTCCCGGAAGCGTGAGGCCGAACAGATCGCGCAACTGGCTGGCGAAGATGATGACCGCGATGCCGGCGGTGAAGCCCACCGTCACCGGATAGGGAATGAACTTGATGTAGGTGCCGAGCCGCAGCAGGCCGGCGGCGATCAGGAAAACACCTGCCATCATCGTGGCGAGGATGACGCCATCGACGCCGTGGCGCTCCACCGTCAGCGCCACCAGCACGATGAACGCGCCGGCCGGTCCGCCCACCTGAAAACGGCTGCCGCCGAGCAGCGAGACGAAAAAGCCGCCGACGATGGCGGTGTATAGTCCGCGATCCGGCGTCACGCCGGAAGCAATGGCAATGGCCATCGACAACGGCAGCGCCACGATGGCGACGGTCAGACCGGCGATGACATCCGCACGAAAGTCGGCCGCGCCATAGCCCTCGCGCAATACCGTGACGAGCTTTGGCATGAACAGCTCGACAAAACTGGCGGTGCGCGGCTGCGCGGTTTCCCTTTTGGTCCTGGCCATCCCGTAGCTCTCCGTCCTCGCCTCGAGCGAGACGACGGCCATGGCTCAACGGTTCGATGTCAGACGCGCGGCGGCGGTCCCGGGTGTTTCAAGCGCACGCCGCGCCCGCCGTCATCGCTCCGCGCATGTTCACCGATCAGGTCCACGCCCGCGCGATTCAACGCATCGACCACCTTGGTCAGGGACTCGACCACGCCCCGCACGTTGCCGTCGCTGGCTTCCATGCGCTGGATCGTCGGCAGCGAAACCCCTGCGAGCTCCGCCAATGTCTTCTGATCGATACCGAGCAGCGCCCGCGCCGCCCGCATCTGGAATGATGTGATCAATGCCAGAATTCCATATTAAACATTATAAGTGATGTATCAGATCATGACAATGATGTAAAATACATCATTCGAAACTAACCTGTGCCGGTTCGGACTGCACCAAAGCGGTGATTTCGGAGCGGTCATGAAGCCGTAACTTGAAGCGGTCAAAGCCTTCGTACAAGGCGAGATGACCCGCAAACGAACTTGGTGTCTTGCGACGCCAGTAATCCTCGGCCCATTGCAGGAAATCCGCGTGTGCCTCCGGCGCCGCGTCACGCCACGGACCGCGCGCCGCAAGTCCGTCGCGGCAGATACTCCACGGCAGATCGAGCCAGATCAACGCGGTGGCGCGCGGCAATGCCACTTCCGCGAGCCAGCCAAAGACACCTTCGATGATCCAGCGCTGTTCGCTGGCGGCGGCACGGACCAGCTCTCTGGCCTGCGCCTCATTGCGCTGAGTGCCGACCTTGTCGAGCCAGTGGATGGAGTCGAGATCGATCGCGGATAGGCCCGCGCGTTTTTCCAACGCGCGCGCGAGCGTGCTCTTGCCCGATCCGCTGTTGCCGATGATCACGATCCTTGATCCGAGTGCGACATCAAGAGTCGTGACCATCGCGGCGGCCTACGCCGCCGCGCGATGGGCGGCAACGATCTGATCGGCGGCGCGGCCGATCACTTCGGCCATGCGGTCGAACTGGCGCGTGAAGCCGCCGGCACCTGCCGTGGCCGAACGCAGTTCGACGATCAGATCGCCGATTTCGGCTTCAGGCATGGTGGCGCGGACGCAGTCCCAGCCGTCCCAATCCTCACGCGTATCGAAGCCGAGTATCTGGCCGCGCCGGCCGGACAGGATGGCGTTGACCTTCGCCGTCGCGTCGGTCGGACAGACGATCTCGACGGTGTGGATCGGCTCCAGCAACACCGGCTGGCACTGCGGCAACGCTTCGGTGACACCGATGCGCGCGGCGGTGCGGAACGCCTGGTCGGATGAATCGACGCTGTGATAGGAGCCATCGGTCAGCGTCACCTGCACGTCGATCACCGGAAAACCGAGCGGCCCGTGCAGCATGCTATCCTTGACGCCTTCCTCGACCGCACCGATGTAGTTGCGCGGCACCGCGCCGCCGACAATCTTCTCCTGGAATGCGAAACCGCTACCGCGCGGCAGCGGCTTGACCTCCAGCACCACATCGCCGAACTGGCCATGACCGCCGGATTGTTTCTTGTGGCGGCCGCGCTGGGTGATCGGTTTGCGAATGGTCTCCTGATAGCCGATCGCGGGCGCGTGCGAATTGGCGCTCACGCCGTAGCGATCCTGCAGCCGTTCGAGCGCGACGCGCAGATGCATCTCGCCCTGCCCCCACAGCACGATCTGATGGGTGTCGGCGTTGTGCACCACCATCAACGACGGGTCTTCCTCGGTCAGCCGCAGCAGCGCCTGTCCGAGCTTGACGTCATCCTTGCGATCCGGCGCGGCGAGCGCGATCGCCAGCACCGGCGCCGCCGGTATCACTTCGATCAACGACGCCGGTGCGGTCTTCGCCGTGCTCAGCGTATCGCCGGTCTTGACGGCATCGAGCTTGCCGAGTGCCACCACTTCGCCGGCCTCGGCAGTCGGGCGCTTGCTGTCGCTCGCGCCGTTCGCCGCCAGGATGCCGGAGACGCGCCCGTTGCCGCCGCCCGACGATTGCACCGTCGCGCCGTCGTCGAGCTTTCCGGCCAGCACGCGCGCCAGCGACAGCTTGCCGCCGTGCTGGAGATGCGTGGTCTTGATCACGCAGGCCAGCGCATTCTTGTCCGCCTTGTTCTTGTCTGCGTTGGCGCCAAGACGCGCCGCGGTTTCCGCGACGCCGGGCGCTTCATGCCGCAAGGCTTTCATCAACCGCAGCACGCCGTTTTCGCGGGACGCCGCGCCGAGCAGCACCGGACAAATCTGGCCTTCGCGCAATTCGCGCGCGAGATCGTCGAACACTGCATCGCGCGGTGGCTGAATGTCCTCTAGCAATTGCTCCATCAACGCGTCGTCGTGATCGGCGAGTTTTTCCAGCATCGAGAAGCGTGCGTCCTTCTCCCGATCGAGATCGCCGCCGTTGAGATCGATGACCTCCGAGGCCATGTGCTCGCGATAGACGAAGGCGCGCTCCAGCGCCAGATCGACGAAGCCGGCAATCAGTTCGCCATTCCAGATCGGAATCTGCCGCAGCACCAGCGGAATCCGCGAGGCCGGCTGCAACGTCGCCAGCGTCTCGCGCACGCGGTTGCTGGCCTTGTCGATCTTGTTGAGAAACAGGAAACGCGGAATCTTCAGGTCTTCCAGTTCGCGCAGGATGATCTGCAACTGCGGCAGCTTGCGCTCATTCGCTTCA
>Ga0207657_10006858_pt1 | contig 11749 bp, 7 predicted proteins | sample KBSC33metaG_FD_184316 | JGI IMG/M metagenome (GOLD analysis project Ga0207657, IMG submission 184316) | Corn rhizosphere microbial communities from Kellogg Biological Station, Michigan, USA - KBS C3-3 metaG (SPAdes) (version 2) | ecosystem: Host-associated > Plants > Roots > Rhizosphere > Soil ...
CCCATCGGCAATTCGCTGAGCAGCATTTCGGCGATCGGCGTGAGGCGCGATTCGGTGTAACGCATCGCCGCGAAGCTTTTGGGATCGTCCGACGAACCGAAATTGCCTTGCCCGTCGATCAGCGGATAACGGTACGAGAACGGCTGCGCCATCAGCACCATCGCCTCGTACACCGAACTGTCGCCGTGCGGATGGAACTTGCCGATCACGTCACCGACGGTGCGCGCGGATTTCTTCGGTTTTGCCGTGGCGGCGAGGCTCAGCTCGCTCATCGCGTACACGATGCGGCGCTGCACCGGTTTCAATCCGTCGCCGATGAAAGGCAGGGCGCGGTCCAGCACCACGTACATCGAGTAATCGAGATACGCCCGCTCGGCGTATTCGCGCAGCGGGATTTGTTCGAAGTTGGATTGCAGGCCAGTCATGTCCGTCCACCACCCCGGCGCGAGCCGGGATTCCATTGGTTATTCGTTCAATTGTCGCGGGATGCGTGCGTCAATGCACGCGTCGATTGTTTCAGGGCGTTTCCTGTGTTTTCCCGGCCAACGCTTGCGCTGCCTCGAACATGATTCGTCGCGCGCGCGGCGAGCGCTGCGGCGAGAGCAGCGCCTGACGGTAAGCGGCGTTCGCCTCCGACATCTGTCCCAGATGTGTCGCCAAACGCGCCTGCAGCATTTCGGCGCGAAGAAAATCAGGCACTGCAAACGTGGCATGTTCCATCACCTGCAGTGCGGAACCGACATCGTGCTGACGCAGCAGGGCATGCGCGCGCACCAGCCAACTCTCCCGGCTTTGCGACCAGGTGTCGATCTGGTCCAGTACGCGCAACGCTGCGGCGGGCCGGTTGCTGTCGAGCAACAGCGATGCCAACGCAACGCCGCTTTCGTGATCCCATGGTGCGCCTCCCCACGCAGCTTCATAGCCAAGCTCGGCTGCGTGGGTTTGTCCTGCCGCCGCCATCGCGGCGGCCGCGGCCGCTTGCCGGTTTTCGGTCAGCAATACGAGCGTCCGATTACCGGCCCATCCCAAGGCCGTGAGCATCGCGCAGGTCGCGAGAATGGCGCCGGCACGCTGCCACTTCAGACGACTTGGCGTGTGCCGCCACAGATCGGGCAGCGTCACGGGTGTCGCCCCTGCAAGGCACCCGAGCACCACCCAGAACAGCAGTGCCGTTGCAGGCGTGTGCAGCGGAGCCGATGCCATGGCCAACGTGAAAAGAACACCAAGCGAAGCGCCGAGCGCGGGAGTGGCTGACGGAGCGCGGATATGGCTTGGCGCTTGCAGATCGGCCGATGGTTTCGTGGCGGCGTATAACCCCAGTGCGAACAGCGCAAGCAGCAGAAACGCGCCGGGAATGCCCGTCTCCACGCCCATTTCGAGGAAGTCGTTGTGCGCGTGCGCGGTCAACAAGTCGGGCATATGGCTGCGCGTCACTGGATCCAGCGGCGCCGCGACGGCACGCAGGCCGTCGGGTAGAACCAGGGCAAAGTGATCGAGGCCGTAACCATCAAGCGGCCTCGCGACGATCAGATGCAGCGATGCCTGCCACAGCTGCAGACGGCCGAGTACGGAATGAAAATCGCGCCAGCGCAGCAAGGCTTCCGCATAACCCAGATCGCGCAGAAGATAAACGAACAATCCTGCCGCAATCAGGGCTGCGAAAAATACTTGCATCCGTCTTCGCGCAATGAATCCTTCGCTGCACGCGCGCCGACGCATCCACGTGTGGATCGCGGCTCCGACCACCAGCGCAGCCAGACCCAGCCGCGAGCCGGTGGGCAAGATGGCGATGGCGAACAGCAGCCAGAGCAACGCAGCACCGCGCGTGAACCGGGAAAACCACCACACCGCGATGGGCGCCGCGGCGGCCAGATATTCCGCGGTCCAGTCAGGATTGCCGGTGGTCGTGAATATCCGCCAGCGCCCGGATTCCTGGACCGACTTGCCGACGATCCAGGCAAGGGGATCCACGTTTGCAGCCTGCAGGCACGCATGACCCGCCATCACCAACGTGGTGACAGCGACGGCGCCGAGCAGACGTTCGAAGTTTCGCTGCGAGCCGGCGTTGCGTGCGGCTCGCGCGCACAGCAGCGCCGCGAAAAAAATGACCAGGTGCGCAGAGAGACCCGACCAGCCAAAACCCAGGTGGAGCGCCGGATTGAGCGCATGCGGTGTGACCACGATGAGCGACCACAACCAGAGTGCGAGTGGGGCGCCGATCAAGCACAGGCCGACCCGCGAATCCGTCTGCAGCCGCGCGCGGGTGGAATTTTCGCGCGAGCTGCCCGATGCACTACCGGCATGCTGCGGTTCGTGAAAGGGTGCGGATCGGCGCATCGGCATGCGCGCGCGCCATGCCGTTCCGGCATACCCGACGGCCGCGATCAACGCAATGAGCGCCGCGCCGAAAAGCAGTGCCGCCTGCTTGACGGGCAGGAACGCCCGCAATCCGAATGGATCGATCGCCAATGGCACGGCAAGCACGACGGCCGCGATCAGAACGCCGCCCGGTTTCAGTGCAACAAGCGCGATGAGTGCCGGGCGCGCCCGTATCGCCGGGGCCGTCTGGATCAACTCATCCGCCATGCCCGCTTGCACTCAGCGCCTGCTGCAGGAATTGTCCCAGCGGGATGGGTTTTTGCGGTGTCGGTGGCTTGGGATTGGGTTGTTGAGGTGGCGGCGGGCTGTTCGGCGGCTGTGGGGGCGAGCCCGGCGGGAACGGACGCAGGTAGGGTGTGCCCTGGGCCAACGACTGTTGTTCCGGCGGCTTCTTGCAATCGGTCAGTGCCGCGTCGGCGGCATTGCGTTGATCGATCGCGTCGCTGCCCAATTTCACGGCCTGCCAGGTGTCGTAGAGCTGGGCGCCTCCATCCAGTGCGGCAAGTGCGGGGCCGAGCTTGTTGAACAGCCCCGAGAGGCTGCTGCCTTCGGCCAAGTCCTTGGCGATGTCGATCATCTTGTCCTTTGCAGCACCATGGGCCTCACCCGTCGTGGCCGACATGATGGCACCCGCTCCACTCGGCACGCCGCCGAATATCCTGGAAATGCCTGAGAGATTCTTTATCGCTTCGTTCCGGTGTTTTTCTTCTTCGGCCCATTTGTAGATGTCACCGTCATTGCCTTTTGTCGGGTTCTTCATCGCTTCGCAGCGGTGGTAGGACTGCCACTCCAGTGATTGGAGTTCCTGCAACTCCTCGGCGATCTGCTGTTTGATCCATTGTTGCAAGGCTTGGTCTTGTGCCAGCTTGGCCATGTCCGCGAGATAGCTGAGCTTGTAGACGGTGTCTGTGGTGCGTTGCTGCATTTGACTCGCAGTCTGGGTGCGCGCCGGTTGCACTGCCAGCAAGGCCAGACAGATGCCTGCGCCGAGCGCCCATTTCCGCAGGTCGGCGCCTGCACCGGGGCGCGCGGGTCGTGTGCGTTCAGAGTGAGCCACAGCGCGTTACTCCCTTTCGCAACATGTCGAGTTCGGCGTCGGCTGCCGCGGCCCGCTTGTCGTCGCCTTGTTCGTCGCGACGAATGGCCGCGACCGCCATCGCGGTGCCGACGATGGTTTGCGACATGACTTGCCCTGCCGGCGCCCGGATCGCGCTCGCGGTCATGCCGGCGATGTCCTTGTCGCTCCAGCCGGCTCCCTTGAGCTTCGCCACCGTTTCGGGCGGCAGGCCGTCCTGCTTGACCTTTTGCTGCCAGGCGATGAAAGCCTGCTGCATGCCGACGGGATCATCGATGTCGAGGACAGGCGGCGGGTTGCTTTTCATCAGCGGCGCGACTTCGAGGCGCAGCAGTCTGGCCTCGGCAAGACGGCTTGCCTTGCCCGCGGCAGCCATGCGCGACAACAGATCCGACAAGTGCGCGACGAGTTTGCCGGCGCCGTCCATGTCGCCCCATACGATCGCGACGCGCAGCTCGGTCATCGTCGTTTCGACGGCATCGGCAGTGGCCGCGGCGTCGAGGCTGCGTGCCCACATCGTGTCGAACGCCATCTGCATGGGTGTCGCATGCGGCGGCGAGGGCGTGGCGACGGATTGCGGTGTCGCGAATTGCAGTTCGGGTTTGGCGTTCAACTGGTCCGACGGGATGTCGCCGGCATCGCCGAAGTAATCATCGGGCAAGCCTGCACACGCCGCGAATTTCCCGAGGCGGCTCGTGTCGGCCGCACGCGCGCCGCCCAGCCCGATGGCGTTGCCCGTGGCCTGCTGCGTGGCCGCTTTCAGCGTCAATTGCTGCAGGAACTGCAGCGCCGACATGGAGACATTTTTGTCCAGCGTGACTTGCTTGCGGGTCGTCTGGCCGGCCCTGAGCTCGACGTCGAATACCTGCATCGGCGGCACGTTGCCTTCGTAGTCCCCCTGATAGGTGACGAGGATTTTGTACTTGCCCGGCGCCAGGGTTGCACCGAGGCCGTCGGAACCGGTCTCCAACGCTCCGGCGAAGTTGCCGTCTGCATCGGCGATCATCCCGCCGCTTTCAGCGGTCGCGTCGCGACCGTCCAGCGAGGCGGTAATGATCAGCGTGGCCTTCGCCGCGTCATTGCCGGAATCGTTGTTGTTGCCGTCGCCCGCGCCATGGCCGGAGCACGACGCCATCCCGAGCGCGGCCGCCGCGATGATCGCGATGATCAGGCCGGCGCTCGCGTGTCGTCCGAATTGCTTCATGAACCCACCCCCCAATTTCGCAATGCCGATTGCATGGCTTGCCGGGCGTCGTCCTCGTGCTCACGACCCATCGCGGCCTCGAGCGCCGCGACGACCGTCGTTTTCATCGACGCGACGTCCCCCGATCGGCCCAAACTGCCAAGCGCCCCGGCAACGTCGCTGCGCACGTCGCTGCGTCGGTCGGAAAGGCCTTCGATCAACGCGGCAACGGCTGCGCCCTTGTAGCTGCCGAGTTGTCCTTTTTCACCCAGCGTGGCGAGTCCGGAAGCGGCGCGATCACGAATGCCCGCGCCGCTGTGGTCGGCGGGCGATGCGCCCTTGCGCACTGCTTCGATCAAGAGAGGTGCGCCGATGCCTCCCATCGCGACCAGTGCGTCGGCGGCATCGCGGGTGTTGTTGCCGTGTGGCGCAAGCAAAGCGGCTTTCAGCGAACCCAGTGCAGGCGCGGCCTGAGGGCCCATTTCACCGAGGGCCTCCGCCGCGATCCCCGCGACCGTGAAGTCGGAATCGCCAAGGCGACCGCCGAGTGCCTTGGCCGTCTGCGCGACAAGCGGGGGAGGCAATATGTCCAGCGGCTTCGGCGTGGGCTTGCCGGCCCTGGATGCGGCCAGTGCACGCTCGTTGCCGACGAACGAACCGCCCAAGCCGTTGCGAAGCGCTGCGACCGCCGCTTCGCGTACGCCGGAGTCGGGATCGTTCAATGCACCGAGCAACGGAAGCAGCGCGCCGGTGTCGTAGGCCGTCAATTGGCCAAGGGATGTTGTCGCGGCTCGCCGCACGCCGGCGTCGTCATCCTTCAGGGCGTCGGCGAGGGTCGGGATCGCTGCAGTCGCATCCGCGCCCTTTTCTCCGAGCACGGCGGCTGCAAGTTCGCGTTGCCGGGTCGGGCCGTGTTGCAGGGCGGCGATCAAGGCCCCGGTCATCGGTACCTTGAGCTTCAGCAAGGCCGTCTTCGCAGCGCTCGCCGCTCGATCCTGATACCGCGCGCCCGTCGGTCCTCGATAACCCATCGTCGCGATGAGCGTGGGTACGGCGGGGGCGCCGATCGCGGTCATGGCGGCGATCACGTTGTCCGCGGTGTACAAGGGCAACGGATCGAGCACGGCGCGCGTCAACGCCGGCAACGCCGGTTCGGCTGCGGGCCCTGACGCTGCAATGGCCCGCGCGATCGCGCCGCGCACCCACGGGTCGGGCTCGACATCGAGGCGCGCAGCCAGCGCATGGATGACAGAGGGATCGGTCGATCCCAATTCCGCGAACCCGGTCGCTGCGCCGTAGCGAACCAAACGGGAGTTGTCGCCAAGATCGGTGACGAGCAGGGACAACACGTTCTTGTCGGAGTCGTGCCGTTTCCTGGCGATGATACTCAGGCCCTTGGCGCAAGCCGCGCGCACCTGGTCGTCGCGGTCGGTTGCGCACTTGCTGAAAGCGGCCGGTGCATTCGCGTTTTCGGGAAGCGTCATCAGCGCGTACGCTGCATTGGCGCGAACGCGCCATGCCGGATCGCTTGCGAGCGCATCGAACAGCGCAGGGGCGGCCGACTCCAGCACGCGGCTGTTGAAATTCCGCAGCATGTAGGCGGTGTCGGCGCGCAGCTCGGCGTCATTGCTCTTGAGCAAGGGCATGAGCGCGGCCACCATTGCGGGCGTGTCGTCGCCGTAGCTCACCCTTCCGGCGAGTTCGGCACGTTGCCTGGGTGCGGCAGCCTTGAAGCGGGCGGCAAACTCGGCTTCGTGATTGCCCGCGGCTGCGGCGCCGGTGCTGCAAAGGCACAGCGCCAACGCGGCATTCAAGATCGGTATCCCCCTGCGTCTCACGTGTAGTCATCCTTCAAGGTGTCGAAACGCGACCTGATCGCGCCGCCTGATGGCCCATCCCCAAGTGCGTCGATGACACGGGTCGGCAGCGGCGTATCCCACGGCAGTTCCAGCAGGTGTCCGGCCGCGTCCAGCACGGTGACCGGGGTCATGCCCATCACCGCCAGCAATTCCAGCGGCTCGTCGCCGGTGTTGGCGAGTTGGTGCACGGCGTCGGATTCGACGATCAGCGTGGCGTTGGGCCCGAAGGACTCGGCGCGTCCCGGCGTGCGGAATTCACCCTGGCCGGAAAGGATCACCACGACTTCTTCGCAGGAATGCCGGTGCCACGGCGCCACCGCGCCGCTGGCGAGCGTTTGCCGCCATACCTCCATGGTGTAGGTACCGCGGGTCAGGTTGGCCAGCGTTTGATGTTCCAGGCCAGGCAACCGGAAGGTTTCGATGTCCGCTGGCGACAGTACGGTCATGCAGGAACTCCTCGGGAATAATCGGCTTCAATCGAGGCCGCGCGCGTGCGCATCGCTTCAAGGGTGGAAGAACGCTCAGGTGCCATGCGGCTGTCTCCGCTGCAGAGGTGGCGTGAAAGTCGCGCCGCCACTCCGGGACGGCCGTGCGGTCCGGAAACGGCCGTACCGTGGTCTCTCCCTCCGGTGGACGGGGCGGCGCGACGCGGCACATTGCAGCGCAGCGGCCGGATTCGATCTTCAGGAACTGCTTAGGCGCCGCTGATGAGGTTGTTACGAAAGCTCACTTGGCTTTTCGATCAACGGCTTGTGCGGACATGCCAGAGTCGTTTCGCGCCGGCTCGAGGGGCCGGGTGTTCGTCGCCAAGAGGGGTTTCGCGATTGCGGCGAGGGTCGATGGGTCACCCCGACACGCGACGGCTCGTCAATTTTCGGTCGTCTCGGCGGCGATCGCCGGGTCGGAATCGGACTTCGCCAAGGCGGTCAGTGCCGTTTCGCGCAAGCTGGCGAGGCGTTGATCCGCTCGTGCAGTCAGCGTGGTGTCGCCCTGTTGGCGGCCCCATTGCCCCGCGAGTTGCAGGATATCGGCGGTCTTGGCTTGCGCGGGATCGAAATCCTGCAGGCCGATCCGCACAGCTTCCGCATCGTGCAGGGACAACGCGACCACCAGCGCCGTGCGATGCAGGTCGTCGTGGGTGGGATCGTCGGGATGAGCCGTGGTCGCCGCCGATTGCAGATCGCGTCTTGCGGCAGGTTCGTCGCGCGCGGCCGCCGCCGCCATGGCCTGGATCAGCAACTGCGAATAGCGGTAGGTGTCGGGCCTGGGTTGTTTCGCGACCACCGCATCGACCTGCTTGGCCAGCGCCGGCAGCGCGGCGGGGTCTTCGAACACCATCGCCATGGCCACGTTGTATTGCAGCGCGATCCACAAGTCAGGATCCTGCGCGGGGTCGACCAGCGCCACCGATTGACGCGCGCTCGCCAACGCGGCCTTGCGATCGCCGTCGTTCCATTCGGCGCCGCCGCGCAGGATCAGCGCGAACGCCTGCCACGCCGGATTCTTTTGTTGTTCACCGATCTGCAGCAGGCGCGCGGCGATTGGACGCACGCGTTCGGTGACGCCCGCGTTGAGCAGCAGGATCGCCAAATTGTCACCACCGGAAAATTCCAGCTTCACGTTCTCGAGCTTGCCGCCCATGCGGAACGCGTACGCCAGCAGCGGCAGCGCTTCGGAGATTTTTTTCTGGCGCAACAGGTCCAAGCCCAGGTTGTAGGCGTCACCGGCTGCGTTGGTTTCGTTGCCAATGGCGGTGCTGGCTGCCAGCGCGGCGCGATCCGCTTTTTCCCCGGCGGCATAATCGCCGCGCGCGTTGGCCAAAAAAGCCTCGCTGTTGTAAAGGTCGGACTGGTTGCTCTGCAGATGATTGCGCTCGATCAGGGCGCGTGCCTGCGCAAGTTCGCGCTCGGCCAGGTCGAAATGCTTCAGGCGAGCGGCGACATCGATGGTCTTGAGCGCGACGTTGGCCTGCAGGCCCACATCACCCAACTGGCGGGCGAGCGGCGCGGCTTCCTGCAAACGTTGCAGGGCCGCCGCGTGCTCGTGGCGGGTCAGGGCGACGTCCCCCAGTTGGAATAGCGCCTCGGTCTTCATGTTGGTGTCATCGCCGCGGCGCGCCTGCACGAGCAGCGCATTCAGCGTTTTCGCGGCGTCCTGCAACGCGTTGGTGTTGGCTTGTGCCTGGCCCAGCCGCAGGCGGCAGGGCAGGAAGTCGGGCGCTTCCTTCACGCACAACGCGAAATAGGGCTTCGCGTCCGACCAGCGGCCGTGCATTCCCGCGTCCATGCCGCGGGCGAAGGTTTGCGCAAGATAGGGGTCGCCCGGCGTCACGTCCAGCGCGCTGCCGGTCATGCCGGGAAGATCGAGCGCCATGCGGATGCGTGGTACCGCCGCCACCGCGAGCGCGCCGGGCTCGGGGCCGGCCAACGTGATTTCCTTGTCCGCGTGTCCCTGGCGTGCCACCCGTAGCGACAGTTCGTAGACATTCCCAAGCTTGCGCAGGTTGCCGGTGACGAGCGTCGATGCGTGGGTGACCTTGCGCGTATGGGCAACGCGATCGCCGCCCTTGGGCACCGCGAAATTCCACACCCGCGCAACCTGCAGCGGGTCGATGACGTCCAGCCCGCGCGTCGGGTCGAGCAGGCTGCCCATCAACCCGGGCACGCCGCGTATGGCCCAATCGAGGGAAGCCTCACCGGTCGTGTTGTCGATCGGCAGCAATGCAATGCGTGGTTGCGGTGGTGCATCATCTGCCACGCTGCGTGGCACCAGCCACCATGCGAGACCGATGCAGATTGCGGCCAGTACGACGACAGTCGCCAACCATGCGAACGGTTTGCGTGGTGGGGCGGCTGGCGCACCGTCGTTCGCACCCGCGGACGGCACCGAGGTGGTGCTTTGCGGAATCGCGGGCGCGGGCGGTTCGATCGCAACGACTTGCACCGGCGCGATCCATTGCAGGCCGCGGCCATAGATGGTGCGGATCACCCGCTGCTGCTCGCCGTCGTCGCCGCACGCGCGGCGCGCCTTGTAGATCAACTGGCTGAGCGCGGCGTCGGTGATGGGGCGGTGCCCCCACAACGCTTCGACGATTTCCTGCTTGCCCAGCGCGCGTTCGTGATTGCCGACCAGCAGCAGGATCAAGTCGAAAGCCTTGGCTTCGACTTCGACTTCGGCACCGTTGCGCGACAGCCGGCGCGTGGCCGGTGCGATCACGCAGTCGCCGCTGTGGAATTCCTTCCTGTGTTTGTCGTCCTGCATGCGGGCCTCCCCGTTGGCCCTGCTACGATCCCGTGAACGACTGTGTATCACAATCCACCATGGCTGTCGCGCGAGTTGCCACGACGTGTAATCGCCGCCGCGATTTTCCGGATGATTCCCGAGAAAGCCCGCATCCGCGGGGCGCGTGGATGGCGCCGGTCGGGTCATTGGGAAACGGGCCGGGAGAGCGACGGTGATCGGCGACGCGGCGGCATTCTCGAAAATCGGGGCGCGCCAGACCAACGAAGACAGCTATGCGTTCTGGTGGGCGGGCGATACGTTTTTCGCCGCGGTGGCGGACGGCCTCGGCGGGATGGGCGGGGGCGGCCACGCATCCAGTTTCGTCGTCGATTACATGAAAACCCACGCGGTGCGCCCGGACATCAGTGCTGCGGAACTGGTCGAGCTGGTGCGCGAGAGCCATCGCGGTCTGCACGCGTTGCAGCAGCGAAGCGTCGAAGACCGTTCGATGGCCACCACGCTGGTCGTGATGGCCTTGCGCGGCGACGAACTGGTGGCCGCGCACTGCGGGGATTCGCGGCTCTATGTTGTTGGACGCGACGGCGTGGAGCAGTGGACCGAGGACCATTCCGAAGCGCAGCGCCTTTTCAACGAAGGGCGCCTCTCGCGGGTCGATCTTGCGAGTTATCCGCGCAAGTACATCCTGGAAAGTGCGCTCGGCATTCCGGGTGAGCCGGTGGTACAGGAAATCCGACGCGAGGTGAGCGCGGGTGACTGGCTGGTGCTGGCGACCGATGGGGCTTATGGCATGCTCGAACCACACGACCTGGCGGATGTCGCGAGGGGCTCGCGCAAACCGAAGCAATTTTCCGCCGCCTGCCTTGGGCTCATCGAAACGCGCGGACCGCGGGACAACTACACCATGATCGTCGCGCGGGCGGGCGGCAATCGCCTGCTGCACGGGCTGAAGCGGGCGCTTCATCGGCCGATGCCTGACCGACACATTGACCGGCTGCACAAGCGCCATGAAGGGCTGCTGCGGCAATACATCGCGGCGCATTCAGCGGTGGATGCCGGAGCCGACGTCGCATCGAGGTAGAGGACGCCGCACCGAAACAGACAGACGCCGACTGCACACTCTCCGGCAGGTATCTGCTTTCGCGCCCCGCTTTACGGGGCGTTTTTTTGCTTCCGCCGTCAGCGCGGCACGCGATAGCCGCCCGGTACACCGTTGGGCGACAACGTCAGTTGCCAGAGATGGTCGCGGCGGGTGCGGAAGGTGGCGGCCGAACTGGAAATGTAATAACGCCACATGCGACGGAAGCGTTCGTCATAACGCGGGTTGTTGGCCGAAAGCTCCGGCCACGCCGCGTCGAAGTTGGCCAGCCACGCCATCAACGTCTTGTCGTAGTCGGTGCCGAAGTTGTGCCAGTCCTCGATCACGAAAATGTTTTCAAGCGCAGGCGTGACCTGCGACGCGGCCGGGATCATCGAATTGGGGAAGATGTACTTCTCGATCCACGGGTCCGGGCGGCTGGGCGGGCCGTTGGTGCCGATGCAATGCAGTACCGACAGGCCATCGTCCTTCAGGCAGCGCTTGCAGACTTCGAAATACGTCCGGTAGTTCTTCCAGCCGACGTGCTCGAACATGCCGATCGAATACACCGCATCGAATTTTTCCTCGACATCGCGGTAATCCTGCAGGCGGATTTCGACGGGCAGGCCCTTGCAAAGCTCGCGCGCGAATTGCGCCTGCTGTTCGGACACCGTGACGCCGACGCCCGACACACCATATTTTTCCGCGGCGTATTTCAGCGCCTCGCCCCAGCCGCAACCGATGTCGAGGATCTTCTTGCCGGGCTTCAATTGCAGCTTGCGGCAGACCAGGTCGAGCTTGGCTTCCTCGGCGTCGTCGAGATTGCTCGCGTTGGCCCAGTAACCGCAGGAATACACCAGCCGCTTGCCCAGCATCTTCGCGAACAGGTCGTTGCCGATGTCGTAATGTGCCTTGCCGATCTTGAACGCCTTGCG
>Ga0207657_10006860_pt1 | contig 11748 bp, 6 predicted proteins | sample KBSC33metaG_FD_184316 | JGI IMG/M metagenome (GOLD analysis project Ga0207657, IMG submission 184316) | Corn rhizosphere microbial communities from Kellogg Biological Station, Michigan, USA - KBS C3-3 metaG (SPAdes) (version 2) | ecosystem: Host-associated > Plants > Roots > Rhizosphere > Soil ...
GGAGCGAGAGCGCAGCACCTGCGTTCAACACCACCATCACATTGACGGCTCACGCCGCAAGCGGATACGCCTTCGGTGAGGACGCCACCAAGACGGTAGACATAACGTTCGGCGCTCCTCTCGACCTGAACGCACCTCCGTGCGCGGAGGTCAGCGGTCCGCAGCTGGCAACAGCGTCGGTCGCGTTCCAGGACCCGACCTGCGCCAACGGCAACGTCGCGAAGTACACGACGACTGGCGAGAACGTCTCCTTCGACCACCCGACCGCTGCTCCGGGTGCGACCGTGACCGTCACGGCAACGGCTGACGAGGGCGCAGCTTTCGCTGGCGGCAGCACCCAGAAGACCTTCGGGCCGCACATGTTCGGTGCAGTGCAGAACTGCGACGTGGTCGTCAGTCCCCCGGGAGGCACCACCAACCCGCCGACCACCACGATCGTGAGCCCGCCCAAGGCCCACACGCCGAAGGCCGCGACCGTGACGCCCACCGTGGTGCACGCGGGCCTGGCCGGCGTCTCGGCCCAGGACCTGCGCGGTGAGCAGGGCCTGGCCCTGATGGTCGCCGGCATGGTCATGCTGGTCGCCGCGGGCGGTCTGGGGCTGCGGCTGCGCGGTGCCGCCTCGCGGATCTGAGCAGCAGAGCCTGACTGAGACACGGCCGAGGGCGGCGTCCGGAGGAGACTCCGTGACGTCGCCCTCGTCTGTTCCTCCCGGACCGGCGCGTCCTGGGGGATCATGGAGGCAGCGGATCTCGACAGGGAGGGGTGAGGCGTCACGTGGACGAGCCTGTCCCTGACGAGCCGATCGCCGACTTCCTGCAGACCGTGCGCGGGATGGTCCAGGACGAGCCCGCTGACGAGCCCAGGACGCCCAGTCGGCCCGGGGCCCGCCGGGCCGACAAGTCCCTGCGCCGCCACGCGGACAAGCTCGCGAAGGCCGAGCGCCGCAGCGCCCGCAAGCGACGCAAGCGGGCACGCACGCGAGAGGCAGGGCCCGTTGCCGAGCGGCCGGTCGAGCCGGCGCAGGCGGGCCGACGCATCCCGGACCAGGGGGCGGAGCCGGCCCTCGAGGACGTGACGGGCCTCGACGTGACGGCGGCGGTCGTGCAGGGCGAGGCGAGCTTGTCGCGGCGTGCACGGCGACGTGACCACCGCCGGGCGATCGCGTTGGCAGCTGCCCGGCCGACCGACGACGCGCCCGAGCTGGTCCTCGCCGACGGCTCGGCATCGACCGTGCTCGACCACGGACGCCGCAGCCGGGCCGAACGCCGGGCCGAACGCCGTCGCGAGGCGGCCCGAGCCGTCGCCGCCGCGCTTCCCCTGGACGAGCCGGGTGGCCCGGGCTCAGGGGACGAGACGCCGGCGACGTCCCTCGGAAGCGACGACTCCACGCCCCGACCGGACGAGTCGCGGGTGCGCCGCTCGGTGAAGGTCGCGGCGGTGGTGGCCGTGGTGGCGGCCGCCGTCGCAGTTCCCTGGGTCGACCCTCGCGTGCCGGACGCGATCTCCGGGATCCTCCCCGGTCACGACCGGACCGTCCACGTCAAGGATCCTGCGGTCGCGCCGCCAACGACCGCGGTCGTCGGGCCGGTGGGACTCGAGCAGCAGGGCGGCCCCTACGCCGGCGTACGCCTGGAAGCAGCCGGCTGGCCGCGGGAGGTGGTCGTGCCGCGGCTGCACGTCGACTCCCAGGTGGTCCCGATCAGCGGCCAGAGCGGCTCGCTGCTTCCGCCCTCGGATCCCCAGCTGCTCGGCTGGTGGAGGGAAGGCCAGCCAGTCGGAGCGCAGCACGGCACCGCGGTGATCACCGGGCACACCGTGCACACCGGCGGCGGGGCGCTCGACCACCTCGGCGAGCTCGTCGTCGGCGACTCGGTGCGCGTGCGCACCGACGCCGGCTGGATCCAGTACGTCGTCAAGCAGACCCGGATCTACTCGACCGAGGAGCTCGCTCGTGACGCGCAGAGCGTCTTCCGCCTCGGCGGCACCGGCCGCCTGGTGCTGATCACCTGCGACGACTGGAACGGTCAGTCCTACGACTCCAACGCCGTCGTCGTGGCGACCCCGGTCCTCGACGAGCCCACGACCGGCTAGCCGCGAGGTCCCAGATGGCGGACCGCGGAGCCGGCTGCCGAAGCGCCACGGGGAACAATGGACCGGCCTCGCGGTGTTGTCACCACGAGCCCTGAAACACCGATCCGAGGAGTGCCGTGTCACTGCCCGCCCTGGTCGAGCCGGCCGCCGAGCTGACCATCGACGAAGTACGCCGCTACAGCCGCCACCTGATCATCCCCGAGGTGGGGATGAGCGGGCAGAAGCGGCTCAAGAACGCCAAGGTCCTCGTGATCGGCGCGGGCGGTCTGGGCAGCCCCGCGCTGCTCTACCTGGCGGCGGCCGGCGTCGGCACGCTCGGCATCGCGGAGTTCGACGTCGTCGACGAGTCCAACCTCCAGCGCCAGGTGATCCACGGGGTCAGCGACATCGACAAGCCCAAGGGCCTCTCGGCCAAGGAGTCGATCGCCGAGATCAACCCCTACGTGGAGGTGATCCTGCACGAGGAGCGGCTCGACAACGACAACGTGCTCGACGTCTTCCGCGGCTACGACCTGATCCTCGACGGCACCGACAACTTCGCGACCCGCTACATGGTCAACGACGCGGCGTACTTCTTGAAGATCCCCTACATCTGGGGCTCGATCTACCGCTTCGACGGCCAGGCCAGCGTCTTCTGGCCCACGTTGGAGATCGACGGCCAGAGCGCCGACGCTCCCTGCTACCGGTGCCTGTACCCCGAGCCGCCGCCCCCGGGCATGGTCCCCTCGTGCGCCGAGGGGGGCGTGCTGGGCGTGCTGTGCGCGAGCGTGGGCTCGATCCAGGTCAACGAGGCGATCAAGCTGCTCACCGGCATCGGCGACCCGCTCGTGGGCAAGCTGATGATCTACGACGCCCTCGAGATGGAGTACCGCAAGCTGAAGGTCCGCAAGGACCCCAACTGCGCGCTCTGCGGCGAGCACCCGACGGTGACCGGGCTGATCGACTACGAGACGTTCTGCGGTGCGGTCAGCGAGGAGGCGGCCGACGCGGCCGCCGACGCGACCATCTCGGTGGTCCAGCTCGAGCACATGCTCAAGGAGCGCGAGGAGGGCACCCGCGACTTCGTGCTGGTCGACGTGCGCGAGCCCAACGAGTACGAGATCAACAAGATCCCCGGCTCGGTCCTGATCCCCAAGGCCGAGTTCCTCAACGGCAGCGCGCTGGAGAAGCTCACTCAGATGACGCGGGGCGACAAGCAGATCGTCATGCACTGCAAGACCGGCGTGCGGTCCGCGGAGACCCTGGCGATCGTCAAGGGCGCCGGGTACGCCGACGCGGTGCACGTGGGCGGCGGCGTGGTCGCCTGGGTCAACCAGATCGACCCGTCCCAGCCGTCGTACTGAGCCCGGAGGCGCGGCCGACGGACCGGACGTAACCTGACCGGCCGTCGCTCGTTGGGGCCGGTATGCGCGTACTCGGAGCTCTCGCCCTGTCCGTCCTCGTCGCCGTCGGCCTGGTGTCGGCCCCGACCGCGTCCGCCGACCCGACGTGGGCGCCGGCCGCGAGCGCGGCGATCCATCCCGGCACGATGATGTACACCGCCGGTGCCCAGTGCACCGCGAACTTCGTCTTCACCGACAGTGCCGGCAACGTCTACGTCGGGTACGCCGCGCACTGCGCCGGCGAGGGCTCCTCCACCGACACCGACGGCTGCCTGGTCGACTCGGTGCCGCTCGGCACGAAGGTCGACTTCACCAACAACGGCAACCTGCTCTCCGAGGGCACCATCGTCGGGCACGGCACGCTGGCCTACAGCTCGTGGATCACCGAGCACCAGCTCGGCACCACCGACGCCAACACCTGCGCCTACAACGACCTGGCGCTGGTCAAGGTCGACCCGGCCGACGTCGGCAAGGTCAACCCGTCGGTGCCGTTCTGGGGCGGGCCGACCGGCATCGACACCGACGGCACGGCGGCCGGCGACCGGGTCTACACCTACGGCAACTCCAGCCTGCGGTTCGGCCTCTCCCCGCTCTCGCCGCACACGGGCATCAGCCTGGGCGACGACGCAGCCGACGGCGGCTGGTCGCACCCGCTCTACACCGTCTCGCCGGGTGTCCCCGGCGACTCGGGCTCCGGGTTCCTCAGTGCGGACGGCACGGCGGTCGGCGTGCTGTCGACGCTCGGCCTGGCGCCGCTTCCGCTGTCGAACAACATCGGCGACCTGGCCAAGGAGCTGGCCTTCGCCCAGGCCCACTCGGGCATCGCCGGCCTGCGCCTGGTCAACGGCACCGAGCCGTTCAACCCGGTGCTCTGACGACTGCCATAAAACCGACCATCTGTCAACAAAATCGGTCATATCACCCGAACTGGTCCACTCCGCAAAACGGGCTAAAGCGACAGAACGCCCCGTCGTGCCGCAGGGTTGTCCCATGCGTAGCAAGGGATTCCTCCTCACCTCGGTGCTCGGTGGCCTGCTTGCGGTCCTGACCGTCCTGGCCCCCACTGGTCCGGCGTCCGCGGCCACCACGGGCCGCGTCGCGCCCGGTATCCAGCTGGTCACGGCCGGGCATGCCTGCACTGCGAACTTCGTCTTCCGCGACGCCCGGCACCGCGTGTTCGTGGGATACGCGGCCTCGTGTGCCACCCGCGGCGTGCCCGCCGCCGGCCGCTGCGCTCGCTCCGCGCCGCTGGGCACCCGGGTGCGGCTCGCCGACCGCGGCCGCACGCTCGGGTACGGCGTGCTCGGCTACTCGTCGTTCCGGTCGCTGCAGCGCGCGGGAGTGACCGACTCGAGCGCCTGCGCTGCCAACGACTTCGCCCTGGTCGAGATCCGGGGAGCGGCTCGCCGCCACGTCTCGCCGGCCGTGCCGTACTGGGGTGGCCCGAGCGCCCTCGGTGCCCTGCCGGCAGCGGGCAGCAACGTCTTCGGCCTCGCCCGTCCCACGACCGGCGCCCGCACCCTTCCGCGCGCCGGGCAGGTGACGACGACCGGCCCGACGACGGCCTCGGTCAGCACGCTGCTGCCGAGCACCCGAGCTGCTCGCGGGAGCGGCTTCCTCGACGACGCCGGCCGCGCGGTCGGCGTGCTGACCGGCTCGACGGCCGCCGGCGACAACACCGTGGTCAGCCTGGCAGGCGCTGTCGCCTTCGCCCGCGGGCACGGCGTACCGGGTCTGCACCTCGTGCGCGGTGGCGCCTTCAGCGGCACCGCGATCCTCTGACGCTCGGCACTAGCCTTCGGCACGTGGACGAGGAGTACGTCGAGCAGGTGCTCAGCCTGGTCGAGCGGGTCCCGCCGGGCCGGGTCACCACCTACGGGCTGATCGCCGAGACGCTGCGCGGCACCCTCGGACGCGGTGGGCCGCGCCAGGTGGGTGCGGTGATGGCGGCGTACGGCGGGCCGGTGCCCTGGTGGCGGGTGGTGCGCTCGGACGGGTCGCTGCCCGACTCGCACCTGCCCGATGCCCACCAGGAGTACCTCGCCGAGGGCACACCGTTGCGTCGCTCCGGGTCGGTCGACCTGCGCGCGGCCGTCTGGTGGCCGGAGGAGGAGTGACCTGGCGCCGAAGTGGATCCACAGGCTGGAGGCAGAACCGGTGGACAACCCGGTGGAGAACTGTGGCTTCCTGTGGACCGACACCCTCTGCCTGTGGACGACGACGAGAAGGTCGAGAAATCACACAAATAGTTGGCGAAAGTCTCTTGCGCTGGGGTGACCCGAGGGCATAGAACTCTCTCACGCGATCCCCTCGGGGAGAGCCGATCAGCTCGAAGGAGAGGGTCCAGCCGGCGGGGCAACTCGTCGAAGTGGCGGTGATAGGGCCATTGGACCGGATCCGACGGGCAGGTCGATCGGAGGCATCACCCGACGATCACCCAGAAGGGCCCGTGCAACTCATACTTGCGCGGGCCCTTCGCCTGTCCCGGGCACCTCGGCCGGGCGCGTCCGTGTCGGGACCGGGTGATTGGGTGGGACCGTGGACAGCCCGTCGTACCGCCTCCGAGGCCCGCATGCCGAGGTGCAGGCGCCGGTGCTCGACCCGGAGCAGCGCCGCGTCGTCGACCACCCGGGCGGGCCGCTGCTGGTGCTGGCCGGCCCCGGCACCGGGAAGACCACGACCCTGGTCGAGGCGATCGTCGAGCGCATCGACGGTCGTGGCGCCGACCCGGCCTCGGTGCTGGCCCTGACCTTCAGTCGGAAGGCCGCCGAGCAGCTGCGCGACCGGGTCACCGCCCGGCTCGGGCGCACCACCTCCTCGACGCTGTGCGCGACCTTCCACTCCTTCGCCTACGGGCTGGTCCGCCGGTACTCGCCGGCCGACCTCTACGTCGCGCCGCTGCGGCTGCTCTCCGCGCCGGAGCAGGACGTCGTGCTTCGCGAGCTGCTGCGCGAGACCCCGGAGTCCGTGCCGTGGCCGGCGTCGTTGCACCACGCGCTGGGCACCCGCGGTTTCGCGCGTGAGGTGCACGCCGTGCTCGGGCGGGCGCGCGAGCACGGACTCGAGCCGCACGCCCTGCGCAGACTGGGGGAGGAGAACGACGCACCCGAGCTGGTCGCGGCCGGACTGTTCCTCGAGCAGTACCTCACCAACCTCGACGACCAGGGTGCGACCGACTACGCCGACCTGATCCGGCGGGCCGTCATCGAGGCCGCCGCGCACCGCGACGAGCTGCGCGCGGAGCTCCGGCACGTCTTCGTCGACGAGTACCAGGACACCGACCCGGGCCAGGTCGCGCTGCTGCACGAGCTCGCCGGCGACGCCCGCGACCTGGTGGCCGTGGGCGACCCGCACCAGTCGATCTACGCGTTTCGCGGCGCCGACCTGCGCGGCATCCTCGACTTCCCCGACACGTTCCGCCGCACCGACGGAGCGCCCGCTGACGTCGTCGCCCTGCGTCGGGTGCGTCGGTTCGGGCCCCGGATCCTGCTCGCCTCCCGACGGATCGCCGGGCAGCTGGCCTGGAGTGGCTCGATCGACGCGCGGACCAGGGAGGACTTCGCCACGGCCGAGTCCGTGCCGGGACCCCACGGTGACGGACGGGTCGAGGTCCTCACGTTCGACACCGACCGCTCCGAGGCCGAGCACCTCGCCGACCTGCTCCGGAGGGCCCACCTCGAGGACGGGGTGCCCTGGCACGAGATGGCGGTGCTGGTCCGCTCGGGCCGCAGCACCCTCCCGGGCCTGCGTCGCTCGTTGGGCGCGGCCGGCGTGCCCGTCGAGGTCGCGCCCGACGACGTCCCGCTGGTCGCCGACCCGGCGGTCGCTCCGCTCCTCGAGGCGCTTCGCGCCGCGCTCAACCTCACCGCCGAGGACCCCGGTCACGTCGACTTCGTGGACGCGGCCCGGGCGGAGTCGCTGCTGCTGGGCCCGCTCGCGGGACTGGACGCCGGTGACGTCCGCCGCCTGGCCCGGCTGCTGCGCCGGCGCGAGAGGACACGGGCGGTCGTCGGCGCGGAGCGCCAGCGCCCGTCACGGGAGCTGATCCGGCTCGCCGTCGTCGACGCGGGGTTCCTCGACGGGGTCGACGGTCCCGAGGCGGAGCGCGCCCGGTCGCTCAGCCGGCTGCTCGGCGACGCGGCGAGCGCGGCAGCCGGGGGCCGGACGGCCGAGGAGGTGCTCTGGCAGCTGTGGTCCGGCACGTCGTGGCCCGATCGGCTGCGCCGGGCCGCCGAGGCCGGCGGAGGCACGGCTCGGCGGGCGCACCGCGACCTCGACTCGGTGTGCGCGCTGTTCGAGGCAGCCGCCCGCGAGGAGGAGCGCCGCGACCACGGGGGTGTCCGCAACTTCCTGGCGTCCCTCTCCGCGCAGCAGATCCCTGCCGACACGCTGGCCGAGCGCGGCGTGCGCGGGTCCGCCGTACGCCTGCTCACCGCGCACCGCGCGAAGGGTCTGGAGTGGCGGCTCGTCGTCGTCGCGCACGTCCAGCAGGAGGGCTGGCCCGACCTGCGCAGACGGACCACGCTGCTGCAGGCCGACCGGATCGGCGCCGTCCGGTACGCCGGCACGCCGCTGGTGCAGCCACCGACGACCTCGCGCGAGCTGCTCGCCGAGGAGCGCCGGCTGTTCTACGTCGCCTGCACGCGTGCTCGGGAGCGGCTGGTGGTGACGGCGGTCGCCTCACCCGACGACGACGGTGAGCAGCCCTCACGGTTCCTCGCCGAGCTGGGCCTCGACCCCGTCCGGGTGCTGGGCCGGCCGGCGCGGCCGCTGTCGCTGGCGGGCCTGGTCGCAGAGCTGCGTCGCACGGTCGCCGACCCCGACGTCGGCGAGGCGGTGCGGCGGGCCGCGGCCCGGCGGCTGGCCCGGCTCGCGGCCGAGACCAGCGGCGCCCGACCGCTGGTGCCGCAGGCCGACCCGTCGTCGTGGTGGGGCACCCGGGCCGCCAGCCGGGCGGCGACCCCCGTCCGTGCCGTCGACCAGCCGGTGCCGATCTCGGCGAGCCTCCTCCAGTCGGTGCTGGTGTGCCCGGCGCAGTGGTTCCTCGCCCGTGAGGCGGGCGGCGTCGGCGTGGCCCACCAGTCGGCGAACGTCGGCCAGCTCGTCCACGCGGTGGCCGAGCGGGTCGCGCGCGGTGACCTGCTGGCCGGTCCCGACGACGTCGAGGTGCTGATGGCCGAGGTCGAGAAGGTCTGGGACCGCCTCCAGTTCCGCACCCCATGGTCGCGCGCCCGCGAGCACGCCCGGGTCCGCGCGGCGCTGGCCCGCTTCCTGCAGTGGCACCACGCCGACCCGCGCGAGCTGATCGGGGTGGAGGAGCACTTCAGCACGGTGGTCGACCTCCCCGACGGCGAGCGGGTCGAGCTCGTCGGCTACGCCGACCGGGTCGAGCTGGACGCCGACGGGCGGGTCGTGGTCGTCGACCTCAAGACCGGCCGGACGCCGCCGACCGGTGCGGCGGTGAAGCGCGACGTGCAGCTCGCGCTCTACCAGTACGCCGTCGACAGCGGCGCGGTCGACGAGCTCGTCGCGCGACCGGTGGCCAGCGGCGGGGCGGAGCTCGTGCAGCTCGGGATCCCCGACGACACGGTCGCGGCCGTCGTACAACCGCAGGACGCACCGGCCGACGACGCCCGCGAGACGTTGCGGACCCAGCTCGCGACCGCGGCGGCGATGCTGCGCGCCGAGTCGTTCCCGGCGGTGACCGGCGAGCACTGCAAGACCTGTGAGTTCGTGGCGCTGTGCCCGGTGAAGAGTGCCGGGGCGGTGCTGGACGCGTGACCGAGCCACTCACGATCCGCACCCCGGCAGACCTGCAGCGGGTGATGCGCAGCGACTTCCCGCCGAGCGACGAGCAGTGGGCCGCGATCACGGCACCCCTGGAGCCCGCCGTCGTCGTCGCTGGCGCCGGCTCGGGCAAGACCACCTTGATGGCCGCGCGGGTGGTCCACCTGGTCGCGACCGGGCAGGTGCGCCCGGAGGAGGTGCTCGGCCTGACCTTCACCACCAAGGCCGCTGCGGAGCTGCGCGAGCGGATCCGCACCGCCCTCGAGCGCGCCGGCGCGCTGCCCCGGCCCGGCCCGGGTGTCGAGGAGGTGCTGGAGCCGACCGTGGTCACCTACAACGCGTATGCCGCGTCGCTGCTCACCGACCACGGCCTGCGGATCGGGCACGAGCCGGACACCCGGGTCATCACCGACGCCTCGCGCTACCAGCTCGGCGCGCGTGCCGTCGATCGCCACACGGCCGCGGTCCGGCACCTCTCGGACCACCCCGCGACCGTGATCCAGAACCTCCTCGCGCTGGAGTCGGCGATGAGCGAGCATCTCGTGAGCGCCGAGGACGTGGCCCGGGTCGACGCCGACGCGCGGAGAGGGTTCGCGGGAGCGATCGACGCCGAGCGCGCCGGCAAGGACCGGAAGACCTACCGGGAGGCGCTCGAGAGGGCGATCTTCGCGATCGACCGGCGAGCCGAGCTGCTCGACCTCGTGGCGGCGTACCGGCGCCTCAAGGCCGACCTCGGCCTGATGGACTTCTCCGACCAGATCGCCCTCGGAGCGCGTCTGGCCAGCGAGCAGCCCGAGGTGGGTGCGCTGGAGCGGGCACGGTTCAAGGTCGTGCTCCTCGACGAGTACCAGGACACGTCGGTCGCCCAAGCGGTGATGCTCTCGCGGCTGTTCTCCGGTCCGACCGTGGCACAGGGCCGTGGCCACCCGGTGACAGCGGTCGGTGACCCGAACCAGGCGATCTACGGCTGGCGCGGTGCGTCGGTCTCCAACATCGTCAACTTCGCCGACACGTTTCCCTCGGCGACCGGCTCTCCGCCTCGGCTGCTGCCGCTGACGGTCAATCGTCGCTCGGAGGTCCGGATCCTCGAGGTGGCCAACCGGCTCGCCGCGCCGCTCTACGCGGCGGCGCCGCAGGCTCGACCGCTGCAGCCCCAGGAGGGAGCCGGGCCGGGCACCGTGGACGTCGCGGTCTTCGAGACCCAGTCCGACGAGCTGAGCTGGCTGGTGGGTGCCGTCCGGGACGCCCATCAGCGGCAGTGGTCCGACATCGGGGTGCTCACCCGTGACAACGCGCATGCCGAGCTGGTCTTCGACGCCCTCACCTCGGCCGGCATCCCGGTCGAGATCGTCGGACTCTCCGGGCTGCTCCGACTGCCCGAGGTGGCCGAGGTGGTGGCGGTGCTGCACCTCCTGCACGACGTGACCGCCAACGCCTCGCTGCTCACCCTGCTCGCCGGGCCGCGCTGGGCGATCGGCCCGCGTGACCTGCGCCTGCTCGCCGTCCGCGCCCGGCAGATCACCGACCGCTCCGGCCGGGGGGACGACGCCGACCTCGCCGAGCAGCTCGTCGCGATCGCCGAGGGGGTCGACCCCGCGGAGCTGCCCGCCCTCTACGACGCGCTGGCGGACCCCGGCGAGCTGGCGTACTCCCCGGAGGCGCGCGAACGGTTCTCGCTGCTCGCCGGGGAGCTGCGTCAGCTGCGTCGGGCGGTGGGCGAGCCGCTGCTCGACGTCGTACGCCGCGTCATCGACCTGACCGGCGTGGACATCGAGCTCGCCTCGTCGACGAATCCCGCTGCTGCCGCCCGGCGCGACAACCTGGACCTCTTCGTCCGCGCGGTCGCCGACTTCCAGGCGGTCGACGGCGACGTCACCCTGCCGGCGCTGCTGGCCTACCTGACCGCCGAGGACGACCAGGGCAACGGTCTCGATGTGGCCACCCCGACCGAGGCCGACTCGGTGAAGCTGCTGACCGTGCACCGGTCGAAGGGGCTCGAGTGGGACAGCGTCTTCGTCGTCGGTGCCTGCGAGGGCCGCTTCCCGTCGACCCGGTCACGCACGCTGTGGACGTCGTCGCCGGCTGTCCTGCCCGGCCCGTTGCGCGGCGATGCTGCCGACCTGCCCCAGCTCCGTGGCCACGACAAGGCCGCGCTGGACGCCTACCGGGAGGACACGAAGGCGCACGGTCGGCAGGAGGAGCTGCGCCTGGGCTACGTCGCCTTCACGCGTGCGGCCCACCGGCTCAGCGTCAGCTCCTACCTGTGGTCGGCGCGGGCGTCCTGCTTCGGTCCATCGGACTTCCAGGCCGTGGTGCGCGACCAGCTGCTCGAGTGGGGCGAGCAGGTCGAGCGGTGGCTCGACAAGCCGGCCAAGGGCACCCCCAACCCGTACGCCGACCAGGACACCTCTCGACCCTGGCCACGCACCGGTGTCGGGCTCGAGGCCGACACCGGTGCGTGGCCAGGGTCGAGAGGTGTCCTGGTCG
>Ga0207657_10006861_pt1 | contig 11748 bp, 7 predicted proteins | sample KBSC33metaG_FD_184316 | JGI IMG/M metagenome (GOLD analysis project Ga0207657, IMG submission 184316) | Corn rhizosphere microbial communities from Kellogg Biological Station, Michigan, USA - KBS C3-3 metaG (SPAdes) (version 2) | ecosystem: Host-associated > Plants > Roots > Rhizosphere > Soil ...
CCCCAGCGTGCGGTACGGCGGATCGAAAGCGGGATCGCCCCACATGTAGAAATTGTCATAGCTGTTGTCGCCGCGGTTGAAATCATCGTCATGGCCGTTGCGCACCATCTGGTTGAAGCGCGCGACCGTCGTCGCCAACCCCTGCGGATCGATCCCCGCCTTCTCGGCCAGTTCCTCCAGCGTATCGGCCTGGATCATGTAGGGCGGGATCGGCCCGCCGGGCGGCGAGGTGAAGGTAGGGTATTTGTCCTTGTAGCGCTGATCGATGATCAGCCAGTAGGGCAGGTTCGCATAGCTGTGGGTGCCCGCGTCGAAGGCGTGGAGCGCCTTGCCCATCGCGTTGTAATTGGCGGCTTCGTTGACGAAGCGCTTGCCCGCGCGGTTGACCAGGATCGCGCCCGGCCGCGCGCGCTCGTCCGATCCCAGCAGATAGTTGGGCTTGGCGGCGCGGTGCTGCGGTTTGAACTCTAGGACGCTCTGCTGCCAGAAGGCGTTCTGCATATTGCCGAGCTGGGCGCCCGCCTCAATCGCCATCACCAGCCCGTCGCCTTCATTTTCGGGCACGCTGACCGGGCCGGTGAGCGGGCCGCGCAGGAAGGCTTTAACGAGCGTCTCGTTCCATTCGAAGCCGCCGGTGGCGATGACGACGCCGCGCCGCGCACGCACGCGGAAATCGCGGCCGTCAGCATCTTCGGCGATGGCCCCGATCACGCGATCGCCCGCCTTGACCAGCTTGCGCGCGCGCTTTTCAAACTCCACCGGAATCTCGCGGTCGAGCACGGCCTTGAACAGCGCGCCGATCAGCGCCTGCCCCAATCCGCGATAATCGCCCGCCTCGCGCTCGGCGAGCGTCGCTTCGTCGAGGGTGCCGTTGATGGCTTCCATCAGGCTGCCGCGTACCGGGTAGGCCATTTTGGTGGGGTTCACCCGCGCGGCCCATTTCCCCAGCTGCTCGAACGAAAAGGCTTCATTGTCGAGCGAGCGTCCGCCCTCGGCCTTCGCGCCGGGCATATAGGGCTGGTAATCGGGGAAATCGGCATAGGCGTGGAAGCGCACCGGCGTCTTTTCGGCGAAATAGCGGATCATCTCCGGCCCGCGCTCCAGGAATGCGCCCAGCGTGTCGGGATCGAGCGCGCCGGGCGCAAGCGCATCAAGATAGGCGACGACATCCTCTTCCGAATCCGCGATGCCCGCTGCCTGCTGGTAAAGATTATTGGGGATCCAGAGCATGCCGCCGGACATCGCGGTGGTGCCGCCGACCATGCCCGATTTTTCGAGGATGACGACATCCTTCGCGCCGAAATCATAGGCCGCGATCGCCGCCGTCAGCGCTGCCCCGCCCGAGCCCAGCACGATGACATCCGCCTCTCGATGCCATGCCAGATCGTCCGTCATCCTGCTCTCCTGTGGCGCCGCTTGGGTGCGGCTGCCGCAACTTTAGGTCTCGCCTAGGCGGGGCAGCCACTCCGAAATGTCCTAGGGTGTGCGGGCGGTCGCCGGGGCGATGCCACTCGACTGGGACCGGCGGCACCGGAAGAACTGGCTATCGCCAATAGCAGCCTGCAATTTACGAGCTTCCTGGAGAAGCCAAGCTCTGGCCCTCAGGCCAAGGATCAAAATTGCGCGAGAAACGATGAACTTCCACGAGCAGCTGTCCGGCGAGCCCTTTCTACGAACGCGCTTCAAAATTTCCCAAGACTAAAACCCGCCTGATTATCGCTAATTTGAATAATGAAACACATCTGCGGAACACAGGCAAAGCTGCGTTGTTGTGTTTTATTTGGAGAATATCGTGAGCAAGGCTAAAGATCCAGTACAGCCAGCCGGCAATAAAGCCGCTTCCACACATGCCAAAATGGCTGGCAGATCCGCACCGGGCGACTCCGGCGGGGGCGCCTATCCCAATCCTCATGACAATCGAAAAGCGAAGGGAAAGGTCGGAAGCTTCCTGGGCCATGGCGGTCAATCCGAACAGGGCTATTATGGCGCGGATCAAATAGACGGAAAGAAGATCGACAAAAGCAAGGATCACTCGGAGCGGAGCGAGTGAGTTTCAGCTGAGAGGACTTCGGGCAGAAGCCAGCACTTCTGCGCTCATGATTGTGCGGAACGCCCGAGTCGTCCGAGCGATCCGCTCATCCCGCCTGCACCAGCTGACCCGCCGGCGATGCCACCCGCGCTGGCCTGACCTGCGCGGCGCCGTTGACGAGGCGGCGGTAAGTGGAGAGCGCTTGCCCCACCACCTGATCCATATTGTAGTAGCGATATGTCGCCAGCCGCCCAACGAATGTCACGTCCGCCTCCGCGAGGCTCAGCGCTTCGTAGCGCTTGAACAGAAGCTGATTTTCGGCACGGGGCACGGGATAATAGGGGTCGCCCTCCGCACAGGGAAATTCGAAGGTAATGCTTGACCTCGGATGAGACTGGCCCGTCAGATGCTTATATTCGGTCACCCGGGTATATGGCACGTCGGGGGACGGATAGTTGACCACCGCGACGGGCTGATACCATTGCTGATCGACCGTTTCATGACGGAAACTGAGCGAGCGGTAAGGCAGCTTGCCAAACCGATAGCCGAAATATTCGTCGATCGGACCGGTGAAGACCAGATGCTCATGAGCATAAGCCGCTCGCGCGTCGCGATATTCCACGCCTAGCAGAAGATCGATATTGGGATGATCGAGCATGTTTTCGAACATGCGCGTGAAGCCGCTGGCGGGCATCGCCTGAAAACTGTCAGCGAAATAGCGGTCGTCAGTATTGGTGCGGGTAGGAACACGTGCGGTCACGGATTTATCCAATTCCGATGGGTCCATGCCCCATTGCTTGCGGGTGTAACCCTGGAAGAATTTCTCATAGAGATCGCGTCCCACGGCAGCGACGACTACGTCTTCGGATGTCCTGATCTCCGTTACCGGCTCCGCCCGGCTGGCCAGGAATTCCTGAGCCTGTTTGTCGTCTTTCAACTGGAGCTCATATATCGCGTTCAGTGTCGTGCGGTTGATCGGAATAGGCACCAGCCGGTCGCCCACGCTGGCGAGCACGCGATGCTCATAAGGGCGCCAATCCGTGAAACGGGAGAGATAATCCACGATCTCCTGTGAGTTCGTGTGAAAGATGTGGGGCCCATATTGATGGATCAGCACACCGGCGTCATCCAGCCGGTCAAAGGCGTTGCCCGCCACGTGCGGGCGACGATCGACGACGAGGACCTTTTTTCCGGAGCCTCTCGCGAGGCGTTCGGCCATCACCGCGCCGGCGAAGCCTGCGCCGACGATCATGTAATCATAGGCCTTACGACGGGCGGGCCAGATCGTGGGGGAGACGATAGGCTCAATCCTTTCGCATTTGCGGCCCTGTTTGATGAGTTCGGTCATGCGGGCGAAGGTCTTGTCCCACGATGTTTGGCTAAGCATGCCATCGACCTTGCCAAGCCACTCCTTCGAACCTGCCCGAAGGGTGATGGCATTCTGGCAGAAGCGCACAAATTCGTCTTCATTGCCGGCGATCCACACCCCGGGAAGCTGGCTGTAATGGCGGATCACGTCCGTGATCGGCGTCGAAACGACCGGACGCCCTCCCGCGAGATATTCAGGCGTTTTAGTCGGGCTGATAAAGCGGGTCGCGTCATTGATCGCGAAAGGCATCAACGCGACATCCCAGCCGCGCAAATACGCGGGGAGCTCTTCATATTTCTTGCCGCCGAGATAATGGATGTTGGGCCTGCGCGGCAGGTCAGCAGGATCGATCTTTACGATCGGGCCGACGATGACGAGCGACCACTCCGGCCTGCTGTCAGCAATGGACGCGAGCAGATCGATATCCATCCGCTCGTCGACGACGCCGTAAAAGCCCAGGCGCGGATGCCGGATCGCCGCCTGATCGGCTGGGTCTTCGCCCAGCGCGCGGGCGGCGGCAAAATGGCTGACGTCGACGCTTGACGGGAAAGCATGAACGTTCGGATGGCGGTCACGCTTGGCCTCGTAGAGGCTGTAGCCGCCGGTAAAAACAACATCGGCCGCGTCAAGGAGCTGCTGCTCGAGCCGGAGCAATTCGGGTGGGGAGTTTTTGAAGTTGGCAAGCTCGTCCATGCAATCATAGATGACCCGGTCCGCCGCAACGTGGGCCGAAAATGGCAGCATCATCGGCGTATAGTACCAGCGGACCAGCGGGCCGGACAGGCTCGCCACCAGCTTGTCCAACAAACCCTTGAGAATCGCGGCATCATTGGCGCGATCTTCGCCGGCGCACAGTTGCGGCGTGGCAATCAGAACCCCGGTAGCCAAGCAATCACATAGGTTTAGGTTTGGCGTCGCCTGATCTGATAAATAGACTGGCTCTTCCCAATAGATTACCCGGTTCGCCCCTGAAAATCGCGACATGAGATGTTGAGGACGCTGAAAAACGAAATTCCAGCGGAGGTGACTGAAGCAAATGATGTTGTAATTGTCTAAAAGCGCACAGTTCTTTTGGTCACGCACGGGGGATCCCGTGCCGGCAATCTGACTCATATATGGGAACCTGAACTAGAGGGACCTGAATCCTAACAACGAAATACAGGTATCTGAGTTCCTAAAAGCGACCCCTTCCGTTCATTTTCCAGCAACTTCATCGGCCGTCGCTCGTTGCATCACCGCTTCCGGTCTTCCGCCGGCGTGGAGACGAAACAATGAAGCCAGTGGAACTGTGGGGCGGCCTGGAATGCACCGTAAACCGGGTCGACAACGGATATCGCGACCAATGCCAATTGAGCGGTCACCAGGATCGGCTCGCCGATCTGGATCTTTTTGCTGCGCTCGGCATAAGCTCGCTCCGCTATCCGATATTATGGGAGCGGATCGCGCCTGACATGCCACATATGCGCAACTGGAATTGGGCAGACACGCGCCTTGAGCGAATCCGCACGCTTGGCATGAAGCCTATCGCGGGCTTGGTGCATCACGGCAGCGGGCCGCGCTACACGGATCTGTTGGACGAGCATTTTCCTCAAGGCCTGGCGCGGCATGCACAGTGCGTCGCCGAGCGTTACGATTGGATCACCGACTGGACGCCCGTAAACGAGCCTCTCACGACGGCGCGCTTTTCGGCGCTTTACGGGCACTGGTATCCGCATCTCCGTAATGAGCGCGCTTTCTGGCTGGCGCTGCTGAACCAGATCGATGCCGTTCGTTTCTCGATGAAGGCGGTTCGCCGGATAAATTCAGGGGCGAGGCTGATCCAGACTGATGATCTCGGCAGGACCTATGCCGTGCAGGCACTCGAGGAACAGGCCGCGTTCGATAATATGCGGCGGTGGATGGGATGGGATCTGCTGTGCGGCCGCGTCGATCGGCATCATCCGCTTTGGAAACGCCTGGCAGGCTTCGGCTTTGAGCGTCGGCTGACCGCAATCGCCGACGATCCATGCCCGCCCGACATCATCGGAATCAATCACTATCTTACCAGCGATCGCTTTCTCGACAACCGCATAAGCCGCTATCCCGCCCATTGCATCGGCGGCAACGGGCAGCAATCCTATGCGGACGTCGAGGCGATCCGCGTCATCACACCGCCACCCGCGGGATTGAAAGGCGCGCTGCGCGAGGCGTGGGAACGATATCGAATTCCCGTCGCCGTCACCGAGGCGCACAATGGCTGCACGCGCGAAGAGCAGATGCGCTGGCTGGCGGAGGCGTGGCAGGCGGCGGAGGACTTGCGGGAAGACGGCGCGGATATCAGAGCGGTCACCTGTTGGGCGCTGCTGGGCAGCAAGGATTGGGATACATTGCTGACCGGGGAAGGACGGTACGAGCCTGGCGCGTTCGACGTCAGAAATGGAAAACCGAGGGAAACCGGCCTCGCCGCGATGGTGCGCGGAATCACCGGCAATGCCAATGACACGCACCCGGTCCTTCACGGCCAGGGATGGTGGCGGCGGCCCATCCGCATCGTCCACCCGGAGGCGCCGCGGCCGGCCCCACTCAAGGATCATCTGCCGCCGCCGCGCTGGCACACCGCCGACGGGCCGCCGCCGATCCTGATCACCGGCGCAACAGGCACGCTCGGCCGGGCAATCGCACGGGCGTGCGCGCATCGCGATATCGCCCATGTGCTGACCAGCCGGAAAGATCTCGACCTCGAAGACGAGGACAGCATTGCCGCAGCGATTGATCGGCATCGCCCTTGGGCAGTGGTCAATGCCGCCGGCTGGGTGAGGGTCGATGATGCGGAGGGCGCCTCGGAAGGTTGCTTCCGCGCCAATTATCATGGCGCGGTGGCACTGGCGCGCGCATGCAACGCCAAGAATATTCCGACCGTAAGCTTTTCCAGCGATCTCGTATTCGATGGCGCTTCCCGCGCGCCCTATGTCGAAAGCGACCGGACCGCCCCGCTCAACGTTTACGGCCATAGCAAGGCCGAGTGCGAGCGCGCGCTGGCCAAGCTCGGCGGGCCTCACCTCGTGATCAGGACAGCGGCGTTCTTCTCACCTCATGACGTCCATAATTTTGCGGTCCATGCGCTGCAGACCTTGCGCCGCCAGCGCCGCTTCTCGGCGGTTGCGGATTATATCGTTTCACCCACCTATGTACCCGATCTGGTGGATGCGGCCCTCGATCTGCTGATCGACCGGGCAGAGGGCGTCTGGCATCTCACCAATGGCGAAGGGCTGGCGTGGAGCGATTTCGCGCTCGCTATTGCGGAGGCTCATGGGCTCGACATCTCGCTGATCGAACGCATGAAGGGTTCGGGCAGCGGCTGGGCCGCACCACGCCCAACTTACTCCGCGCTCGCAAGTGAACATGGGGCGATGCTGCCGACGCTCCAGGACGCCATCCGGCGCTTTTCGGCGGCAGCTCCTTCCGCACTGGAAGCCGAGATCATGCCCGCGGCCGCGTGATGACATCGAGACGCATTCGCAATGTCAGGGTTTCCCCAGCTTGCAATATCTTGAGTCCCAACGACGCCTGATCTTCTTCGGGAAAGGATAGGGCGTCATTGGCGTGGCTGACGGGTTCCGCCACGCCCCGAGCGATCCATGCCGACAGCTTACTGGCAGCTATTTTCAAGCTCTCGCTCATTGCGGTTCCTGCCTTCCCTACCCCCGCTAACAGTTTCAGACGGTTAGGTATTCTTCCTGAATGCGTGCGGAATCAGTTCGTCGCAAACTGGCTCCGTTAAGCTCGAATAAAGTTTGCGGAGCTAAATTGTGCAGCTAGACATGCCTTCAGTTGTACCCGGGGGGGTCACGATGACTCGTTTGGTTCGAGATTATGTTGAAGTTGCCAACCTTACTTCGCTCGACGAGGTAATCGCGCAGCTGACGTCGCTTCGCGACAGTCTGCCCGCAGAAGCGCAGGCAGAAATCCGGCTGCGCGGCGATGATATTTTCGGTCGCACTCTCGCCGTCTCCTTTTACCGGGCGCAGACCCAAGAGGAAGCAGCATGCGATGCGCGATATGCGTTCGCTGGGCTTGCAACAGATCGGTCGCTTGCCGCCTGAATTTCGCCGCGGAGCTTACCATTCCGCGAAGCTTCCGTCCTTGTAGCGCCAGATCGGGTTGCGCCAGCGGTGGCGCTCCTCATGTGCCTTGCGTACGCCCTGCTCGTCGATCTCGACGCCGAGACCGGGGCCGTCGGGAATCGGCAGATGGCCGTCAACTGCGGTCAGGATCTCTGGATTGCTGACAAAGCTCAGCAGGTCATGGCCCACATTATAGTGGATGCCCAGCGACATTTCCTGGAGGACCACATTGGGCGTGCATCCCGCCAGCTGGACGCAGGCGGCGAGCGCCAGCGGCCCTAAAGGGCAATGCGGCGCGACCGCGACGTCATAAGCTTCGGCCATCGCCGCGATCCGCCGGCACTCGCTGATGCCGCCCGCATGCGACAGATCGGGCTGGATGATATCGACCACACCTGATGCGAGAAACGGCTTGAAATCCCACCGCGAGAATAATCGCTCGCCCAGCGCGATCGGCGTGCTGACGAGCTGGCTCAATTGCGCCAACCCTTCCATATTCTCGGAGAGCAGCGGTTCTTCGATGAACAGCAGCCCAAGCGGCTCGAGCCGCTTGGCGAGCTGTTTGGCCATCGCCTTGTGGACCCGGCCGTGGAAATCGACGCCGACATCCATGCCTTCGGCCTGCGCCGCCTCCACCCTCTCCACCACATCGTCAAACAGCTTAGGCGTGCCGAGAAAATCGAGTTCGGCTGTCGCGTTCATCTTCACCGCGGCGAAACCCTGCGCGCGCCGCGCACGCGCGGCGTTTCCAATTTCGTCCGGCCGATCGCCGCCGATCCACGCATAAGCCCGCACCCGATCGCGGACCTTGCCGCCGAGCATCTGCCAGACTGGCAGGTTGAGCGCCTTGCCCTTGAGATCCCAAAGCGCCTGATCGAGCCCGGCCAGGGCGCTCATCATAACCGGCCCGCCCCGGTAGAAGCCGCCGCGATAGCTTATCTGCCAGATATCCTCGATACGCAGCGGATCATGGCCGATGAAGCGATCCCGCAACGCTTCGAACGCGCCGTCAACCGCCTCGGCATGGCCTTCCAGACTGGCCTCGCCCCAGCCGACCGCCCCGTCGGCCTCCACGCGCACGAACAGCCAGCGCGGCGGCACGTAGAAAGTTTCGATACGTTCGATCTTCATGGCGCAGCTCATGGTCCCGTGTCGCGATTGTCGCCTTGGGCGGGCACGGAATGCAGCCGTCCGCTGGCGGCCGCCTCCTGCTCGCGCGCATCGATCCGGCCGGCGTGCGAAGGCGGCACGACGGGAACCACGAGGCAGACGCTCTGGGCGGGCAGCACGTCCCGCCAATCCCTGATCAGCTGGTGATAGGCTTTGCCCACCGCACGAATGTTGCGATCGAGATCATAGAGACCGAGCGGGTTCACATGGCCGTTCTGCTCGCGCAGCGCCGTATCCCAATCAACCTGATCGGTCAGCGAATACCAGGTGAACCCGACGGTCGGGATGCCGACATTGCGAAGCCGCAGCACATTGGCCCATTCCTTCCACAGCCAATTGACCGCCTCGTCTCCATTCGGCCCTTCCTTGAAGTTGGTCTCCGTGTGCATCACGGGCAGGCCGTAGCGGCCATAATATTGCCGGGTGATTTCGCTATAGCCGAACACCTCGCCCGAGGCCCAGGTGCGGCCGTCATGATGCACGCGATGTTCGTTCGTCCAATAATAATCGTTGCCGAGAATACAGTGCTGCTTCAGCCGATGTCCGAGGAAAAAATGATATTCCTCCTTGGTCATCCCATTGTCCATCAAATATTCGTACATGTCGCTATTCAAGCGCCGGCCGTAATTGAGGTCGAGCGATAGAAAGCGTTTTGCGTTCATGATCTCGGCCGGGCCGATCGCCGCCGGACTGTCGGCATGAAAATATTCGGAGGATTCGCTCTGGATGAAGATCGCGTCGGGCCGGCGCTTGAGGATCTCCTTCATCGCCAGCACATTGGCTTTGACGATATGCTTGAGCGCGGTGACGAAGCTCCGGTCCGTCGTCATCTGCTCGTTCCACCAGCCATATTGGGCGGAGAAAACCGCACAGATGAACATCTCGTTCACCGGCGTATAAAGCTGGACCCAATGGTATCGCTCCGCGAAATCGGCGGCGTAACGCGCGAACAGCATCGGAAAATCCGGGTTCTGAAAATTGCCGATCCAGTCAGGCACGCCGAAATGGCACAGATCGACGATCGGGGTGATATCGCGCCGCTTGAGATCACTCAGAGTAATATCGGCAAATTCCCAATCGTAACGGCCGGGGCCGAGGAACGTCTTGTGCAACGGCGGCCCGAACCGCAAATATTGGAGCCCTAGTTCCTCGACGAGATCGAAATCCTCGCGCCAGCGGCGGTAATGGCCGCAAACCTCCATCTGATCGACCCGCGTCCCGCCATTGTTGATGGTAGGGATACTGTTCTCGATCCCAGTGCAAAACATGAAGTTGGCCATGCGCGCTCCATTTGCCTGCCCAACGCCCCCGTCCCGCCAAAGTTGCCTTGCGGAAGGCGACCCAAGCCGCCGTCATGCGTTAACCGCGTCAATGGCAACCCAAAGGACGAGCATGGGATCGACCCGACAATGTGTCGCAATAGACTGGGGCACGACGAACCGGCGGATCTTCACGATTGGTGCGGATGGGGAGATAGGGGAGCGTATCGCGGACGATCGCGGCATCACCGCTTTCCGGCAAGGCGACTTCGATCGCGAGATCCGAGCATTGCGCCAACAATATCCCGTCGGCCCGATCGTGCTGGCCGGTATGATCGGCTCCAATCGCGGCTGGGTCGAGGCAGCTTATGTCCCTTGTCCAGTCCGTTTTACCGATATTGCCAACGCGCTGGTGCGACCGGCCGATGATGTCATGATCATACCCGGAGTGAGCATGATCGGGGACGGGCGCTACGACGTCATGCGCGGGGAAGAAATCCAGATCCTCGGCGCAGCTTGCACTGGCATGATCCGTCCCAACACGCTGGTTTGTCATCCCGGCACGCATGCGAAATGGGCGCATGTGCGGGAGCGCGCGATACTATCCTTCCGCACGGTGATGACAGGTGAGATGTTCGCGTTGCTGCGCAAGCACAGCATCCTTTCGGATCTGCTCAAGGCGAAGGTGCTCGTCGGCGGGATCTTCACGGCAGGCGTCCGCCATGCCATCGATCATGATGACTTGCTGGCTGCGCTCTTTTCAGTGCGAGCGAAGGCACTGCTAGGCAATCTCGCACGCGAGGATGCGGCGTCATTCATAAGCGGCCTTCTCATCGGTAGCGATGTAAAAATCGGACTTGAGGGCAGCGATCCGCTGCTTTCCGTCGCCCTTATCGGTGATCCCCAGTTGACCTCGCTCTACGCGGCGGCACTCGCCGTTGCGGGCAGGCCATCCGAGCAGATCGACGGCGAGCAAGCTTTCCTCGCCGGCGTCAAATTGATCTTGAGCGAACTGGCGTGAACGCCTCTGAGTTGTTCGGACCAAGGTTGTCACCCAGGTCTTAGGAACGTTATGTTACCTATGTGCCCGAACACTCAAATGATGGCGCCCCCCGGAGAGACTCGAACTCCCGACCTGCGGTTTAGGAATGAACTCAAACTATTGAAAATATTAGGTAATATTGCGATTTATAACGGGCTTTATAATAACTCTGTCGGAATTCCGTGCACTGGACTGCGTTTAAAGATTTAGAGTCGGATGACATTAAATTGACGCATATCCTGAGTTCCTGAGGTAGGCGGCACATTCGTGGGGCGCGAAGGTGTCGAGCAGGGAGCCGATGCGCTGCCATGTTGCTTCGTGCGTTCGCTCGGCGGCCTTACGGAGCATGTGCTTGAGCTTGGCAAAGACTTGCTCGATCGGGTTGAGGTCCGGGCTGTAGGGCGGAAGAAACAGAAGGCGCGCGCCTTTTGCCCGGATGGCGCTCCTGACGGCCGGCTTCTTGTGGCTGGATAGATTGTCCATGATGACGATGTCACCTGGCCCGAGCGTTGGGCAAAGCTGCTCCTCGACCCAAGCGGTGAAGCTGGCGGCATTGATTGGCTGGTCGAAGACGAAGGGAGCGTCGATCCGATCACACCGCAGCGCCGCAAGGAAGGTCATCGTTTTCCAGTGCCCGTAAGGCACCTTGGCATGGAGCCGCTGGCCAACCGGCGCCCATCCGCGCAAGGGGGCCATGTTGGTCTTGGCCCAGGTTTCGTCGACGAAGACGAGCCGCCTGGGGTCAGGTCGGCCCTGGAACTTCCTCCACTGCGCTC
>Ga0207657_10006862_pt1 | contig 11747 bp, 11 predicted proteins | sample KBSC33metaG_FD_184316 | JGI IMG/M metagenome (GOLD analysis project Ga0207657, IMG submission 184316) | Corn rhizosphere microbial communities from Kellogg Biological Station, Michigan, USA - KBS C3-3 metaG (SPAdes) (version 2) | ecosystem: Host-associated > Plants > Roots > Rhizosphere > Soil ...
GCCCGATGCGCGACGACCGTTGAGCTCTCGGACGGCTACGAAGCCGAAGCGGCGGCGCTCGCCGCGGAGCGTGGCGTCGCGAACCGCGTCGAACGGCGCATCGCGGACATCGTCGAGGACGCCGGAGGCGTCGAGCCGCACGACGTCGTCGTCATGCACCGCGTCGTCTGCTGCTACCCCGACGCCGACGCGTTGATGGGCGCAGCGGCCGATCTCACCCAACGGCGGCTGGTCATCACGTATCCGCAGGAGCGCTGGTGGATCGGCGCCGGCCTCGCGGCGATGAACGTCTTCCTGCGCCTGCGGGGTTGCGGCTTCCGCACCTACCTCCACCCCGTCGCGCGCATCCTGGACGCGGCGGAGCAGCACGGCCTCGACCTCGAGGGCCGCGTGAAGCATGGGCTCCTCTGGGAGTCGGCCTCGCTCGCGCGCTAACGCAGGATCCCCGTGTGCCCGAGCGAGTACCTGCCGGGCTGCGGCCACACGCAGGCACCGTGCGGCCCGGCGCCGACGGGGATCTTGGCGAGCAGCCGGCCGTTCGCGGTACTGATCGCGTAGAGGACGCCGTTGTATCGCCCGGTCAGCCACAGCACCTTTCCGTCGGCCGACACGTTGCCCATGTCCGGGCTGCCGCCGCCGGGGATACGCCACGTGCGGACGATGCGCCGGGTCGCGAACGAGATGACGGAGACAGAGCCCGCACTGCGATTCGAGACGTAGAGGTAGCGCGCGTCCCGGCTCGGATACAAGCCGTGCGCGCCGCGGCCGGTCGGCATGAAACGGAGGACGCGCAGCGCGCCGCCGTCGATGAGCCAAACGCCGTCCGAGTTCATGTCGGCGACGTAGAAGACTTTGCCGTCGGGCGAGAGCTTCACGTCCTGTGGCGCGGCGCCCGCCCGCAACTGGAGGACGCCGTCGACCCGCTCCGAGCGCACGTCGATCTTCAACATCTGGCTCGAGAACTCGCAGCTGACGAGCGCGTAGCTGCCGTTGGCGGAGAAGTCCATGTGGTCGACGCCCGAACACGGAACGTGCAGCGAGTGGTGGAGCTTGAACGTGTGCGCATCCCGGAAGTCGAGTCGATGAAGCCGCTCCGCGACGACGATCGCATAGCGGCCGTCGGGGGTGAAGTACATGTTGTACGGATCGTCGACGGGGATCGTGCGGCCGGGCTTGCCGGTGCGCGGATCGATCGCGGTGAGCGAGTTGCCCTCGTCGTTCGTGACGTACAGGGTCTTGAGATCCCATGACGGCACGACGTGCTGCGGCAGCGCTCCGACGCCGAAGTGCCGAACGACCTTGAATGTGTGCTGGTCGATCACGTCGACCGAGTTGCTGTCGCTGTTCGGGACGTACACGAGGGGCCGCGCGAGACGCGCGACCGCGCTGAGATTGCCGGCCCGGTCGGCGGCGTAGACGTTCGTGACGCGCACGGCCGCCGACGTGCGGGACGACGCCGCGGCGCGGACGAGCTCGGTGAGATCGGTCACCGTCGACGTCGCGCTGCGACCGCCTGCGAGCAGGATCCCGCGCGGCGTCGACACCGCGGCGAGGTCGGAGAGCGGGCGGTCGAGCGATCCCGCGTTCCGGACACGCCGCGCGACGGGGTCAACGGACACGATCCGCGCGGTCGGCGTCCCGGTCGAGGCGCCTCGCCCGCCGATCACGAACGCGAGCGACCCGATCGACGCGGCGGCGGCATGCGTCGTCGCCGACGGCAGCCGGCCGACACGGAGCACCCGTCCGGTCGCGGGGACGAATGCATACACGGCGTCGCTCGCGGTTCCGTTCTCGAGCGAGCCACCCGCGATGACGAGCCGGTTGCCGGCCGCAGCGACCGCCGCGTAGCGGAGCGTGTGCGGCAAGTGCGCGACCACGCGCGAGCGGCCTCCGGGACGCCAGGCGACGATCGTGTCGAGCCAGTGGGAGCCGGTGTAGCCGCCGACGATGTACGCCGTGCGGCCGATGGCCGCACCAGCCTGGTCCGAACTGGGCGCGGGCAGGCGACCGGTGGCCTGCGCCGCACCGGTGCGGGGATCGACGGCGAGGATCCCGTCGAGCTGGGCGACGCCGTTGCCGCCGCCGAAGACGTACGTCGTGCGTCCGATCGTCACTGCAGCGGCGTCGTGCAGCGCCGCCGGGATGCGCCCGACGCGCTGCGAGCCCGCGCGCGTGGCCGTGACGATCTCGTCGGTCGAGACGTCCGTGGCCGTTAGTCCTCCGACGAGGACGGCGCCGCCGTGAAACGGCGCGGCCGCCGCGTCCTGCAGCGCCGCGTCGAGCGTGCCTGCCGCAACCGGGCGCAGACGGGTCACCGGCGGTGTCCGCAGGACGACACGTGCGTGCGCGGGCGTCGCCGGCGGGTCTACTTGCTCGCGAGCGCCGCCGCAGCCTGCGAGAAGCATGAGCGCAGGCACGGCAAAGAGAAGCGCTCTGCGCATGGTTCGATGCTGCCACGAGAACAGTGAACGAAACGTGAACGCTTGCGGAGCCGTGAAACGACTGGCATCGTCGAGGAGTGCGCCGCGCTCTCGTCTCCGTCTGCCTCCTCGCGGCACTCGCCGTCACTCCGGCCGCGCTTGCATGGACGACGCTGACGAGCGGCGTGCAGAACACCGTCGTCGCGTCGATGCTCGTCACCCAGCAGGGGAGCGAGCTCGTCTCGTGGGACTCGCCGGTCGGCGGGACGATCTCGATCACGCGCAACCACGGGCCGGCGAAGGTGCTCGTGACGGGCGACCCGGCCGCTAACCGCACGCAGCTCGTGCAGCAGCCGAGTGGCGCGATCCAGCTCTACTACCCGAACGCGCAGGGAGTGGGTCGCCTGACGTCGACCGACGACGGGCAGACGTGGAGCGCGAACGTGCAGACGCAGTCCCACGCGGTAGGTCCCGTGATGGCGGCCGCGGTCGCACCGGACGGGACGCCGTACTTCGCCCAGGACAGCACCGCGGGCGTCAACGTCTTCAGAGGGCTGAACGGCGAGTACGTGAAGAACGTCTTCCCGCGCTGCTGCGGCTATGCGGAGTCGCTCGCCGTCGACACCGCGGGGCTCGTGCAGGTCGCGTTCTTCTCCAACGCGACCGCCGACGGGACGTTTCTGTACGAGCGGCTCGGCGCGGACCTCACGCCTGCGGGCTCGACGGAGCTGAAGCCGACGGGACAGCACACGGACCGCGTCCCGCTCGTCTCGGACAAGCTCGGCAATACGTTCCTCGCCTGGCCTCCCGGCAGCCCCGACGCCACGAGTCTCGAGGTCGTCCCGTTCCGGAGTGGCCAGCCCGCGGGCGACGGCGTCCCCTTCCGCGGCCCGTTTACGGGAGGCGATCCGCATCTGGCGCTCTCGCTCGACGCGCAGGACCGCCTCTGGATCGTCTGGACGGGCGGCGGCGCGGTGCACGCGGCCCGGTCACGCAGTCACGGCGCGCACTTCGGAGCGACGGTGTCGGTCGCCGTGCCGGGATCGATGTACCAGGTCTCCGCAGCGGCCGTCGACGGCAACCCCGGCTCGGTCGACGTCGTCGTCAACACCGGCGCGAGCCTGCTGCAGCAGTCACTGCAGCCCGGGCTGAGCGTCGTCGTCTCGAAGACGACGAAGAAGGTCGGCAAGAAGAAGATCGTCACGCACTGGGCGCAGGCGCTCGACGACGGCTTCCCGGTGCCGACGGCGAGCTTCCGGATCGGCGGCCGGACGTTCCACGCGAACGCGCAGGGCAAGGCGAAGGTCCCGGTCGGCTCGGGGAAGGCCTCCGCACCGGGATACGCCGCCGCAAACGTTCGGATCCGGTAAAGCCTCGTCCCGGGAGGACTAGACCCGCGGCGTCGGCGGTAGGCGCTCTGGGATGGCCGACCGGGTTCTGATGGTGGGGCGTACCCGCTACCGCTTTCCGCTGCAGCCGAACCTCCGGCGAAAGTTCGACGCGCTCGATCGCCGGCTCGACGTCCACGTGCTCGCGACCGCCGCAACCGGGGCGGACGCGGAGGCAGGCGGCGACGGCTTCGAGCTCGTCCCGCCGCACCGGCCGCGACGGCTCGACGGGCCGCTCTTCTACCTCGAGCTGCCGTTCCGCGTCGCCCGGCAGCTGCGGCGCTTCGAGCCCGACGCGGTGATCGCGCAGAGCCCGTACGAGGCGCTCGGCATCTTCGCCGGCCGCATGCTCGCGCGGCGGAAGCCGCCCGTGATCGTCGAGATCCACGGCGACTTCCGGACGGCGACGCGGCTCTACGGCTCCGGCGCGCGGAGGCTCCTCGCGCCGCTCGCCGACTTCGGTGCGCGCCTCGCGGTCAAGCGCGCCGACCGCGTGCGCACGGTCGGGCCGTTCACGTCGCGCGTCGTGCGCGACTGCGGCGTCGAGCCCGACGCGAGCTTCCCCGCGTTCACCGACGTCTCGACGTTCGCGACGCCACCAACGGCGCCGCTGCCTGCACGACCCGCGTTCCTCTTCGTCGGCGTGCTCGAGCGCTACAAGAACATCGAGTGTCTTGTCGAGGCGTGGCGGCGTGTCGCGCGGTGGGAGCCGCGCGCGACACTGCGGATCGTCGGCAACGGCTCGGAGAGCGCCGCAGTCGAGCGGCTCGTCGCCGAGCTCCCCGAGCAGACGCACTGGCATCGCCGCCTGCCGGCCCGCGGCGTCGCCGCGGCGCTCGACCGTACGTCGGCGCTGGTTCTCCCCTCCCGCTCCGAGGGCCTGCCGCGCATCGCGATCGAGGCGCTCGAACGTGGCCGGCCGGTGATCGGCGCCGATGCCGGCGGCATCCCGGACGTCGTGCGGAACCTCCGCAACGGGCTGCTCGTCGAGCCCGAGAGCGTCCCGTCGCTCGCGGACGCGATGCTGCGGGTGGCGCGCGACGGCGTCCTGCTCGACCGGCTGGCGCGGAGCGCTCGGCCGAGTGCGGAACATCTCTGCCTTTCGCCCGAGGAGTACGCCCGGCGCGTCGAGACCTTGGTCGCATAGCGGTCGATACGATGGGTCGATGGCTGTTCAGGCCTCGGCCCCGAAGCTCGACGCGCGCGCGATCCGCGCCGACTTCCCGATCTTCGAGCAGCTGATCCACGGCAAGCCGCTCGCCTTCCTCGACTCGGCTGCGAGCTCGCAGAAGCCGCGCCAGATGATGGAGGCGATGACCGACTTCTACTCGACGTCGTACGCGAACGTGCATCGCGGCGTCTACGTGCTCGCCGAGCGCGCGACGGCCGCGCTCGAGAACGCGCGCGAGAAGGTGCGTGCCCTCGTGAATGCGCCCGACGTGCGGGAGATCATCTTCGTGCGCAACGCGACCGAGGCGATCAACCTCGTCGCCTACTCGTGGGGGATGTCGAACCTCGGCCCCGGCGACCTCGTCGTCGTCACCGAGCTCGAGCATCACTCGAACTTCGTGCCGTGGCAGTTCATCGCCGGCCGCACCGGCGCGAAGCTCGTGATGATCCCACTCACCGAGGAAGGCGAGCTCGATCTCTCGACGCTCGACGGCCTCGCAGCGCAGGGGCAGATCAAGGTTGTCGCGACGAACCACGTGTCGAACTCGCTCGGGACGATCAACCCCGTCGAGAAGCTCGCGGCCTGGGCGCACGCGCAGGGCGCGATCTTCGTCTGCGATGCGGCGCAGTCCGCACCGCACGTCCCGCTCGACGTGCAGGCGCTCGGCGCCGACTTCGTCGCGATCTCCGCCCACAAGATGTGCGGCCCGAGCGGCATCGGCGCGCTCTGGGGGCGTGGCGAGCTCCTCCAGCGGATGGAGCCGTTCCTCACCGGCGGCCACATGATCAGCTCGGTGCGGCTCGACCGCACAACCTGGGGCGAGCTGCCGCACAAGTTCGAGGCCGGCACGGCGCCGATGGCGGAGGCCGTCGGCTTCGGCGCGGCGATCGACTACCTGAACGCCGTCGGCTTCGAAGCGATCGAGGCGCACGAGCACGAGCTCGCGGCGTACGCGCTCGGTCGTCTCTCGGAGGTGCCGGGCATCACGCTCTACGGCCCGCCCGCCGAGCGCCGCGCGGGCATCGTCTCGTTCAACATCGACGGGATCCACCCGCACGACGTCGCACAGATCCTCGACATGCAGGGCGTCGCCATCCGCGCGGGCCATCACTGCTGCCAGCCGCTGATGCACAAGCTGGGCGTTGCGGCGACGAACCGTGCGAGCTTCTACCTGTACACCGTGCAGGAGGAGATCGACCAGCTCGCCGACGGGTTGCACACGGTGCGTAAGGTGTTTGCATGAATTCACTCACGTCTCCGGGGCGGCGCTGGCGCCGCGACCCATCGGCCGGCGGGCCGAGAACAGTACGTTTGGGTACGGGCTCGGCCCGCCGGACCTCGGGGCGTGGCTCCAGCGCCGTCAGCCTTTCGCGGAGCGCCGCTCCGCGGCGCGGGAGCGAAAGGCGGCCGGTGGCGTGAGCGAGTTCGACCAGATGTATCGGGAAGTGATCCTGGATCACTACAAGAACCCCCGTGGGCACGGCACGCTGGAGGCCCCCGACGCGCACGCGGAAGGCCAGAACCCGCTCTGCGGCGACGAGGTGTCGATCTACGTCGCGTTCGGCGACGACGGCGAGACGATCGACGAGGTGAAGTTCTCCGGCCGGGGCTGCGCGATCTCGCAGGCTGCGACCTCGATGCTCATCGAGATGGTGCAGGGCAAGACTGCGACCGCCGTGGCGACGCTCGACAAGCAGGAGCTGCTCGACGAGATCGCAATCCCGCTGACGCCGGTGCGCCTCAAGTGCGCGATGCTCGGGCTGACGACGCTGAAGGTGGCGCTGCACAAGGCGAAGGGAACGCCGCTCCCGGACGGCCTCGCGGGCTTCGACGAGCTCGAGCTTCTCTAGGTCACATTGCCCGAGATCGACGTCGCTCCTGCGGACGAGTTCCCGCCCGGCTCGGTCAAGCTCGTCACGGCCGGGCCCGGCGTGTACGTCGGCGTCTACAACTGCGGCGGGCAGCTGTACGCGATCGAGGATCGCTGCTCGCACGACGACGGGCCGCTCTGCGAGGGCGAGTGGGACCCGGGCACGTGCACGGTCGTCTGCCCGCGCCACGGCTCCGCCTTCGAGCTCTCCACCGGGCGGCCGCTGTCGCTGCCGGCGTTCCAGCCGGTCGAGACCTACCCCGTGAGGATCGTCGACGGTGTCGTCAGGGTCGACGTCGGATAGCGAGGGTCTTCCGCGGTGCTGGCCGACGAGCGACCCGCTCTATGTCGCGTACCACGACGAGGAGTGGGGCCGCCCGGTCACCGACGAGCGCGGCCTCTACGAGCGGCTCTGTCTCGAAGGGTTCCAGTCGGGCCTCTCGTGGCTGACGATCCTGCGCAAGCGCGAGAACTTCCGGCGCGCATTCGCGGACTTCGATCCCGACGCGGTCGCGCGATTCACCGAACGTCGCGTCGAGCGGCTGCTCGGCGACGCCGGCATCGTGCGCCATCGCGGCAAGATCGAAGCGACGATCGCAAACGCGCGCGGCGTCCTCGCACTGCGCAAGGCGGGCACACCGCTGCACGAGCTCGTGTGGTCGTTCGCGCCGGCCGACTACGCGCAGCCGCGCACGACGGCCGACTGGCAGGCCGAGACGCCGGATTCGAAAGAGCTCTCGAAGCAGCTGAAGGCGGCAGGCTTCCGCTTCGTCGGCCCAACCACGGTGTGGGCGGCGATGCAGGCTTGCGGTGTCGTCAACGACCATCTCGCGACGTGCTGGGTGCGCGACGAGGTCGAGCGACTCAGGAGCGGGCGAACGCCGCGCGGACGCTGGCGCTCTGCTTCGCAGTGACCCGGCAGGCGAGTGAGGTTCCCGTGCACGCGCCGGCCCAGCCGACGAAGTGCCAGTGCTTCGCCGGGATGGCGCGGAACGTCGTCGCGCGGTCGTAGGCGATCCGGAGCGAGCAGGACGCCTTCGCGCACGTGCCTGCTGCGCCCGCACTGACCCGGCCCTGCCCGGCGATCGCGATCCGCGCGGTCGGGTTCGCCGCGAAGGTCGCGGTGACAGTCGTGTCCGCGGCAAGCGTGCTGTCGCAGTCGCCCAGCCCGGAGCAGCCACCGCCGCTCCAGGCGACGAAGTGGAAGCCGTGGTCGGGGACGGCGACGAGCGACAGGGGGATCCCGCCCTGGACGGCGGGAGAGCACGCGTCGGGAAGCGCGGGCGTGCAGACGAAGAAGCCGGGAGCGGACACGGCGCCGCCGCCCTTGATCGAGACGGAGAGCCGGAAGAACGGATGGCTCGTCAGGAAGAGGCTGTTCGCGACGTTCGCAGACGGCGGGCAGCTCGGCGGCAGATGGTCGTCGCCCGGCGGCCCGTAATAGTCGTCGTGGCCCGGATCGAGCAGCGGCGTGCCCGGATAGGCATACGGATACATGAGGTCCGACGTCAGGTCGCTCACGTGCCCTGCGGAGTAGTGCGTCGCGCACGAGTTGACCGCCCCGAGCACATGGAAGATCTCGTGACCGAGCACGAACTGCCACGCGATCGACGCGCAGGAGTTGCCGGACGGCGCCGCGGTGAGATAGAGAACTCCGAGCGGCCGCCCACCGCCTCCCCAGCCGCACGCGCCGTTGTTCCCTCCCTGCTCGACGACGGCATACGTCTTGTCGGGATCGCTGAGGCCGGCGACGCGAAGCTCGGTGTAGATCAGGTCGTTCGCAAAGCCACCCTGCGCCGCCAGCGCCGCGTCCGTCTCCGGCAGCTTGAGGAACGTCACGTCGGGCTGGCCCGCGAAGGTGTCGACACGAAGCCGCACCCCGCCCGTGCTAGCCGCGAACCAGTCGTTGAAGGCAGCCATCCAGGAGCCGATCGTCCCGTTCGTGTCGAGCGCCCCGTCCTTCGCGTCGCTCGGGACCGCATAGACGAGATGGATCTGCGGGCCGACCGCCTCGTCGGGACGATCGCCGAAGACCCGCTCGAGCGCGGAGGGTCGCGCGTCGGCAGCGGGAACGCCGACAACGGCGAATGTGAGAACTCCGACCGCGATGACGGAGAGCAGGATCCGCGACATCGCTACGCCTGCTCGAGCAGCCGCTTCAGCCGCTCGAAGTCCTTTCTGAACTGCTTCTCGGCGCGCCGCGCCATGATCCCCGCCGCGAACCCCGGCAGGAGGCCGGCGTCGCCCTCGCCGGAGACGCGCAGCCGCGTGCCTGCGCCGCTCGGCTCGAGCTCGTGGCGCACGCGGAACGGAACGGGGCTATTGAGCGCGCGCAGCGTGAAGAGGCGCGGCCGCTCCTCGTCCTCGATCTCGAGCGTCGTGTGGAGCTCGCGCCCGAGCATGTGACGCGACTCGTGGATCTGCGAGCCCTCGCGGTGCGCGGCGTGGACGCCGGACTGCCAGCGCGGCAGGTTCGACACGTCGACGAGGTAGTCGAACACCTCTTCGGGCGTCCGCTCGATCTCGATCGTCAGCTCGGCATGCACTCCCTGACAATAAAGCGAGATACGCTTTGAAACGATGCGCCGTGGCCTGCTCGCCCTGATCGCCGCCGCCCTCGCCGTCCTCGTCGCAGGGCTTGCGCTCCGCGGAAGCGGCTCGAGCGCCGGCGCCGCGGTCACGCCGACGTGGGACGACGTCGCGCCGGTCTTCGCTGCGAAGTGCGCAAGCTGTCATCAGCTCGGCGGCGTCGCGCCCTTCTCCCTCACGTCGGCTCTCTCGGCGCAGGGGTACGCGCAGGCGATTCTCCGGCGGACGCAAAACGGGACGATGCCGCCCTGGATGCCCGGCTCCGACTCGCCCGCGCTCCTCGGCTCGTCGCGCCGGGTGCTGACGCCGGACGAGAAGTTCCTGATCGCCGCATGGGTGCGGGGCGGCGCGAAGCTCGGCAGCGGCCGCTCGGTGAAGCCGATCGCCGGAACCGCGACCGCACCCGGGACGACGCTCACGCTGACGCCGTCGCGTGCGTACGCCCCGCGCGTGATCAGCGGGTCGACCGACGACTACCACTGCATGCTCCTCGACCCGAAGCTGACGCAGAACATGTTCGTGACCTCGGCAGTCGTGAAGCCGCAGCAGACCGGGATCGTTCATCACGTGATCCTCTTCGAGGCAACCGGCGACAACGCGACCGAGGCGCGCCGCCTCGACGCGAAGTCCGGCGGCAAGGGCTGGACCTGCTTCGGCGGGCCGCAGCTGACCGAGACGCGCGCGTCCGCCGGCAACGCGGCCAGCGACCGTCTCGGCTCGCCGCAGTGGATCAGCGCCTGGGTCCCCGGTCACGCGACGAACGACCTGCCTGCGGGCACCGGCGTCCTCCTGCACAGCGACGCGGTGATCGTGATGCAGATCCACTACAACCTCCTGCACGCAGGGCACGCGCACGTGAGCAAGCCCGACCGGTCGAGCGCCGTGCTGAAGCTCGTACCGGCTGCGGGCTCGACGCTGACGCCGCTCGACACGTTCCTCGCGCCGGCCCCCGTCGAGCTGCCGTGCCCGGCAGGGACGAGCTCGGCGCTCTGCACCCGCGACGCCGCCTACCGGAGCGAGGTGAAGAAGTACGGGCAGGACGCCGCGTTCATCTCGATCGGGCTGCTCTATCTCTGCAAGAAGACGATGGCGGACTATCCGTCGCAGGTCGGCGACGCCCGCAGCGTGGGCACGTCTTGCGACCGCACCGTCAACCGGCCGCTGCGGATCTACGGCGTCGCCGGCCACATGCACCTGCGTGGTGTCGACATCCGCATCGAGCTGAATCCGGGGACGCCCCGCGCGCAGACGCTGCTGCACATTCCGCACTGGGACTTTCACTGGCAGGACGCGTACTACCTCGAGCGTCCCGTCGACGCCGACACCGGCGACACGATCCGCGTCAGCTGCCGCTTCGACAACTCGCGCGCCGCGCAGCCGATGGTGGGCGGAAAGCGGCTCGCGCCGCGGTACGTGCTCTGGGGTGAGGGCACGACCGACGAGATGTGCCTCGGGCTCCTCCAGGTCGCGACCCGCACGAATGCTCGACGCTAGGGTCCGCGCCGTCCTCGAGCGGCTCGAGCGTGAGGATGCCGGCGAGCGCGAGCGTGGAGTGCCGGCGTCGGAGCGCGCACGCCAGGTCGCGGAGACGACCGGCCGGTTCCTCTTCGCCCTCGTCGCGCCGCAGACCGACTGCGAGGTGCTCGAGATCGGCGGCTCGCGCGGCTACTCGACGATCTGGCTCGCGGCGGGCGTCCGCAATCTCGGCGGCCGCGTGCTCTCGCTCGAGTCCGACCCGCGCAAGATCGAGGCGTGGCGCCGCAACATCGCCGACGCAGGCCTCGAGGAGTGGGCGGAGCTCGTCGAGGGCGACGCGCATGCGACGCTGCCGGCGATCGACGACGTGTTCGACGTCGTCTTCCTCGACGCGGAGAAGGACGACTACGAGTCGCTCTTCACCCTCGCCCGCGGCAAGGTCGAGCCGGGCGCGCTCTTCGTGGCCGACAACGTGCTCTCGCACCCGGAGCCGCTCGCCCGCTACTCCGCGGCCCGGCAGGCCGACCCGACCCTCCTCTCGGTGACCGTGCCTCTCGACAGGGGCCTGGAACTGAGCGCCGTCCTGGCCTGATTGCTATATATGCATTACCGCGGAAAGGAGGTGGTCCGGCAGTGATTTCATCAAGTACGGGCAGTGGAGGTACCAGCGGGTAGAGGTGCGTCCCCGGGACCTACGGGGAATCGCCTAGCCAGCGTAGGGGACGACGCGTTTCGCGCCGCCCGGCGGACTACCTCAGCCGGAGCAGGAAGCGCCTCTGCCAATCCAAGCTGGTGACCGGAATCGAGGGCCGCGCAAGCGGCCCTCGTTCTTT
>Ga0207657_10006864_pt1 | contig 11745 bp, 13 predicted proteins | sample KBSC33metaG_FD_184316 | JGI IMG/M metagenome (GOLD analysis project Ga0207657, IMG submission 184316) | Corn rhizosphere microbial communities from Kellogg Biological Station, Michigan, USA - KBS C3-3 metaG (SPAdes) (version 2) | ecosystem: Host-associated > Plants > Roots > Rhizosphere > Soil ...
GTAGCGGTGGCCTTGTAGGACGGCATAGCACTGCTCACTCACGGATTCTCCCAGTTGACGCGAGCTCGACAACGTGACAGTGCCCCCAGGCCGATGGGGTGCTTGCCGAGGGCCAAAGAGGTGCCCGACGTATGCCGCGAACTGCAAGTCTCCGAGCAGACCTACTACCGCTGGCGCAATCAGTTCGGTGGTCTTAAGGCCAATGACGCCGAGCGGCTGAAGGATCTGGAACGCGAGAACGCCACGCTCAAGCGGCTATTGGCGGATGCCCAGATGGAAAAGGCCGCACTAAAACTAAAGGAGATCGCCTGGGGAAACTTTAAAGCCCGCAGCGGTGGGCAACCGTGCATCACCTCATCGCGGTGATGAATGTCGGCGAGCGGTTCGCCTGTCGGGTCATCGGACAGCACTGCAGCACCCAGCGTCACCGGCCACGCAGCCAAACGCCGACCGACCCCGACGCCGCGCCGCGGGAATGGCTGCGGCAGTGGGCTCACGACCATCCGCGCTGGGGTTTCCGCCGCGCCTACCACGCCGCCCGCGCGGAGGGCTGGTATGTCAACCACAAACGCCTGCAGCGACTCTGGCGCGAGGAGGGCCTGCGGGTGCCGCAACGTCGCCGCCGTAAACGCCTCGGCTCCAGCACCACCACCACGATCGCCGACGCTGCCAACCGGGTGTGGGCGGTGGACTTACGCCTGGCTTCGAGTTGCGAGTCTCGTGACCTATTTCCCCAGAGCAGCTTTCAGGTGCGCGGATGACACCGCTTTGAGGTGTGTGAGGTCGGATGCAACGGAGGCGAAGGTGTAGCCCTGGCTCAGGCGTTGTGCCGCGACATCGCCTGCCGGTGTGTGAATGCCCGCGGCGATGCCGGCAGCGGCGGCGGCTTCATGGATTCGGGTGAGCGCCGCTTCGAACTGGTCGTCGACGGACACATCGCTGGGTGAAGCCCCGCCGACGGCGAGCCTGAGGTCGGAGGGTCCGACGTAGACGGCGTCGAGTCCGGCTACGGCGCAGATGGCTTCGACGTTTTCGAGGCCGAGGGGGGTTTCGATCATCGCGATGACGGCGGTGTCACGGTTGGCATCGGCGGGAGCCGGGCCGATGCGCAGTTGTGAACGCATCGGGCCGTACGACCGGACGCCGGTGGGTGGGTACCGGGTGGCGGAGACGGCGCGGGCGGCGTCGTCTGCGGTGTCGATGAGTGGGACGATGACGCCTGCGGCCCCGGCGTCGAGTGCTCGTCCGATGGGTGTCATGTCGTTGGCTTCGACGCGGATGATCCCGGCCGGGCCGTGCGCGGAGTCGATAGCTGTGAGTCCGCGGAGCATGCCGTCGTAGCCGATGAGGCCGTGTTGCAGGTCGAGTGCGATGTAGTCCCAGCCGATGTGGGCTAGCCACTCGGTGGAGACGGGACTGTCGATGACAGACCAATAGCCGAGCACCGGTTGCCGGTTGCGCAGGCGGGCGGCGAAGTCAGCGGTGGACATGGGAACGAGCTCCTATCGGTTGTATGACGGCATGGGCCCGCGCAGGGCAGCGCCGACTTCATCGCACGCCCCGACCAGATCGTCGGACAGCGGCCCACGGGAAAGAGCGTCGATATTCGCCTGCAGGTGAGAGGTTTTCGAGCCGCCGAGCAGGATCGGCCCGGTCGCCGGTTTGGAGCGCAGCCAGCGCAGCGCAAGTTCGGTCAGGGGCAGTGCGGCGTCGTCGGCGATGCGGGACAGGGCAGCGATGGCGTCGAAGATCTGGGTGTTCCAGTACCGCTCGCGGTACATCTCGGCCAGTCGTGAGTCGCCGAACCGGCCTTCGGCTGGCGCCTCGGTGAATTGGTGCTTGCCGGTTAGCAGACCATCGTGGTCAGTCCGGTGACTGCCGCGTACTCTGCGTACTCGTCCTCGATGCGCCGGGCGAGCAGGTTGTAGAGCTGCTGAGCGACGATGGGCCGAGGAGCGCCGACGCGATCGGCGACACGGACGACTTCACCGATCTGCCACGCCGCGAAGTTGGAGACACCGAGCTGCCGGATCTTGCCTTCGGCAACCAACTCGGCGACGGTCGTCAGCGTATCGTCCAGGGACGCAGCGCGATCGGGCTGATGAAGGTAGAACAGATCGACGTAATCGGTGCCCAGCCGCGACAGGCTTGCCTCCACGCTGAGCCGCAGACCCTTCGGTGACAGCGGGGAGTTGCCGTCGGTGTCACCGGTGTACATACCGGCCTTGGTCGCGATGGTGACCGCGTCACGCTTGCCGGCCAGTAACGTCGACAGGATGCGCTCGGCTGCACCGGCGGCATAGCCGTTGGCGGTGTCGATGTGTGTGATGCCGGCCTCGAGTGCCACATCGAGCAAGGCGCCCGCACCGTCGGTGTCGACCGTATCGCCGAACGTCATGGTGCCCAGCACCATCGGCGAGAGGATGTCCGGCGTGGTCATGACGCAGCTCCTGCGGGTGGTGCCATGGCGGCTTGCGGCGACACGGGTGTCGGCTCTGTTGGCCGTTTCGCCGTGATGTGCCTGGGCTTGATGCCGACCATCGAGGTCGGATCGAGCGCGGCGGCCCGCAGTGCTTGGGTGTAGGGTTCGCGCGGGTGGGCCAAGACGTCTGCGGTCGGACCCGATTCGACGACCCTGCCCTTCGACATCACGGCGACGGTCTCGCTGATCTCGCGCACCACCCCCAGGTTGTGCGAGATGAACACGTACGTCAGTCCGGTATCCTTTTGGATCTCGCGCAACAGGTCGAGCACCTGAGCCTGAACGGAGACGTCGAGCGCACTGGTGGCCTCGTCGCACACCAGGATCTCGGGTCCACTGGCGAGCGCGCGGGCGATGCCGATGCGCTGGCGTTGCCCACCGGAGAACTCGACGGGGCGGCGATGCAGGGCGGTCGTCGGCAACCCGACACGGTCCATCAGCTCCGCTGCCCGCTGCGCGCGCTCACGCTTGTCGCGCACCCCCTGCAACCGAAGCGGCTCGCCGACTATGTCGACGGCGGTCAGATGCGGATCCAGGGACCCGTACGGGTCTTGAAAGACCATCTGCACACGAGATCGGAACGGGCGCAGCGCTTTCTCCGACAGTTGCGCAATATCGGTGCCGTCGACAACGATGCGCCCGGAGGTGGGAGTCAGCAGCCGCACGATGGACTTGGCTATGGTGGACTTGCCGCAACCCGATTCGCCGACAATGGCCACTGTCGCTCCGCGGTCCACGCTGAAGCTGACCGAATCGACCGCCCGGAACGTACCCGTGGGCACCGGATACTCCACGACGAGGTCCTCGACGGACAACACTGTCTGGCTCATGCCCGAACACCTGCTTTCGTCTGGCCCGCGCTCCACGGTCCCAGCACCGGGACCGCGGCGAGCAGCTTCTTGGTGTAGGCGCTCTGCGGGCGACGCACCAGCTCCTCGGCGCCGCCGTTCTCCACGAAGGCGCCGTCCTTCATCACATAGATCCGGTCGGACACGAGCCGGGCAACACCGAGATCATGGGTGATCACGAGCATGCCGATTCCGGTGCGCTCCTGCAGTTCTAGCAGCAGATCGAGGATGTTGGCCTGCACGGTGACGTCCAGAGCGCTGGTCGGCTCGTCGGCAATGATCAGTTCGGGACCGGCGGCCAGTGCGCCGGCGATCAGCACACGCTGCAACATGCCACCGGAGAGCTGATGCGGATATTTCGCGAGTTGACCGGCCGGATCCGGGATATGTACCTGCTCGAGCAGCTCGACCGCCCGGGCGGTTTCGGCGGATTTACCCCGAACGCCACTGTGGCGCACGGCGTCTCGAAGCTGACTACCGATAGTGTGGACCGGGCTCAGCGCCGTCATGGGATCTTGCGGGATGAGCGCGATGTGCTTGCCGCGAACCTCGGAGAGAGCCTTGGGCTTTCCCAGGATTTCGCCGTCCTTGAACTGCACGGATCCGGAGGAAACGGCGAGATCGTCGGCCAGCAGCCCGAGAATGCCCATGGCGGTGGTGGATTTACCGGAGCCGGACTCGCCGATGATCGTGACAGTCTCGCCGGCGTCGATGCAGAAGGACACTCCGTCGACAGCCCGGATGACGCCCCTGGCTGTCACGAGCTCGATCTGCAGCTCGTCGACTTTCAGTAGATTTCCCACGTCACGCTCCAGATCTGTTCGGACGGAATTTCTTGAGGAATCCCCGCAGGCTCGATCCGGCGGTCCGGTCGCGCAGACCGTCGCCGAGCAGGTTCACCCCGACCACCATTAGGACGATGACCAGGCCCGGCAGGGTCACCAGCCACCATGAGGTGGTGATGTAGTCCTGGCCATCGGAGATGATGCGGCCCCATGTCGCGAACGGCCGCTGCGGGCCAGCACCGAGGTAGCTCAACGCGCTCTCGAGCAGGACGGCCTGGGCGAGCAGTAGCAGGACCACCAGCGACGCCGCCTTGATGATGTTCGGTAGCACATGGCGAACCAGCGTCGCGAACTTGCCGAGTCCGAGCACCCGGGCGGCATCTATGTAGGGCTTCTCGCGCTCGACCAGGACCAAAGACCGCGTGATGCGGGCGATCTCCGGCCACTGTGCGATGGCGATCACGAAGGTGATGACCGGAATGGATGAGCCGAACAACGCGACCACGAGCAGCAGCATCATCAGGAGTGGGAGCGAGAGTTGCGCTTCGAGGAGACGGCTGACCACAGTGTCCACCCAGCCCCCGAGGTATCCCGCGAGTGAACCGAGGGTCAGGCCGATGAGCCCGGACACGACGACCGCGAGAACACCGATGGTCAGCGAGACCTGGCCGCCGAAGAGAACACGGGCGAGCAGGTCGCGGCCGAGTTGGTCGGTGCCGAAGAGATGTCCATCGGTCAGCGGTGAAAGCCGGCGGGCGCCGAGGTCGGTCGCGTCGGGCGACGGGAGCGGCAGTACCCGAGCGAACGCAACGGGCAGGATGACCACCAGTGCGCAGATGCTGCCCACCCAGATTTTCAGGCGACTGTCGCGGGCGCGGCGGGTGACCCCGGCGCGGGCGATGTCCTTGGCGGTGACGGCACTGGGACGCAGGCGTTCGGTGTCGTCGGTGACGGTGGTCATCAGTTCGTACCCTTTCCCAGCCGGACCCGCGGGTCCAGAAGCGGATAACAGAGATCGACGAGCAGCTGGACCAGGATCGCCAGGACCGCGGTGACGAGGACTGTGGCCTGGATCAGCGGATAGTCGCGCGTTTCGAGCGCCCGCACGACCAGGGAGCCGACGCCAGGCCAGGCGAACACCACCTCGACCACCACCACGCCGTTGAGCATTGAGGCGAACCGGGTGCCGAGCGCGGTCAGCACGGGAATCGCGGAATTGCGCATTGCGTAGCGCCACGTCAGCTCACGCTGCGACACGCCACGTGCTCGGGCGACCGTCATGTACGGCGACGCAAACGAGTTGACCATCTCGCGTCGGACCATTCGGGAGATCAGCGCGATCTGGAGCACGGCGACGGTCACCGCGGGAAGAACCAGCGACGACCACTGGGTGAATCCGGCGGACGGAAGGATCGGGAGGAGCACCGCGAAGATGGTGAGGAGCATCAGCCCGGTCCAGAAGTCGGGCATCGACTGTCCCGCGATGGTGACCACATTGGCAGCCAGCTCGCGCCGGGTGTCTGCGTGCCGCGCCATCCAGGTGCCCAGGGGAATCGCAATCACGGTGGTGAGCAGGATTGCCGCGACCGCGAGGGTGATCGTGTAGGGCAGCCGGCCCAGCACCACGTCGAGCGCCGGTGCCTGAAACGAGTACGACGTCCCAAGATCGAGTCGCAGCAGCCCCTTGAGGTAGAGCAGGTACTGCACGAACACGGACCGATCAAGGCCCATGTCGGTGCGGATACGCGCGAGGTCTTCGCTGGTGGCCAGCGGGCCTGCCATCGCATACGCGGGGTCGCCGGGTGCCATCCGGATCAGCACGAAAACAGTACTGAGCGTGAGGAACAGGGTGAGCAGACTCTGCGCGAGTCGTTTTGCGATGTAGCGAGGCATGGCAGCCCGGAGTACTGATTTCTTGCCGACGGGCGCAGCGCGGGGCGCGCCGACGCTCGCGGGTTCCGCGAGTTGCTGTGTCATCTGTTCACCAACCGTCCGGTGTGTACTGATCGGCGGGCCGCTGACCGCGGCGTCGCTGTAACCCAGCTCACAATGCCATCCTTGCGTGATTCACGCAAGTATGGATTTCTAATTGCGCATTACACGCAGTTCTGCGTATGCTGTCACTGTGCTGGTGATCACAGTCGCCCGGTTCGGTGGCCGCGATTCGAGCACCCCAGCTTCCGCAATTACTATTTCGTCGAGAGGTCGATGATGACCAGATCTCCCTTGCAGCATGAGTTTTCGAGAAGGACCCTGCTGCGGTCGGGCCTGGCTCTGGGTGCCGGCATCTCGCTCGGTTCGCTCGTCGGCTGCGCTACCCCGACCGGGGCACCCGGACCGCGCACGGCCGGCCTGGCGCTCAACCGCTCGCTGGTCAGCCTGGACAACAAGCTCAACCAGTTCGATGCCGCGCTCACCGTGCAACGCGCCGTGCGCCAGTCGCTGATTACGCTGGATCAGCACCTCAAGCCGCAGCTCGTCCTGGCGGACAGGTTCGAGCTCACCAACCCGAGGCAGTGGTATGTGCACCTGCGCCCGGGAATCATCTACTCCGACGGACGGCCGGTGCAGGTGCAGGACGTCGCCACCGCCCTGAAGATGTACAGCGAGGTCAGCGGCTCGTTCGTCGGCGGGTTCTTTCCGGAGTGGCCGACGGTCGATCAGATCGACGAGTCCAGCTTCACGCTCAACACGGAGCGCCCAGTCCCGGTACTCGATTACCTGATGACCAACATCCTGATCACTCCGGCCGCGGACAACCGCCCCGAGGAACTGCAGTCCGGCGTCGGTTCAGGTCCCTACATCGTCACCGCCAGCAACCGCGGAACCGGCAACTACACGCTGCAGAAAAACCCTAGATATTGGGGCCCCGCGCCGAACATCGAGTCCGTCGACGTCCGGTTCGTCCCCGACGAGTCCAACCGGGTCGTGTCGCTGCGCAGCGGACAGATCGACGTCATCGATTCCATCTCCCCGGACTCCGCCGATCAACTGTCCGGGCTGCCGGGGGTCGCCATCGATCGTGTCGACGGTGTGCGCCTCAACCAGCTGTTCTACAACTTCCGCAAACCGCCGGGCCACCCGCTCGCCGACGCGCGGGTGCGCCGCGCACTGACCTACGCGATCGACGGTAAGTCGTTGATTGACGAGGTGATGCAGGGCTCGGCCACCGCGTCCAAGGGGGTCATTCCCGCCACTCTCGTCGGCGCGATCGAGACGGGCGAGTACATCTACGATCCCGCCCGCGCCCGCAAAGAACTCGATGCGCTGGGAGTCCGCGATCTCAATCTCAAGATCATTTGGGAGACCGGCGAATTCGTCGCCGACACCGACATCATGGAAGCCGTCGTGCAGATGCTCTCAGCAGTGGGCGTCCGCCCGAAGTTGCAGCAGTTCGAGCCCGGCGGCGACATCTCCACCTGGCGTCAGGGCAAAGCCGGCGACTGGGACGTACTCGGCAACGGCTACCCCGGCCCCACCGGCCTCGGCATCACCATCATGCAGGGAATGTACGCCGGCACCGCCGAAAAGGAGGCCACCCGCGACACCTACCACGGCTACATCTTCCCGCCGATCACCGACATGATCACGCGCGCGTCGGAGGACCCCGAACCCGCCCGGCGCCTAGCCCTGCTGGCCGATGCACAGCGAATGATCTGGGACACCTGCCCAATGATGTGGTCGTTCGTCCCCAAGGTCGTCCTCGCCCGCCGAAGCAGGATCGGCAATGTGGGTCTGCGCCCCACCAACTCCTATGACCTCAGCGCCGCCACCCTCAGCGCATAACCCTCCACCACAGATCCGGAGCACCGATGACCGACCCGACAGGCACCATTTCCGGAAGTACCGACGGCGTCGTGCGGTCGAGCGAGCAGGGCGGACGATCGGATGCTCTGCTGCCCGCACCGCAGGTGCAGAATCACGCAGCGAATCTCGCGCTCCTGCCAGATAATTCGCTTGGCTGTGTCTGGTTCGCGGGCACCCAGGAGGGCGTCCCCGACATCAGTGTCTGGTTCTCGGCCCTGACGCCGGGCTCAGACCAGTGGTCGACACCGGTGCAATTATCCGACGACCCCAGCCGGTCGGAACAGAACCCCATTCTGCACGTCGTCGACGATCGGTGCGTGTGGCTGCTGTGGACCTCCCAGCACGCCGGCAACCAGGACACTGCCCGCGTGCTGCGCCGAATCTCTACAGACGGTGGCCGCACCTGGGACCCCACGCACACGCTGATCCCGGAAACAGATGCCGGCGGGGTCTTCGTCCGCCAGCCGATCACCGTGCTGCCCTCGGGTCGACTGCTGCTGCCGGTGTTTCACTGCGTGCGTGTTCCCGGCCGCAAATGGGTCGGCGACCGCGACTACAGCGGCGTGCTGATTTCCGACGACGGCGAGACCTGGCGCGAGGTTCTGGTTCCCGACAGCATCGGATGCGTCCACATGAACATCGGCCGACTGTCGAACGGCTCGTTGGTCGCGCTCTACCGCAGCCGGTGGGCGGACCATATCTACCGAAGTGTGTCCTGCGACGACGGCGAGACGTGGTCGGCTCCAGTCGCCACCGAACTGCCGAACAACAACTCGTCGATCCAGTTCGTGGTGCTGCCCGATGACCGACTTGCCTTGGTGTTCAACAACTCCAGTGCCCTCGATGCAACCGAGCGGCGCACCTCCCTCTACGACGAGATCGATGACGACGGGTTAGCAGAGGGGGCTGCCGTGCAGAGTGTCACACCCCTCGACGACGATGACAGCCGGTCAGCGTTCTGGGGGGCGCCTCGTGCCCCGATGACGCTGGCCATCTCCGATGACGGCGGACTGACGTGGCCACTGCGCCGAGACCTGGAGACCGGCGACGGATACTGCCTCACCAACAACTCCCGCGACGGACTCAACCGCGAATACTCCTACCCCAGCATCACCGCATCGGCCGACGAAATGCTGCACATCGCCTTCACCCGATTCCGGCAGGCCATCCAATACGTGCGCGTCGATCCATCATGGGTGCAGGACGGCCCGACAACGTGACCCCGCGGCACCCCCCAATGTCTCAGCGGCGCGCGGTCGTCACCGGCGTCAGCTCCGGTATCGGTGCGACTATTGTCCAGCGATTACTGGACGACGGCTGGTCGGTGATCGGATTGTCCAGACGCAAACCCGACTTCGACCACGATGCGTTCTCCTGGCGGCAGTGCGATCTCAGCGACCTGCCCGGTGTCCGATCTGCCGTATCGGGACTCGGGTCGATCGATGCGATCGTGCATGCCGCGGGCCTGCAGCGATCCGCCCGACTGGGCCAGCTGTCGCGCTCGGATGGCCGGGCGATGTGGGAGGTCCATGTCGGGGCCGCTGAGGAGCTGGTCAATGCGCTGATCGGTGACGTCGTCGACGGCGGACGCATCGTGCTGGTCGGCTCCCGGACCATGACCGGTGTAGCTGGCAAGAGTCAGTACACCGCAACCAAGGCGGCCCAGCTGGCGATGGCCCGGTCGTGGGCCCTTGAGCTGGTCCAGAGGGCGATCACCGTGAACGTTGTAGCTCCAGGACCGACCTCGACGCCGATGCTCACCGACCCGGCCCGCGCCGCCACCCCGCCAAAGATCCCTCCGTTTGGCCGGTTGATCGAACCGGAGGAGATCGCGGGGAGCGTGGCATTTCTGTTGAGCCCGGACGCCCGCAGCATCACCGGCCAGGCGCTGGTGCAGTGCGCGGGGGCGTCGTTATAAAAATGTGCGTACAACGCGCAACTCTGTTAGTATTGTCGCACACAACACGCAATAATTTGGATGAGGCTGAGGTGACGAGAACCGGAGGTATCGGCGGTGACCAGCGACATGTACTGGTTCTGGCCGACGACCTGTCCGGCGCAGCAGAAGCCGCAGCCGGATTCATCGGGCGCGGCCTCGGTGTCGAGGTGCTCCTGCACGCCGGCGTCCCAAGCCGACCGGTGACGGTGCTCGACCTGCACACGCGCCGACTCTGCGTCGCTGACGCGGAGGATGCCGTGGCCCAAGCCCTTTCGATCGCAGACGGCAGGCAAACGATCATTAAGATCGACTCGCTGCTTCGCGGCCCCATCGACGCCACCGTGCGTGCCGCGGCCGCCACCGGGCGGCCTGTCATCATCGCCGCCGGCAATCCCAAGCTGGGACGCACCGTGGTCGAGGGAGTGGTGCTCGTCGACGGAATCCCGTTGGACCAGACCGACCTATGGACAGCGGAGAGCGCCCCGGCGCCCCGCAGCATCGCAGAAGCGGCAGGTCACGCACCCGGAGTTCAGATCGTCGATATCACCTCCGACGCTGACCTGGATAGCGTTGTCGCCCACGCAACTGCGGACACAATTCTGATCGGAACGGGCGCACTGACCGCCGCTGTCGCGCGGACACTGCCGCAACGTTCAGCAGCGCGCCCCGTCGCTGCATCCTCACGTACGGTAATCGTGGTCGGAACAGCCGATTCCGGCGCCTGCGCTCAGCTGCGTGAGCTCGAATCCGCCGGGACGGCGGTCGTGCGAATTGACTCGGCGGACCTGCTTGCAGGGCGCGCTGTCAAGCCGGTAGCGCACGATGCAGTGGCCCTCGCCATCGACGGGCCGGTCGCGCCCGAGAACGCACATCAGCTGGTGCACGCCCTCGCCGACGTCGCCGCCGGGATCATCGATGACTCCACAGATCTAGTGCTCACCGGTGGCGAAACCGCTCGGACCGTGCTCGATCGACTCGGCGTGGATCGAATCGAACCCATTCACGAAATCCATGCGGGCGCCATCGCGTCCGTCACGCCGGACGGCCGGATCGTGGTGACCCGGCCGGGCAGTTTCGGCGACCATCGCTCACTCGCGACGATCGCCGCATGTTCGGCGTAGGTCGCGCTGAAATCCGGGCCGATGAGCGGCGCATACAGCCACTCGTAGCGATCGAGCCGCGCGGGGAGGATGGTGCGTTCCCAGGCGGATGCGGGCAATTCGTAGCCGTCGAGGCCGGCGATGATGGTGCGCAGGCCTTCCACACCGGTCAGGCGGCTGGGGGTGTCGACGTGTTGCCAGTCGAACAGGAAGCGCATGAAGTCGGCGGGGCTCACCGGCTCGATTTCGGCGCGCAGGCGATGCAGGGTGTAGCGATGGATGCGGGCGAGCAGGCTGCGGTCGCACCATTCCAGCTCGCGCTCGCGGCTGCGCAGATCGCGCGGGGTGAAGGAGCCGCGCAGCACGATGCCTTCGGATTCGAGCTTCATCAGCGCCGCGTCGACGTCTTCCGTCGGCACGGCGAGGAGCTTCGCGAGGGCGGCGGCGGTCGTTGGACCGGCGATGGTCATGCGGCCGCGGAGGAGTTCGACGAGCGCGGTCTCGCGCGTCCACTCGCGCGTCAGGCGCGACGCTGGTGGCGTGACGTGCGGTTCGTAGGTCGCGTCGGGATGAATCGCGAGCAGCTCGGGCAATCGCTCGGCGGCCACCCATCCCGAAAGTGTTTTAAGGTTCGTCGCGCGACCGCGCGCGGCGAGCGCGTCGAACCAATCGACGACAGCAGTCGTGGCCGCAGTAGCACTGCGGTCGTCGCCGAAGTCGGATGTCGCCAGCACGCCGACGGTGAGGAGCGCGTCGTGGAGTTCGTCGGCATCGCGTGGATCCA
>Ga0207657_10006867_pt1 | contig 11743 bp, 9 predicted proteins | sample KBSC33metaG_FD_184316 | JGI IMG/M metagenome (GOLD analysis project Ga0207657, IMG submission 184316) | Corn rhizosphere microbial communities from Kellogg Biological Station, Michigan, USA - KBS C3-3 metaG (SPAdes) (version 2) | ecosystem: Host-associated > Plants > Roots > Rhizosphere > Soil ...
CGTGTACGCGAGGCCTTCCGGATCGAGGATCGCGCTGTCGACGAGGATGCGCAGCGATTCCGACGGGCTCTCGCCCAGCAGGTGGATCACGAGCGCCGCGACGAGCAGCGCCGACATCAGGTTCAGGACGGGCAGCACGAAAGCCGTGGCCCAGCGTGGGAGTTCGGTCTTTTTCATGATCAGGACTTGTGCATGCCGCCCATCAGCAGGCCGATGCGGGTGGTGTCGAATTCGTCGACGGGGAGGATGCCGGCGATGCGGCCGCCGCACATCACGATGATGCGGTCGGCGAGCGCGCGCACCTCTTCCAGTTCCACGGACGACAGCAGGATCGCCACGCCTTCGTCGCGCAGGCGCAAGAGCTGCGTGTGGATGCTTTCGATGGTGCCGATGTCGACGCCGCGCGTCGGTTGGCCGACGAGCATCAGTTTCGGCTGCGCCGCCACTTCGCGCGCGATGACGACCTTCTGCTGGTTGCCGCCCGAGAGGAGACCGATGCGCAGGTCCGGATTGTTCGGCCGCACGTCGAACGCCGTCATCAGGTGCGCGCAACGCTGCGCGATTTTCCGGTAGTCGAACAGGCCCCAGCGGTTCTTGACCTTGTCCTGGTAGCCGAACACGGTGTTCTGCATGACGGAGAAATCCTTGATCACGCCGTCGCGCAGGCGGTCTTCCGGCACGTGGCCGATGCCCAGCTCGCGGAACGTGGCCGGCAGGCCGTCCGCGTTCGCGCGGTCCGCGTACGGAAGCGGCTGGCCGAGGAAGTCGACGCTGCCGGACGTCGGCAGGCGCATGCCGGACAGGATCTCCAGCAGCTCGCTCTGGCCGTTGCCCGACACGCCCGCGATGGCGACGACCTCGCCCGCGCGCACGGTGAACCCGATGTCCGACAGCAGCGCGACGCCGTTCGCGTCCTTCAGCTGCAGGTTCGACACCTTCAGCACCTCGGCGCCCGGGTTGTACGGCGCGCGCGGCAGCTCGCTCTGGATCGGGCGGCCGACCATCATGTTCGCCAGCTGTTCCTTCGACGTCTCCGCCGTTTTGACCGCACCGACGACGCGGCCGGCGCGCATCACCGTCACTTCGTCCGTGATCTCCATGATCTCCTGCAGCTTGTGCGTGATCAGGATGATGGTCTTGCCCTGGTCCTTGAACAGCCGCAGGATCTCGAACAGCGACGCCGTTTCCTGCGCCGTGAGCACGGCGGTGGGTTCGTCGAGGATCAGGATCTCGGCGCTGCGGTAGATCTGCTTGAGGATTTCCACGCGCTGCTGCGCGCCGACGGAGAGGTCGTGGATCGTCGCGAGCGGGTCGACGTCGAGGCGGTAGCGGTCGCAGATCTCGCGCAGCTTCGCTTCGACGGCGCCGCGCGTGGCGGCCAGCTTGAAGCCGCCTTCGTTGCCCAGCATGACGTTGTCGAGGACCGTCATGTTCTCGACGAGCATGAAGTGCTGGTGCACCATGCCGATGCCCAGCGCGATCGCTTCGTGGCTGGTGCGGATGTCGCGCGGCTGGCCGTCGATCAGCACCTGGCCGCTGTCGGCATTGTAGTAGCCGTACAGGATGCTCATCAGGGTCGACTTGCCGGCGCCGTTCTCGCCGATCACGCCGTGGATCGAGCCCTTGGCGATGGCGAAGCTGACGTCGGCATTCGCCTGCACCGCCCCGAAGGCTTTGCTAATGTTGCGAAATTCTACGGCTGACTGCATAGCGGTCCGTTTTCGGTAGACAGAATAAAAGGGGCATTCATTTGAAAGCGCGCCGCGCCGGCATGAATCCGGCGCGGCGCGCTTCGCTCTTTATGGCATTCGATACGTTACTGCGGGCAGGAACCGGCCGCGCGATAATCGACCACCTTGATCTTGTCGGCGATGATGTCGGCCCGCGCCGCCAGCACGCGTTTTTCGATCTCGGGGGTGACGACCATGCGGTTGTCCTTGTCGAGCACCCAGTCCACGCCGCCTTCCTTCAGGCCCAGGTAGGTGATGCCCGACGTGAACTGGCCGTTGCGGGCTTTCATGAAGGCGTCGTAGGCGGCGTTGTCGACGCGCTTGACCATCGACGTCAGCATGGTGCCCGGATACAGATAGTTCTGGTTGGAGTCGACGCCGATCGCCAGCTTGCCTTTTTCCTTGGCCATCTGCAGCGCGCCCATGCCGGAGCCGCCCGCGACGGCGAACACGACGTCCGAGCCGCGGTCGAATTGCGCGCGTGCCAGCTCGCCGCCCTTGGCCGGGTCGTTCCATGCCGCGCTCGTCGTGCCGACCATGTTCTGCAAGACTTGCACCTTCGGGTAGATCGCCTTCGCGCCCTGCGTGTAGCCGCACGCGAACGCCCGGATCAGCGGAATGTCCATGCCGCCGACGAAGCTGATCGTCTTGGTCTTCGACGCCATCACGGCGGCCACGCCGACGAGGTAGGAGCCTTCCTGTTCCTTGAACAGCACGGAGTTGACGTTCTTGCCCTGGGCATTGCCGTCGATGATGACGAAGTGCACGTTCGGATATTCGGCCGCGATCTTTTGCACGGGCTGCGTCTGCGAAAAGCCGATGGAGACGATCAGCTTCAGCTTCTTGCGGGCGAGGGCGCGCAGCACCTGCTCGGCCTGCGTGTCGTAATTCGCCTGGGCTTCAAACACTTTGACGCCGGTTTCCTTCGTGAACCGTGCGACGCCTTCGGCGGCGGACTGGTTGAAGGACTTGTCGAACTTGCCGCCGGCATCGTAGACGATCGCGAGCTTGGCGCCGGCCATGTCGGCGCTGGCGCTGGCGCTGAGACATAACGCCGCGATCGTCATGCAAATATGCTTGAATTTCATCGATTGGCTCCTGAATCCCGTATTGTACCGGCGCAACGGCTGTGCTGGGAGGGGAATGATTGCGCCTGGCCGGAGCCGCGCTGTCGTGTCGTCGCAACAAGCTCGGCAGGCGTCTGGACCATGATGCTGTGCGGGAATGTGGTGACCTTCGCAACCCATCTTGGCACTATGCATCAGCCCGTTTATTCGTGGCAAATACGATTTTGCTTAGCGATTTATTTGCCCGGCATATAAATCGACGCGCATCCGCATGGTTTCTTGCAGACTGCCGAGATGTTGCGTTTATGGCTCGGCGAGGGGCGCGGGAATTGCCGCGGCCGCGACCACGGCGGCGGCCGTCGTGGCGGATGGGACGACGATCTCCGTCGGTGCCGGCGCGGGGATGGACGCCGTCGACGGCAGCCCGGCGGCCTCGATCGGCTTGGCGAATTGCGACGTGAGGAAGCGGGCGATGCGGGCCTGGGTGTCTTCCAGGTACGGGATGTTCATGTGGTCGGACTCGGGCACCGTCTCGTCGCCGATCAGCTGGGCCAGCTTGCCGACGAGCTGGTCGGTGTGCGAATGGGGCACGATGTCGTCGCTGGCCGCGCGCAGCACGAACGTCGGCGCCTTCAACGTGGGCGCGTACTTGATCGACTCGAAGCGGTGGCGCAGCATGTATTCGATCGGCATCACGCGGAACTTGCGCTTGGCGAGCGCCAGGATCGAGTCGTACGGCGTGATCAGCACGACGGAGTGCACGGGGCGTTCCTTCGCCACCTGCACGGCGACGCCGGAACCGAGGCTGCGGCCGACGACGGCGATGCGGCGCGGATCGACGTGGTGGTGCGCGGCCATCCAGTCGAACAGCATGCAGGCGTCGTCGATCATGTGCGCCTCGGCCGGATCGCCTTGCGAATCGCCGTAGCCGCGGTAATTCACGGCCAGCACGGTCATGCCGGGAAAGAGCTTGCCGGCATCGCGCACGACCCACGACACTTCCTCGGAGCGCCCGCCGAAATAAATGACGGCGGGACGCAAGCCGGGCGTGCGCGGCGTCATCAGCCAGCCGGAGAGCCGCGTGCCGTCCTTCGCGCGCAGCACGACGGGGCGGGTGCGGTGGCCGCTGCTGCGCGGATGCGCCACTTCGCGCTCGACGGTGGGATTGAACACGAGGCGGCGCTGGTTCGCCGCGACCGCGGCCGTGAGGCCCAGCCACAACATGCTGGCAAACCCAGCCATACCTGCCGCCAATTTTTTGTGTGTGCTCATGATTACAGTCTACCCCCGCGTGCCGGACAATTCTGTGCGCTGCCCATCAAATACGGCTTGATTATGGCTCGGATTCTTGAACAGTAGCTTTGCCGCAACATCCTGTTACAGCATCGGCGTTGCCCTGGTGGTGACGGCTTTGTTAGGCTGTTAATGAACGAAGAACGCAGGAGGCGAGGTGAAGTGGAAAACGGTCGTGCCGGCATGTGCGGCACTGGGCCTGGTGGCGGTGCTGGTGGTGCCGGCGTGGCGGGCGTCGCAGCCGGCCGCGACCGCACCCGTCCTTGCGCCTGCGGCGGCCCCGCCCGCGGCCGGGGCGCCGGCGTGGCTGTCCGACGTGCCCGCGCCGACCGCGCCCACGCCGGCGCCCGCTGAGCCGCTGGCGCACCGCATCGACCGCCTGGCCGCGAGCGGCGACGCGCGTGACGCCTACCGTGCGTGGTGGCTGCTGCACGCCTGCGTCGTGTTCGAGCGCACGGGCCGGCTGCCGGAGCGCGACGGCAACGAGCCGGACACGCTCGCCGATCCCGCGCACGCCTGCGCCACGCTGAACGAAAGAACGAAGATGGCGCGCATCGATCACCTCGAGCGCGCCGCGCGCGCGGGCGTGGAGGGCGCGCTGGCGGAACTGGTCGAGGAGGGCCCGTTCGGCGACCCGACCGCCTTGATGACGCGCCCCGACGACCCGCTCGTCAAGGAATGGAAGGCACGCGTCAACGGCATGCTGAGCGCGCAGGCGGAGGATGGCTATTGGTCGAGCCTGTACCAGCTGTTCACCGGATTCTGGTTCGGACATCCCGCGATCGCCGCCGACCGCCAGAGCGCGCTCGCGTACGGCATCGCGCTGCGCGACATCATGGTCAAGCTGGACGGCGTACCGGAACCGCAGGCGATCCCGTTCAACGGGCCCTTTCTCGACGAGATCGGCACCGGCCTGACACAAGCCGAAAAAGCCCAGGCGCAGGCGCGCGCCGATGCGATCGTGTCGCGCGCGGCGGACCAGCGGGGGCGGCACGGTTCAGCCATTGCAAATCCGGTATCGGTCGAAGCAAAAAAGTAATTGGTTCGGCGGGTGGCATCGACCCTATGATGGGAGGTTTATACGATATCGATAACATCCCATGCTGAAATTTGCCACCCGCCTGGCGATCGCGCTGGCGCTGCTGATGGGTAGTCTGCCGGCGTGGGCCTCCACGGAACCGGTCCGGTCCGAGGGCCCCTGCGACGTCTACGCCAAGGCGGGTGCGCCCTGCGTGGCCGCGCACAGCACGACACGCGCGCTCTACGCCGCGTACGACGGCCCGCTGTACCAAGTGATGCGCCAGTCGGACGGCAAGACGCTCGACATCGGCGTCGTGCCACCGGCGCGCGGGCCCGTTCCCGACGCGGGCGGCTATGCGAACGCGAAGGCGCAGGACGCCTTTTGCGCCAACACCTATTGCTGGATCACGATCCTGTACGACCAGTCGGGCAAGCGCAACCACCTCGTGCAGGCGCCGCGCGGCACGTGGACGGGGCCCGCGCTGGGCGGCATGGACACTCTGCCGCTCGCCGACCTGGCGCCCGTCACCATCATGGGCCACAAGGTCTATGGCGTCTACATCGCGCCGGGCATGGGGCTGCGCCTGAACGATACGCACGGCGTGCCCGTCGACGACCAGGCGGGCGGCCAATACGCCGTCATCAATGGCCATCACTACGACGAGGGCTGCTGCTTTGACTACGGCAACGGCGAGATCGACAGCATCGACGACGACAACGGCACGATGGAGGCGATCTATTTCGGCAATGCGAAAAGCTGGTATCACGGCAGCGGACCGGGGCCGTGGGTGATGGCCGACCATGAGAACAACCTCGTCGGGTGCGTCAACGATGACAAGTCGAAGCTGTGCGCGAACCTGCCCACGCTTGCGACGCGCTTCGTCACCGCCGTCACGAAAGGCAAGCCCGGACATTGGGCGACCTTGGGCGGCGATGCCCAGCGGGGAGTATTGGCCGTCATGTATGAGGGCCGCCGCATCGATGCCTCGTACGATCCGATGCGCAAGCAGGGCGCCGTCATTCTCGGCAATGGCGGCGACAACAGCACGGCGTCGCAAGGTACGTTCTACGAAGGCGCAATGACGGCGCCGCGCACCTATCCGTCGAACGAGACGGACCAGCTGGTCGCGCGGAACGTGGCCGCTGCCCGCTACGACGTGGCGGCCGTCAGTGTCGCGTCCGCGCCGGACACCCCGTCCGGCCTGCACACGTTCGCGCCGCGGGAGTCCCGCGACATGACGGTCACGTTCACGAACACGACGGGCGGGAGCGTACGCGGCGTCACGTTGTCGTTGGACGTGCCGAAGGGCTGGCGCACCGGGGCAGCGAAGACGTTCGCCGACATGATCGCGCCCGGACAAAGCGTGCACGCCGTATTCAAGGTGACGTCGGGCGCGGCGGCGCTGAACGCCGACGTGAACGGCGTCGCGACGTGGACGGATCCCGCGACGCACCTTCGCCGCGCCGAATCGGCCGCGGCGAAGGTGCGCAACGTGGCGCCCGTGAAGATCAACGAATTCCGCCTGAGCGACGGTGCGCGCGGCAACGCGACGAATGCCTTCATCGAGTTGTACAACGCAGGCGACAAGCCGGTCGACATCTCGCACTGGACCTTCACCCAGCACGCGGCGCGCGAGCCCGTGTTTTCGAAGGTGACGATGCCCGCCCACACGACGCTGGCACCGCATGGCTTCTACGTGCTGGGCCTGTCCAATTCGGGCCTCGTGCTGCCCGCCGTGCCCGGCGACGCGACCATCCACGTGCGCAACGTCGACGGCATCCGGCCGGGCGACACGATCGTCGTCGGCAACGGCGCGGACGGGGAAACCCGTAAGGTCGTCCGCGTCGGTACGGCGGCGGGGCAGGCGACACCGCTGTGGCAGCCCCTGCCCGATGGCCCCATCATCACCATCCCGGCCGGCGCCACGAGCGTCCCCGTGACCACCACCGTGGGGTTCGCCGTCGGCGACACGCTCGCGCTGGGCTACGGCACCACATACCCCGTCGTCGGAAGGACGACGGAACACTACGAGAAAGTGACGATCACCGGCGTCGGCACGGCGGGCAGCCAGGCGTGGCTCGGCCTCGATGCGGCGGCGGGGTCGACGTCGATCCAGGTGACGTCGACCGATGGCATCGCCGCCGGCGACACGATCCGCCTCGACATCGACAGCGTCGACCACGGCATCGACACGGTCATCGTCAAGAGCGTGGGAACGGCCGCCCGGCGCACGAGCCTGGCGCGCGCTGCCGCCGCCGGCGCGACGACGATCGTCGTGCATGGCGCGACGGGCTTCCCCACGCCGAAGTTCGTCCCGTACACGCCGGGGACAGCCGTGATCGGCGCACCCGGCAGTCTCGAAACCGTGGAGATCGTCAAGGTCGAGGGCCAGCCCGGTACCGACCTCACGCTGACGATTGCGCCGGCGCTGACCAAGAATCACGCGGCCAGCGAACCGTTCGTGGAGCCGGGTACGGGTGTCGAATTGGCGGCGCCGTTGAAATACGACCATGCGGCCAACCTGCCGTTCAGCGTGCGCGGGACGGGCATCCAGTTCACGCCCGCCACGCGTCACGCCCATGCGAGCAACGAACCGGTGCGTCCGGCCGGCAGCGGGATCGTGCTCGATCGCCCCTTGCGCCGCGCGCACGACACGGATGCCGTGGTGCGGGTCGCGACCGTGACGACGGCAGGATTCCAGGGCACGCCGGACCAGTGGTTTGGCGGTCCGGCCGTCTCGCGCGAGGCGGGCAGCATGGTGTTGCGTGATGCGGCGGACCACGTTGTCGACAGCCTGAATTACGGCGACGTCGTCGATCCGTGGGCGTCCGGGGGCTTGCGCGGCGCGGCCGGCAAGGCGGCCACCTGTCACGCCGACACGCCGGGCATCCCCGCCCCGCGGTCGTGGGAACGGCCACTCGCGGGCATCCCGTTCAGCGGCGCCGTCGCGGAAGTCGATGCGACGCAGGGCAGCACGGGCCGTTATCCGGACGGCCAGGACAGCGACCGCGACTGCGACGACTTCGTGACGGCCGCGTCGATCCGGACGGGCGGCGCCGTGGCGGGCGCGACGCGTATCAACGTCGCCACGACGGGACATCTGTCGCCCGGCCAGACTGTCGTCCTCGATGCGGGCGCCCATGCGGAGACGTTGACCGTTGCCACGGTCGGTTCGCACGGGATCACACGCACGTCGGCGCCCGTGGACAAGGGCGCCACCGTCATCCGCGTCGACGACCCGCATCCGTTCGTCGTCGGCCAGGCGCTCGTCGTCGGCAGGGGCGCGGACGAGGAGACGGGTGTCGTCACAGCCGTCGATACCGCCTGGCGTGCGGGCAAGCTGACGCTCGCGGCGCCGCTCGCGCATGCGCACGACGCGGGCGCGAGCGTGGCGGGGACGGGCATCGCCTTCACCGGCCCGCTCGCCAAATCCCATCCCGTGGGCACCGTGATGACGGCAACGGGCGACCTGGCGACGCCGGGTGCGCCGAATCGCCACGTCCGTCCCGCAACGGGCAACGTGTCAGCGCAGTAGTGCAGCGTGGGGCCGCCGTCGGTTACACTCGTCGTCGACCGATATGGCAACCACGTCCAGGGAGAACGATGTGCACTTTTTGCTGATCTATGAACTGGCGCCCGACTATCTGGCGCGCCGCGGCGAATTCCGCAATGAACACCTGAAACTCGCCTGGGCGGCGCAGGAACGGGGCGAGATCGTCATCGCCGGCGCCCTGGCCGATCCGGCCGACCAGGCCGTCCTGCTGTTCACGGGCGACTCGCCGGACGCGGCCGAGCGCTTCGCGCGCGCCGATCCGTACGTGGTGCACGGCCTCGTGAAGCAGTGGCGCGTGCGGCCGTGGACGACCGTGGTCGGCAACGATGCCGCCAACCCGGTCCGTCCGGACTGAGGGCGCTCAGAACGCCCAGTACGGGCGGCTCGTGCTCGTCGCCATGCCCACGTAGACCTGGCGTCCGAAGAAGAAGGGCAGGCCCCAGTCGAAGGCGTTGCCGCTGCGCTTCTTCGTGTCGTACTGGCCGCCGACCCAGCCCGCCACCGTGCCGCCCGGCAGGCGGTCGATGTTCGTGATGGTGAACGCGACAATGCTCGACGCGCTGCCGTCGTAGGCCATCACCGTCGCGTTCAGGCTCTGGGGGCTCGTCGGGCAATAGAAGTCCGTGCTCAACGAGCAGGCCGGCAGGCTCGAGTCGTCGAAGTACAGCCCGTTCGATCCGCTGTCGATGAAGCTGGCGGTCATCGTCGTGCCGTTGTACACGGTCGTGAAGTCGCCGCGGGAATTGGCGACGTAGCGCGTGGCCGTGCCGAGCCCGTTGTTCGGCTGTGTGCCGATGCCGAACGTGAGCGTCCCCTTGAGCGACGTCGCGCCGGACGTACCGACGGACGGCAGCGACACGACGACGCCGTTGTTGTCGCCGGCGAAGGCGCCGACCGGATTCGCGACCTGCTTGTCCAGCGCCAGCGCCGTCGACGTGCACGTGCCGCTCGCGCAGGCGTAATACGTCGCGCTGATGGCGCTGCTCGCGCACGCCTGGCCGCAATCTTCCTTGAACAGCCCGACGCCGAGGATGCCGTTGGCGCCCAGCGTCGCGACGGTGTTCATGCTGCTGCCCGTGCTGCTGCACGACGTCGGCGCCGTCGCCACGCCGCCCGGCGCCTGGCCGACCACCTGGATCGACTGCGCCGCGGCCGTCTCGCCGCCCAGCTTGATGTCGGCCTGCACGACGGCGCCCCATGTGTAGCCGCTCACGAACTGCCCGCATTCGCCGACGGCCGCGCCGGTGCTCGACGTGACGGTCGGCAGTGCCAACGCGCCGTCGAGCGGGGCGATCAGGCGGAGGCCGTAGGAACCCGTGTCGAGCAGCACGTGGTCGATCGTCTGGCAGACCGTCGTGCCGGGGCGGCACACGGTGACGCTCACGAACGGCGCGTTGAACGGGCCGCCCGCGCCCGCGGGGCCGTTGTCGACGACGATCGGGATCGTGTTCGCGGGCGCCGCCACCGTCACGGCGACGCTGTTGCTTGCCTGGCCACACGTGATCGTGTAGGTGGCTGTGTAGGTGCCGGCCTGCGCGGCCGGCGTCACCTGCTGGCTGCCGCTCGTGGCGACCTGGCCGGTCCAGGCGCCGGACGCCGTGCACGCCGTCGCGCCCGTGTCCTGCGAGTTCCACGTCAAGGTCAGCGGCTGGCCGGCCGTGACGGTCGCGGTGGAGGCCGAGATCGTGGCCGTCGGCTGGACGGGGGCCGGTGCGGACGGGCTGGCCACGGACGCGGTGGTCGAGCCGGTGCCGCCGGTGCTGCTGCCACCGCCGCCACCGCCGCACGCGGTCAGGATCAAACAGGCGCACGTGGTCGCCAGCGCCGCGAGGCCGCGGCGTACATCGAGCATCGTCGTCATTCGAGGGTATCCGTGTCAAAGCCGGCCGGCAGCAGGCTGCGTACCCAGGCGCGGCCCGTGTAGGCGCGCATGTGGCCGGTCGATTCGATCGTCACGTCCGGGTTCGCGGCGCGGACCCAGTTGCGGCCCGCCTTCGGGTGGCGTGCGCTTTCGTTCGTGAGCGTGGTGAAATGCTGGCCCAGCAGGTCGCGCAGGTCGGGCAGGAACGGGCCGTTCCAGGTGACGGCGAATACGACGCCGTTCTTGCCCACGTATTCGCGCACCGTCGTGCCGGTCTCCAGCACCGTCGTGTTGACGGTGTAGCCGGTGGCTGCGGTGCTGCCGGCTGCCGCCAGCGTCCTCGCCTGGTGCCCGCTCGTCGAGGCGGGCAGCGCGCTCGGCGCACGGCCCAGCGACGCGAAGCACGGCTGCGCGGCCAGTCCGGCGACGAGGCCGACGGTTGCCAAGAAGGCAAGGTGGAAGGGGAAACGAGTGTGGACGGCGGCAAGCGGAGAGGAAGAAGGGACGAGGTCGCGCGGTGCGACGCCGCCGGAAAACCGTGGCATGCAAACTCCTGTGTGCAGGGATAGCTTGCAGTGTAGCGGTGTGACCTGTTGGGTCGGTACGAAACTTTACAAGCACTTACAACATCTGTTGCGTTACGGCAACGAATTCGCTGATTCATTATTCCTGCACTAACGACGTCACGACGAGCGTCGGCTTGTCCATAAGGTAAGATTCCGCACGCAACCACAACCGCTGGAGCGCGACTCTAGTCGAACTAAACGTGGTTGAACGTATCCAATCGTGATCATGGAAGAGACGATGACCACACGACAGGCCGCCAAGCTACTGGGCATCACGGTCAGGACGCTGCAGCGCTGGGAACGCGAGGGCCGGCTCGTCCCGGCCACCCGCACCGCCAGCAACCGGCGCCGTTACACCGAGAGTCAGCTGCGCGCGTTCCTGCGCATGGTGCCTGCCGAAGCGGCTACGACGGGTTCGCCCATTGCGCGGCGCTGCATGGCTGCGAGCTGCTCGTGCTGAACCAGGAACGTCTGTCGCAGCAGCAGGAGGTGGCGCAGGATTTGATGACAATCGTGCATTGCTTTTCGAGCAGGCTGTACGGCCTGCACAACGACCGCCGCCAGCTGCGCGCGGCCCTGGAGAGCGACCATGCTGCTGGCGCACCGGATCAGGATTGACGCGACAGCGGCCCAGCGCGACTATTTCGCGCGC
>Ga0207657_10006870_pt1 | contig 11741 bp, 17 predicted proteins | sample KBSC33metaG_FD_184316 | JGI IMG/M metagenome (GOLD analysis project Ga0207657, IMG submission 184316) | Corn rhizosphere microbial communities from Kellogg Biological Station, Michigan, USA - KBS C3-3 metaG (SPAdes) (version 2) | ecosystem: Host-associated > Plants > Roots > Rhizosphere > Soil ...
CGCATCCAGCGGCACTCCCCGACCGCCGCGGCGCGCACCTGGGCATCCAGGGTGAAGCCGCGCTTGTGCTGGATCGCATAAGCGCGAAGGCGCTCCATCGCGACCCGGGAGTCCTCGGTATAGAAAGCCGCTGCGTCGTCACGGCTAATTCGTGCAAGGCGAGGCAATCCGAAGATGTCATAGACGCCGCCGGTCCAGGACAGGGAGTTGTCGGCAAGGTCGCACTCCCAGCAGCCGGCATGATGCGGCCCAAGCGCCCCGATCTCGCCCGGTTCCAGCAGGTCGATGGCGGCGCTGTTCAGGATCAGGCCCATTTCGAACCTGCGGCCTGCCTCGCGAAGCGGCCAGCTGCGGTCAATCGGGAGGGGCTCGGTTGGATGGTGCATATTGCCAGGCGTTGCGCCGCGTTGGGATCGGCTCGGTCGATCGCCACAATAGAGCATCTCATGGTGTTAACCTAATGATATGTACCGGCTTAACGATCGATAAGTCTGGCACTATCCGACGATAGGCCCCATGGTGGCAGGATCGTGTTGGATTGGAATTTCCCTGGGGGTCGATGGTGAAAATCGCTGCTTCTTCGTTCGCTGCGGACGACGGCATGAAAGAGCGGCTCCAGGATCTGGCGCGCCTCATCCTCGATGAGGCGGACCGTCGCCACTCGTATTTCCCGCGCTTCGTTTTCGATGACATGCCGTGGCGGATGCTGCTCATTCTGTACGTCTCGGAGACGAGCAGGCTATCCTCCGAATCCTTGCGGCACGGCGTCCTTGCGCCACCCAGCACGGGCAACCGCTGGATCGACTATCTGGCGAGCGAGGGCCTGGTCACGCGGCATGTCCAACCTTCCGATGAAACGAGGGCGATGGTCGAGCTGACCCCCAAGGGCATCGGCTTGCTGGAACTCTATCTGGGCGATCGGCTCCAGCGCGCCGAGCTTCGGACCGGAGCGCATCGGGAGACAGCTTTCTCCAGGGGATCGCGGAGATTTGTCGGTGTCGTGGTGCTGGTCACCGCGGCTTTGTCCGCATGCCTGACCTATATGCTGATGTCGTCCGGCACACTGGCCAGGGCCCTCGACTGGAATTGAGCCAGCTCGGGTGCCGGCAATGCGTTGCAGCCGGTCGCGGCGGGTATGGGGTGGCAAGCTGATAATAATGAGGAACCAGGCGTCGCCGCTTTCGTGCGACGACCTGGCGCATCCCCGGGCAACGGAATTGCCAGGGTCATCCCCGCTCGCTCGAAATCTCACGTCCTGGCTGGTCACAATTCCGGCGCGTTGGTCTATTGTCGCACCGGGGAGGATTGCGAACCTCTTTTCGTGGAGCGTGACATGGACCCCAAGAGGCCCTTTGGAACGAGACGGCGGGAGCCGATTGAAAGGCGCAGGGCGAAGCGCGACCAGCTTGGCATTTCGATGTCCCTCTACTCCACCACACAATCCAGGGTGGTGTCCCTGGTCGACGTGTCGCAGTCCGGAGCGCGGATCGCCGGCCAAAATCTTCCAGGCGCGGGAAAGGACGTTCTCCTCAAGATCGCCGACGTCGAGCTGTTCGGAAGCATTGTCCGCGTGACTGCAGGCGAGGCCGCGATGAAATTCGACCGGCCGATCGGGCCAACAGAGCTCGAGAGCCTGCGCGCGGTGCTCGAAGAGCAAAGGCGCGAGGCTACGCTGCGCTCGATCTAGCGAGCCAGAAGCGCGACCGCGCCTCGTTCCCCGGTGATTTTGAGTTATTTGTCCAGTTGAGATCGAGCGACGGCTTAATGGACGACCACCCAAGGCGCTCGGGTATGAAACTCCAGCCGAGCGATTGAAGGCTGTGCTCTGCCGACCGCCTGAAACGACAGTGGAAATCGGACGCTAGCCAAAGCCATGAGGCGGTTGCAAAAGTTGAACCGCGACTGACGGCGCCGTTCAGTCCTGCATCAAGCAGATGGGCGCACTTTTCGGCATCAACCGCTCAAGTAGGAGAGCCATGATGCGTAAGATTCTTCTTTCCCTTGCTACCGCAGGCGCGGCTCTCGCTGTCGCGACTCCTGCGGCTGCCCAATATTATCCGGCGCAACCTTATGGCGGATATGTCCCCTACGGATATGGTGACTATGGCCAGGTGCGCGCCCTGCAAGCACGGATCGATCGCCTGGAGTGGCGTATCAACCGTCTTGATCGCTACAATGCCATACCAGATGGACAGGCGTACAGGCTTCGGTACGAGGCTCGTCGTCTCGAGTATAGTCTCAACAGCGCAGCTCGCTACGGACTGGATCCCTATGAGGCCAACGACATTCAGCGTCGGGTGGCCCGGCTGGAGCAGCGGGTCCAATACGCTTCTGCCAATCGCTATGGTCGCTATGGCAATGGCTACAATGGCTACAATGGCTACAATGGCTACGGTAATTACGACGACGGAGACGGGCGTGGCCGTTGGGACGGCGAACGCGATGACGACGATCCACGATAATCAGTGAGCCTGAGGTCTCGAGCTTACTGGATAAGAGACGCAATGCACGCGCAGAAGAGCGGTCCGGGTTTTCCACCCCGGACCGCTCCGGGGCGCTAGTGACGCGAATCATTTATGTCTGCGATGGGGAAGTCGGTCGCGGCAAGTTCGGAAAACAGGCCTAGGCCGCAGGCTCGTGCGCCCTGGCTTCGCGGATGAACTTGTCTTCCGACTCCGGCGGGCTTCGCAAGACCAGGAACATCGGCACCGTCGCGAGGGCGCCGCCGTAACCAATCCAGGGCGACAGCCGCGCCGAGGCAGCGCACGCGAAATTCCCTAATCCGATCGCAATGCTGGCGCGGGTCCGACTCCACCGCCGCATCTCCGGAACATCGGTGTCCGCAAAGGGTGGAATCGAGACATTGGCCTGAGCCCGCCGGGTCAGCGGCTGAAGAGAGACCCGTGAGGCATTGCCGGGCCATTCCAGCCGTCCGGCCAACGCCGGTCCAAATCAATCCGGTGGCTGTCGAGGGTGAGAGAGCCGGATCGCGAGTTTATCCTTGCGAACAGGACCCTGGTGGAAAGCGAGCCGAAACCGGTGATTACAAGGCGGTTGCCTCCGGGCTCCCTGGAGACCCAGTGCGGGAGCTCGTCGTCAGCCAAGGTGAGCCGTCCGGCCTCTTTGACGTGGGACAAGTCGCTGACGTCGACGCTGACCAGGCTATGCCCGCTCATAGCGGTCTGGACCCAATAGTGTCCCATCACCGTGGGCACGCCGCAGGAGCGGTAACCGAAATCATAGACGAACTGCGCGCCCGGATTTTGTCCTGACAGATCGGTGATTCGATACAGGCCGCACCCCGAGGTCACGACAAGCACGCTCTTCCCGTCCTGAAGGAGACGCGCCTCCGCCGCGTTCTTGGCCACGGCGGATGCGAAGCGCTGCGGGCTGGGCAGGACCACCGACTTGATCAGCTTAAGGTCCGATAGCCGCCAGATCTGGATCACGTGACTCGACTTGTCGGTCGGCAGCATGGAGTCGCTTGTGGTGACGACGCGATCAAGCGCCGGAACGGCCGTCACGCTGTAGGGCCTGATGAACGGTTCAATCGCCACGTCCGACGCATCGCTCGTACGAATCACGTGTCCGGAAGGGTCCAGCTCCACAAGCGCGCCAGCAGCAACGTCCGGCTGTCCCTTAAACTGATAGGTAGCCAGCGTATTGCCGTTGGGAAGCCGATCGAAGCTGTGCGAGTGCGTGTACGGACCCGCTGCTCCGAAAGTACCGACCAGCTTCGGCTTACTGGCCTGTCTGACGTCGAAAACATAACCATCACCGGACATGTAATCGCTTGCGAAGAGGCGGCCATCGTCGGGCATTTCATAGTTCGTGTGGTGCGCCATTTGCGCCTTGGTTCCAACTGGAAGCATCGCGATGAGATTGCCGAAATGCGTGGAACTCGGGCGCACATCGAAAACGGCGAGGAAGTCACGGCCCATTGTCTCGGGCGGAGGCATGGCCTTCGACGGATCGTGCGTTTCCATGCCCCAGACGTAGAGATAATCGCTCGCTCGAGCAGGCGCACAGAGCGCCAACAACGAGCAGGCAAATCCGAGTAATCGCGGCATCGGCGCCCCGCTTATGAACTCTGTCGTCCGACAGATAAGCCAGATTGGCGCTGCTCGGCCAGCGTCCACAGAGGGATAGCGGACATTAGCTGCCGCTTTGATTTTGGAGTATCCAATCTTGCGGGCATGGGAGCGCGGGGCACCGAAAAAGGACGCGTCGAGATGCGTCGACGGACAGTCGCATGATTGGCTTGCTTGCCGCTCTGCAGATCGCGGCGGTTCCTGACGCGCAGCAAAATCCATCGAACGGGTGCAAAGCCTCGTCCCCCAGCGAAGTCGTCGTTTGCGGAACGCGCCACGGCGAAAGTCCGTATCGCCTTCCCAAATTGCCGGACAAACATGAATTGAGGCCCATCCGCGCCGAGACCGATGCCATTCCTGGAGTTCATGCGCGGGCGCATGTGGAATCCGAGACGCTGCTAGGCGGAAGCGTCGCCAAACGATTGATGGTGACGTTCACCGTGCCGTTTTGAAGAGGATGGTCGAACGACAGCCATTGGCACTGCTTAGCTGAAGAAGCTTGGTACTCACATCTCCGCAATAGGCCAAATGGTGCCGCGGAAGCCTTGGGCGATGGGGTGGATGGCTCCCGCTCCCGGAATCCAGGGGCCAAAAACCTGGTTGCTATGGCGCCTACACAAAGCTGTCGGCCCCCGCTGCGCCCGAGCAGCTCATCCCTCGACGCAAGCGATGCTGTTCGCTACCTCGCCATCATGAAAGACGGTATCGCGTCCACCGGCGCCGTTGCGCTGGTCGCCGGTGGCATCGCCTCGGCATTCGCGCTGGCCACCTGCTGTGCTTTCCCGATCCTGTTCGGCAGCGCTGCGTTCGCTCTTGCTCCGATTGCCCTTGCAACGGAGCCACATAGCCAACTCCTGACCGCGATCTCGGCGATCGGCCTCGTCGGCAGCGTCGGCGTTGCGGCACGCGCCCCTCGTCGCTGCAAGCCGAATGCGGTGTGTGCCCGGCCATGGTTCAGGTTCGGCATCATAGCCGCCGCGCTGCTCGGCGCTGTCCTGCTCGTCGCTGCGAAATATTATGCTTAAGCTGGAAAGCACGCTCATTTGTCCGGAATGCGGCGCTCGCTCGACCGAGACGATGCCGGGCGATGCCTGTCAATATTTCTACGACTGCCGCTCATGCGGAGCCGTCCTGAAGCCGATGAAAGGAGATTGCTGCGTCTTCTGCAGCTATGGCGACGTTCCTTGCCCTTCCATTCAGGAGGCGCAGGAACAAGGAACATCAGGGACCTGCTGTTCCCGGGCCTGATGTCAGTTTGGGTCGCATACGGACGCTAGCGGGATCGCAATCATGCACTTGCCGGGGCCCTGGGACTGCGTATCGCCAGCGTATCGCAAACCACTCGATGTCCGGGTCCAGCCGAGGGTTTTTCCACCCGAAACCCACGCAAAAAGTACGGAAAGCGTTCTCGTTCCAGGCAATTGCAGCGGTCGCGCCGCGAGCGCCCTTGAAATCAGGAACCACCGTTCCAAATCATAGCCGCCGGGCGCCCCAAGGGTCCGGTGACGGGACGGTCCGAGCCGTTTCGACGGCTCTTCCTCCCGCCTTGCTCATCAAGAGGAGGACAAGACAATGCGTAGTGCCTTCGACTTCGCGCCCTATCGGCGCTCCACGGTCGGCTTCGACCGGCTGTTCGACATGCTCGAGAACAGCTCGCTGGGCCAGGGCCAGCAGGAAAACTATCCCCCGTTCGATCTGATCAAGCTTGGGGATAATGACTATCGCATTGAGCTGGCGGTCGCGGGGTTCAAGGACGACGAGATTGACATCACTGCTCAGCAGAACGTCCTGATCGTTTCCGGCAAGAAGAAAGAGGATTCCGACGAGCAGGGTTCGGATTACATCTATCGCGGGATCGCCAATCGCTCGTTCGAGCGCAGGTTTGCCCTAGCGGATCACATCCAGGTGCGTGGCGCGGACCTGAATAACGGGCTGCTGGCCATCGAGCTGGTGCGCGAGATCCCGGAAGCGATGAAGCCTAGGAAGATTGACATCGGCGGGCAGCGTCCGGCGATCGGAGGGCGGGAGAAGCCTGCCTCCGAGCAGACCGTCAACGCGCAATCCGAGACCGCGTGAGGCTAGAGGTCCCGGGGGTGCAATCCCCGGGACCTCTTCTTTGTCGCGACGAGCAAGCAGGTATCACAATGGTGTCGCGATATTTCTTCCATGTGTACAGCGATAGCGTCGTTCTTGATGAGGACGGTGAGGAGCTCGCCAGCCCCACTCTCGCCCGCGAAGCCGCCGTTCGAGCCGCGCGCGAGTTCGCCGCTGAGGAGATAAGCAAACGTGGCGAACTGCACCTGCGGCATCGAATTGAAGTCGAAGATGAACAGGGGCGGCCGATTTTCACGCTGCCTTTCTCGACGGCGTTCAAAATCGTCTATTGATGCGGACCCGAAGCTTATCGGCTTCGGCGCTGGGGCAGACAGGCCATGGCTGCGGATCAGCGGCGCTGACCTTGTCCCTCTCGTTCACGTCGTGAGAACGGGCTATCGTTGGAGTTCGCCGCAAGCTTTGATTGGCAGTCGGCAAGGATGCGGCGGCAGCGTTCCAGGCTCTCGGACAGCTTGTCATTGAGTCGCTGGAGCTCAGCTATTTCTTGTTCGTCAGTCTTGGCCATCTGGAGCAATATCCGTCATTGCCCAGCAAAACACGGAATTCGTGTCAGCGTTCCTTTTGATTCACCTCCGCAATGGATGGGCCACCCGGACTCCTGGTAACCCGACTTCCCGGGATCTGGCCATTTCCGCCGCTTCAGCGCCTCCGAAGCATGCTCCGCGCAGAGGAGTGCTTCGTCCAGAACGACCCCCGCGGCGCGATCGCAACTCGGAACTGAGCAGGGCGGAAGATTTCGTCGAGTCATGCCGACGCGGCTCCTGATGCCATTGAGATTAAGGCAGCCGTGACATTTCCCATGGGCAGTCATGGCGTCTGGTAAGGCCGGGTGGAAATCTGGCACTGCCCGCGGGATGGTCTCAATTGCGAACGGTCCGCACCTGATTGAGATGTAGCCCTTCTCTCTCAATCCGCAGGCGGCTCAGCTCCGCTTCGGCTTCGTCCGGCATTTGAAGACGAACTGCCGCTGCCTTCGGGTCGCCAACGCGCATTGCCAATGTCCTGCGGTCAGCGACCCTGATGGGGATTTGGTCGAGTGGATCGCCTCTTATCCATCGATAACCTTTGCCGTGTCAGCAGGGTTCCGGACAGATGAAACAGTCTTCCCGAAATGGTTCTTCCATTAACCGGGGCTTTGCTTCGATCGCCTATTCGGACGCCGATTGCGACAAGTCTGGGAGTGGAAGCCAGGTGTATTTGTCAGGCACGATTGAGGCCGCACAGCCGGTTCGTGAGCGGCGCCGCGCGCGCAGGTTCGACATTCAATGTCGGGCCAAGATCCACATTGGCCGGCGCCATTACGCGGGCTATGTTCACAACATCTCGCGAACAGGCGCGAAGCTTCGCACGATCAGTCCTATCAGGAGGGCGGGAGCTGTAATCCTGTACCTGCCTGATTTGCCACCGCTCAAATGTGAGCTTCGTTGGACCGACTTCTACAACGCCGGAGTGGCCTTCAAAATGAGCCTCTCCGCCAGTGAATTTCGGGATTGGGCGCAAAGCAGGCTGACGTTCCCCGCCGGACACGAAGGCCTGGAGTGCACCTTTACGGAACTGCCTGACCTTTTCGATTAGCGCCCGGCTCACGAAGACAATCGGACGGAGAGCGTTCCAGCCTCGCCTCCGATGTGGGTCGGAAGCCGTCGTAAAGCGGACGGTCTGCCTTGACGGCGGCGGAAATCCGCCTGCCAGCCTCATGGTCGGCAGTCCTGGCAATCCGGACCATGATGGCGGGCAGCGACTACAGCCGGTCCATCCGAAGCCAGCGCTGATCGCCCGACCAGGCTTTACGGAAAGCAGAGCACGGAAATGCTGATTCATCGCTACCCCCTCAGTTCGATGAGAAAAGATGTGTAGCATGCCGATCCGTCGAGCGCTTCATTCGCTCGAGATTCCGGGCGTCCGATGAAGCGGGCGGCGTCTTGTGCGCGAAATCGGACGTCGCCACAGGAGCACCAGTTTCCATGTCCCGACTGATCGGCGCTGGCTCCAGGGTCAATGTCGACAGGGGTCGCGCGGAACGCACATAGGATCGCTGGCGTTCGTGGACCTATGCGTAGCGCGGGCAAGATCCTGATTGCGGGCGGGCTGGTGATCGCAGGCGCTCTTGCCTTTTCAGCGACCCGAATCTTCGAGCGGCATCCGGTCGGCAACACGAATGTCCCGGAACCGGCCAAGGCGGTCGATCTCGAGCGCTATCTCGGCCACTGGAATGAGGTCGCTCGCTATGAACAATGGTTCCAGCGCGGGTGCAAGGCCGTTACCGCCGATTATGCCCTTCGAACGGACGGCAGGATCGACGTGGTCAATCGCTGCCGCCGCGACGGCAAGGCTGACGAGGCGCGCGGCATTGCAAAGGTGATCGATCGGGAGTCGAACGCCAAGCTCAAGGTGAGCTTCTTCGGCCCATTCTATGGCGACTATTGGATCCTCGATCATGCGGACGATTATAGCTGGTCGATCGTCGGCGAGCCGTCCGGCCGATACCTCTGGATCCTGTCGCGCGAGGCGAAGCCGGCGAGGAAGCAGGTCAGCGCGCTTGTCAGGCGCGCCGAAGCGCTCGGTTACGACAGCTCGATGCTGGTCATCGACCGGCCTTGATCCTCGCAAGCTCGCGGGCAGGGCCGGCGGGCGTGGAAGAATCGACGACGAAAGGAGGTTCGCGCTGCATCTTTCCTCGAATCCCGACCGGGGCGTTGCGGCCGATCCTGCTTCTGGTAGCTTCCGGAAGCGATTCTGTTCTGCGGGATGTCGGCGTTGCGAATTTCCCTTCCCTTGTTCCGCCGGTTGCGCCAGGCGATCCGAGAGCAGGATCCGTTCGAGGTCGCATTCGAGCTGTTCATCGTCGTGCTCGGCGTCTTCCTCGGGCTCGCTGCGTCGAACTGGTCGGCTGCGCGCCATGACAGGGACGATCGCCGGCAGATGATCATGGCGCTCGACGAGGCGCTCACCGACTATGTCGATTCCGGGCACCATATCCACCGCGAGATCGTCGGGGCCATTGCCAATTACGATGCGCTCGTTGCCAAAGGACAGCGGCCGCCACCGCCTTTCCTCCGGTTCCCGCTTCTGGATCGGCCGCCGACTCGGACGTGGGATGCCCTGGTTGCAACCGGGCTGGCCCGCTCGATCAGCCCCAGGCTCGTCTTTCGACTGGCGATGCACTTCAGCAACGCCGACAGCTTCGGCGATCGGTACCAGAGATATAATCAGTTCACCGAGAAGGAGGTCTTTCCCTACGAGGACAGGCCGAAGCATTTCTACGGCCCTGATGGCAGGCTGCGGGTGGCTTATGCACAATATGTGCAGCGGTTGCGCGAGATCCTCGCACTCAACGACCAGATGACCGACGAGGCGGTATCGATCCGCAAGGATCTCGGTTCGGAGAATTGAAGCTCCTTTCCGCGGCACCTCTGTCGAGATCCGGGAGGGGGTCTGTCGCCATCGTTGCCCAGGCGGTACGGGCTGAAGGCCGGCGCTTTGGCGGTAGCGAACTCATGACTGGGACGAAGCCAATGTCGGACGGCGCGCGGGCAGCAATCGCGGCCGATTTCGCTGCCGCCGTGAACATGACTGCCGACGAGCTTGCGGAATGGCTGCTCACTCCCGAAAGCCATGGCGTTGGCTGGAAAGGAGCAGGGCGCGACCTTCAGGAGAGCGTTGGTCATTCGAGCGGCCGGCTTATCGTCGCCATTTTGCGGACACCCCGATCGAGGCTGGCGGACGGCGACTATCGGCATATGCGCAAAGTGGTCGGATTCATAAGGCGGCATCTGGCGCAACGCCCCGAGAATGAGGTGACGTCTCGCTGGCGCTATTCATTGATGAATTGGGGCCACGACCCCCTCAAGGACGGGTGACCGATTCGTGCCGAACGATCGCTGGTGAGCGGAACCCAGGCCGGTGCATCGACTGGGAAGGTCCTGCCGGAAGGTGACGGTTCGCGGATCCCTCCGGGCGGCAATGGTCCGAACAGCCGTTTAGGTGAACATGCGGATAGGCCGGGCTCGCAATCTCTTCCATCTGCCTCCCTGCGGGGGAAGACGAGGAGGCTACCGTGCGGAAGCTCCTCATTGCGCTTTCATTGGCAATTGCTTGCGACTTCTCTGCAGTTGCGGCCGCTCCACCGGTCCAGAACAGCGCCAGGCCCGAGGCAAAGGGGAAAGCTGCCGGATCCGAAAGGGCGGCCTCACGACCTGCCAAGATGCAAACTCCATTCAAGACCCAATCGCGGCAGCCGGATCGTGCTGTCCTGAACTCATCGTCGCCAATCACAATTTGATCGAAGGTACTGGAACCGACGCCGTACTCGCCATCTGTTCGGGTCAGGCGATACCCGTGGTCTTCGTGACTGCCAACGGACCGGACGTGGCTACGAGGCTCCCGGACGCGATCGTCGTAGGCAGGCCGTTCAGCCCGGTGTCGCTCGCGATGCGGTTGAACAAGCGCAGGAAAGTCCGTTTGCCTGCCCTCACTGAGCTGCCATCGCTGGTTTTGGCGCCCGGCGCATCACAGGATATGACAGGTGGCGTCCCTTGCGGCGCTCTCCAGGCTCGGCGACGCCTCATAGTTAGGCCTTCTCGGAGGAACATGGTACAAGACTGAATCGCGCGAACGACGGACCTGTAGGCTCTCGCGCGGCTGAGAGACCAAATGCGCTCCCGCTTACCGACGGGAGCTCGAAATGGATCTCAACTATCTTTACCACCGCCATCAGGTGTCGGTTTTCAACGCGGCAAATGCGAAGTGCGACGGATCGCGGCGAGCGCACCTCAGCCTCGTTGCCGCATATGCCGCGAAGATCAAGGAAGCCACGAGAGGCAAGCCGCCGCTCGAGCTCGTCGCATGAATTCGGCAGTGTCTCGCCAGGATGCAGCCGACCAGTTCCGCGAGCAAGCGGCGTCGTGCTGGCGACCGGCGGGGCGCGCGCGAACGGAAAAGGGCCTTTGGGCGCTCAATACGATAGCGAAGCAGTTCCACAGAGATGCGCGCTTGATCGACCCCACAAGCGAGCGGCGTTGACCGGCGTTCGCTTCACGAAAAGATGCATCATGACGAATAACGATAACGATATTGACGAAGTGGAGCTCGCACGGCTCGGCATCCGGCGCATGGAACGACATGTGTTTCAGGTCGGCGAGTACATCTACAGCAACCTCCGGGATGCCATCGCAGCCGCCGAGCGGGCGCAAAAATCATGAGCCGCGTTCTCCTGGTGTCACTTGACGAAGGCGAGGTCGTCACCCGCTGCCTCGCTGCCAATGTGAGCATCTCCGCGATCGAAGGACTACCGAGCGGTGGAACCCGATTCGTCTGCGCGAGCGTCGACGGCGCTGTGCAGATGCGAAAGAAACTTAGGTCGCAGATCATCCCGGGAACCGTCACGCGCGCCATCTACCGGCCGGGAATGCCGCCGCTCTAGCAGAAGCGCCCCAGCACAGCCGCAAGTGTCCGGCTCCACCCAAACTTGCCGTCTGGGTTCGAGCCATTGCGGATGAGGTGGATGGCTCCCGCTCCCGGCATCTAGGTGCCAAA
>Ga0207657_10006871_pt1 | contig 11741 bp, 10 predicted proteins | sample KBSC33metaG_FD_184316 | JGI IMG/M metagenome (GOLD analysis project Ga0207657, IMG submission 184316) | Corn rhizosphere microbial communities from Kellogg Biological Station, Michigan, USA - KBS C3-3 metaG (SPAdes) (version 2) | ecosystem: Host-associated > Plants > Roots > Rhizosphere > Soil ...
GACGGAACGTTCGGTCAGGCACAAAAGGGAGTAAACTCATGAAATTCACCTATGGCCGCCGCCACGTGCTCGCGCTCGCGACGCTGGCTGCAGCGAGCAGCCTGCTCGGCGCAACCTCGTTCGCGAGCGCTGCGGACATCACCATTCCGGTCATCGTCAAGGATACCACGTCGTTCTACTGGCAGATCGTGCTCGCCGGGGCTCGCGCCGCGGGCAAGGATCTCGGCGTCAATGTCCCCGAGCTTGGCGCGCAGTCGGAATCCGACATCAACGGTCAGATCTCGATCCTCGAGAACGCGGTAGCCGGCAAGCCGGCGGCCGTCGTGATCGCCCCGACCGAGTTCGCCGCCCTCGGCGCCCCGATCGATACTGCCGCCAAGTCCGTTCCGATCATCGGCATCGACTCGTCGGCTGACTCGAAGTCCTTCACCTCGTTCCTGACCACCGACAACGAAGCCGGCGGCAAGATCGCGGCGGACGGTCTGGCCGAGGCCATCAAGGCCAAGACCGGCGCCATCAAAGGCAAGGTCGCTCTGATCACGCACCTGCCGGGCGTCGGCTCGCTGACCGCACGCGACAAGGGCTTCAAGGAGCAGATCGCCGCGAAGTATCCCGACCTGACGCTGGTCGCCGAGCGCGTATCGGATGGCACGGCCAATGGTGGCCTCAACATCATGACCGACCTGTTGACGGCCAATCCGGACCTCGTCGGCGTGTTCGCCGACAACCTGATCCAGGCGCAGGGCTCGGGTCAGGCGATCGCCGAAGCCAAGGCCGCCGACAAGGTTGCGCTCGTGGCCTTCGACAGCGACGACAAGACGCTGGGCTTCCTCGATGACGGCACGATCGCCGCGCTGGTCGTCCAGGATCCCTACCGCATGGGCTACGACGGCGTGAAGACCGCGCTCGCCGCGTCCAAGGGTGAAAAGGTCGAGGCGTTCGTCGATACGGGTGCCAACCTCGTCACCAAGGCGAACGAGAACGATCCGAAGATCGCCGCGCTGATCCATCCCAAGGTGAAGTAAGCCTCGAAGCGATTGGGAGGGCCGCCTTGCTTTGACGCTGGGCGGCCCCCCGCCTATGTTGAGAGTGTGTGGGAGGGATCGATGACGCAAGCCACCATCGGCGGCGAAGGTGTGGCCGCGCGTGGCCCCATTCTGGAGCTTCGCAACCTTTCAAAGACATACGGGCCGGTTCAGGCGCTGAAGCCTGCCAATCTCTCGTTCAACTACGACGAAATCCACGCCATCGTCGGCGAGAACGGTGCCGGCAAATCGACGCTGATCAAGTTGCTGACGGGGGTCATCCGTCGCACCGGCGGCGAAATCTTCTGGAACGGCACCGCCGTCGCTCTCGACACCCCCCAGGAGGCGATCGACCACGGCATCAACGCCGTGCATCAGGAGGTTGTGCTCTGCCGTCACCTCTCGGTTGCCGCCAACATTTTCCTCGGCGACGAGCGCATGAAATTCGGCCTGCTGCAGAAGCGGCAGATGACGCGCGAGGCCCAGAAGCTACTCAACGACATGGGCTTCAATCTGCCCGCCGGCGAAATGCTGGGCAACCTCACCATCGGCCAGCAGCAGCTTGTCGCGACAGCGCGCGCCGCTCTGCGCGGCACCAAGTTCCTGATCTTCGACGAGCCCACTGCATACCTGACTCGTCAGGAGGCGGCGCAGCTCTTTGCCCTGATCCGCCGACTTCGGGCGAGCGGTGTGACCATCGTCTATATCAGCCACCGTCTCGAGGAGGTCTTCGAGCTCGCCGACCGCGTCTCCGTTCTGCGTGACGGCAATCTGGTGGGCACGCGCGACATTGCCGACACCAACGAAACAGAGCTGGTGTCGATGATGATCAATCGCTCGCTCGAACAGATCTATCACAAGGAAGTCGTGCCGCATGGCGAGTTGCTGCTCGAGACGCGCAACCTCAGCGGGCGCGGCTTCGAGGATGTCTCGATCAGCGTCCGCCGCGGCGAGATCGTTGGACTCTACGGACTGATCGGTGCGGGTCGCAGCGAGTTCGTGCTCAGTCTCTTCGGCCGCAATCCGAAAACTGGCGGCCAGATCTTCTGGAAGGGCCAGCCCGTCGATATTCGCAACGAACGGCAGGCCATCAAGCTGGGCATCGCACTGGCGCCCGAAAGCCGGCGCGACCAGGGGTTGAACCTCAATCTGCCGATCGGGTTCAACCTCAACCTGCCGATCTACGACCGCTTGACCCGCGGCATCACGATCTCGCCGCGCGAAGAGGCCGACCACGCCAACAAGCAGATCCGCGATCTCGCCATCAAGACCCCGAGCCGGCGCGTCCTCGCTTCGTCGATGTCGGGTGGCAACCAGCAGAAGATCGTCATCGGCAAATGGCTCAACCATGGCGCCGATCTCTTCATCTTCGACGAGCCGACGGTCGGCGTCGACGTCGGCACGAAGGCGGAAATCTACCGGCTGCTCGCCGCGCTGCTGAAGAATGGCGCCGGCATCATCATGATCTCGTCCTACCTGCCGGAGGTCTATGAGCTCGCCGACACCTTGCACGTTTTCCGCAGCGGCCGGCTGACCGGCAGCAATCCATACCATGCCGTCAGCCACGAGAATGTCCTGGCTGAGGCGATCGGCGTCTAGAGAGGAAGTTGTTCGCATGACCACCACCGAGGTTGCCTCCAAAGAGGCGGTGCGCGCCCGGCGCAACTACAACTTCCTGTTTGCACTGACGCTGCTGGGACTGCTGATCGTTCTGTGGGTGGCGCTCAGCATTGCCACGCCCAACTTCATGACCGATCGCAACATCCCCAACCTGCTGCGTCAGGGCTCGTTGATCGCCATCCTGGCGCTCGGCCAGACCTTCGTGATCATCACCGCCGGCATCGATCTGTCGGTCGGTGCCGTCGCCGGCTTCTGTACGGTCGTGATCGCCCTGTTGCTGCAGAGCGGCGTTCCAGTATGGCTCGCCATCGTCATCACCCTGCTGGTGGGGCTGGCGATCGGCATCTTTCACGCCTTCGGCATCACCAAAATGGGCCTGCCGCCCTTCATCATCACCCTGGCGACCCTGACCTCGCTGCGTGGCATCGGCCTGCTGATGACCAATGGCGCGACCATCTCGATCACCGATAAGAGCTTCACCAGCTTTGCGACCGGCGACTTTCTTTCAATCCCCAATCTGTTTTGGATGGTGATCGTCGTCGCTCTCCCGTCCTATGTATTCCTGTCCCACACCCGATGGGGCCGCTACATCTTCGCCGTTGGATCCAATCCCGAGGCCGCCCGCCTCTCGGGTGTCCGCGTCCAGGCGATTCTCTACCTCGCCTATTCGCTTTCGGCGGTGTTTGCGGCGTTCGTCGGAGTGCTGCTCGCAGTCCGCCTCGGCATCGGCAATGCCACGCAGGCCGACGGCTATGAGCTCCAGGCCATCGCGTCGTCGGTGATCGGCGGCACGTCCCTGTTCGGGGCGGTCGGTTCTGTCCACGGTCCCCTGATCGGCGCTTTCATTCTGGCAACGATCAACAACGGCGCGAACCTGCTGAACGTGAACTCGTTCTGGCAGCGCATCATCACCGGTGGTCTGATCATCCTGATCGTCTTCTTCGACCAGCTCCGCCGCCGCGGAAGGTGAGGGCGGTCCGACCGGCCGTCGATTGTGACAGCATTTTTGCTGGTTTGTGACACCGAACCTGCCTAGGTCCGTGTCATCAAAGCGTCACATAGTGGTTCGCGACGGATCAATGAGCAGGCATCCAAGTATCCAAGAGACTCTCTTGGCCAAGATCAGGCCCGGCATCACACCCGACAAGCTGGTGCAGGCGGTCCGCTCCGTCCATCCTGAGGCGACCAAGAAGGAAATCATTCACGGCGCCTTCGCGGCGGTCATTGCGATGGCCGAAGTCGATCCCGAGAGGGCACGTGCGCTGCAGGATTTCGCCGTCAAGAGTCGCGGCGACTGAAAACCGCGCGTAGGCGTGGTTGCAGACGCCACCGGCGGAAATGGCGTTACCCCTTGACGGCCCCCTGCAGCAGCGCCGCCACAAACTGCCTCTGGAAGATGAGGAAGAGCAGCACGGTTGGGGCAATGATGATGAGCGAGCCGGCGCAGAGCAGGGGAATGTTGGTGCCCCACTGGCTCTGGAAGGCGCCCAGCGCCCCCGCCATCGTGCGCTCGAGCGGCACCTCCTCGACGACCATTGGCAGCAGGAACTGATTCCAGGTCCACAGGAACTGCAGGATGGCGAGGGACAGGATCGCGGGCCGCGCAATCGGAACCTGGATCAGCCAGAACTGCTGCCACGCCGAAGCGCCATCGATCTGCGCCGCCTCGCTCATTTCCTCGGGCACGTTGACGAAGTGCGCGCGCATCCAGAAGACCGAAAAGGGCATGTAGAGGCCAATCAGCGGCAGGATGATTGCTAGCTTGGTGTTGAGGATGCCGAGCGCGCGCACCTCATAATAGAGCGGCGTGATGATGCCTTCGAAGGGCAGCGTCAGTCCCAGCACGAACAACAAGTAGATCACCTTGCTGCCGCGCGGCGCGAGCTTGGCCAGGCCGAAGCCCGCCATCGTGCCGATCAGCACCGATGCCGGAACGACGCCCAGGGCAATGATCGAGCTCGACAGGAGCAGCCGTCCCATCTGCGCCGACTGGAAGGCATCGGCGAAATTCTGCCACTGCGGATTTGCCGGCCATTGCAGTCCCGGCGGATAGGTGCCCGAAGGCGCCAGGGCCGCCGAAAACATCGTGACGAACGGCAGAATGGTCACCACCATCAGACCCAGGAGGATCATGCGGGCCGAAACCGAACCCCAGGAGATGCCGGGCGCCTCAAGGCGGGCCTCCGCCCGAGCGCTCGCCGATCCTTCGAGCATCGACGCGCTCACTTGGGTTGCCTCGTCAGCCACTGGATCGGCAGCACGCAGGCAATGACGAGGATCATCAGCACCACGGCGAGCGCAGAGGCGAGCCCAACCTGCCGATGCGCAAAGGCAAGCCGGTAGATCTCGAGGCCCGGAACGGTGGTCTGCAAACCAGGGCCGCCACCTGTCGCGATGTAGACGATGTCGAAGCTCGCGAGCGCTGCAATCACCGTGACGGTGACGCACACGCCGATCTCCTGCCGAAGTCCCGGCAGGGTGATCCAGACGAACTCGTTCCAGGCGCCGGCGCCGTCGAGTTTGGCGGCCTCGTAGAGGCTCGGGTCGATCTTGGCGATACCCGTCACCAGCAGCATCGTGCAAAGTCCCAGCAGCACCCAGGCGCCGATGACGCCAACCGCGGGCAGGGCGAAGTCGAAGTCACCGAGCCAGCCGCGTGTGACCCCGCCCAGACCGACCAGGTCCAGAGCCTGGTTGAAGACACCGTTGGTCGCGAGCATCCAGCTCCAGGCGATACCGGCCGCAACCAACGGGATCACCTGCGGGATGAACAGCACTGTTCGCGCCGTCGTGCCGAAGCCACCACCGAGATGATTGCGGATCGCCGAGGCCACGCCCAGGCCGATGGCCACCGGGATGATCGTGAAATAGGCAACCAGCTGGAACGCGTTGCCGAGCACCTGCAGCAGGTCGGAGTCGGTGACCACGGTGAGATAGTTGGAGAGTCCCTTGAACGTCGACTTGCCGATTCCGTCCCACTTGAGCAGCGAATAGTAGACCGACATTCCGATCGGGACGAGCACGAAGGCCGCGTAGAAGACGAAGGCCGGGGCAATGAACGCCCACGCAACGAAGGTTCCGGCGACCCCTTGCGAAGGGGGCCGCCGTTGAGGTCGCGGAGAGGGCACGGACTCGGCAGTCATGGTGGTCAGGCTAGAATCTCGCGCCGGTTAGCGCGACAGTTCTTTCACATACTCGGCTTGCACCGACTTCAGCAGGCCCGCGGCATCCTGGCGGGCGCCCACCATCTTTTGCAGCTCCGGCGTCCAGCCGTCGGCGAAGATTGCGCCGGTCGCGTTGGCGATAAAGTCCATCGCGCCGTTGTCCTTGCCCACGACATTGCCGGCGGCGAGCGTCTGCTCGGTCACGCTGCCCGGCGTCACAGCCGGCAATGGCAGGTCGACCGGTCCGCCCGGGTTGGATCCGCCCACCGCCACGTCGATTTTGCGAGCGTCGGGATTGGTCGCGACCCAGTTCAGGAAGAAGGCCGCGCAATCTGCGTTCTTTGCCTTCGCGCCAACGCCGTAGGTCAGCGGCGCCGACATTGCCGCATGCTTGCCGCCGGCGGTGCCGGGCGGCATCAGGAAGAAACCGGCCTTACCGGTCATCTGCTTGTCGAGATTGCCCGACTCCCAGTCGCCATTGAAGATGAACAGCGCCTGCCCGCCGATGAAGCGGCTCATCGCCGTCGCATAGTCGATGGCGTTGACGTCCTCGGGGAAGTAGCCGGCCTTGACCCATTGCTCGAGGTGCTGCGCGGCCGTGAGGTTGCTCGGCGTATCGATCGTCGCGTTGGGTTTCTGGAAGATCCAGTCGTTGAGCGGCCCGGGATCGCCATAGGCGCCCATCAGGTCCTGCAGCGGGAAGGCGAGTCCGGCCTGCGGCTTGTTCCACTGCATGATCGGGGTGATCCCCGCCGCCTTGGCCTTGGCCATCAGGTCTTCGAATTCGGCGACGGTCTCTGGCGCCTTGGTCATGCCGATTTTGGCGGCGAGGTCCTTGTTGTAGAAGATACCGGTCATCGAGAAGTTGAGGCCCATCGCATAGAGCGAACCGGAGCCGCGTGTTCCGTCCTCACTCACCCGGTTCTGAGCCAGTTGTGCCGGCGGCCACTTGTCCCAGCCGAGGGCCGTCGCATAGTCGTCGAGATTCTTGAGCAGGCCGTTCTTGACCAGATCGACGATCGAAGGCAGGCGGATCAAGTCCGGCGGGTTGTCGCTCGACAGCACGCGCGGGCTGTTGTCCATCAGGTTGCCGAACAGGTCCTCCTTGATCGAGAAGGTGACGTTGGGGAACTGCTTGGTGAACTCCTTCGACAGTTCTGTGGGCAGCGGGAAGCCGGTCTCGAAGTAAGCGTTCATGACCACCGGATCGGTCCCGCAGCTGGGCGCGGCAGCCAGCGCGGGGGCAGCGGTCGCCGAGATGAGCGCCGCCGTCAGCAGGCCAAGTTTCTTAGGGGTTACCACGTTCAACTCTTCCTCCTCGATCTGGACGTCTTTCCTGACGTCATTGCTAAATCCATTTAGCATCTCCTCGCGACAGTGGTCAATCAGACCGGTAGGCGATGCAGAGTGCGGACAGCCTGTCCGAACGACGTTTTACACGGGAAGAATTCGGGGCTCGCCAAGGCAGTCGCGAAGCGCATCGATGATCGCGGTTGCGCGCGGATCGCCGGATCCCTCCATGAGATTGGTCACAAAGCCAAAGCCGATGCCGAGCCCAGGCTCGGCAAAGCCAACCTGGCCGCCCGCGCCGTCGTGGCCGAAGCCGGCCGGCGTTAGATAACGGCGCGTCTCGGAGTCGAGCTGAAAGCCCATTCCCCAGCGCGGCCATGGCGGCGGCACCTCGAACATGGGCGGCCCATCCGTCTCCACTCTGGTCACTCGTTCGATGGTGTCGTTGCCGAGCAGGCGAACCCCATCGGTCGCACGGACAGTCGCGGACCAGATCTTACCAAGCCCTCGTGCCGACGCGATCCCGCCTGCGCCGGGAATTTCCGCCCGCCACAAGTTCGGCGAGTTGAATCCACCGTCAGGCGTGGCCAGCGTGAGCGGCAGTGCGCCACCCAGTGTCAGCGCACGCTCGTTCCAGTCAATTGCTCCCGGCGGTCGAGCGGTCGCCGCAGCCGCGGTCTGATCAACGAGCGTCTTGCCGGTCGTCAGATGCGCGACACGAGCGAACTCGGCCTCCGGCAGCCCGATCCAAGCCTCAGCGCGCAGAGGTCGGGCGACAGCCTGTTCGAAGAGCTTGCCCACCGGCAGGCCGGTGACACGACGCAACACCTCGCCGACGAGCCAGCCATAGGTAATCGCGTGATAGGCATAACCCTCGCCGGGCGGCCAAAGCGGGGTCTCCGCCTCGAGCCGGGCGATCATCCGCGACCAGTCGACAATGTCGTCGGAGGTTGCGGCCTGATGCGGTGCCGACAATCCCGCCCGGTGGGCAAGCAGATGCCGCACCGTCGTGCTCTCTTTGCCGTTGCTCCCGAACTCCGGCCAGTAGCAGGAGACCGGCGCATCAGGATCGAGCCGCCCGCTTTCGATCAGCTGCGCCGCGAGAATCGACATCAACCCCTTTGTGCATGAGAAGATCACGCTGGCGGTGTCTTGGTCCCACGGACGACCGGTGCGTGGATCCGCCAGTCCGCCCCAGAGGTCGACGATCGGATGGCCATCGAGCCAGATCGAAAGTGCGGCGCCCATCCGTTCGTCTTGAAATGCTCCGGTGAATGCGTCGCGAACCCGTTCGAAACCCGTTTCGACCGTTCCCGCGATGCTCACGATGCCGCTCGCATTGGGCTGATGACTGAGGGCAGGCCGTCGGCATCGAGGCGGAGAGGCATCGGATCCGTGATGGTTCCGGGAAACGTGCCGTCGTCTGCCTCGGCGTCGAACGCCATGAGCATCCAGTCGCCGCGACGATCGCGAACCGCGCGACCGGCGTAATAGCGCTCGGGCAGAAGTAGCTTGGCGCGGGCGGTGTCGAACGGACCGGTCGGCCCGAGCGCCGGCGCTGCCCAGATCCCCCCAATGCTGCCGGTACGATCGTTGGTGAGGCGGGCCGCATTGCAGCAGAACAGCAGGATGTGCCGCCCATCCATTTCGATGAGCTGCGGCACCTCGAGGTGAGCAAACCCCGCTTGCGGGGCGCTGAGCGGCGGCCCGGCCGTCCAGGTCTGTAGGTCCTCAGACGTCGCGTAGCCGATCACGCCGCGACCCAAGTCAGGTCCGTGGTTGGACCGGGCGGTGATGAGCATGTGCCACCGGCGCCCCAGTTCGTCGCTGAAGACCCACGGATCGCGCCAGGCCTCCTCGGGCCAGCTCGAGCTGCCGAGCGTCTCGTACCAGCGCGCATCGGCGCGCAGGATGGGGCCGGGAGCCTTGATCCAGCTGAACAGATCGGTGGACGTCGCCACACCGATTGTTTCGACATTGGGGAACGCGTCCGGGCGCAGGAACCGCGTGCCGGTATAGAACATCCGCCACACCGCATCCGGGCCGCGCACCACGCTGCCTGTCCACGTCGCCGTCTCATCGAAGTCACCCGCCGCGCCGGGACCGAGCGCGACGCCGTGATAATCCCAGCGGCGCAGGTCATTCGAGGTCGCATGCCCGATTTGCGCGTTGCGATGCCGGAGGTTGGCATCGCCCAGGGACTTTGGCGCGTGCAGAAAGAACAAGTGAAAGCGAGCGCCGTCGTCGGCGAGCCAAAAATCCCACACCCAGAAATCGGCAAGCGCAAACGCCATCGTCCCCCCGTTGATCCTTGGGCTGGATCGACGTTCCGTGGTGTCCACTCTCAGGAGGACAACTTCCAACGACGAGTGCTAAATGGATTTAGCATTGCCTGTCAACGGTGTTTGTGGCCGCGCGCAGCCAGCCGTTTGGCAAGTGCACCGGGGTGTGCGAAAGGTGTCGCATTCGATGAGAGAAGCCGACAAAAAAAGGGTTACGCTCGCCGACGTGGCGCGCCTTGCGGGCCTGTCACGCACCGCGGCGTCGATGATTCTCACCGGGCGTCCGAACACCCGGTTGTCGGCTGAGGCGCATGCGAGGGTCATGGCCGCTGCGGACCAGCTGGGCTACCGACCCAACCTTGCGGCGCGGACGCTGCGGACCGAGCGGACGCAGTCCATCGCCTTTATCTCCGATGTCGTCGCGACCACCCGCTTCGCCACCGGCCTCATCCGCGGTGCGCTCGAGGCGGCGGAGAAGGCGCGTCATGTGATGCTGGTCCTCGAGACCGGCGGCGAGCCGGCGCGGGAAAGTGAGGCCATCGCGGCGGCCCTCGATCGCCGCGTCGACGGCATTATCTTTGCCGCCATGCGCGCCCGCGAGGTGTTCGTGCCCGACCAGTATGTTGGTGCCCCGGTGGTAATGCTCAACGCCACCAATCCACGCTTCCCCGTCTCCGTGCTGCCGGACGAGGAGGAGGGCGGCAAGGCTGCCGTCGACCTCCTGCACGCGGCTGGGTTTCGGAACGGTATTGCTCTTCTCGGCCAGAGCGATGAGCAGGAGGTGGGACTATTCCGCTCCGAGACGGTCGGCCGCCGCGTTCACGGGATACGATCCCAGATGCGAAAACGCCGTCTGAGCTTTGTGACCGAGCAGTCCTGTTGGAACTGGGAGCCGGACGAGGGCTACAAGCTTGCCCGCCGCATGCTCAAGAAGGATCCGGGCATCAAAGTGCTGTTGTGCATGAACGATCGCCTGGCGTTCGGTGCCTATCAGGCGGCCGCCGAGCTTGGCCTTAGCATTCCCGATGACCTTTCGCTGGTTTCCTTCGACGACGATGAGATCGCCGCTTATCTGCGTCCGGGACTCACGACGGTAGCGTTGCCGCACGAAGAAATGGGCCGCCGCGCGGTTGACCTGGTGTTGTCGGGCACCGGCCGCGGGGAGCAGCTGATGCCGATGCCGGTCGTTCGCCGCGGTTCGATCCGCGGCTAGTCGATCTCGACAACGCTCAGGTTGGTTCGAAGCGGATTTCGGCCCAATACTATGCGGGTTCCTGCAGCTGGGCGAGCTTCAGCTGGGTCAGCAAGCTGAGCTCATCATAGACGTTCCACTCGTCGACGATCTGGCCGTCCTTGATGTGCAGATGCGTCATACCCATCACCTGCAGGCGCTTGCCGGTGGGCTGGCCGAGCGACTCGAGGATGCCGTAGCCGAGATGGTGGCCCTCGATGATCCAGCGCACAGCGACCTTGGTGCCGCCCTCTTCACTCTCGGTCGAGCAGACATGCTGCACGAAATAACCGGCGTCGGGGATCGAGCCAACCAGGCCGAGGTGCTGGTGCGTCACCGCGGCGACGCCGTAGAGCTCCTTCATCAGCGGGCCGTGATACTGCACGGTCGGGGCGTAGACGTCCTTGATCTTGCCGAACATGCGCTTGTTGAAGATCTCGTGCAGCCAGCGCAGTACGTCGGCCTCGAGCTCCGTATTGGCGAGCGAAACGTCGGCCTCCCAGTCCGGTGGGTTCTGGCCGATCATGCGGCGGTTCTCGCCGATATCGAGCGCAAGCAGGCCGGCATCGAATTTCGACTTCGCCGTACGAGTCGCGAACGCGTCGGCATCGAGCCCGAGTTGCTTGACGATCGCCATGTTGTCCGCGACGACCCACTCCCGGTAGATCTTGTTGCGGATGATCATGCAGTCGGCGATCGTGCGCGACACGAAGGGCCGGCCGGTCGGCGCCCCGAAGTGGCCGAACTGCGTATGCCGGCCTGAGCCGGTCACCAGGTGGGAGGTATAGAAGCCGTCCTTGTCGTTGCCATTCCAGATCACCTGCGTGGCCATGCCACGCCGTTCCGGAAAGCTCACTAGGCGCTGGATGGTGTCGCGGACAACATCCTCGCGATTGTAGATCGTCCCGGTGGTGCCGTAGAGCACGCAGTTGTGCGTGTAGTGTGTGTAGATCAGCCCGATGTCGCGCTCGTCCCAGATCTTGTGGGTGCAGCGTACGATGTAGTCGACGATGTCGGTGTAGATGTCGTCGAAGCCGTCGAGCGACTGGCTGCGCGGCCGGTTGGTCGGAGCAAGCTCCGTATAATCGCGGCGCTCGACCTGCAGCACTTTCTCCTTCGGCGTGTCGAT
>Ga0207657_10006874_pt1 | contig 11739 bp, 18 predicted proteins | sample KBSC33metaG_FD_184316 | JGI IMG/M metagenome (GOLD analysis project Ga0207657, IMG submission 184316) | Corn rhizosphere microbial communities from Kellogg Biological Station, Michigan, USA - KBS C3-3 metaG (SPAdes) (version 2) | ecosystem: Host-associated > Plants > Roots > Rhizosphere > Soil ...
CTCGAATCGGCAGTCGATTTGTTGGGGTCCGCAACGAAACGGCGACACACTGAAGCCGGAGGATAATTCGGCAGGGCCTCAGGCAGGCGTGGGCGGTTGAAGCATTTAAACGGCAACGGCGATTCCGCTAACTCACGAATATTGGAGTCAGGTTCGTCCGCGCCAGATCAGGACAGCCAACGAGGCGCAGCTCGTAGCTACTAACGTTAATGCGAGGGCGAACCAGGGATCAGCTGGTCGATCTATTGCGATCCGGTAGATTAACGTTCCGGCGGCTAAAGATCCAATTATGCCAATGAGGATGGCCATGGCCTGCGTCAGTCGCATATTCACCCTTCCCTCAGTCGACAACGTGGATGACACTGTTGAGTTTCGTGCAGATTCAGAGCTGCGTCGCTGCGCGGTCCGTGCTTTGATGGCCACTTGCGATACAAACCCGCAAGGCCTGCAGTAGGGTTGAAGTTTAAAGCCGTGCCGAGCCATGACGAACGACGTCACCGGCCCACACGAACACTGTCTCGCGGCGCGCCCGGCGTATTCCTGGGTAGTTCCGATAGCGACGCCAGGCGGCGAGGCGAACGAGCAGCGACGCCAGGAACGTCGTAGATTCCGACGATGTCTCGATGCCGGAACGCGATGTTGCTAGACTGATCGAGGTCATAACCGGGTCTCCTTCCTACTGAGAAGACCTTAGACCGCATCGCGGTGTGCACTTGTCATGGGACGCGGGGACGCCAACGCGTCCCCCATGTCGGGGACTACATCGGGGCGGCTGTCGACAGCAGCACTCGCACCAGTGCTGCCTGGGTGCGCACACCAACCTTGTCGAAGATGCGGTCGAGATGGGTACGAGCCGTATTGGCGGTGATGCCCAGTTTCAACGCAATGTCCGTGAGTGCTAGCCCCTTAGCCACCAGCGCGGCCACCTGCTGCTGGGTGGTCGACAGCCCGAACACCGCCGCCGCGGCTGACAACCGGGCCTCCGTTAGACCCGGTTCACCGAACGAGAACCAGATTTTGCCGCCATCGGCGATGATCCACCAGACCTTGGCGGGCACGTTGTCGCCAGCCGGGCAGACGATTGGCAGTGCTCCGCGATCGAGTAGATAGCCATGATCGCGCGCCGCGGCCCAGCCGATCGCGGCCTGAAGCCGCTCATCGATGCGCCGGTCGCGGACACGCAGGCGGCCGTTGCGGATGACCAGGTCGTCATCGTCCTCAAAGCCCTGGATTGCCGCTGCAGTCTGCCAGAGCAGGCGGCCCTCCGGATCGAGCAAAGCCATCATGCGACCAGGCAGGCTAGCGTCCTCGTCGAGATAACCGAGGAAGGCAATCTTCCATCGCCCGTCGTGTCTCTCGAAGACACGCATCTCATGGGTCAGACCGCGGCTAACAACGTTGAATGGTGTGACGACGCCTGGATATCGTTGGTCGAACGTTGCCCAGGCCACGTCGCCCTGAATGCGCAACATGAGGTTCTCGACGGTGGTCTTATGGGCGTTCGCCTCCACCTTCAGACCGGGCATGGCCGCGAACATCTCCCGCACGCGCTTCGAGATGTCGTCCCAGCCGGCGCGGATGAAGATGCCATTGATATGGGAAGCATTCCAACGCGTTGTGTAGGCCGCGTGTACGAAGCAATCGGCATAGGCGTCATAGTCCTGCATCCAGACAGCAATGCGGTTTCGGTGGATGAGATCGAGGATTTCCGCTTCGTCCGCTCCCTGCCCCGCCATTTACGCTCCCCTCGCTCGCGCGAAGACGTAACCTTAACATGGGGTGGCGGAGAAAGGCCTCCCCCAAGTGGGGGACATGTGAGACGTCGTAGGAGCTGCTCGTCGTCCTTCGGCACGGTGAACAGGCTCGGCCTGTAAGACCTGCCACTGTATGCTCGATCGATCCCGATAGTTCGCGCTCCTTGCCTCATGTCACCGAGGGTCAAACGACGTTGAGGTGCCGGCTCTCGAGGGCTTGCCTTACTGCCTCGCTCACGGTCGAGCCGAGCAAGGGCTTCACCAGGGTACGAAACGCATACGTGGAGAGCGGGTCATCCTCTGCATCAGCAAGCAAAATTACTGGGAAGAAAACCCGACAGAACGTCTTCGCCTGGACTATGTTGGCGCCCGCCCCTTCCATGTCGAGCACCGTGCAGTCGAAATCCATTGGCGTGGGACCTTCGAACAGATTGGGGCGAAAGCTGATTGTGTGCCCTTCGCTCCTAAGCAAAAAGCCAAGAGACGCCTTCAAATCGCTGTCGGGTACGACAAGAAGAATGTTGGCCATAAGGCGAACATAGGCAGTATGGCCCTATGCGACATTGCGATAGATCAAAAGCCACCAGGAGGTGAAGCGACTGGCGGTGGCCGGACACTACACTATGATGGTGAGAGAAGCCCGATCACGCTAACTAGTGCAACGACGATAGTCCCAATGATGAGCTCGGCTACCGTGCCATCGCGGAGCTTTTTCGCAGCCGGATCACCAGTAGGTATCATGGGCACGAAGACGTAGCGGTTGACGAGGGCCAGCACACACATCATGCCCACGAGGACGATCTTGATCGCAAGCAGCAGCTGATACGTCGACGTAAAACTCAAGGGGCTGTCGCGCAGCACAAACCAGCTATTGGCGAGTCCACTGCCGAGCGCCAGGGCCACCGCTAAATGACCCAGACCGGAGAACCGCCTGAGCGCGATATCGGTATCCAGGGCGTAGCGCGGGTCTCTGATCTGACGAAGGACAAGGACCAGCGAGAGCAATGAGCCGAACCAGAAGCCAGATGAAAGTAAGTGGACCACCTGGCTCGTTTGGCTCAAGAGTCCAAGGGCTCCGGTATCGGCTACCGCGTGCCCGATGAATGCAAGGTCGCCCAAGCACAGTGTCGAGACAACGGCAAGTGCAGCCCATTTTCGCGGTCCGAGGACATGCGTGACGATCACCGCAACTGCGGCCAGGGCCATATTTCCGATCCAGACTTTGCCGAAGCTCGTTGCCGTAATGACCAGTGAGATGACGCTTGGATTGAGGACATCTGCCCAGCCATTGCCCATGTTCCCGGCTTCGAAGGCGAGCCAGAGGACAGCGCTCGCAAAGAGTAGCCAGGCGTTGAAGACGGCGATCCGCCGCGAGGTTGCAAGCAGGCTGGAACTGAGAGCCTTCGATGCAATCCACGTTTCAAAGACCGCCGTCCCAAATAGCTGGATGGCAGCAGAGTAGTGGAGAAAGCGGGCAATCGAGAGCGCTGTCTCCATCTAATCGAAGTCCTACTGCGCCACGTTCACCTTGTAGGTGCCGGTGGTCTTATGCCCGTCGTTTGAGACGGCTGTCCAGTCCACCTCATATTCCCCTTTGGCAAGCGGCGCCGCCAGGGTCACCACAATTACCTTGGGGTCCTTCGGGTCGAGCGCAACGGCCGTGCCGTCCACAGCCATTCCCATCGAGTCCTTCAGCTGGACCTTGCTAAAGGCGGCGTTGAGTTCCTCGGAAAAGGTGAGGCGAAGTTCCGTCACCGGCGCCGAAGGTGCGGACGCGTCCGCCTTGTCTGCGGCGGCCGGATCTTCAGACAGGAGGTGGGCATGGGCGAAGGCCGGACCGGCTGCAAGCAAGAGGGCTATAGTTGCGACGGTGACGAAGCCGGCGCGAAGTGGTTTGCCGAGGTTCATTTCCTAAGTTCCTTTCAGTTCAAAACTCTTTTCAGTGGCCCGAAGCGTTCTCGTTAGGCGGGGCGTCAAAGATATCCTTGTTCGGCTCGCCCTCAACGATGAGGTAGCCGGCGAGACCGCGCTCGGCACGCGCCAAGGCATGATCGACGAGGACATAGCGCCCGGGAACGTCCAGCTTGAACTCCACGATGTTGGCCGAACCCGGCGGCACCGAAATGCTCTGCACATTTTCGATCGGCGGACTGGTCACTGAGCCGAGTTGATAGGCCTTGTCGAAGATTTCTCCGATAACGTGGAACGATGAGGTGTAGTTCGGCCCGCCGACGCCAAAGAAGATACGGACGGTTTCGCCTACCTTTGCCTTCAGCGGATAGTGATCTGTGAGAGCTCCGACGTGCCCGTTGAACACAAAGTATTCCGGACGCTCGTTAATCAGCTTGTCATAGCTCTGGGTGAGCAAGCCCGGAGTACCGATGGTTTCCTCGGTATAGATCTCCCCCTGCATCACATAGAATTCGTGATCGACGGGTGGCAGACCCTCTTCCGGTTCGACCAGGATCAGGCCGTACATGCCGCTCGAAATATGCATGGCAACTGGCGCTACGGCACAATGATAGACGTAGAGCCCGGGCTTGAGCGCCTTGAAGGTGAAGTGATGCGTCTCGCCAGGATTCGATGAGGTCGCGCCGGCGCCGCCGCCCGGACCGTTGACGGCATGGAAGTCGACGTTGTGCATCATGGTGCTGTTCTCGTTATTCTTGAGATGCACCTCGACCGTGTCGCCGACGCGGACGCGCACGAACGGTCCAGGGACGCGGCCGTTGAACGTCCAGAATTGATATGTCGTCTTCTCGTCAAGCCGGGCTTCGAGTTCGACCGTTTCGAGTTCGACGACGACATGCTCTGGTGTGCGGCGCGTAATCGGCGGCGGAATGTCGGTTGGGTCATGCGCAATGTCGGCCACACCATTGTGGACGTTGATGCTGTAAAGCCGGTCACCCAATGAGGTGGCGGTGCTGTTGTCCGCCATGTTCATGTTCGCCATCTTGTCCTGCGCTTGCGCGAGGGCCGGAATGGCGAGTGCTCCTAGCGTGAGGCCGGCCGACCCGACCAACAGGTGACGGCGCGACAGGTCCACGTGTTCGCCCCTATCGAGTTCAGTCTTGTCATTGAAGTCACTCATCTTCCGTTCCTTTCAGCGAACGACGTTTTGATTGAGAAGGCGGAAGGCGCGACCGAAGACTAGAGATCGGTCTCCGGTCGGCCCTTCCCGGGCGTCATCGTCTGGAAGGCCTTCTTCAAAAGACCAAGAAACAGGGTGGTCTTTGAGGCGCCCAGGATTGAAGCCGGGATCGCCGCCCTCGCCGGCGCAAAGCGGCCGGGCCCCCGGGGCGGCGTATCGGGATGCGGTCTCTGCCTATTTCTGCAGTTCGGCGAAGACGGCGTTCAGACGGTCTTGCGCCTTGGTCGGGTTTTTCGCGGCCTTGACCGCGTCGAGATTGGACAGGTCATCACCGACAACGATGACGGCTACCATGCCCAGGCCATAGTGTGGATCGCACTTCACCACGTAGACCCCAGGCACCGTGAAGGTCTGGGTGACAGGCTGGCTGATGGCGCTCTTGAACGGCGCAGCGGTCGGCGGAATGCTGGCTGCGACGGCGTCGACATTGTGTCCCTTGTCGGTGGGCTGGAAGGTGACGGTGTCACCGACTGCGATCTTCACGAGATCGGGCTGGAACACAAAGGCGCCCTTGTCACCTTTGTTGAGCATCTGAACGTCAACATTGGCGGCGAAGGCGGGGACGGCAGCGAGAAGAAAGGCGGCGCCGAGGGCGAGGCTCGCAAGTTTCATTTTAATCACTCCTTAGAAGGCTTTTCCGGGTCACTCATCGTGACGGCCGCTATCTAGGTGGACTCCGCAACGGCAACTTTGTTCCAGATCAAACTTCCTTTCGGTCGTCGGGGGGCTTCTGTCACGAGTCGGGTGGCCTGCGTGAGGTCCGGCGCTTCGAGCACGTGCGGAACCTGCAATGGTGGGAAATCCGCGATCGGGCACCGATGCGGTGCAAGCACCTCGGATGGTTCGCGGCCATTCGGCGGGTCGGGAGGGTCATGGCGTCGAGTTCGCCCTTCATGAACACCTCCCGTCTTGGACACGTAGATGGCAGAAGACGGGGTTCCTTGTTCCAACGCAAACACTGTCCGGGCATCCGGTCCGCCCTGCCTCGCGGGACCCAGAGAGGGAATAGGGTATCTCACGACCGCGTCGGCGCCGTAGCACAGGTGTACCTGGCTCACGGCGTAACTCCTTCTCCGCACAACCGAAAACGTGCCTGAAGCCAAGAGTTATCACCGTACCCTCTGACCGGACTTATCCTTCGAGCATCAGAGGAGTCGTTGCATGTCATTCGTCCAATCCATCTCGAGTCAGGTCGTCGGAGCGCTACTTCAATTTCTGATGACGGTCCTCAGCCGCGATCGTCGCGCCTTGATCATTGAGCGCCGCTCAAAGGTCTTGGCGCTCGCCAAGGAGATGAAGGCCGTCGGGGTCTCCCCTGCGCAGCTGCGTCGGCTGGAGCATCACCTTACGCGAGAGGAGTAGCGAGCTTTGGCACTACTCCAGCCCAAGCTGTCCCTTCCCAACAAGGCGGTCATTGTCGAAGGTCGCATTCATGTTGCTGAAGAGGCCCTCCTCGCCGGGCCAGGACACCATGATGGTCTCTTGTCCACCATAGGCGACACGGCTCATCTCACTGCCCTTGCAACCAATGATGCCTGCTGCCTGTCCCAGGGTGATCCCGATCTGGAGCGCCTCGTACTCCCGCCGCGTCGCACCGCACTTCTTGGCGGCCGTCTTCTGCGTAACCACCGCGGTTGACTTTGCGGCCAGCGCGGCTTTCTGCCCATCCTGGTTGGAGTGTCCGAGGATGCTGATCCCCGCCAAGATGCCGAGGACCGCCAGGGCAATCTGGCCGCTCGTCATCTTCTTTCGCTCTGGGCGCGCCATCTCCTCGGCTTCTGCCTGTTTCACAAAGACGCGAGAAGTGGCGGGTTCGCTTCGACCCCGTCGACCGAACATTCGGTGTGTCGTCATCTGCACGCTCCTTTTCTGTGCGTGACATGACTACGTTTTGTTCCTGTAGGAAGACATAACGTTCGTAGCTGAATTGACGTCGATAGAGAACAATTCGTTCTCATGGACGTTTTTGCGCAGCGCCTCAAAGAACGCGCCCGGCAACTGGGCATTTCAGATCGGCAGGCAGCTCGCTTATGCGGGCTCGAAGAGCGGCGCTATTCCCACTACGCCGGTGGGCGGCGGGAACCCGACCTAGAAACCGTCGTCAGGATTGCAACTGCTCTCTCCACGACGCCCAATTGGCTGCTTGGAATTGATCCCGAGGGCAAGAAGGCGACGAAGAGGTCGGCGATGCTGGATCGGCTCGTGGCCGCAGCACGCGAGATGTCGGACGAGGAACTGCGCGTTTCCACGGTCCAAGCCGAGGCTTTGGTGCATGCTCGGCTGTCGTAGTACTCGCCCGCCTTGTTTGGCAGAAGGGCGCGAAATGGGACTACGGCTGCTTGAATCCCTTGGCCGCTTGCTTTGCCAGGCGAGCCTGCCTGGCGGCCTTGCGAGCCGACCAGACAGAAGGCACTGACGCCCGGGAATCACCAGCAGCCCTTGCGCGTGCAACGACGCCGCTCACGGTGTTGGGCGTGATTTCTAGGCGAGCGGCGATTTCGCTGCGCACCTCACCACGTGCCACGGCATCGAGGATCTCTTCGTTCTGAGCGATCCGTTGATCTTTGGGCCGCCAAGTCCAGCGCTGCTCACTCATCGAGGAAGTAGGTCCCATGCATCGAAGATTTGGGTGTGGCGAAAAGAATACTACAGCTACGTTGGTCGACAACCCTGCGACATTGACGGGCGACCAAGCTGAGGCTGGGCGCGTGCCGTCGCAGCCCGGGCCGCGCGTCGCGCGGAGATACCTGTCGCACAGAGCTGCGCCCAAACCGGCCGTTGACGCCATTCACGTTGAATGTCGCGATCTTCACGGTCGCGCTCCATGCGCCGACCGCATTTTCCACGGCTCTTCTTCGACGGCATCGCCGTTAACATCGAACACCCGGAACGTCGCCCGCAATGACTCGCTGATGCGGATCGTCTTGTCCTTGAGAGCTGCCTTCAATGCTATTCGCTTAACGTCGCTGAGGGACGGCTTAGGCGATAGGCCCTCAATGCTGACGATCTGCGTCGCAACCACTGCATCCTCGAGCAGGATTTGAACCTTCATGGATTCCTTGACGACGCGGTCGCCAGACTGTCTTGCGCTTCTTCTGAGGTGCGTTGGGGCCCTCAGGACCGGGTACAATGGGCACTTGCGCGGGCGATAATCATGCGGTCCTCTAATGCAGTGCAGGGGAACGGAGGTAACCCATGGCGTCCACTTTCAACGTCCACGAGGCTTCGGGCTATGATCAGCTCATGGGCCGCTGGAGCCGAAAGCTTGCTCCAAACTTCATCGAGTTTGCCGGCATCTCCGAGGGGGAGAGAATCCTTGACGTCGGATGCGGCACTGGCAGTCTAACATTCGAGCTCGCCAAGCACGCTGATCTCAAAGAGATTCAGGCGATCGATTTCTCACCGGTGTTCGTCGCGGCTGCAAAGAGCCGCAATACGGACCCGCGGATCAGCATACAGCAGGCCGATGCCACCGCTTTGCCCTTTGATGACGGATCTTTTGATCGGGCTATGGCTCTTCTGGTCCTCCATTTCGTCCCGGATGCCTCGCGCGCCATAGCGGAAATGCGCCGCGTCGTTCGACCTGGCGGCGTCGTCGCGGCGGTCGTGTGGGATCATATGGGCGGAATGACCGGAATGCGCATAGTCGTCGATACGCTGGCCGCCTTTTCAGAGGGGGGGCGACAGTTGCGCGACAAGTACGTATTTCAGCCAATGACGCAGCCGGGCGAGATGCGAAAGGCGTTTGTCGAGCAATGCCTCGAGCAAGTAGAGCAGAACGAACTTCTGCTCCGAATGGATTATCTTAATTTCGCTGACTTCTGGGCTCCCTTTGCAGGCGGCGAGGGATCGATCGGAAAGTTCGTTGGCGCTCTCGCTCCAGACAATCTGGGCCCGATGACTGCTGCAGTGCGTGATGCCTACGAGGCTGGTCGACCAGACGGTCCACGCTCGTTCACGAGTGTGGCATGGGCTTGCCGAGGGGTCGTGAACACGAGGTAGGTCCGATGAAGGCTGTCGTAGTGACCGATCAGGCCGCCGGGACGACCGGGATGTCCTTGTTGGACCGGCCGGAGCCGAAGGCCGCCATCAACGACGTCGTTGTTCAAGTCTATTCGTCCGGGTTTGTTCCGACCGAGCTTACATGGCCCTCGACCTGGATCGATCGAAGCGGTGGCGATCGGACGCCATCTATCCCAGGGCACGAGCTAGCAGGTGTTGTAGCCTCACTTGGCTATGGCACAACGGGGCTGTCGGTCGGACAGCGAGTGTTCGGCCTCACCGACTGGTATCGCGACGGGACGCTGGCGGAATATGTTGCTGTCGAGGCACGAAATCTTGCGCCGCTACCCGACGATGTCGACTTCGCCACGGGCGCGAGCTTGCCGATCTCGGGGCTGACCGCCTGGCAGGGCTTATTCGAACATGGTCGCCTTCGGGCTGGTAACCGAGTCCTCGTGCACGGAGCCGCCGGCGCTGTCGGATCCCTGGTGGTCCAGCTCGCGCGTGAGGCCGGCGCCTACGTCATCGGCACCGGACGCGCCGGCGACCGCAAGATAGCGCTCGATTTCGGCGCACAGGAGTTCGTCGACCTCGAGAATGACAACCTCGAAGACACAGGCGAGGTCGACCTGGTGTTTGACGTCATCGGCGGCGAGATCGGCAGGCGCTCGGCGCCCCTAGCTCGGGCTGGGGGAACATTGGTTTCAATCGTTGGACCTTCCGAGGCCCGCCCCACCGATGGTTTGGCGATCGACTTCGTTGTCGAGGCCAATCGTAGTCAACTGATTGAGATCGCCCAGAGGGTGCGGGACGGGCGACTGCGGACAAACATTGGTAACATCTCAAGCCTCGGAGACGCCGTCGCCGCCTTCAACCCGACCGAACGACGCACAGGGAAGACAATCATCGACATTGGCTGGTGAGTCTCAGAGGGGCGACTAGGTCTGCCTTCTTAGATATTCGAAATGGGTGGCCCTAAAACGAGGTGGGTTAGGCGACGACCGCTTCAGGACGTTAGGCAGACATCGATTTGACTGCGCTCCACCCTGCGCCTGAGCGGATTACGTCGATGATCTCGGAAGCCTCACAACCGTCGTCGAAGGACGGATAGAAAGCGGAAGCTTCGCCGCGAATATCGGCAACGAACCGCTGAATTGTCGCCTTCCAGTTGTGCTGCTCGTTGCTATCTCCGGAAAGCCACCATGATGCATGGACTGGCGGAACACTCACTTGCCGCCAGTCATGGCTCGTGGCGTCGCGGTGCAGAATAGCCTTCGCGTCGCCGGATCCCGTTATCAGCAGAGTACCTTTAGTGCCGTAGATCTCGAACCGGCCCCCCTCCGGGCTTTGAGCGTTAAGGCTACCGACGAAGCGCGCGGTCGCCGACTTTTCACCTGCCAGTGAGAGACGCATAATCGCCGAATACTCGGTGTCCGCATCCGCCGTCCGCCAGACCGTTCTGTCGTTGATGTCGGCCACTGGCTTGAACCAGTCGCGAAAGTCATGGATTGGCCGGGCGACCGGCGCCTCGCCAACCAGGCACCGCGCTTCGCCCATAACGGCAAACGGTCGCCCGTCCGTCACGAACTTCACCTGCGCAAGGCCGTGGGTGAATATCTGGTTGAGCATGCCTCCGCCCTGGCTAAGGTCATGAAACCAGCTATATGGCAGCAGGGTCGGCAGACCCATGCGAACCTGAACATCGATGTCAGTTAGCGTCCCTACAGCCCCATCCGCGATCAGCGCGTGCGCGACGGAGAATACCGGCTCAAGGCAGCTCGTCGCTCCGTAGGCGTGTTTCACGTTTGCCCGTCTGACGGCGGCCAGCATGGCGCGCGCATCAGCCGCATTTGCGCCCATCGGCTTGTCGCAGAAGATGTGGCAGCCCTGTTGAGCCGCAGCTTCGACCATTTCACGATGAGGTCCGCCGGGCGTTGCGATAGAAACGATGTCGGGCTTCAAGTGGGAAATGGCGCTGCGCCAATCCAGACGCACTTCGCCGACGCCCAGGCGCGACGCAACGGTCCTCGCGACGTCTTCCCTCCGCCCGCAAATTGCCACCACATCGACATTGGCGGACTGCAATGCCTGGGTGTGGCCCTCCCCTGCCCAACCTGTTCCTATGACAATTGCCCTAAGTGCCATGCTAACCCTCCCCCTCCCCCGCCATCTTATGCATGGTTCAGCACGTTGGCGAAGACGGCGTGAAGCAGTCCTTCACGTGAGTTTCAGAACGGAAAGACAGCGCGGGCCTACCCGGTGGCTTGACGGAGCAGGTGCCAAGCGACCACCCAGCGCGTTTCGCGGAGAGGCCCCTCGGGCACCTTAATGGCTAGCTTGAGGGTCGTCCTTGATGGTCTCGAAGATGACCGTCTCTGGAAAGCCCAACCCACTAACTGAGCTATCGCACCTCCCTGATGAGCCTGACGCCTGTCCCGGCGCGTCGGGTCACTGCCTGCGGACAGTGCGTGCCGGCGGGTGAATTCCCGGGCCTTCCAAATCACTTCGTGGTTTCGGAAACCATCCACTGAGCAACCGTTTGCTGCTAACTACTACGGGTTGGGGTACTGGCCCATGAGCATCCATTCCCGCGTGTCCTTCTGCCATTCGAACAACAGTCCGGCCGCGTAGCGTCGCTCGGCCGCGTTCTGCTCAAAGACGAGGGTGGCCTCCTCGATGCTGTCGAATTCGAGCCGCATGGCCAAGCCCTTGCGGTCCGTCGATGTCCACAGCGTCACCTGATAACGTTTGGCCTGAGTAAAGATCATCAGCCGGCCCGACTTGAAGAGGAGGTTGTCCTATTCAAATGGCAAACCACGGTTTCCGCAATGG
>Ga0207657_10006876_pt1 | contig 11737 bp, 12 predicted proteins | sample KBSC33metaG_FD_184316 | JGI IMG/M metagenome (GOLD analysis project Ga0207657, IMG submission 184316) | Corn rhizosphere microbial communities from Kellogg Biological Station, Michigan, USA - KBS C3-3 metaG (SPAdes) (version 2) | ecosystem: Host-associated > Plants > Roots > Rhizosphere > Soil ...
GATGCCGCCGGCCTCGAACAGGCTTTTGGCGAAGGTCGCGCGTGCGGTGAAGTCCGACGGCTTGCCGAGATTGGCGAGCCAGATTTTCGGCCGCGCGCCGGATTGCTTCAGGAGCTTGTCGGAGCGATCGCGCAGCGCCTCAAATGGTGCGGCGAGGCGGATCGGCGCGAGTGCGTCGAACGAAATAGCCTGCCTCTCAGCGGCGGCCGGCTGGGCGGCAGCCTTGAGCACCGATGGCGTTGCCTCGTGCAGGTTGGGGAATTCGCTGGCGCCGGTCAGCACGTCCTTGCGCCGGGCGATATTCGTATCGCGCGCGGCACGCACCGCCGCGACCTTCGGCTGGATCAGATTTTTCTGAAGCGCCGCGAAGACGCCACCGGCTTTCTCGATCTCCTGGAATTGCGCCCACGCGCTCTCGCAAAGCGCTTGCGTCAGCGCCTCGATACCGCCTGCGCCCGCGGCCGGATCGGACACCTTGGCGAGGTTGGATTCTTCCAGCAGCACAAGCTGCGTGTTGCGTGCGATGCGGCGTGCCAGTTCATCCGGCAGGCCCAGCGCCAGCGAATGCGGCAGCACGCAGATCGCGTTGGCGCCGGCAAGCCCGGCGGAGAACACCGCCATGGTCGCGCGCAGCATGTTCACGTCCGCGTCGCGCTGGGTCAGCATCCGCCACGCGGTATCGGCGGCGATGAACAGCGGCTTCGGCGCGAGGCCGCAGCTTTGCTCGACTTGCGCCCACAACAGCCGCAGCGCGCGGAATTTTGCCATGGTCAGGAATTGATCGGCGTCGGCGGCGAGCCGCGCATGGATCGCGCTGCGCGCATCCTCCAGCGACAAGCCTGCGGCTTCCAGTGCGCGGAGATAAGCGACGCCGGTAGCCAGCACGAAGGCCAGCTCCTGCGCCTCCGAGCCGCCGGCATCGTGGATCACGCGACCATCGATTGCCGCGAACGGACCGCGGAACCCGAGCGCCTTGAGTTGCCCGATCTTGTCGCCGAACACTTTCGCGGACGTCGCCCAGTCGCCGGCACTGCCGCCGCGCACCGCCGCGCCGCCGATCGGATCGAACCCGAAGCGCACATCGACATCGCTTGGAGAAAGCTTGCGAGCCTTGAGCAGATCGGCGAAGTGCTGGCCGATGTCGCGCCCGTGCGGGCTGATCTCGAATTCGATGGCGATGCCGGCATCGAGATAGATACCGTCCAGCGCCCGTGTCAGCGCTTCCCTGGTTGGCGGCAGGCCGAAGCCGCGCGCGGCGTTGCTGCCTTCGAACACCAGCGTCAGCCCGTTGGCGCCATTGGCGAGGTCCTGCAACGCCTGTGCGTTGGCCTGCGCGGCATCCGAATGATCGATCCGCTGCATGATCTGCCAGGGCGCAGCCGCTCCACGACCGGCGATCGGCGCGGCGCCCTTCGCGCGCGTATAGATCGGATCGATCTTGAGACCATCGGCGGTCTTGCCGACGAGCTTCTCGAACGGCGCGCCTTTCAGCACGCCGTCGACCAGCTTGCGCCAGTTGTCATAGGTCGCCGGCGCGAATTCCGCCGCCAGCGTCAGATCGTCAGTGGTCGAAGACATTCAGCAATGGCTCCCGGAGCGCCGTTTTTCTGGTTCGGCCGGAAAGTGCCACGCCGGCACCGTTGCCGCAACCTGCCACAGGTTTGCCGCATGCCTGTCGCAACCCGAAATTCGGCACAACGGAATGCGGATTTTCGCTCAGCCGAGCTCGGGCAGCCGCTCAATACCGTCGGTCGAAACGCCCTTGAGCGCATCTCGCACGGTTCGTCCCGAAATCAGACGATCGGGTACGATCTCCGCCAGCGGAACCAGCACGAACGCGCGCTCGAACAGCCGCGGATGCGGCAATGTCAGATCCGGCTGATTGATCGATGCATCGTCATAGGCAATCAGGTCGAGATCGAGCGTGCGCGGTCCCCAGCGGTGTTCTTTGGCGCGGTCGCGGCCGAATTTCTTTTCGATCTTGTGCAGCGTGAACAACAGCGCATGCGGATCGAGGCTGGTTTCGATCTCGATGCACGCATTGATGAAGCGGTCCTGATCGAGTTCGCCCCACGGCGGCGTCGCATAATCCGACGAGCGCGACAGCAGCGTCGCCTGCATCATGCCGCAAATGTTGGAGATGGCTTTCTGGAATGTCGCGCGTACGTCGCCGACATTGCCGCCCAGCGCGATCAGCACATTGCCCATGATAACTAGCGCCGCGTCCGAGTCAGGATCACGCCGACATCGTCGAAGATCGCGGCGATCGGCGCATGGGGTTTGTGGACCGTCACAGTGACCGCGCCAATGCGTGCAAAAGTTGCGAGAATCGCCTCTGCTACAGCGCCCGCCGCGCGTTCGAGCAGCTTGTAATTGGTATCCTTGAAGGCCGCGGTCGCGGTCGCCACCACGTTGGAATAGGAAACGGTGTCGGCCAGCCGGTCGGTGTGCGACGATTCCGAGAGGTCGGCGGATAGTTCGAGGTCGATGACGAAGCGTTGCCCAACTTCGGTCTCGTGTTCCATGACGCCGTGCCGCGCATGGATCACCAGGCCGCGGATGAAGATCGTATCAGTCATCGTTTCTCCTCGATAGCTGCGGCCACGCGCAGCGCCTGCACGGTCTCCGCGACGTCATGGGTGCGGATGATCCGCGCGCCGCGTTGCGTGGCGACAAGATGGGCCGCGATCGATCCGCCCAGCCGCTGCTGCGGTGCTGAGGGGGTCACGGTGTCGATGAAGCGTTTGCGCGAGGCACCGACCAGCAACGGCAGATCGAAGACGCGCAACTCGTCGAGCCGTGCCAGTACCGCCATGCTCTGCTCCTGGGTCTTGCCGAAGCCAATTCCCGGATCGAGCACGATCTGATCCTTGGCGATGCCGGCAGCTTCGGCAATCTTCAGCGAGCGCCCGAAGAACGCCAGGACATCCTGCATGATATCGATGCCGGCCTCGGCGCTGTCGCGGTTGTGCATCACCACCACTGGCACGCCATGCCTGGCGACCACCGGCGCCATCTCCGGATCGCGCTGCAGGCCCCAGACATCGTTGGCGACGGCAACGCCGACGGTCAGCGCCCAGTCGACAACGGCTGATTTCAAGCTGTCGATCGACACCGGCGTGCCCAGTGCAACAACCTCGGCGAGGATCGGTTGCAGCCGCCGCATTTCTTCTTCAGCGGAGATCGGCGACGATCCATAGGGCCGGGTGGATTCCGCGCCGATATCGATGATATCCGCACCCTCGGCGATCATGCGCCGTGCCTGCGCAATCGCGTCCCGTGGGGCAAGGAACGCGCCGCCATCGGAAAACGAATCCGGCGTGATGTTGAGGACGCCCATCACGGCGGGGTAGGGCCGCGAAAGCAACGCTCGCAGCAACGGGTTTTCCGGCGTTGGCGCGGTCGACGGAGCAGCTTTGGAAGCCGTCGTGATCATGCGGTCGCTTTGCGCGGTTCACGGTTCCGAGTCAAGATGCCGCACAAGCGTTACGGCAATGGTGAGAACGTGCGGATCGGTGGTAAAGTCACTCGGTCTATGGGAGTCCTTGATGCACGTCGCCAACGGGTCTTTTGGCTGCATGTGACGAAGCGCTCATTGATGAAAAGTTTCCCGGGGGATAGGGGTTAAGCAGATTTCCTTTCATATCGCTGCGCGATATAACATAGCAAGTCGGAGGGGCTCATGCCTCTGAGAGAAGATGTGCGCCAGGAGACGCGGCCAGTTTCGCAGACGCCGACGCTTGCCGATTATCAGGCGTTGTCGGAATTCCGTCATTTGATCCGTTGCTTTCTCGAATTCAGCCAGAAAGCGGCGCAGGGCGTCGGCCTGACGCCGCGCCAACATCAGGCGCTGCTGGCGATCAAGGGATTTCCGGGTGGCGGTGCGGTTACGGTCGGCAATCTTGCGCAGCGGCTTCGGATTCGTCATCACACCGCTGTCGAACTCGTCGATCGTTTGACGGAGAGCGGCCTGGTCCGGCGCATCCATGATCCGGAAGATCATCGCCGTGTGTTTCTGACCTTGACCGAACTTGCCGATGGCCATCTCGCGGATTTATCGGCAGTCCATCTGGATGAACTGGCGCGGATCGAGCCGTTGCTCAAAGGGGTGCTGGCGCGCAGATCCAAGTGAATGTGCACGGAGCTGAGCGCGCACGGGACGATGCGATTCTCAAATTTCAAACTGAGAAATCACTTCGGCGGATTCAGTAGGTGATCTTGAGCGGCAATTTGCGCGCCTGCTCGATCAGCAGTTCGACGGATTTTTCCGAAGGCAGCACGCGGACCAGCTTTCGCTTGGTATTGACGTCCTTCATGGCCTGCGCCAGCCGCGCGGGATTCCGATGGGTAAATTCACGTACCGTTGTGACGCCGGTCGCACGCAGCAATTCGGCTTTGGCTTTACCCATGCCCGGAATGCGCATGCAATCCGCGATGTTCGCCCATTCAAGCAATTGCTGTTCAGTCAGGTTGGTCTTGGTCGCCAATGCTTTGCGACCCTTGGCCGTCCGGGCGGCCTCCAGCAGGGCCTCCGTTGTACGAATGCCAGCCGATTTGAGTTTGGTGACCGCAAATGCAGTCAGGCCGTCTATCTTGGAAACAGGATATGTCATGGTACTCGGAACGATGAAGGTGCTTAAGCGAACAGGCGGAAGCTGGAGGATTCTGCGCTGCAGGTCCCCGCGCTGAAGACCCCCCCGCCGATCGCGCCCGCTCGATCCGCCCCAACTTTGTAGCTCGCGCGCCGAAAAAGTTCAGTCGCGGCGGCCAAAAAAATCGTTGGCTTGAAAGACGCGATCTGAATTTTTGGAATATCGTTCCGCGCGGCGGTGCCGACGCTGGTCTCCGTGATCGGAGACTGAGTTGAAAAGTTCATCGATGCCCCGCCTCCGCCGGTTGATTGCCGGATCCTGATTGTGGATTTTATCTTGAGCTTTCACGGCGCGAAACACAAGGGATGATGATGCTCAGGCCGTTGTCGCGCAGCAATCACGCGAGGAGTGTTGCAGTAATGCAAGAGCAAGCGTGCGTGCAAGTACAAATTGCCGCGGAGAATTTCTTTTCGATTTCGAAGGGTTCTGAAATACGATGCCACTATGAGATAGTTTCACCGTTGGATTTGCGGTGCCGCGAAACCTGGTTGACCGGTTTCAGCCAGCCTGCAAGATACGGTATGTCAGCGCTGTACAATTCGAGCGGCTCCTGCGCGAAACGAAGCTGGATTGGCCTTAAGAAAATACTCTCAAACAACAGTTTATGCGTATTCTGCCGGAGATAGTTCCGCACAATGCGCTTAAACCAGATTGCTGGATAGAACCGGCAGCGACTATTGCGGACGACACGCGAAATCCCTTCAAGCAGGCGAGAGGCGATGCAATGGCGACGACAGATTCCAAGATCGGAGACACCAGCGAGAGCCTCTTCATTGGCAAGGGAGAGCAGCCGGCTTGGCTGACACTTGGTCTTGCCAATCGCCATGGTCTGGTCACCGGCGCCACTGGAACTGGCAAGACGGTGTCGTTGCAGGTGATGGCGGAGGGGTTTGCCCGCGCTGGCGTTCCGGTTTTCGCCGCCGATATCAAAGGCGATCTTTCCGGCATTTCCGAAGTGGGCGAGGCAAAGGATTTTATCCTCAAGCGCGCCAAGGAAATGGGGCTGACGTTCCAGCCGGATCAGTTCTCGACGGTTTTCTGGGATGTGTTCGGCGAACAGGGACATCCGGTGCGTGCGACGGTTCTGGAAATGGGGCCGTTGATGCTCTCGCGCATGATGGATCTCAACGATGTTCAGGAAGGCGTGCTCAATATCGCCTTCCGCGTCGCCGATGAGCAACAGCTCGCACTGCTGGACATGAAGGACTTGCGCGCCATCCTGTCGTTCGTCGGCGAACATGCGGCCGAACTGACGACGCAATACGGCAATGTGTCGAAACAATCGGTCGGCAGCATCCTGCGCCAGCTTCTGGTGCTCGAAAACCAGGGCGGCGACAAGTTTTTCGGCGAGCCGGCGCTCGACCTGAAGGACTTCATGCGGACCGACCGTGACGGCCGCGGCATGGTCAACATCCTGGTCGCGGACAAGCTGATGCAGAGCCCGCGCCTGTATGCCACCTTCCTGCTCTGGATGTTGTCCGAGTTGTTCGAGCAGCTTCCCGAGGCCGGTGATCCGCCGAAACCCAAGCTGGTGTTCTTTTTCGACGAAGCCCATCTGCTGTTCAACGATGCGCCGAAGGCGTTGATGGACAAGATCGAGCAGGTGGTGCGGTTAATCCGCTCGAAGGGCGTGGGGGTCTATTTCGTCACGCAAAATCCGATCGATGTTCCGGACAAGGTGCTGGCGCAGCTTGGCAACCGTGTGCAGCACGCATTGCGGGCCTTTACGCCGCGTGACCAGAAGGCGGTCGCCGCGGCGGCGCAGACGTTCCGCCCCAATCCCAAATTGAACACAGCGCAGGTCATCACCGAACTGGGCAAGGGCGAGGCGCTGGTGTCCTTCCTGGAAGGCAACGGCACGCCGGCCATCGTCGAGCGTATCATGGTGCGGCCGCCATCGGGGCGGATCGGGCCGATCACCCCGGACGAGCGTAAGGCGATCATCTCCGGCAGTCCGGTCAAGGGCAAATACGATACCACGGTCGATTCTGAATCCGCCTATGAGATGCTGCAAAAGCGCGTCAACGACACCGCGGTAACTGCGGATGCGCCACAGGGCGGTGGCGTGCTCGGTCAGATCGGCTCGATCGTCGGGACGATCTTCGGCACCAATACACCGCGTGGCAAGCTTTCCACCGGGCAGGTTATCGCGCGTGATGTGACGCGTTCCGTGACCAACAAGGTCGTCGGCGGCGTGGTGGCCGATCTCGGCAAATCGCTCGGTGGCTCGATCGGCGGTTCGGTCGGCCGTGCCATTGTACGTGGTACGCTCGGCAGTTTATTGCGGCGGTAGCCGCGCTGCGCCAGCCACGATTTATTGGAGTTCTATTATGACGACACAAAAGCTTTCGGCCGTGCTCGATCACATCGACGCGGATTTCGACAACAGTCTGCAGCGGTTGTTCACGCTGCTGCGTATCAAGTCGATCTCGGCCGATCCGGCATTCGTCAAGGATTGCAAGCAGGCCGCTGAGCATCTGGCCAAGGATATCGCGTCGCTTGGATTCTCCGCTGAGGTCCGGCCCACGGCGGGGCATCCTGCTGTCGTCGCCAAAAGCAACGGCAAATCGGCTAGCGTACGGCCTCATGTCCTTTTCTATGGTCACTACGACGTGCAGCCGGTCGATCCGCTGGAGTTGTGGCATTCGCCGCCATTCGAGCCGGCGGTGGCCGATCATGCCGACGGTCGCAAGATCATCGTCGCGCGGGGCGCGCAGGATGACAAAGGCCAGTTGATGACCTTCATCGAAGCCTGCCGGGCGTGGGTCGCCGTCGCCGGTTCGCTGCCGCTCGATGTCACGTTCCTGATCGAGGGCGAGGAAGAAGTCGGATCGAAGCATCTGGTAGCGTTTCTCGAGCAACACAAGCAGGACCTCAAGGCGGATTTCGCGCTGGTGTGCGACACCAGCATGTGGGACCCGAATACACCGGCAATCACCACGGCATTGCGCGGGCTGGTGTATGACGAAGTCCGTATTACCGCCGCCAATCGCGACCTGCATTCCGGCCTGTTCGGCGGCGCGGCGCAAAACCCGATCCGGGTGCTGACGCGCATTCTTGGCGGGCTGCACGACGACAACGGCCGCGTCACTATTCCCGGCTTCTATGACGGTGTGAAAGATCTGCCGCCGGATATCCTGGCGCAATGGAAGGCGCTGGATTTCACGCCGGAGAGTTTCCTGAAGCCGATCGGCCTGTCGATTCCAGCCGGCGAAACCGACCGTCTGCTGATCGAGCAAGTGTTCTCGCGCCCGACCTGCGACATCAATGGTATTTTCGGGGGCTATACCGCCGAGGGTTCGAAGACGGTGATTGCATCGCATGCCACCGCGAAGATTTCGTTCCGGCTGGTCGATGGACAGGACCCGAACAAAATCCGCACCGCATTCCGCGATTTCGTCAAGGCGCGGCTGCCGAAGGATTGCCGCGCCGACTTCATCGATCACTCCGGTGCGCCGGCGATCTCGCTCGACTGGAATATGAAGCCGCTGGCGGCGGCCAAGCGCGCGCTGACCGACGAGTGGGGCCGCGAGGCGCAACTGATCGGCTCCGGCGGATCGATCCCTGTGGTGGGCGATTTCAAGCGCACGCTGGGGCTGGATAGCGTGCTGGTCGGCTTCGGTCTCGACGACGACAACATTCATTCGCCCAACGAGAAGTACGACCTCCAGAGTTTCCACAAAGGCATCCGCTCATGGGCACGCATTCTGGCGGCGCTCGCGGAGACGCCGAAGGCGTAGCTGCAACGTAAAAATAGCCGCAACGTAAAAACGCCGCCCGGAATTGAGCGGCGTTTTGTTGAAACGTGTAGAGGTCGTGTGCGCTGAGGCTACACGGATTCTCAGGTTTTGTAACTGGGGTCGAGGCGGTCGAGCTTGCGCAGCAGTGGCGGCCACACCAGCGTCGTCGAGCGCAATTCGGCCCGATCCGGATTCGAAACCACCTGGGTGTTCTTATCGATCACCAACTGGTCGACCGGATAGGCGGTCGGTCCAAGCATCCGGGTCCGAACCTGCATGGTGCAGGCACGTTCCAGGTGGAACATGCGCTCGAACGCCGACGCGACGGAGCGGCCCACGGTCAGCGTGCCGTGATTGCGCAACAGCATGAAATTCTTGCTGCCGAGATCCTTTTGCAGGCGAGGGCGCTCGTCGTGATCGAGCGCAATGCCCTCATAGTCGTGATAGGCGAGATCATGGGTGACAAGCTGCGCCGTCTGGTTCAGCGGCAGCAGGCCGTCCATGCAGCTTGCAACCGCGGTGCCGTCCGGCGTGTGGAGATGCAGCACGCAGCCGGCATCCTCGCGCACTTCATGGATCGCGGAATGAATGGTGAAGCCGGCGGGATTGATGCTGTAATCGCTCTTGGTGAGCTGATTGCCGTCGAGATCGACCTTGACCAGGCTGGAGGCGGTGATCTCGTCGAACATCAGCCCATAGGGGTTGATCAGGAAGTGGTGCTCGGGGCCCGGCACGCGCGCGGAAATGTGGGTATCGACCAGATCGTCCCAGCCATAATGGGCAACCAGACGATAGGCGGCAGCGAGGTTGACGCGCTGGCTCCATTCCGCATCGGTCATGCCGGACGGGACCGCCTTGAGGAGGGCTTCCGCTGGTGACATGTTGTTTTCTCCCGTCGTCGCATTGATGTTGCTTGAGCCTAACGCCGGGGCCTGGGGCCAGCAAGCCTGCGTGTCGCGCGGCAGTCATGCCATCGGCGATCATGGTGCAGTCGCGATGTTCGCGCGTGGGGTTGCAATTCCATTGGCGATATCGGCGATATGAAGTTATCGTGATAATGACGACGGCCTGTTATTTAGGCGACGGGGATGGAGCTCATATGATTGTGCTGTTGATTGCTGGTGTTGGCGCTATCGTCGCCGGCTGTTGGGCGATCTGGTTTGGCATTCCCGTGAAGGAATTCAGCTTCGGCAATACGATGATTCTCGCCGGAGTGGTTGCGGTATGCAGCGGGCTGTTGCTGATCGGTTTGTCGTTCGTGGTGCGGGAACTGCGAGCAATCTCGCGCCGGCTGCGTTCAGCCGAGTCGGCGGGAGGACGGCTGCGGGATATCGACGGGCCACCGCTTCCGGCGGGGTCGATCGCTGGCGGCGTGTCGGTGGCGAGGGCGTCGTCGCATCGCGATCCTTTCAGCGAAACCAATGCTGACGGCGGCGCTCGGCCATCGTCACAGGCCTCGTCGACCACGGTTCCTTGGCGGGATGAGGTCGCGATGCGTGACCGGACGCGACCGGGCACCACCGACGCGGCGGATTCATCTGGCCCATCGGTGCCCGAGCCGACCCCGCCGCCGCCTGAGAAGCCCCGTCGCAATCTGTTGTTTGCCTCGAGCCTGCGCAAAGAGCGCGATCAGCCGCTGGTGCGGACACCGGAAGCAAATCCTGATACGCAGCCTTCGGCGCCATCGGCGTTCGACACGTCGAAGCCCGAGCCGCATCCCAGCTTCGACGATGCATGGCCGAGAGCGGATCGGTTGCGCCGCGATGCCGGTTCGTCGCGTGGTGGCGGCTCGCCACCGGCCGGGCCGGATGCCGCTGCGGTCAAGCCGTCCGAACCGCTACCGCCGGACGTCGTGGTGGTGAAATCCGGTGTGGTCGACGGGATGGCGTACTCGCTCTACTCCGACGGTTCGATCGAAGCGCAGATGCCCGAAGGCATGATGCGGTTTGCCTCGATCGACGAACTGCGAACCCACCTCGACCAACGATCGTGACGGGCTTGCCCAAGAAAGACTGGACCTATGACTGATAACGCGGGCAAGAGCTTTATCGACCTGACGGCGAATATCGTTTCGGCTTATGTCAGCAACAACAGTACGCCGGCCTCGGAAATCCCTGCGCTGATCAGCCAGATTCATGCGGCGCTGGTTCGGGTCTCCGTAGGGCGCGTCGAGACGCCGCTTGAACCGGCGAAGCCGGCGGTGTCGGTGAAGAAATCCGTCACGGCGGAATATCTGGTGTGCCTCGAAGACGGCAAGCGCTTCAAATCGCTCAAACGGCATCTTCGCACCCAATACAACATGACGCCCGAGCAATATCGCGACAAATGGGGCCTTGCGCCGGACTATCCGATGGTAGCCCCGAACTATGCCGTCGCGCGTTCGCAACTCGCCAAAAAGATGGGACTCGGGCAGCAACAGCGGCCGCGCAAGTAGCTGGTTTGCGTTGCGCTTCAAGATGGGTAATATAGGAATATTATCCATTAGATTTCTGGCCTAATTCCTCCATCGTTATTTTTTCAGGAATTGCTATCCCCGGGTCGGATTCTTCGATTAGGATATAAGAATATATTCCTAATACGAGGATCCGCAATGTTTCACAGCCTTTCACCCCACCCCGCCGGCAGGCGACGGGTTCCAGCCGATCCGGTTCTTCTCGGGCTGGAGTGTGTCTATCGGCATGTAACCTCGTGCGTGGCGCGGGATTTCGGCATCGACCCGGAAATCTTGTCTGCACCGACACGCGGTGCGCCGCGGGTGGCCTTCGCCAGGCAGGCCGCCATGTATCTGATGCACGTCGATTTCGCGGTGAGCTTCGAGGCAATCGGCCGGATGTTCGGCCGTGACCGCACCACCGTGTCGCATGCTTGCCGGGTTATCGAGGACGGCCGCGACGATATCTGGCTGGATTGCCGACTGGCGGCGCTGGAATTGACCTGCCGCGGAGGCGCGGCGACGGAACTGTCCCCTTCTCGACGGTCGCGGGGGACGCGATGAAGAAACGTAACGATCGCGCTCATCGCAAACCGGCGCAGCATGACGAACGGCATGAGGTTCTGGCCGAGGTCGACGCTTTCCGGGCCCAGCATCTTGATCTGGCGGCGCGGCAGATCCTGACCGACGAGGGCGTCGCGCGGGTATTGGTCAACGACAGCGAAAGTCCGCTGGCGTGGCTGGCCCGGCGCAAGGGGCGCGACGGTCAGGCGATGATCGGTCCGCACCAGTTCCTCGCCGGCGAGAAACTTCGCGGCGATTTCACCCGGGCGCATATGTCGCCGCGCGTTACGTCAAGTTGGGCCGCCCCGACCGGCGGAAGCTCCGCCGCCGGGCCGGGTGAAATGACCGAT
>Ga0207657_10006878_pt1 | contig 11736 bp, 10 predicted proteins | sample KBSC33metaG_FD_184316 | JGI IMG/M metagenome (GOLD analysis project Ga0207657, IMG submission 184316) | Corn rhizosphere microbial communities from Kellogg Biological Station, Michigan, USA - KBS C3-3 metaG (SPAdes) (version 2) | ecosystem: Host-associated > Plants > Roots > Rhizosphere > Soil ...
CGGCGGTGACCGGATCGTAGGTGGCCGGGTCGGTGTTCCTGGTCGTCCCACGGAAGTCGAGGCCGCGCGCCTCGCAGCCCTTCTGGAGGAGCCGGTGCGGTCCGTTCAGGTCGCTGCATTCCGCGGTCACCCCGAGCCGCTCCCAGACCGAGTCCATGTCGGCGTCGTAGTCGGCGCCGTCGATCCCCTCGAGGCCATGCGCCGCCCACTCGGCGCGGACGTGGTCGGTCGTCCGCAGGCAGTTCGTCCAGTTGAGGACGGTGCCGCCGCCGAGCGCCGATCCCGCCTGGATCGAGACCGAACCGTCGGCGGTCGCGAACGGACCGCCGTTCAGGAAGATGTTCCGGTAGGCCCAGAGCTCGAGGCCGTTGAACTCCGATTCGTCGTGGTAGCCGCCCATCTCGAGGACGCAGACCTGCTTGCCGGCGGCGGCGAGCTCGGCGGCGATCACCCCTCCCCCTGCTCCCGAGCCGACCACGACCGCATCGGCGCTCAGCGTCAGGTCCTCGATCGGGACGACCGGGGTGATCGGCCGCTCGACGTCGGCGGCCGGCTTCGGCAGCGCCTGCGGCCCCGGATAGCCGATCCCGGGCCAGTTCGGGTTGATCCCGGTGCCGGCGTCGGGGAGCGCGTAGTGGAGCGACAGGCAGAGGCCGCGGAGGCCGTCGAGGCCGGCCGTCGCCTCGGGGTCGGCCATGAAGGCGGCGACGATCGCCTCGCGCGCCTCCTGCGGGGCGACGGCGTCCATCCCCTCGGCGGCGAGCGCGTCGAGGAGGCCGCGCAGGCCGGCGAGCTGCTCGGCCGGCGCTCCCGACTCGAGCAGGCCGAGCTCGACCCCGATCGGGACCGCGTAATCGCTCGCAGAACGGGCCCAGAAGCCGGTCGGGTCCTCGCCGTCGGGCGCCTCGAGCGACGGCACCCAGGTGTCGCAGAGCGCCGCCAGGGTCGCCCGCTGAGCATCGTCGAAGAGCTCGCTCGCCGCGTAGGCGGAGAGCGCGTCGGAGACCTCGGCGGTGACCGCACCGATGTAGGGGAGCATGTGGACCTCGCGGGCCGGCGCGTAGCCCGGCGTGATCAGGATCGACTGCCGGCGCGTGTACTTGCGGATCCCGTCGGCACCGTGCCGTGAGCCCAGCCCCGACTGCTTCCAGCCGCCCATCGGCAGCTCCAGCGCCGAGTAGTTGAGCTGGGCGTCGTTGACGCAGGCGACGCCGGCCTCGATCCGCCGCGCGAGCGCCTCGCCGCGGGCGGTGTCGCGGGTCCAGACCGATGCCTGCAGGCCGTAACGGCCGTCATTGGCGAGCGCGACCGCCTCATCGGCATCGGCGACCCGCATCACCGGCAGGGTCGGCCCGAACGTCTCCTCGTTCATGCAGAGCATCGAGTGGTCGACCCCGGTCAGGACCGTGGGCTCGTAGAAGCGGCCCGGCCCGGCGCCGGCCCTGCCGCCCGTCCGCACCTGCGCGCCGCGCTCGACGGCGTCGCGGACGTGGGCGTCGATCAGGTCGAGCTGGGGCGGGAAGATGATCGCCCCGACGTCGACCGTGCCGAGCTCGCCCGGCGGTCCCTGCCGCAGCGACCCGACCGCCGCCGTCAGCCGCTCCACGAACTCGTCGTGGACGGCGTCCTCGACGTAGATCCGTTCGACCGAGATGCAGACCTGGCCGCTGTTGCCGAGCCCGTAGGTGATCGCGGCGTTGACGGCCCGGTCGAGGTCGGCATCGGCGAGGACGATCATCGGGTCCTTGCCGCCGAGCTCGAGGCTGACCGGCGTCAGCGTCTCCGCCGCCTGCGCCATCACCTTCTTGCCGGTCTCGACCGAGCCCGTGAACATCACGTAGTCGGCGAGGTCGACGAGCGCCGCTCCTGTCTCGCCACGCCCGGTCGCGACCGTGAAGACGCCCTCGGGAATGCCGGCCTCGGCGAGCATCTCGGCCATCAGGAGCGACGTCAGCGGCGTCACCTCCGACGGCTTCAAGATGACGGCGTTTCCGGCCGCAAGCGCCGGGATGCAGTCGCCGAAGGAGTTGATCAGTGGGAAGTTCCAGGGGCCGATCACGGCGACGACGCCGGCCGGCTCGTAGCGGACCTTGAGCCTGCGACCGCCGCGGACCGACGGCGCCGCCGTCTCGACGATCTCGTCGGCGAGCATCTCCGGCGCCCGCTTCGCCCAGAACTCGAGGGCCGAGACCCCGTAGCCGAGCTCGGCGAACAGCGTCTCGTCGGCCGTCTTGCCGGTCTCGCCGCAGATCGTCTCGACGACCCGGTTGCCGTTGGCGACCAGCCAGGCCCGGGCCGCCATCAGGACCCGCGCCCGCTCGGCGAACCCCGCCCCCCACCAATCGGGCTGGGCGTCGCGGGCGGCCGCCACGATCGCCTCGACCGCGCTCCGGTCGAGGTCGGGGACCTCGGCGAGCGTCGCGCCGGTGGCGGGGGCCTCCACCGCGATCACGCGTCCGTTCGTCGCCTGGGCCTCGCTGCCCGCTGACGTCACGCTCTCCATTTCCCGATCGGCGAGTCTACCCTGCCGCAGCGGTGATCCGGCCGCGGCTGCGGGGCGCCGGAGTTGCGAGGATTCGGGCTGGATGCCCACCACCGTCCTCATCTCCGATCTCCATCTCGGCGCCACCTCCGGTCACGACGTCCTGCGCCGGCCGGCGATGCGCGAGCGGCTGCTCGAGGCCGTCGAGCGGGTCGACGCGGAGCGGATCGTCCTCCTCGGCGACATCGTCGAGCTCCGCGACGGCCCGCTCGGCGAGTCGCTGCTCGAAGCCCGCGAGTTCTTCCGCGCCATCGGCGCGGCGTTCGCCGGCAAGGACGTCGTCCTCGTTCCCGGCAACCACGATCATCGGCTGCTCGGATCGTGGCTCGAACGCGCCGGCGAGAGCGATGAGCCGGTCGCCCTCGACGAGCTCATCGCCGACCCGCATCCGGCCGTCGAGACGATCGCCGGCTGGCTCGGGGAGGCGCGGCTCGAGGTCCGCTACCCCGGCATCTGGGTCCGCGACGACGTCTTCGCCACCCACGGCCACTACCTCGACAGCCACGTCACGCTGCCGACGATCGAGCGGCTCTCGGTCGCCACGGTCGACCGGCTCGGCGGCAGGCCGACCGGGCGGCGTCAGTCCGCCCACGACTACGAGAACGTCCACGCGCCGGTCTACGACCTGATCTTCAGCCTCGCCCAGGGCGGGCGAACGGTCGGGGGCAAGGGCAACGGCCGCTCTCCGGCCCTGCGGATCTGGGAGACGATCGGCGGCGCCTCCGGCAAGGCGCGGACGATCCGCGGCAAGCTGCTCGGCTCCGCGGTGGTGCCGGCGACGCTGCTCGGCCTCGAGCGGGCCGGCCTCGGGCGTTTCAACCGCGACTTCTCGATCGCCGAGATCGGCCGCGCCGGTGTCGAGGCGATGCACGTCGTCGTCGAGCGGCTCGGGATCGAGGCGGAGCACGTGATCTTCGGCCACATCCATCGCCGCGGCTCGCTGACCGCCGATGCCGGGCCCGACGGGCCGGCCTGGCGACGCAACGGCGTCACCCTCCACAACACCGGCAACTGGCTCTACGCGTCGGCGCTGCTCGGCCGCGCCGTGCCGCAGAGCCCGTTCTGGCCGGGATCGATGGTCGTCGTCGCCGAGTCGGGGCCGCCCGAGCTGGTCGAGGTCCTGACCGACGTCGACCGCGAGGTCCTCGCCGGCCGCGCCGGCCGCCGCTGATCGCGATCAGCGGGAGTGGGAGGCGGGCTCGCCGGCGAGCAGCCGCAGCGCGTGCGGGAGCGCGGCGGCGATCGCCTCGCCGGCCTCGGCGATCGCCTTCGGGCTGCCGGGGAAGTTGACGATCAGGGTCCGCCCGCGGATCGCGGCGATGTTGCGGGCGAGCATCCAGTGCGGGGTGTGCTCGCGGGAGGCGAGCCGCATCGCCTCGGCGATGCCCGGCGCCTCGCGATCGGCGACGGCCAGCGTCGCCTCAGGCGTCACGTCGTCGGCGGCGAAGCCGGTGCCGCCGGTGGTGAGCACGAGCCGGCAGCCCTCCTCGTCGCAGAGGCGGCGCAGGCGGTCGGCGATCAGGTCGCGATCGTCGGCGATCATGTCGCGCACGGTGACCTCGGCGCCGAGCGCCGCCGCGAAAGCGGCAAGGCGGTCGCCGCTCTCGTCCTCCTCTCCCCCGCCCTCCGCCCGCGAGGTGCTGATCGTCAGGACGGCCGCCCGCGGCGCTTCAGCCACCGGCATTCCACTCGCCGCTCTTGCCGCCGCTCTTGTGGAGCAGGCGGACGCGCTCGATCTCGACCCCGCGTTCGATCGCCTTGACCATGTCGTAGACGGTCAGCGCCGCGACCGACGCGGCCGCCATCGCCTCGATCTCGACCCCGGTCCGGCCCGTGCAGCGAGCCTCGGCGGTGAGGACGACCAGGCCGGCGCCGACATCGACCTCGGCGCGGACGTCGGCGAAGCTGAGCGCGATCGGATGGGCGAGCGGCACCAGCGTCCCGGCCTGCTTGGCGGCGCCGATGCCGGCCAGCCGCGCCGTGCCGAGGACGTCGCCCTTCGGCCCATCGCCGGACTCGACCGCGCGGGCCGTCTCCGGCTTCATCCGCACCCTTGCCTCGGCGACGGCACGGCGCTCGCTCTCCGGCTTGGCGCCGACGTCGACCATCCGCGCCGCACCGTCGGGACCGATGTGGGTCAGGCCGGATTCGTGCCCTCGACCCATCGCGCCTCACCTCCTTCTACCTCCTGCTTCCAGATCGGCGCCTCGGCCTTGATCCGGTCGATCGCCTCGCGTGCGCCTGCGAATGCCTCACCGCGGTGGCCGGCGGCGACCGCGACGATCACGCTCGGCTCCCCGAGCGGCACCGTCCCCGTCCGGTGCTCGGCCGCGGCGGCCTCGAGATCGTGGTGCTCGCAGCAGTCGATCAGGATCGCCGCGATCCGTTCCTCGGCCATCTCCGCGTAAGCCTCGTACTCGAGGCTCTCGACCTCGCGGGTGATCCCCTGAAAGCTGACGACGGCTCCGGCTTCGGGGCGGACGACCAGCGCCGCGATCCGCTCCAGCGACAGGGGCTCGGCGCTGACCCGGGCATGGACCGCCGCCCCGCCACCGCTCACCGGCGGGATCAGCGCCAGCTCGTCGCCGGCGTGAAGCTCGGTGTCCCCGGAGGCGTAGTCGCGATTGACCGCCATCGCCACCCCCATCCTGTCGAGCGGCTCGGCCAGCCCCGGCTCGCGGGCGAGCGCGGCGAGCGCATCGTCGACGGTGGCGCCGGGATCGAGCTCGAGCGCGATCCGGTCCTGCCCGGCGCGCTCGCGAAGGATCGCGAAAAGGCGGACGCTGATCCTCATCGTGCCCATCCCGGCGAGGCTAGATGATCGATCTGCGCTCATCCGATCAGCTCCGTCCGCAGCTCGGTGCCGGCCGCCAGCTCGACCATCTCCGCCGGCGCGAAGGCGAGGCCGTCGGCGTCGAGCATCGAAGTCAGGACGTGCGATCCCTGCGCTCCGGTCGGCGTGATCTCCCACCCGCCCGGGCCGGCAGCGAGGCGGACCCGGATCGCCTCGGAGCGCCCGCGGACCTTCGTGTAGTCGCCGGTCAGGCGGGCCGTGACCGAGCGCGCGGCCGGGTCGGCACCCTGCATGGCAAGCAACGCCGGGCGGGCGAAGAGCAGGAACGTGACCATCGCCGAGACCGGGTTGCCGGGCAGGCCGAAGACGAGCGCGCCGCTCGGCGCGACGCCGAAGTAGGTCGGTTTCCCGGGTCGCAGCGAGACGCCCCAGAAGACCTGCTCGACATCGAGGGCCTCGAGCGCCGGGCGGACGTGGTCGTGCTCGCCGACCGAGACGCCTCCACAGACGACGAGAGCGTCGGCGGCGAGACCGCGCTCGATCTCCTTCGTCGTCGTGCCCCGGTCGTCGCCGATCACCGCAACCGACTCGATCTCGGCGCCGGCCGCGACCGCGAGCGGCGGCACCGCGTAGGCATTGGAGTCGTGGATCTGCCCCGGCCCGAGGTCGCGATCGGGCTCGACCAGCTCATCGCCGGTCAGCAGGACGGCGACGCGCGGGCGACGCGAGCACTCGACGGCGGCGATGCCGCCGGCGGCGAGCGCGCCGAGTGCCGCGGGACCGATCCGCGCGCCGGGCTCGAGCAGGACATCGCCCTCTCGGACGTCCTCGCCGGCACGGCGGATGTTCGCGCCGACCTCGGCCGCAGCGCCGACCGCGACGGTCTCGCCGCTCCGGTCGGTGTCCTCGACGCGGACGACGGCGTCGGCGCCGGCCGGCACCATCGCGCCGGTCGAGATCGCGATCGCCTCGCCGGCTCCGAGCTCGGCCGTGGCGGGGCGACCGGCGCGAGACTCGTCGACGATGCGGAGCTCGCGCGGCGCCTGCTCACCGGCGGAGGCGACGTCGGCGGCGCGGACCGCGAAACCGTCCATCGCCGAGTTGTCGAAGCCCGGCACGGCGACCCGGGCGACGGCCTCGCGGGCGGCGATCCGGCCGTCGGCGGCGCGCAGGGCGACGATCTCCCGTCCTGCCGGGCGGACGCGGTCGAGGACGAGCGCGCGAGCGGTGTCGATGTCGGTCAGCGCCACCGTCGGATCATCGCCGATCGCTGCGAGACTGGAGCGATGAGGGCGACGCGCGCGGCGATCATGGCGGGCGGTCGCGGCACCCGGATGGGCGGGCCGAAGGCTGCCCTCGAGCTCGCCGGCAGGCCGCTGATCGCCTATCCGATCGCGACCGCCCGCGACGCCGGCCTCGAGCCCGTCGTCGTCGCCAAGTCCGGCTCAGCGCTGCCGGCGCTCGACTGCGAGGTCCTGATCGAGCCCGACGAGCCCGTCCACCCGCTGGCCGGGATCGTCGCCGCGCTCGAGGCGCTCGGCGAGCCGCTGGTGGGCATCGCCTGTGACCTCCCGCTGCTTCCCGCCTCGCTGATCGTGGCGCTCGCGGCACGGGAGGCGCCGCTCGTCATCCCGGCCGACCCGAGCCCGCAGCCGCTCGTCGCCCGCTGGGACCCGGAGCTGCTGCCGCAGCTGCGCGCCTCGCTGGCCACCGCGGCGCCGATGCGGCGTCTCGTCGCCGAGCTGAGAGCCGAGGTGATCGCCGGCGAGGAGCTGGCTCGCCACGGCGACCCGAGCGTGATCTTCGCGAACGTCAACGACCCCGACGGGCTGGCGGACGCCGAAGCTTCGCTTGCCGCAGAACGGGAATCAGGGCAGTGATGGAGCCGGTGATCGACCCCCGCATGCACAAGCGGATCAGCCGCGACGGCCACGACGACGAGGTGGCTGTCGAGGAGCCGCTCGAGATCCGCGTCGACGGCCAACCGATCGCGGTGACGATGCGGACCCCGGGTCGCGACGAGGAGCTGGCGCTCGGCTTTCTCCACGGCGAGGGGCTGATCGACGGACCGCGCGAGACGGGACCGCCGGCCGACCTCGCTGCCAACGCGATCGAGGTCGCCGGACCGCTCATCCGCGACCCCGGCGAGCGGAGCTTCTACACGTCGTCGTCGTGCGGCGTCTGCGGCAAGGGGGCGATCGAGCAGGTGGCCGTCGACGCCCCGGCGGCAACGCCGGGACCAGCGGTCTCGCGAGCGCTCCTCGCCGCCCTCCCCGAGCATCTCCGCCAGCCCGCCTTCGAGCTCACGGGCGGGCTCCACGCCACCGGCCTCTTCGACGCCGACGGGCGCGCGATCATCGCCCGCGAGGACGTCGGCCGCCACAACGCGATGGACAAGGTGATCGGCCGGGCGCTTCTCGACGGCCTCGTCCCGCTCTCCGATCTGATCCTCGTCGTCAGCGGCCGGGTCGCCTTCGAGCTCGTCCAGAAGGCCGGCGTCGCCGGCTGCCCCGTCCTCGTCGGCGTCGGCGCCCCGACCTCGCTTGCGATCGAGCTCGCAACCGACCGCGGGATCACCCTCGCCGGCTTCGCCCGGAGCGGCTCGATCAACGTCTACAGCGGCGCCGAACGGGTCGTCTAGTCAGAGCTGCGCGTCGATGCCATCGCGCTCGATCGCGTCGACCTTGGCGAGCCGGCGGACGTGGCGCTCCTCGCCGCTGAAGACGGCGTTGGAGAAGGCGGCGACCAGCTCGGAGGCGATCTCCGGCCCGATCACGCGGGCGCCGAGGGCGAGCACGTTGCAGTCGTCGTGCTCGACGCACTGGGCGGCGGTGTAGGTGTCGTGGGCCATCGCCGCGCGAATGCCCTTCACCTTCGTCGCCGCGACGGCGACGCCGGCCCCGGAGCCGCAGACGAGGATGCCGCGCTCGGCGTCGCCGGCGAGCATCGCCTTGACGACCGCGAGCGCGAAGTCGGGGTAGTCGTCGCCGGAATCGAGCACGGCGGCGCCGAGGTCGACGGGGACGTGGCCGTCGGTCTCGAGCGCGGTGAAGACGGTCTCGCGGAGCGCGTAGCCACCGTGATCGAAGCCGCAGGCGAACCTCACGAGCCGGCCCCGATCACGTTGCGGGCGTGGCCGGCGACCTCCTCGGCGGTCAGGTTGAATCCCTTGAACACGTCCGCTGCCGGCGCCGAGGCGCCGAAGTGGTCGATTCCGACGGCGTAGCCGGCCTCGCCGATCCAGCGGTCCCAGCCGAACGTGGCGGCGGCCTCGACCGAGACCCGTGCGCTCACCCCCGGCGGCAGGACCTCGTCGCGGTAGGCCTCCTCCTGCTTCGCGAACCGCTCCATGCACGGCATCGAGACGACGCGAACCGCGGTCCCGTCCCCGGCGAGCAGGTCGGCCGCATCGAGGCAGAGCGAGACCTCCGAACCGGTGCCGATCAGGATCACGTCGGGCCCGCCGCCGCCGTCGGGGTCGCGAAGGACGTAGGCGCCGCGCTCGATCGCGTCGTCCGGGATCGCGGCGCGATCGAGGATCGGCAGCTTCTGGCGGGTCAGCGCCAGCGCCGTCGGGTTGCGCTCGCCGCCGAGCAGCCAGTGCCAGGCCTGCGCCGTCTCGTTCGCGTCGGCGGGACGGATCACGTCGAGGTTCGGCATCGCCCGCAGCGCCGGGACCTGCTCGATCGGCTGGTGGGTCGGGCCGTCCTCGCCGACCCCGATCGAGTCGTGGGTGAAGACGAAGATCGACGGGATCTCCATGATCGCCGCGAGTCGGATCGCGCCGCGCATGTAGTCGCTGAAGACGAGGAACGTCGCGCCATAGGCGCGCAGCCCCTCGATCGTCATCGCGTTGACGATCGCGCCCATCGCGTGCTCGCGGATCCCGAAGTGGAGGTTGCGCCCACCGAAATCGTGGCGGCGGACGCTCGGGTAGTCGTCGAGGTTCGTCGATGTCGACGGCGCGAGGTCCGCCGAGCCGCCGATCAGCTCCGGGACGTCCGGCGCCAGCCAGTTCAGCGCCTTCCCGGACGCCGAGCGGGTCGCGACCGGGTCCTCGCCCGGCTCGAACTTAGGCGCCGCCGAGAGCGGCGGCAGCGTCGGCGCACCGTGCCGGGTGATCCGCGTGAGCTCGTCGGCGAGGTCGGGGTGCTCCGCCGCGTAGGCCTCGAAGCGCTCGTCCCACTCCCGCTCGGCGGCGAGCCCGCGTTCCTTGACCCCCTCGAAGAGCTCGTAGACCTCGTCGGGGACGGTGAAGGGCTCCTCGTACGGCCAGCCGAGCGCCTCCTTGGTCAGCTTCACCTCTTCATCGCCGAGCGGCGAGCCGTGCGCGGAGGCGTGGTCCTGCTTGTTCGGGCTGCCGAAGCCGATATGCGAGGGGAGGACGATCATCGACGGCCGGTCTGTGACCGCCTTCGCCTCCTCGAGTGCCGCCTCGAGCCGCTCCAGCGGCGGGTTGATGTCGAGCCTGTGGACCGACCAGCCGTATGACTCGAACCGCTTGCCGACATCGTCGTGGAAGGCGAGATCGGTCGAGCCCTCGATCGTGATCTTGTTGTCGTCGTAGATCGCGATCAGCTTGCCAAGGCCGAGATAGCCGGCGAGCGACGCGGCCTCGCTGGCGATCCCCTCCTCCATGTCGCCGTCGCTGCAGATCGTGAAGACGTGGTGGTCGACGATCTCGTGCGCGGGACGATTGAAGGTCGCGGCGAGGTGCGCCTCGGCGAGGGCGAAGCCGACCGAGTTGGCGAATCCCTGGCCGAGCGGCCCGGTCGAGACCTCGACGCCGGCCGTGTGCCGGTACTCGGGATGGCCGGGCGTGCGGCTCTGCCACTGCCGGAACTGCTTGATGTCGTCGAGCGTCAGGTCGTAGCCGGAGAGATGCAGGCAGGCGTACTGGAGCATGCAGGCGTGGCCGGCGCTGAGCACGAACCGGTCCCGGCCCGGCCAGTGCGGGTTGACCGGGTTGTGGCGCATCACCTGCGAGTAGAGGACGTAGCCGAGCGGCGCCAGGCCCATCGGAGTCCCCGGATGGCCCGAGTTCGCCTTCTGGACAGCGTCCATCGCCAGCGTCCGGATCGTGTCGATCGCGAGCTCGTCGAGCTCGGTCACGCCATGGTCGCGGGCCGTGGCCGTCTTCGTCTCCTCCGTCATCAGCGTTCCTCTCGTTCGTCTCGTCTTGTCAGTTCCTCTTTGGCAAGGATCGCGGCGCCGAGCACCCCACCGGTCGGGCCGTGCTTCGAAAGCCGTATCTCCGTCTCCGTTCCCACTCCGGGCAGGACGTAAGCCCGGGCGACGCGAACCGCGGGCTCGAGCAGCAGCTCGCCGGCGATGGAGACGCCACCGCCGATCGCGACCACGTCGGGGTCGAGCGTGTTGATCATGTTCGCGATGCCGATCCCGAGCCGCTCGCCGAGAACGCGGAGCAGGTCCACCGCGACCTCGTCGCCGGCTTTCGCCGCCTCGACGGCTTGGTGGCCGGTGATCTCGTCGCCCGCGGCGTGCAGGCGGCCCAGCGTCGAGTCGGGGCGACTGGCGGCCGCCGCCTCGGCGAGGCGGTCGAGGGCACGCCCGGCCGCCAGCGACTCCAGCGATCCCGGCTGCGGGAACCGGTCGGGCTCGGGGGCGCCGTCGGCGAGGCCCGTCGCGACGACCGTGTGACCGAGCTCGGCCGCGGCGCCGCTCGCGCCCCGGTAGAGGCGCCCGTTGACGACGATCCCGCCGCCGACCCCGGTCCCGACCGTGAGCATGACCAGGTTGGCGACGACGACCTCGCCGTTCTCGCAGGCCTCGGCGAGCGCGGCGGCGTTCGCGTCGTTGTCGACGAAGACGGGAAGCCCGAGGCGCTCGGAGAGGATGTCGCGCAGTGGAACGTCGGCCAGGGGAACGTTCACGGAGGCGCGGATCCGCCCGGAGTCGAAGTCGATCACGGAAGGGACGCCGACGCCGACGGCGCGGGCGTCGTCGCCGCGAACGGACTCGACGAGCGTGCAGATCTCGTCGATCAGCGCGTCGCCGTCGGTCGCGTCGGTCGGCTGAATGCCGCGGTGGCTGAGCTCGCCGTCCCCGAGCACGGCGACCGCCACCTTCGTCCCGCCGACGTCGACGCCGATGAAGCTGTCGCTCATCTGCTGCTGCGAAGGCCGGCGGGTTCCAAACCGCCCGTGACCATAACGGCGCGGCTTGATGGCCGATTCCGAGGCCCCGCGTGCGCGGGGGACCACCGGACCAAGCCGCCCGGATAGTCTCGGCGCCGGACTTCCACGGCGACGACAGAGAGGGCGCGAATTGACACCGATCCGGCGGAGCACGAAGCGGGGCGGGATCGACCTCGGGGGAACGAAGATCCAGGCGATCGTCGTCGACGCCGACAACGAGGTGATCGGCCAGTCGCGAAGCC
>Ga0207657_10006879_pt1 | contig 11736 bp, 13 predicted proteins | sample KBSC33metaG_FD_184316 | JGI IMG/M metagenome (GOLD analysis project Ga0207657, IMG submission 184316) | Corn rhizosphere microbial communities from Kellogg Biological Station, Michigan, USA - KBS C3-3 metaG (SPAdes) (version 2) | ecosystem: Host-associated > Plants > Roots > Rhizosphere > Soil ...
AGTCTGGATCAGCTCACGTAAGTCCGCAATTTTCCTCACGGGCCACCCTAGCTCAGTCGGTAGAGCAACTGATTCGTAATCAGTAGGTCGCCGGTTCGACTCCGGCGGGTGGCTCCAGATTTTTTCATAGTTTGGAGCCTTGTCGTTAAAAATTTCATCCGCCTTCTGTCCGTGTTCGCTCACTAAGCACCCTTTTTAGATGCCTTTTCTCTCAAGCCGATCACCTTAGCTCCCCTAGGCTCTCATTTGTGGTGCAACTGTAACCTCCGTCACCTGAATGAGATCCGCTTCACTGACGATCAGCGTCAATCGAGACAACTCCGTCGAATCATTTTTAGATAAGGTGGATGAGGAGTACGAGGAGACTGCGACTAAGAAGAAAAAGCGTATGATTCACTGGGCGAGACTTGCTATCCAGGGAGGGAAAGATGTTAAATCCAGATCGAAGCGATTCATCGCATCAAAACCGATCGGGATACCGCGCTCAAAATTTTGGTGAAATATCTCGGTCCCCAGGATAACGATATCTTGGCAAAGAGCTATGACGAACTCAGCTCAGACGACAAATTCCCGCCTAAACAGTATCCGACATTGGAGGGGATCAGAAACATTTTAGAACCGCTGGCGCAAACTGATTCCAAGGCAAAAGCAGCCACGCCAGAAGACTTTGTCGATATGCGATTCGTAAAAGAACTGGACGACAGCGGGTTTATTACGGACTTATACAAAAGCAGAAACCGTTAGTGCGCGGCTCTGTGTTGAAGAGAGAGGGCGCAACGAATCAGAGGCGGACGTTGTGACGCGAATAAAGAAGTTTTTTGTGCGGCCTGAAACACAGACTATGGTATGTCCTCTTGATGCACCGTGGGTGTTGATTATTATTTTCTTGCGGCTCTGCCAATCACTGCCGCCGCCGCTCCTCACCTGGAGCAATTCCGACGGCCTGCAATTGTCGCGCCGAGTGCCCGGCGAATCAGTGCCCCTTGAATCAGCCGAAAAGGCCCGTGTAGAGTTAGTGAGCAATATGAGGGTGACATCATGCCGAGTTCGTCGAATTTCTCGTCAAATATTCCTGGCCCATTGCGGTACTCGTTACCCTTCTTCTCATGATTGCGATAGTAACAGCCGACACAATTCGCAATCGTAGATAAATCCATTATCCGACTGGATTGTTTGCAAACGCTCGGAAAAATGAGAATTGAGATTGTTAGAGCCTGGATGCTCGTCGGCTTTTGCCTGGTGCTGGGCGGAATGTATTTGTACATGCTCCAAATCACTGAAGGCGGCAAATTGGCGGTATTTCTGGCAGCGATGGGGCTTGTCTACTTCAGCATCGGGGTCATATTGAGCCTGATACATGACCAGCACATGACTAAGCGCACGCGAGCGGGTGACAACGAGTAATTTTGCTGTTACTCCCGCATTGCCCGCAGAAGCTCATCATCCGACAGCCCGCGCAACAGCTCCCTTGCCCGCCTGATGACGGAAGCCGCCTGACCGCACTCTCAATCGCGTTACGATAGAGTTTTTTCGCTGTTTTTCCGGTTGCAATATTTTTCCAACTGACCGAGACTCCTGTCCGCCAGAAATCGGTTGGACTTGGAATGCAACCGGGAGAAACACTATGGAATTCAGATTCGACAACGCGACTGATGTTTGGCACTTCTGCGCGAATTGCGCGAAGTGGCCGATAAAATGTTCGGACACTTTCTGGAGCGATAAATTGCCCAGCGGTTTTAAACTTTGTGATGAGTGCAAAAGCCTACTGCAAGTCAGTCAATGTGAAGATGAAACAGCCCACAGGCAAATTCCTTGATTGCGGAAATTTTAATAGTACGAGCACGAAAAAATGGAATATCGCCGACATCTGCATAGTGAGATTTGGCATTGTTCCCGGGATTGTTCGCATTGGCCACGTGATTTCAACTTCATCGTCCTCGATAAACTGCGAGCGGAACATGAGATTTGTAGCGAGTGCAGTGTATTAGTGTCCATGACAAGCGCGTCTCAATGTGCCCCTATCAAAGATCCCGATAAACAGTGACCCCCTGATCTCAGGGAATATTTCGGGGCCGAGATATGCCTTATCCGGTATCCACTGATGTCCAGGGAATCGCCCTGGGCGCGACCCGGTGCATTTGGGGATGCAGATTTGGACGATATTTTAGCTTGTAGTTTCAACCATTCTCGATCGAACGTCGCCGGCACCGAACATGACAGTTGCGGCGCCTTCTATTCAGAATAGATTCTGAAATTGAGCGTATCAATAATACGGCACAACCGCAGCGGCCCGTGCTGCCTGGAGCTTAGCGGACGCCGTATGAACGCCCGATAGCGTGGCCTTCTTTGAGTCGAATCTCTTCGGCGTCTATCTCGCGTTCATTGCCGGGGTCTACATTACAGCCAACGAGCCTTTCGCAAACGCGACATCGTGGTTGATTAAGGTAAATACCGGGCAGTACACTCGAGATGTTCGAGTAACAAAATCATTCCATCGAAGGATATATTATGGCTAAAGCAAAAGGCATTCAGGCGCATAAGATTTTTAAGCTCGGCAAGGCTCCAGCAAAGAAGGATAGCCGCAACCTAAAGTTCGCCACACTGTTACGGGCGACGGCACCGACGTTACCGAGTTCCTACGACTTCGACACCACCCATTCAGGTATACCAACGCCGATGTTCGGCAATGATGTCCACGGCGACTGCGTCATCGCAGGCAGGGCACACCAAACACTTCGTTTTGAAGATATTGAGCAGGGCTCGGTCCTAATGATTACCGAGAAAGAGGTGCTCAAAGAATATTTCAAGGAGACCGGCGGACCCGACAACGGCCTGGTGGTACTCGACTCACTCAACGAGTGGCGCCACAAGGGGTGGAAAGTCGGAAAACACAACTACAAGATCCAGGCATTCGCCGAGGTCGATTTCCGGAAAAATGACGAAGTTCGCCAGGCCGTCTTCGCTGACGTGGGGGTTGGTTTAGGCATCCAACTCCCCAACTCCGCGAAAGCGCAAATTCAAACAGGACAACCGTGGGACGTGACGACGGGCCCTGATTCTGCACCTGGGTCCTGGGGTGGCCATTATGTCTACGTTTCCGGTTACACCCCAAGCGGACCGGTTTGCGTTACATGGGGCCGCAAGCAGCAGATGACGTGGGCGTGGCTGGATAAATACTGTGACGAAGCGTACGCCATTTTCGACGCTAAGAACCATTTTAAGAAAAATATGATCATCAAGGAAAAGATCACTGGCTTCCTGAAGACGTTGTAAACCATCGGTCTGAGAACAATGCAGACATTTCGCGGGCGAGAGTTAAGAAATTTTGCCGGGGCAAAAGGTTAGAAAGGAACGTTGATCACTTTCGATGAAGCCGTAATGGATAACCCGGTAGGCGGTATCAAACGTGGTGGGGAACAGATCCGAAGCGTCTATGAACGGCTATTCAATAGTCAGGTAAATACTAGTTCGAATTTTATCACTACAGCTACCATGAAGCCGGCCACGTCTTTTATGTCGAGGGCAGAGAGCGAGGGGAGTACAGAGCCGGCGAAGTGGTTCTGCACATGGGAATCAGGCCGAGCGAGGTCTTTTCGGCGAATAGATGGAGAATGGCGGCAGATTCCCCATCATGGTTCTATAGAGGATTCACAGCTGTTAGCTGCATACGTGTGCCTCAGGGACTGGAGATTGTGTCGAGCTAAACCAGCCTTCGTCATCAGTCCCGTAAAAACTTTTCCGATCTTGAAATCATGCATCGGCTGGCCAGCCCTGATTTGAAACAGCCACATTCAGGCCAATTCTTCCATTGACATGCCGAGCCGCAGCGGTTGCCTCTTTCCGTGGGCAGATAGCACCGTGCTCGGTATACTCCGAGCTGTCTGACGTGTCAGCGGTGACATTACTGGCGCGCTTTGGCAGCCATTCAAGATGTCAAGGGAACATTTTAGTGATTCAACGCGGTTTAGATGATGAATTATGAGCGGCACGTAATTCGCTGTAATCGAAGGCCAAATGCAGCGAAGACACGCAAAGCAACTACAGAGAACTTGGAGAAGGCGGGGTCGGCTGCATTGCCGGCATCCCCATGTTGAAAAGGAGTTTTTTTACCAAAACCCGACGGGCGATACGGTTTGCACGACCTGCGGAGCACACGTAAATTTTCTCGATAGCCATGGCTATTCGCAGTCATTGGAGGATACACCTTGTACGACGAAATCGTGTCTAGAGATATCGCTCTGACACTGCTCATTCTGTTCGCCTCATTATTTACATGGATTTTGGTCATGAAGATTTTGACAAAGGTCAAGCGCCGGCGAAAACGTCCAGCCATCGAATACGGTATCAAGGATTTTATGCGCCAAGTGCGTGGCTAACACACTCCATACGTGTTCGTAGTAATACGCTTTACTGTCTGAACAGTTCTTGAGTCTTGCTCGCCTCGCACAATAGTCAAATGTGAGTAATGAACTCCTTCCATCAACAATTTTGCCTTGTTCCGAAATAACCCATTGTCAGTCCAGATGCTATAGGTTTATCTATCTGCTGGATGGCTTGTTCTTCCGTCTATTCGCTCCCTTATCGTCTCTTTGACCGTTCGGGAAACTCATGCAGCTTGGGCCAAATGTCATGTTACAAATCTAGTCCGGGACACGAAATCCGGCATGTAGTCTCTCTTCAACACGGCAAATCGACTTTCCGCGAAACGACAACTCCGACCTGACCGCGAACTAACGCCCGCGCACGAAAAGCGCTTCGTATTGCCGGGTATAGTCCGCCAGTTTTTCCGCAAGCTGGACACGGCTGGGCGCTACCTTAAGATTCACCGGGTATCCTTCGGGCTTCAGTCCTGGTTTCGCTGATTCGCGGCCCCGCTGCACAAAAATACGCTGCCCATCGTCCGACAAAGCAAAATCGATGAAGAGCTTGGCCGCATTCGGATGCGGCGCTTTTTCAACGATGCTGATTGGATGAAGCGCCACAATCGCAGGCTCCAATCCTACCCAATCGACCGGTGCACCTTGTTTTTTCATCAAGTACGGCCGATACCAATAGGCAACGATCTGCAAATCATATTCTCCCGCCGCTAAGAGTTGCGTCACCATCGAGCGCCCGCCGCGAATCGCAACATTTTGCTTGGCGAGCGCCTGCATGAACTCAAGGCCTTTCTTCTCGCCCATCAAGTAGAGCATGTTGGCGAACCAACGATCTTCGTTCTGATCGAGCACCATGCGCCCTTTCCAGCGTGGGTGCAGCAGGTCTTCGTAGCGCCTTGGAATCTCGTCGCGCTTCACTCGAGACGTGTGATACGCCGTCACGATCAAGTTATCGTAAAGATCGGTCCAATAGCCGTTCGGATCTTTAAATCCGTCCGGGTATGTCGCAGCGAAGGGTGACTTGTAGGCTGCAATAAAACCCCTGCGCTGTAGATGAAAAGTTTCGAATTCGCCGACACTGATCACGTCCGCCGTATAAGTGCCGGTTTGCCGCTCGACATTCAGCCGGCTAAAAATTTTCTCATGGGTCGAGCGGAAAATATCGGTTTTGATCCACGGATATTTGGCTTCGAAGGCGCCGGTCAAAGCACGGGCGAATTCGGTTTCCACAGACGTGTAGAACACCATCTTCGCTTCCTTTTTGGCGCCTTCTACGAGCACAGTCGAGCGCGGGTCTGCCTCGCCGGCCTGCGCAGCGACCCCTCCGCCAAGAAGGATAATCACCGCAAGCACCGCCATATGGTTCATTATCGTTTGCCGCCTTTCACACGTTCGATAAGAGCGGGCGCAGCATCCGCAATCGCCCGCCAATCGCGATATCGATTGACGCCGGGTTGTTGCGAGCTCGTGCGATTCCACGGCGAATCGAGCAAAGCCACCGGCACCTGCATTGTGGTCGCCAAGAAGTGCGCCATAGGCAGCGAATCTTCGACCGCCCAGCAAAAACGCTGTGTCGCCAGTTCGGCCAGGCTAATCGCGATAGTATTTTCCGTAGCAAAGCGCGCATATTTGTCGACCATGATGAATGATCGATATGAAATTTTGTGTTTCGAGAGCCATTCGAGCGATGCGTCGTAGCTTTCCGGCGGCCTCCCGGTGACGATGCCGATCTCGAACCCGGCATTTTCCCATCTTCGAAGCACTTCAAGTGCTTCCGGAACCGGCGTCATCTGTGACAACTCTTCCGGCCGATGTACGATCCGATAAAGCTCTTCCCCTTCCTCCGGGCGAAGCCGGCAGGCATGGCCAACATCGAAGGTGGTCAATTGCTCATACTCGATGCGTTTGCCGAATTCACGTTCGACGATGAGCAGAAAATGGCGCGCCGCCTCGCAAAGTACATCGTCAAGGTCGACATAGATAATTTTTGACGGCTCGTTTTGCACGCTCAACTCTCAAAAATCGCTTTCAGTCGTTGGGTGAGATCTCGGCGCAATTTATGAGTTTGGCCGGGCTCATAGCGCGTGGTTTTCCACTGCGCCACATCGAAAGGCAGCTTCTCCAGCGTCGTCGAGCAAATATGGACGCACGGTTTCTTCAGAGCATGAGCAAACCCTGCCTCGTAAAGCACGTTCGGCTTCGATTCCGACAAATCGATAATGACCGCGCTCGACCGACGAATCATTCGGTGCACTTCCTCGACGACATTGCCCTGAAACTCACGGCGATCGACTCGGTCACAGACCGCGCCGACTTGCTCCGCGGCATAGCTCATAGCCACGAAAAAAACATCTTCATATTGCGGCGCGAAGGGCATCGCCGCGAACACGAGCTTCTCGATTTTTGTTACTTCCGCGGAATTGGTTCGAGTTTTTCCGCTCTGGAACTCGGCCTGAAGCGCCGGGATCAGACCCTCGACCGTCACCACGCCCTTTGAAACCAGGTTTCTCTTCAGTCCGGGAATTACGATGAACGCCCCGTCAGCTTTCGCAGCGTCCTGATAGTGCTGCGCCTGGCGGCTTGCTTCCGTCGTCAATCCGGGAAAGTCCCAGTTTTTCGTCTCAACGATGAACTGGCGTCCGTCCGGCGCATACACGACAAAATCGGGAGCAAGCCCACCGACCGCCCGCTCCGTCGCGAATTTCAGCCCCGCTTCGCGCAAGCGCGCGGCGACGATATCCTCGAGATCCTTGTCATCCGAGCCCGCCATTTTAGTTGCTACCAGTAGCGCAATAGCTGAGGAGTATTTCCCCCGACGTATTCATTCGTGATGGCGTTTTGTTTCTCTTTGCACTCGCTCTGTCGTGGCACGCTCGCAGTGCTCGCTAACTTCTTGAAACGAAATCACTGCCACGCACGAAAAACCGATACCTTTTGTCTTTCCATTTTCCAGCATAATCCACGCCAATGCGCGGCGTTGCTTGGAATTTCGGCTGGGGTTCGCCATGATCTTCGATATACAAAATACCGTCGCACAGGTCTGCGCCGTTTAAAGAACGATCGATGGCGAAGGCCTGGCAAAGTTTTCCCGGACCGCTGGCGAGATCGCGCAGTTTCTCGAGCCGGCGCCGGGCTTTCATGAGATCAAGTCCTGTCACCGGCTCCGCGGCTCTGATCAACACTGCGGCGGGATGATCCTGACGCTCCGTTACCAAGTTCAGCATGTAATAGAACCCATAAATGAAATACACGTAAGCGTGACCTGCCGGTCCAAACATCACTTCCGTGCGGGCGGTCCGTCCCTTCGATGCGTGACACGCGAGATCTTGCGGTCCGACATAAGCTTCGGTTTCAACGATACGCCCAACGGTCAGCCCTTCGGCATGTTGGCGCACTAAATATTTCCCGAGTAGCTGCTTCGCTACGTCAATCGTCGATTGCTGATAAAACGCGCGTGGTAGCTTCACACCAGCGCTGGAAGGGTTTTTAGGTCGGGCGATCGGGACGGGAACTTTAACCACTGAGGACTTTAACCTGACGATGGTTCTTTATCTTGACTGCGGCAAATCGTCATTGATCTCCACCCACGGTGCCTTCGACCCGACATGAAGGTGCTTCGATGCTTTCACCCCCGGATCGCTGTCGAGAGTTCCCGGACGGAAACGAAGTTGCTCGGGATCTTTGTCCTTACGCTTGATGATGGGCGAGCCACACCGCCCGCAAAATACCCGATGATATCCCGGCGACGATTCCCATTCCTTGAGGAGCTCTTCGCCGGAGACCAAGCGGAATGATGCCGTTGGAATCGTCGAGCCACTGGAAAATGCCGAGCCCGACATTTTACGACACAGGCTGCAGTGGCAATTTGTGACGGCACCAAGGCCGCCGTCAATCTCATATTTGACGCCACCACAGAGACATGAGCCTTTCAGCATAGCGCCTCCTATCGAATCTCCTTCACCAGACTCCAGTCCACCAATTGACTCAATGGAATCTCCTTGGTCAATTTTAATCTCTCTTTTGTGAGTTGCACGTCCAACTGCACGCCCTTATCAGAAATCATCCCATCATTGCTGAAGGAGTTGACGGAGGTGTCGTACGCCTTGGCCGCTTGCATCGGCGTGATGCGCAGATAGTCAGCGAGCATTTGCACGGTGTCGTTTCGATTCTGTTTGAAATAGCGCGTGCCGCGCACGGTCGCACGAACGACTTTTCGTACTTGGTCCCGATGATTCTGAAGCTTTTGATCGGTGACGGCGATGCCGGATAGCGGCAGCTCGATCAGATCGCCCAAGTAGACCAGCCGGCGAAAGCCTTCATCTTCCGCCTTGACCGCGAACGCTACGTCGATCGGCGTGGCATCGATCGATCCCGCGTGCAGTGCCGCCAAACGAGTCGGACTTTCCCCGGTGACGATGATTTTGACGTCCTTCTCCGGCTCGAAACCAAAATGTCGAACTGCTACACGAGCCAAATAATCCACGGTACCAGCGACGGAATCCACACCGATCACTCTGCCCTTGAGATCTTTTGGCGTTTTAATTTCCGGACGGGCGACTAAGACGTGCAGCGGTCGGCCGGCAATCCCGACCACCGCTTTGATGGGGACTCCAGTCACCGCTGCGCGCAGCGCCGATCCCCAAGCAAGCAGATAATCGACGTCGCCAGAGATGAGCGCCTTCACGCCAACTGCCGGTTGCATCTGGACTTTGTCCACGTCAATGCCTTCTTCTTTGTAAAATCCCTTGCGCATCGCCACGACAACGGGAAATTCGAAAAGCCCGCGACTCGGTGTCGCGATCGTGACTCGCTCGGCCGCCGGCGCATCGCCCGCGAGCAAAAAAACCAGCGCGATCAAGACACTCAGCACGCGCAAGGGGAATGGCACAGTTGCGGAAGTCATCAGCCACCTCGCGTTCTATTCCATCCGGACATTCTTGCTAAAATCGTAGTGCGCCGAATAATCGCTCTGGTAAGTACACGTGATTCGGTCCTTGTCCCAGCCATCGCCAAAGCATTTCTTGAGGAACGAGATGATCAGATTCCAGGCGTCCTTGGCGGCTTCCTTCCGATAACGGCCAGGCATGGTGTCGTTCAGCCAACCGTGTGGCGCGCCAGCATAGATACGAATGTGACAATTCTTTTTCGTTTTCTCCAGACAGTTACGAAAGCGCACCACATCGTCGACGGAAATGATATGATCAGCCTCGCCGAAAATGCCCAGCACCGGACAGTTGACCTGTGCGATCAAGTCCTCGATCGGCGTCGGGCGAAGCTCGTTTCCTTGCCATTCTCTTCCGCCGATCGCGCCATAGAGGACCACCGCGCCGGCGATATCGTTTCGCCTGGCGGCGAGCAGCACCGGTTGGCGGCCGGTCTGACAAACCCCGATGATGCCGATACGCTCCCCATCGACCTCTTTAGTCTTCTTGAGGTACTCAACGGCAGCATCAAGGTCTTCCAACGCGCCGTCATCGGTGAGATCCACTCGCTGCGCGCCACGCAGCACGGCTTGACGATCGCCCGTGAAACGATGAAACAGATCGGGCGCCAAGCCGACGAAACCCGCTTGAGCCAATTTTACGGTCAGGTCTTTGGTATGCTGATCGATTCCGTAGCGCTCGTGCAGAATAATGACAGCGGGCCGCTTGCCTTTTGCTTTCGGCAAGCTGCGTACTGCGGTGATGCCGCCGCCGTACCGAATCATCCGCGGCACAATTCCCGTCGATTTCATTGGCGCCATTTAAAACCCCCACCCGTAGGCAAAAAATTGCTGTTGTGCTGGCAAGCTTAGCCAGGCTGCACGCGAGTCGTCAAGCAACGAGAACTGGTTGCCCAGCCTCGAACATGTCTTTATATTTGCGGCATGGAGTTAAAAGACGGCGCGAGCATCGTCGCAGATTTGACGACTCTTGGACGGAAGAGCGGTTTACCGCGCACGGTCGAGCTGCGCTTCACTTACCATCAGGGAAATTTTTATGCGTCCTCGAGCCGAATCAAAGGCAAGCACTGGTGCGAAAACCTGCTCAGCAATCCCGCCGTGGTGATCACCGTCAAAGGCGAAAAAGTCGCCGGTCTTGCTCGTCAGGTTAGCGATGAGAACCTACGCAGAGAAATTCTTGCTGGTCGACATTCGTCACGCGACCTGGATCGGGTAGTCTTCGAAATCAAGCCGCGCGACTAGCCGGGCTGTTGCCCAGTGACCCATGTTACTTCTTGCTGCTGTCCTTCTGATCGGTCAATTTCTTTTCGATATTTTCAACACCTTTTTGCATGCCTTCCATCATACCCTTTTCCTTTTGCATGCCTTCCTGAAGCACTTTTTGTACTTCTTGATCCCGTGCGGCGCTGTCCTTCTTGTCGCCGCACGCGGAAAACATCGCGAGCAGCGCAAGCATGACGATTGGACCGATCAGCTTCATGATGACGACCTCCGTAGAACTAGCTGCTCCTGTAGTAGCAGCTATTGCGGCGAAGCGCCAATAGGCTGGGCGCAGTAAGATTTTTATTCGCGTCCTCGTCTGTTATTGTTAGCGACGATGTCTCGGCGATTGGTTTGCACCGGGTTAGGTTTGGTTTTTATCCTCCTGTCGGATACTGCACTTCAATCCCAAGGATCGGGAAAGAGTGAGGTTGAGACCGGCCTTGCCGTAACGGATGTCGGACTCTGGCGCGATCTACAAAAGGGTGTCGCGATCCGCACGCTTGTGCTGGAACGCTCCCAGCCCAACTATACTGTCGAGCTGAAGCTGGCGCGCTTCAACACCCAACTGATCTCAGCGCGCGTGCTCGATTCCGGCGAATTTCAGTTGCGCACTGCTAGCGCCAAAACCTTCGCCGAAAAGAGCCAGGCGATTGCCGCGATCAACGCCAACTACTTCGACGAACGAGGGCGGCCGTTGGCTTACCTCAAGACCAGGGTCAAAGAAATCAACCGGAGTCTTTCGAAGCACTCTCTCTATACTGGGATTTTCGGCATCGATGAGTCGGGCGCGTTCGTCACCCATCGCGATGAGTTTGCACCGGCGCAAGCCAGCGAAGCCTTGCAATCGGGTCCGCTGTTGTTACATCGCGGTCTTCCGATCGCCGTTAATCCCAATCTCGGCCGCTATGCGCGGCGCGCCGTCATTGGCATAGACAAAACCGGCGCGATCATTATCGCTGTCGCCGATGCGGTGCTTGGCGGGCTCGGCTTTGCCGAGTTACAAAAATTGTTCGTCGACAGCCGGTGGCATATTGATGCCGTAGAGTTGCTCAATCTCGACGGCGGCGGCTCAGCTCAACTCTACGTCAAGTCGGGCAAATTTGAGGATTGGCTGCCCGGCACATCGGAAGTTCCGGTGGCAATCGGTTTTTTCAG
>Ga0207657_10006881_pt1 | contig 11735 bp, 12 predicted proteins | sample KBSC33metaG_FD_184316 | JGI IMG/M metagenome (GOLD analysis project Ga0207657, IMG submission 184316) | Corn rhizosphere microbial communities from Kellogg Biological Station, Michigan, USA - KBS C3-3 metaG (SPAdes) (version 2) | ecosystem: Host-associated > Plants > Roots > Rhizosphere > Soil ...
GCAATCCCGTCGAGCTGCTGGTGCAGGCGGGCGAGCTGCTCGAGCTCGCGTGCCTCGCTGCGGCGGAGCGCGACGACGCGTGAGCTGTTGAGCGCCCAGTCGAGCACGAGCGCCAGGTCGCGCAGGCCGGACGAGACGCCGGCCTCCGCAGCGGCAAGCGCCTGCGCGCGCTCGAGTTGCGCGCGTGGGAAGGAGACGATCCGACCGCGAATCTCGAGGCTCACCATCATCGCTGCGGGCGCACTGTAGCCCCGCCCCCGGCTGTCGCCTCGTTGCCCCTTGCATGAAAAGTGCGGTGCGAGCGAGGTTTCTCGCCACCGGGCCTGCCGCGGCGCGAGGCGCGCGACAGGCCCGGCTCGAAGAGCGGTCTTCGGCCCGCGTCCGCCGGCGTCAGCGCACCGTCCGTTCGGTCGTTGCCCGGCTGCCGCGCACCGGCTCGTCGGCCCTGTCGCGCCGGAGCGGCTGGTCGGCCGCCGTGTCGCCGTCCGGCCCGCCGAGGAGCTCGTCGAAGAGCGAGCGATAGTGCTGCATCGCCTGCCGGAGCTCCTCCGTCGTCGCCTCGCCGCGATCGGACCGCAGCGAGATGTCGTGTGCCTTGCGGTAGTTCTCCACGACGACCGGATGGTCGACCGAGACGTCCGCCGCCCGCTGGTCGAACTCGTCCGTCGGGTAGCCGCGGTCTGCCATCACCCGTGTCACGAGGCTATCCGCCGCCTCGATGGCCGCAGGCGGAGAATCGACGAACTGCGTCTGCACCGTCTCCCACTGACGCCCGTAGCGCTCCCTGGCCTCCGCCGGCAGCGGCCGGATGTCGAGCTGCTCGCGGCGGTCGCGCCGGGCCGCGAGCTCGGATTCGGCCTCGCGCCGGCCGCCCGCCCGCTCGGCCGTGCGGTCGTACTCGGGGCCGAAGCTCTCCTGCAACGAGCGCGTACGGCGGGTTGCGAGCGCCCGCCAGACGATCATGCCCACGACCACCACGACGGCGATCGCAATCAGTACCCAGGCCCATCCAGGCATTGCTCCTCCTTCGCTTCCTCGTTCGGTCGGGTCGTGTGCTGCGTGACGCTGCGAGGGCCTCTAGAACCGGCCCCGCCCGAGCGCGCCGAGGACGAGCAGCACCAGCACGACGATCACGACAATCCAGAGAATGCTCATTTCGATCTCCCTTCGGTGAAATCCAGAGTGTTTTCCTACAACGGCGGTCGGGCCGATCCGGGTGCGCGGCGGCTCGAGGGAATCTGAGGTGTCGATCCCGCCGTAGGTGGTTAGGGGTCCTGTCATCTGAGGGCCGGCATCGGCGCCGGCCCGGGGGAAAGGAGATAGGGGAATGCATGGAAGGTCACGCGTGGCCGTCGTCGCAGCGGCGACGGCGCTCACCCTCGCAGCCGCTCTCAGCGCGGGTGCGCTCGTGGCACGGGGAGACGACGAGCCTCAGCCGATCGACTTCACGCACAACGTCAGGGATGCCCCGGCGCCGGTTCCGAGCGCGGTCTTCGGATCGGGCCCGGCGGTCAAGACCGGCACCGCGATCTGCACGACGGCGAAGCAGACCGGGCCGAACGCCAACACCGACTGCGAGACGACGTCGACCGGCCCGCACAACGAGACGTCGATCGCCGTCAATCCGACCAACACGCAGAACATGATCGGCGGGGCCAACGACTACCAGCTCGCCGTGAATCCGGGCGGCCATACGTCGGAGACGGTGCTGTCGCGCGCGCACGTCACGTTCGACGGCGGTCAGACGTGGTCGATGTACCCGGTGTTCTCCAACTCGAGCTACCAGGGCACCGGCGATCCGGCGGTCGCGTTCGACGCCTCCGGGCATGCGTACTACGGGACGCTCGGGTTCCGGTTCGTCGGGCCGACGAACGCGACGAATCCGGATGTGCTCGTCTCCAACTCGGGCGACGGCGGGAAGACCTGGAACGTCGTCCGCGTCGCCGCCGGCAGCGGTAACGCCGGCAGCGTGGGCGACCTGCTCGACAAGGAGTACGTCGCGGCGTGGGGCGACGGCAACGCGATCGTCACCTACGGCGACTTCCGGCTCGCCCAGAAGGGCGGCTTCGTCTCGGCGAAGATCTACAGCTCGGTGACGCACGACGGTGGCAAGTCGTGGTCGACGCCGCAGGTGATCTCGGGCGACCTCGACGAGGCGTTCGTCTCGACCCCGGTCGTCACCTCCGACGGGCGGATCTTCGTGTCGTTCCTCAACACGACCGATCTCCAGACCGGCCGCGACGACTACGAGGTCGTGCAGGTCGATCCGCAGTCGGGCGCCGCGGTCGGCGACCCGGTGAAGGTCGCGACGGTGATCGACGGGGCGACCGACTATCCGATCGCGTTCGGCCGGCAGACCTACCAGGACAGCCTGTTCCGCTCGTGGGCAGCGGGGAACATCGCCGCCGACCCGACCAACCCGGATCACCTCGCGGTCGTCTGGTCGGACATGCGCAACAGCACGACGCCCGCGCCGGCCGATCCGTACACGGCGAAGACGAACTCGGATGTCATCGTCAGCCAGTCGACAGACGGCGGGCAAACATGGTCCGACCCGGTCGCCCTCGAGCTTCCCGGCGACCAGTTCCAGCCGTGGAGCGCGTACGACCAAACAGGGCGTCTGCGGATCGGGACGTTCGACCGCTCGATCGACACTGCGAACCATCTGTACACCTACTCGCTCGCAACCGAGACCGCACCAGGGTCGCTCACGTTCGACGTCGCGCACGTCGCGTCCGCGAACTCCGACCCGACGAAGAACGATCGCTGGTTCGCGGCGACCGTGAACCAGGGCTTCCCGTTTGCGACGAGCTTCCTGGGTGACTACAGCAACATCGCGATCATCCCCGGTGGGGGTGTCGCCTCCTACTGGACGGACATGCGGAACGACGTCGACTTCGCGGGCCGGGCAGGCCACGGAGAAGACGCCTTCTTCGCAAAGACGCCCTGAACCCTCGACCGGTCGGTGCGGCGCGGGTCACCCCGCGCCGCACCCGCCGCCTGCTGCCCCCCTCGCCCGAGCTGCGAGAATCCGCCGTATGTTCGGACGCGCGCTCGACACGCCGATCGGGAGGCTCGGGCTCGTCGGCTCCGACGCCGGCCTCGGCCGCGTGCTCTGGTCGGCCGACGGGGTCGAGCGGCTCGGAACCTGCGCGCTCCTCGACGAGGCCGCCGGCCAGCTGCAGGCGTACTTCGCCGGGGAGCTGACCGCGTTCGAGATCCCGCTCGAGCTCGGCGGGACGGAGTTCCAGCGCCGCTGCTGGCTCGCGCTCGCGACGATTCCGTACGGCCAGACCGTGAGCTACGGCGAGCAGGCGCGGCGGCTCGGCCTCGGGCCTGCGGCGGCGCGGGCAGTGGGCGCCGCGAACGGCCAGAACCCACTACCCGTCGTCCTGCCGTGCCACCGGGTGATCGGCGCGAACGGCTCGCTGACCGGCTTCGGCGGGGGCCTCCCGCTGAAACGCTTCCTGCTCGAGCACGAGGGCGCGTTGCTTCCGGTCGGCTAGGCCTCCTCGCTCAGGCGCCCTCGGGCGCAGGCTTGGGCGGCTCCTCCTTCGGGATCAGCAGCACCGACCGCGTCCAGTGCGGCATCCACCAGTTCGCCGGGCCGAGCAGGCGCATCAGCGCCGGCACGAGCAGCGCCCGGATCACGGTCGCGTCGAAGATGATCCCGGCGGCGAGCCCGATCGCGAACTCCTTGATCTCGAACCCCGGGCTCGACGAGAGCACGAGGAACGCGAACATCAGGATCAACGCCGCGCTCGTCACGAGCTTGCCGGTTCGTGCGAGACCCAGCTCGATCGCGCGTTCCGTCGAGCCCGTCTCGTCGTAGGCCTCGCGCATCCGCGTGAGCATGAAGACCTCGTAGTCCATCGACAGCCCGAACAGGAACGCGAAGATCATCAGCGGGATCCACGCGGTGATCGACTGCGTGGCCGTGATGTTCCAGAGCGACGAGCCGTGGCCCTCCTGGAAGATGAAGACGACGATGCCGAACGCGGCCGCGAGCGACACGAGGTTCAGGATCGCGGCCTTGATCGGGAGCACGATCGAGCGGAACGCCCGGGCGAGCAGGATCAGCGTCAGGATGAGCACGAAGGCGAGCACGTACGGGAAGTTCCCGTAGATCGCGTGCACGAAGTCGCGGTCGGTCGCGGCTGTGCCGCCGAGCGTGCCGTTCGTCCCCTCGAGCGACTGGTTGACGCGGTCGATGATGCCCTGGATGCCCGGTGCAGCGCCGTCGATCGCCGGGAACGCCTCGACGACCGTGTTCGAGCCGCGCGTCCAGCCGGGCGGGACCGCTGCGCCGGCGACGCCCTCCACCCGGCCGAGCTTGTCGGCGATCGCGTGCGCGTCGCCGCCGTTCTCGACGAGCACGTCGAGCGGCTTCATCACGCCGGGGCTGATGCCGGCGTCGGCGAGCATCTGGCGGCCCGCGATCGCGGTGCCGGTACCGGGGAAGTTCTTCAGCTGCGACTCGTTCGGGTTCAGCTGCGTGCCGATCCCGGCGAGCACGGCGACGATCGCGATCCCGACGATCGCCACGGTCCACGGGCGGCGCAGCACGAAGCGGGCCCAGCGTCCCCAGGCGCCGTCCTCCGGATGGCCCGAGTCGGTGAACCGCTTCGGCATCACGCGCACGCTGTTGATCCGCTGTCCGAGCACCGCGAGCAGCGCCGGCAGCAGGGTGATCGCGGCGATCACCGACACCGCGGGAATCAGCATCCCGCCGATGCCCATCGACCGGATGAACGGCAGCGGCAGGATGACGAGCGACAGCAGGCCGACGGCGACGGTCGACCCGGAGACGATCACCGAGCGTCCGGCGTGCGTCATCGTCTGGACGAGCGCCGTCTCGACGTCCTCGCCCTCGCGCAACTCGTCGCGGAAGCGGAAGATCATCAGCAACGCGTAGTCGATCGCGACGCCGAGCCCGACGAGCGCGATCAGGAACTCGACGATGATCGAGACCTGGGTGATGTACGTCAGCGCCCAGATGAGCGTGAACGTGTTCAGGATCGCCGCGATCGCGACGACGATCGGCATCAGCACCGCGGGCAGGGTCCCGAACACGAAGAGCAGGATCACGAGCGCCCCGAGGCCGCCGATCACCGCCTCGAGCAGGACGCTCGAGCTGCCGCCGCCCGTGCCGTGCGTCGATGCCTCCTCGAGCGCATCGTGTCCGGTCACCTGCACCGTGACACCGGACGGAAGCCCGCTCGCCGCTGCCTTGCGTGTCCGGTCGGCGCCGCTCTTCGTGTCGAACTGCGCCTCACCCGGCGGGTAGATCTCCTGGAAGGCGGTGTGCCTGTCGCTCGAGACGTACGCGAGGCTGCCGGTCGAGAAGTACGAGCTCGTCAGCGCGCCGGGGTTCGCCTTCGCGGCGCGCGCCATCGCGGCCTTGATCGCGGCGTTCTTCGTGGCGTCGCCGCTCGTGTGGAAGACGACCACGCTGGGCGGCCGCACGCCGACGCCGAAGGCCTTCAGCGTGCGCTGGCTCGCCTCGTAGGCGGACTTGCCCGGGATGGAGAAGCTCTGGTACCACCGCTTCGACACCTGGCCCGCGGCGAACCCGCCGAAGAGCGTGAGGACGATCCAGACTGCGATGATGGGCCAGCGGTGCCGGGCGACGACATGAGCGAGACGGGCGAGCACGTGAATCTCCTTCCAGCGGACTGTTCAGGCGAAGATACAGAGGCTATACTTTTTCTGCAACTGTAAGAAAGTTGCGCATCGATGGGCCTGCGTGAGACCAAAAAACTGCGGATGCGCGGCGAGATCGCCGACCAGGCGATGCGCCTCTTTGCCACGCGCGGCTTCGATCATGTGACCGTGGCGGAGGTCGCCGCGGCGGCGAACGTCTCCGAGAAGACGGTGTTCAACTACTTCCCGACGAAGGAGGACCTGTTCTTCGACGAGGTGCCGCAGCGCGAGGCGGCGCTGATCGGGGCGATCACGAACCGCGGGGAGGGCGAGTCGATCCTGGACAGCCTCCGCCGGCTGCAACTGGGCGAGTGCCCGCGCCTGTGCAGTCCCGGGTTCGCGACGTTCGCGCGGATGATCGAGGAGTCGCCGGCGCTGCAGGCGAAGGAGCTGAGGGTCATGGCCCGCTTCGCGCAGGTCTTGACCGACGCGATCCAGAGCGAGCTCGGCGTCGACGAGCGCGACGCGCGGATCGCAGCGGGCCTGATCGTGAGCGTGCACCGGCAGCTCTTTCGCACCGCGCGCAAGCAGGCACTCGCCGGGAAGCACGGAGCCGCGGCGACGCGACGGCTGCGCGAGGATCTCACGCGGGCCTACGTGATGCTCGAGCACGGCCTCGGCAGTCTCGGGAGTGAAGCTCATGCCTCCAGGACCGCACGAACGCCGAAAACTCATCGTATGCTCGGAGCGTGAGCGCCACCGACGTCTTCGACCTGCGCGTCACCGTCGAACGCATCGAGGGTCGCTCGGTCTGCGGGCTCGCCGTCGGGGACTACTTCGAGCTGACCGAGTCGAGCCGCCTGCGCATCCCGGACGGCAAGCACTTCTGCCTCTACGCGCTGAGTGCCGTGCTGCCGCTGCTGCCGGCGAAGCAGCGCCGGCTGCCGGACGGCGACTGGCTCGAGCAGGACAGCCTCGTCGCGTGCCCCGATCCGGACGAGCGGGTGATCATGCGCATCGAGCGAATCGCCCGCCGCTCGATCCCCACCGCCGAGCTGACGTGAGCCGCGAGCTCGGCCTGGGCCTGCAGGGCGACAAGCGACCCGGTGCCTACGGCACGCTCGCCGCGGACGCGGAGGCGGCGGGTTTCGACGTCGTCACGGTCTACAACGACCTCTTCTTCCAGCCGTCGCTGCCCGCGCTGCTCGAGGTCGCCCGGGCGACGCAGCGCGTGCGGCTGGGGCCGTCGTGCCTCAACCCGTTCACGCTGCATCCGGTGGAGATCGCAGGGCAGGCGGCGGCGGTCGACGCGGCGTCCGGCGGCCGGGCCTTTCTCGGCCTTGCGGCCGGCGCGTGGCTCGACCGGCTGGGCCTCGACGACCTGCGGCCGCTGACCGCGATCCGCGAGACGTGGGCGATCGTGCGCGCGCTTCTCCGCGGTGACGATTCGGGATTCGCCGGCGAGCTCTTCACGCTCGTGCCCGGCAGCCGGCTCGCCTACGAGCCGCTTCGCCGCTCGCTGCCCCTGCTCGTCGGCACCTGGTCGCCCCGGCTGACGGCATTCGCCGCCGCGGAGGCCGACGAGCTGAAGCTCGGCGGGTCCGCGAACCCCGCGCTCGTTCGACTCGTCCGCGAGCGGCTGGGGGAGGGAACGCGCCTCGTGGTCGGGGCGGTGACGGTCGTCGACGCCGACGACGCGGCGGCCCGCGACCACGCCTGGCGCGAGGTCGCGCTCTACCTGCCGGTGGTCGCGCGGCGCGACCCGACGGTCGATGCGGCGAGCCTCGACCGGGACCGGCTCCTCGATCTGTTTGCGTTCGCGGGCGACCCGTCGCGGATCGCCGAACAGGCGGAGGCGCTCTTCGAGGCGGGTGCAGACCGCGTCGAGTTCGGCACGCCGCACGGGCTCGACGCACGCCGCGGCGTGGCGCTCCTCGGCGAGCGGGTGCTCCCCGCGTTGCGGCAGCTCATGGCGTGAGCGTGCGGTAGAAGTACGCGTTCGCAGCGAGCGTCCCGTCGGGGAGGACCGCATAGCCGGGCATCTCGCCCATGCGGATCCAACCGAGGCGCTCGTAGACCGCCTCGGCATCGCTGCCGGTGTGGGTCGTCAGCCAGAGCAGGGTGATGCCGAGCCGGCGTGCGACCGCCTCGAGCTCGGCCAGGAGCTGCGCGCCGATGCGGCGGCCGCGGCGCTCGCTCCGCACCGCGAGCCGCCGCACCTCGGCGCGGTGCGAGCCGTTCGGCGCGCTCGCCCGCACGAGCTGCACCGATCCGACGAGCGTCTCGCCCTCGAGCGCAGCGAGCAGCACGTGGTCGCGCGACGAGAGGCGTCCGGCGGTCTCGCGCCACGCTGCCTGCGCGGCCGCGGGTGTCAGCGGGCCTGCCAGCCCGAGCGCGATGTTCGACGCGTGCGCGTCGAGGAGCAGCTGCGCGAGATCGTCGAGCCACCGTTCGACGCCCGCCGCGTCGAGCTCGACGACCTCCACCTCAAGCCTGCTGCGTGAGCGTCCGGCGCCGGCCGAGCCGCCAGCTGACGACGCCGACTCCGAAGAGGGCGAGCTCGACGACCGTGATCGCGAGCCGGTTCAGGAGCGTCACGCCGAGCGCCGGGCCGGCGGTCGTCACGGCGAGCAGCAGCCCGTACATCGACGCCTCGCGCGCCCCGAGCCCGGACGGCGCGAACACCGCCAGCACGGCGACGATCGCGCCGACCGCCGAGGTCCCGCCGAGGAACGGGATCGTCGCGAGGCCGGGGTCCGTGCCGACGCTGCGGAGCATGAAATAGACGGCGACGCCCCCGATCAGCCAGGTCCCGCAGTAGAAGAGGAGCAGCACGAGCGTGAGCGGGAACGGCAGCGGCTCGATCGACTCCGCTCCGAACGGCTTCAGGAGTCGCTGCGCGAGCGGCTGGAAGACGCGGGGATGGAGGGCGAGAGCGAGGACGAGCGCGAAGGCGATCAGTGGCAGCAGCGGCGCATCGACGCCGCGCACCCATGCCAGGCTGATCACGAAGACGATCACGCCGGAGATCGCGGACAGACCGGCCTCCGCGAGGATCGACGCGAGCACCGTCGGCGTGTCGGTGACGTTCGCCTGCCTGCGGAGCGCGAGCGCGCGCGCCGCCGGCGTCCACACGCCGCCGGGCAGGTACTTGGCGAGCATCGAGACCATCTCGGCCTGCAGCGCGACGCGGTAGGGGATGTGGATGTCCCAGACCCTGAGCATCCGGATCCAGCCGGCGATGAAGACGAGGTAGTAGATCGCGACCGTCAAGACGCCGAGGAGCAGGTAGGCCGGCTGCGCGTGCTCGAGGCGCGGCCCGGCCGTCGACCACTGGTCGCGCACCGCCCAGACGCAGAACCCGATCGTGGCGAGGACGAGCGCCGCCTGGAGCGACTTCGAGAGGCGCGGATGCTTCCCGAAGAACACGATCAGCGCGCGCGCGCGATTGAGCAGGCCTGCCGCCATGAGCAGGGAGTCTGCCCGTCGCGGGCAGGGTGCGCGCGGCGAGTCGATCGGGATCCGATCGGCCGCCGTTACAGTCCTGAAATGGAGGGGCACCGCCAGCATCACAACGTCACGCTCGCGTTCCTCGCCCTCGCCGGGCTCGCGTACGCGCTGCAGCAGACGATGATCGTGCCGGCGCTGCCGAGCCTGCAGCACGACCTGCATACCTCGACCGCGTGGGCGACCTGGCTCCTGACCGCGTTCCTGCTCGTCTCCGCGGTGGCAACACCGGTGCTCGGCAAGCTCGGCGACCAGTACGGCAAGGAGCGGTTCCTGCTGATCAGCCTCGTCGTCTTCTTCGTCGGCTGCTTCGCTGCGATCTTCGCGTGGAACATCTGGTCGCTGATCGTGTTCCGCGCGATTCAGGGCTTCGGTGGTGCGGTGTTCCCTCTCTCCTTCGCCATCGTCTTCGACGAGTTCCCGCCGGAGAAGGTCGGCTCGGGTGTCGGCATGGTCTCGGCGATCCTCGGCGTCGGCGGCGGGCTCGGTCTCGTGCTCTCGGGGGCGCTCGTCGAGTACGCGTCGTGGCGCTGGCTCTTCATCGTCGGCTCGATCGTCGTCGGCGTCGCGACGATCGGCGTGTGGCGGTTCGTGCCGGAGTCACCGGTGAAGACGCCGTCCCGGCTCGACCCGGGAGGCGTGGCGCTCCTCTCCGTCGTCCTCGTCACGCTCCTGATCGCCCTGACGGAGGGGCCGGAGTGGGGGTGGGGCTCCGGGCGCGTCGTCGGCCTCTTTGCTGCAAGCGTCGCGAGCTCGCTCCTCTGGGTGCGAACCGAGCTGCGGGTCGCCGAGCCGATGGTCGACATGCGGATGATGAGCAAGCCGACCGTCCTCTTCACGAACCTGACCGCGATCGCGACGGGCTTCGCCATGTTCGGCGCGTTCGTGCTCCTCCCGTCGATGATGCAGACCCGTCCGGGCGGGGCGGTGCACTACGGCTTCGGCCTCTCGCCGCTTGCGACCGGGATGTACCTGCTGCCCGGCGGCGTGCTCGGGTTCCTCGCCGGGCCGCTCGCCGGCCGGCTCGGGACGCGATACGGATCGCGGCTGCCGCTCGTTGCCGGGATGGTGCTCACCGCAGTCGGGATCGCGCTGATCGCAGTCCTGCACGCGCATCCGCTCGAGATCTCGCTCGGCATGACGTTCCTCGGGATCGGCGTGCCCTTCGCGTTCGCCGCGATGGCGAAGCTGATCATCGACGCGGTACGTCCGTCCGAGACCGGCGTCGCGACGGGCATGAACACGGTGCTCCGGACGGTCGGCTCGGTGATCGGCGGCCAGGTCGGGGCGGCGATCGTGAGCGCCGACACGCTCGCGCACTCGAGCGTGCCCGCCGAGTCCGCGTTCGTCGCGGCGTTCTGGGTCAGCGCGGCCGTCGCGATCGCGGGCGCGGCGCTCGCGCGGCTCATTCCCGCCCGGCCACCGGCGGCCGTCGTCTTCGCGGACTAACGTCCGTTCCGTGACCCGCGTCCGCTTCGCGCCGAGCCCGACCGGGACCCTGCACGTCGGAAACGCGCTCAGCGCGGTCGCGAACCGCCGCTTCGGCGACTGGATGCTGCTCCGGATCGACGACACGGATGCGGCGCGGAACGTGCCCGGCGGCGAAGACGCGCTGATCGAGGATCTCCATTGGCTCGGCGTCGACTGGGACGAGGGCCCGGTGCGGCAGAGCGAGCGCGCGGCGCGGCACGTGGAGGCGGCACGCACGGCGGGACTCCCGCAGCGCTTCGACGGCGTGATGCTGTGGCGCGACGACGGCTCGCCGACGTTCCACCTCGCGAGCGTGGTCGACGACCTCGACTTCGCGATCACGCACGTGATCCGCGGCTCCGACCACCGCCCGAACGAAGAGCTGCACGCCGCGATCTCGCGAGCGCTCGGCGCGACGCCGCCGGTCGTGATCCACCACGGCCTCGTCGTCGGCGACGACGGGAAGAAGCTGTCCAAGCGGGCCGAGGGCGCGACGGTCGCCTCGTTGCGCGACGCGGGCTATCCGGCGGAGGCGGTGCGCGCGTACCTCGACGAGCTCGACCTGCCGAAGCACGACGTCCACCTCGACCTCGATCGCATCCGCTCGCTGTCCGTGGACGCCCTGGCGGCGCTCGACGACCGCGAGCTCGCCGCGCGGGTCGGCGTGCCGGCCGAGGCGGCGGCCCTCGTCCGCGGGGCCCACGACCTCGTCGAGGCGCGCTCGCTCGCGGCCACCGTCCTCGAACCACCAAGTAACAGTCTGTTACAAGCTCCGTCCGGCGGCGAGACGCTGACGCGGTTCGCCGAGCTTCGCTCGCCGCTTCCGGACGTGCTCGGAAAGGACGAGGCGAAGGCGCTCGTCCGCGAGTTGAAGGCGGTCGGCGGCAACCTGCGTGCCCTGCGCCTCGCCCTCACCGGGCACGAGCGCGGCCCCGAGCTGTGGGCGGTGCTGCGCGCGCTGCCGCGCGACGAGGCGCTCCGTCGCGCACTACGCTGACGCGGTGCGCCTCTACGACACGTTTTCGCGCTCGCTCGTCGAGCTGCCCGCGCCCCCGGGGCCGGTGCGGATGTACTTCTGCGGACCGACGGTCTACGCCCGTGCACACATCGGGAAC
>Ga0207657_10006885_pt1 | contig 11728 bp, 10 predicted proteins | sample KBSC33metaG_FD_184316 | JGI IMG/M metagenome (GOLD analysis project Ga0207657, IMG submission 184316) | Corn rhizosphere microbial communities from Kellogg Biological Station, Michigan, USA - KBS C3-3 metaG (SPAdes) (version 2) | ecosystem: Host-associated > Plants > Roots > Rhizosphere > Soil ...
CGTCTGCCATCCAGGTGGCGACCAGGTCGTGCGCACGCTGCTCGCCCTCGCCCAGCCCCGGCCGGTTGGTGCCGGCCTGGTGCCCGATCTCGAACAGCTCGGCCAGCCGCCCCAGCACCTGGCCGGCCCGCTGCTGCGGCGTGGATGCCGGCTGCAGGCTCACTCCTTGTGCCGCAGCCTCAGCCGCAGCTGATCGAGCTTGCGCTCGGTGGCGCCGAGCGCAGCCGGCAGCAGCGCCTCGGGATGCGGCAGCGACCCGTCACTCGTGCGCCTCTCGATCCGCAGCCTGGCCCACTCCCCGGCCATGCGGCCGGCCGTGCGCGTGGCCGAGCGCCGCTTTGGGTCGAGCATCCAGACCGCCGAGGCCAGTGCCGCCCGCCGGCCGGCCTTGCTGCGCCCGCCCGGAATCCGGGAGATCAGCATCTCGGCCGCCAGCAGCTGCACCACCTCGCTCTGGGCGACCTGCGACAGCCCCGACAGCGCCGCCCGCAGTTGCCTGGTCGAGTGGCGGCGCTGCGCGGCACGGGCCGCCTCGAGCTCGTCGCCGGCCTCGACGTACTCGCTGCTGCCATGTGATTCGCCGGCCGCCGTGACCATGGCACGCCAGCGCCCGTCGCTGCGCTCGAACAGCTCCAGCTCCAGGTCACGGGCGTCGAACCAGCGACGGATTGCCGCCAGCTCCTGTGCGGGGTCGACCCAGCTCATGTCCGAACGATATGCGAACTACCGCCGCGCGTCGCGCGCGGCCGGCGCGCCGCGGTACCAGGCCTGGCGCGGCGGCGCCAGCAGCCGCTCCACGTGCAGCGTGGCGAGGCCAAGCACCGGCACGTCGCGATGCCGTTCGAAGCAGATGTACCGACGTCGCCACTGCGGGAAGAACTTGCGGTTGAAGCTGAACAACCGCTCCAGCTGGAACAGGCGATCGAGCCGCAACAGCGACCAGCGCGTGGCCCGCAGCGGCCACGACGCGGTGCCGTCGGCGCGCAGCACGTCGGCGAAGACCGAGAAGTTGAGAGAGATCTCGTCGGCGTGCTCACCACGCGCCCAGACCGCCGTCTCGGCGATCAGGTACTCGATCAGCCCGTTCGGGCTGGTGCGCAGGCGTCGCATGGAGGACAGCGAATAGCCGCGCCGTGAGGGGACCAGGTGCAGGAAGCCCTCGAGCCGTCCCTCGCCGTCGCGGGCGAGAGCGAACCGCGCCTGCGGGTGAGCGTAGAGATCGTCCATCGCCATCGAGAAGCCGCGGTCGGGCCAGCCGTTCAGCCACTCCTGTGAGACCTGCTCGACCGCCGCGCGATCGGCGTCCGCGAGGTCGGCGGGAGATACGACGGTGACCGTGTAGCCCATCCGCGCCAGGCGGTTCACCGACTGGCGCACCTTGCGGATCGCGCGCCCCTGCAGCGTGAACGTGTGCGGGCACAGCACCGCCTCGTCGCCGATCGGCAGCGCCCGCATGCCGATCTCCCGGAACAGGCCGACCCATTCCTCGGAGCAGTGCAGCACCACCAGCCGCCAGCCGCGCTGGTGCGCAAGTGACGCGAACGCGCGCACCATTCCGGGGATCGACTCCGGGTTCCCGACCGGGTCGCCCGACACGAGCGCGCAACCGGCCACCACGCGGTAGGCGAGCAGGGCGTCGTCTCGCTGCGAGAAGGCGTAGCGGCGGTCGCGCCGCAGCGCGAAGAAGGAAAGGCTGTCGTCGCCCCACTCGAGCACGATCCGGCGCGCCCGGCGATGGTCGTCCTCGCTCTGCGCATCCGGCTCCCGCCAGGGCCGCAGCCACAGGTGCACGAGCCAGATCGCCGTCATCACCGTCAGCGCCAGCACGCCCACGTGCAGGATCCTGATCTCGTCCATGCCATGCCCAGACGGCACCAGCAGCACCGCCACCACCAGCCACGCCAGCAGGGCACTGCCCGCCGCCAACAGCCGCAACGAGGCGGGATCGCCGGGCGCGTCGAACCAGCGCCGCGAGCGGATCAGCAGCACCAGCAGCGCCACGTTCGCAATCGACTCCTCGAGGTCGAGGCCCTTGGCGATGTGCAGCACGGCGCTGGCGGCCACCACCACGACGGCCAGCAGCCAGGCTCGGTGCTTGCGGCGCGCCAGCGAGCTCGCCACGAGCAGCATGGCCACCCCGGCCGCCAGCGTCAGGCCGCGCGCGGCCACCTCTGCGTCGGGCGACAACACGGTCTGCACGACGCGGACGCGCTCGGTCAGCTCCGGCGTGAGGGCGGACACGATGTTCACCACGCCCAGGCCAAGCGCCAGCGCGGCCAGCCCGGACGGCGGCCGGGCCAGGCGATCGATGCGTGCCCACATGCGAACAGGATAGGTGCTGGCGGCGCCGGCGCGGTCGGTCATCAACACGATCTTCGGCCAGCTAGCCTAAGGGCATGAGCGTCAAGGAGGCGATAGGCCGCGCCACACACCGCTCCGGCCAGCCGGTCGAGCCGGCGCCGCGCTGGCTGGCCTACGCATTCGTCGCCTGCTCGCTCGCGCTGATCCCGTGGACGGTGTGGCTCTACACCTCGCTTCCGTCGCGCACCACCGCCGACAACTGGGACGTCGCCTGGGCCGGATTCGACGTGGCGCTGGCGGCGGCGCTGCTCCTGACCGCGGTCGGAGCCCTGCGCCGGTCGGCATGGACGCAGGGCGCTGCGGCGTCGGCAGCCACGCTGCTTGCCTGCGACATCTGGTTCGACGTGATGACCTCGCGAACCGGCCACGAGCTGTGGGTGGCGCTGACGATGGCGGTGGTGGCCGAGGGGCCGCTGGCGATCCTGTGCGTGTGGGTCGCGCGCAACTCGGAGCGCGTCAGCGCCTGGGCGGAGAAGCTTGCGGGCAGCCGATCCGGGTGATGCCGCCTCCCCCGACCGGTTGATTCCCGATCACGCGGCGGCCAGCGATACTCGGAGAGATGCCTGGAGAAGTCACGTTCGAGTACGAGTACTGTCCGCTTCGCAGCCGCGCCCATCGACTGGCGCGCATCGTGCCGCCGATCCGGGCGCTGGCGGGAATGGTGTGGCCGGCCGCCCGACGCGCCGATCGCATCCAGCTGACCCCGGAAGGGCTGCTGGCCCGGTCGCTCTCCGGCTACGTGCGGATCGGGTGGAACGAGGTCGGTGCCGTGCACCGCGCCCGCACCACGTGGGGCCGCATGACCGTGCACGTGGTGGCGGGGAACCCCAGGCGCCACATCGAGATCGCCGAGTCGATGCCCGGCTTCGACGCCCTCGTCCCGACCATCCTGCACAACGCACGGATGGGCGAGATCGTGCACCTGCCGCAGGCTGCCTGACCGCCCCGCGCTACCGTCGCTTCCACACGGTGAGCATGTCGTACATGCCCTCCCACTGCGGGATGGAGAGCTTTTCGACCAGCTCGAACCCGGCCTCGAGCCGGTCGTGAAAGCCACGGCTGCCGGTGGAGATGCGCCACTCGCCGACGTGGATCACGTGCGTCCCCGCCCATCGCTTGAGGCAGTTGGTGGCCATCGCGCTGTTGTTCGGCGGCCAGCAGAGGAACAGCGAGCGGTCGCCGTGCGCACGCAACACGGCGGGCCCGCCCGGCTCGATCTCCGTCCACAGCTGCCGCGCGAAGTAGTTGTCGGCATGGGGGCGCTCACGGTCGTACGCGATCACATCGATGCCGCGTTCTCGCATCAGGTGCGACCAGTACCCGCCTCCCGCCCCCATCTCGACGACCGGGGCGTAGCGCGCGATCACGTCCAGCGCATCGTCGGTCGGCAGCGCCCACGAATAGCGCTGCACCAGCGTGGGCCGCTCGTCCAGGTGCTTCGGCCACGCGATCGTCTGGTGCACGCGCACGAACTCGTCCAGATAGTCGTTTTGTCCGAGCAGCGTGTCGAACAGCGACGGCTCACGCAGCAGCGTGCGCCAGTCGAGTTGACGCTCGTTCACCAGCCGCGACGCCCGCGGCCGCGCCGCGAGGTGTACACCAGCCGCGGCGGAGCGACCGCCATACCGGAGCTGGTGAACTCGTCCTGCAGGTCGAGCCTGGCCGCGATGCGGCTGACGTCGGCCTGCTGGTCGCGCGTCACGAGCGTCACGCCGATGCCGCTGCGCCCGGCCCGGCCGGTGCGGCCGACACGGTGCACGTAGCCCTTGTTGTCCTCGGGCGGATCGAAGTTGATCACGTGCGAGATCGAATCGAGGTCGAGCCCGCGCGCGGCCACGTCGGTCGCAACCAGCGTACGCGCCTTTCCGGACTCGAACCGCTCCCAGGCCCGCTCGCGGGCGCTCTGGGTCATGTCGCCGTGCATCGCCACGGCCGGCACGCCGCGCTCGCGCAGCTTGGCCAGCAGGCGATCGGCGCCGCGCCGGGTGCGCACGAACACGAGCGAGTGATGGTCGCCCTCGTTCAGCATGTCGATCAGGGTCTGCACCTTGGTCTCGGGCGTCACCTGCACGAACCGGTGATCGACCTCCTGCACCGTCTCATCGCCGGGATTCGCCTCGTGGTGCGCGGGGTCGGTCGTGTAGCTGCGGGCGAGCCTGCCCACCTCGCCGTCGAGGGTGGCCGAGAAGAACATCGTCTGGCGATCCTGCGGCAACCGCCGCACGATCCGGTCGACCTGCGGCTGGAAGCCCATGTCGAGCATGCGGTCGGCCTCGTCCAGCACCAGGATCGACACGGCGCTCAGCGAGAGCATCTTGCGGGTGGCGAGGTCCTCGAGGCGACCCGGGGTCGCCACCAGCAGGTGCGAGCGGTCGGCCTTCTTGGCCTGGTCGTGGAGGCCGACCCCGCCGTAGGCGGTGGCCACCCGCAGGCCGCGTGCCGCAGCCAGCGGCTCCAGCACCTCGCCCACCTGGGCGGCCAGCTCGCGGGTCGGGACCAGCACCAGCGCGGCCGGGGTGGGACCGTTCGGGTCGACTCGCTCGACCAGAGGGATGCCGAAGGCCAGCGTCTTGCCGGAGCCGGTGGGTGCCTTCGCCAGCACGTCCTGGCCGGCGAGGGCGTCGGGCAGCACCCGGCCCTGGATCTCGAAAGGGGTCTCGATGCCCTGGGCAGCGAGCACGTCGGCCACGGGCGCACTCGCACCGAGGCCACGGAAAGTGGGTTCACTCATGTATCTCTCCTCGGCGGCCGGCCACGGCCGCCTCTCGTTCAAAGGGCGAGGGTCCGGCCCTCGGGGAGAGAGTGGAACCTCACGGGGCGACACGCCGCCGCCCGTAGACACAGAGTAGCAGCAGGTGGGGTTTTCAACAGCCCCGGCCGGGGGTAGGCTCAACGCAGGTAGCAGGATGCATCCTCGAAAGAGGCAGGTTCCGAGAGGGGTGACCCCAGACGTCCGGGGCCACTCATGCTAGGCTCGCTCTGCTCGATTAACTCGTGGTGCATCGCCGTCCAGCGCGGACGGACATGCGGGGGTAGATGAAAACGAGAGGCTTTTTGGGGTTTGTGGGTGCGTCGTTCCTGCTGTTCGCGGTGGGTTCGGTGCTGACCATCTCGGCGTTCGCCGACACCGGCTCGGCGCCCCCGCCGCCCCCGCCGCCACCGCCCACCACCAACAACCCGCCACCGCCGCAGACGACCACGCCGCCGCCGGTGACGACGACCCCCACGGCGACCACGACGACCCCTACGCAGACCAGCTCGGGCTCCTCGAGCACCGGCACGAAGGTGCGCGTTCATCACAAGGTCAAGCAGCACACGCAGCAGACGCACAAGAAGAAGCATCCGGCCACCGCGTCGCAGCCCACCCCGAAGACGACAGGCACGTCGGGCAAGCAGAAGCCGATCGTCCCGGTCTCCCATACGTCGAACAGCGGCGTACCGCATGTCGCAGCGGTGGCGGCGATCGTGGCGGCAGCGCTGGTGGTGCTGGCACTGCTGGCGCTGCTCGTCTCGGTGGCGGTGATGCGGACGCGGGGTGCCCGCGGGGCTCGCGGCGGCAACATCATGATCCGCTGAAGATGAACCGCCGGCTTCCTCTGATCCTCCTCGTGCTGACTGCGGGACTCGTCTCGGGCGTCGCCGTTTCGTCGGCGGCGGCCCCGGTACTAAGCGCATCCCCCACGAGCGTGTCATTTGGCGATCAGAAGGTCGGAACGACGTCGTCAGACAGTACGGTGCACATCACAAACACCGGCGATGCTGACCTTGTGTTGGCAACGGTCTCCGCTTCAGACACCACGGTCGGATCGACCGGAGAGTTCGCGGTGAGCAGCAACGGGTGTGGCACTGTCCCCGTCCCGGCCGGCGGCTGCGACATCACCGTGGCCTTCTCACCTGCCAGCGCCGGCGCCAAGACCGGGGTGCTGTCCATCTCGAGCAACGACCCGGCGACACCGACAACTGCCGTCAGCCTCACCGGCAACGGAACTGTCCCACAGGCTTTGGTCGACGCCTCGGTCAGCTTCGCGACGCCTCGAAACGTCCCGCAGACCAAGGCCGTGACGCTCACCAACACCGGCAATGCCGTGCTCAACGTGTCCAGCGCGACGCTGAACGGCGACGCGACCTTCACGAACGCCGGCGCGGGCAACTGCGCCGGTGCACAGCTCCAGCCCAGCGGGTCCTGCAGCGCCCAGATCACGTTCCTGCCCACGACGGCCGGCACGTCGAACGCGACCGTCACCTTCACCGACGACGACGGATCGGTGTCCGGCAGCACGCAGGTCGTGGACCTCCAGGGCAACGCGCTGCTGCCGAACATCCAGGCAACTCCGGCGACAGTGTCATTTCCCGACGTCGCGCTGGGCCGCGTTACCAGCGTCACCCACGTGATCATCACGAACACCGGGACGGCCGACCTGAACATCTCAGGCTTGCACCTGGCCGGCAACGCGAGGAGCTTTGTGCTGGGGAGGCAGACCTGCACCGGCTCGGCGATCGCCCCGAGTGGTACCTGCAGGGTGAACGTGCGATTCGCTCCGCGGAAGCTGGGCGGTCGGCTGGCCACGCTGGTGGTGGCAAACGATGCCGGCCCCGATCTAAGCGTTGGCCTTGGTGGCAACGGCGTGGCACCGGCCGACGCCAGCAATCTGCGCGCCGCCACCAGCTGCGAGTCCGTGCGGCTGACATGGCGGGCGCCGGACGCTAGCGGCTTCTCCAGCGTGGTGCTGGTGCGAAACTCCAAGCGCTACCCGCGCAACCCGGGGGACGGCGCCAGGGTCAAGCACCGGACCGGCCTGGCCAACGACACGGCTCCGCGCCAGTTCCACACGTACCGCTACACGCTGTTCGCGATGTACCACTCCTGGGACCACAGCCGCACCTACCACTCGCCAGGCCTGCGCGTCAAGGTGCACCTGGGGCGGATCTGCCAGCCCCGCGACGGCGGACTGATCAGCGATCTGACGCCGAAGGTGGACTGGACGAGCTACGCCGCTGCCCGGAGCTACGCCTTCATCCTGCAGCGCGGCAGCAGCACGCTGCTGGTGCGCTATCCGCGCAGGAGCTTCTACCAGTTCGCTCGCTCGTGGACCTACAATCACGCCCGGCACTCGCTCGCGCGAGGCGCGACCTACCACTTCTATCTGTACGCGTACACGCGCACCCACAGGAACGGCGTGATCATCGGCCATACCACCTGGACCGAGCGCTGACCCGCTAGGGCACCAGGTACCCAAGCGCCACGTAGCCGAACGCCAGCACCTGCACGACCGGCGCGAACACGACGTACCCCCGGTGCAGCGAGGGCTTGCGCATGCCCAGGTCGGCAAGCGCGAAGAACAGCGGGAAGGCCAGCAGCCCGAAGCGGCCTGACGACTGGAGCACACCCGCCAGCAGCGGCAGCAGGAAGATGCCGCCGACGTAGAGGGTGTCCTCCCAGCGGTGTGCGGCGAAGCGGCGCAGCTTCAGGATCGGGATCAGCAGCGCCAGGTAGACGACCACGGTGAGACCGCTCAGCAGGTGGATGGCGCGGCCGGTCTGCGCGAACTGCCAGAACTCCTCGCCCAGCGCCAGCGGCGGGAAGCTGGCGTGGCCGCCCCAGTGCCCCTGCGCGTGGACGAACGCGAGCGGGTCGCCGACGGAGTGCCACAGCCACGCCATGTGGATGGCGAGCCCGATCGCGGGCGACAGGGCCACCAGCCAGGCGCCGGCCGATCGCTCGCGCCAGGCCACCAGCACCAGCGGCGCGATCAGGGCCAGTCCGTTCACACGGGTGAGGCCGGCCAGGATGCCGAGCGGTGCGGCGTACAGGTGGCGGCGGCGGTCGCTGAACACGAACAGCCAGCTGGCAAGGGCGATGAAGACGCCCTCGCTGTAGGCCAGCGTGAGCGCGAAGGCGTAGGGCGACAACGCCAGGTAGAGAACGGCGCGCCAGGCGTGCTGGGGCGACAGACGGTCGCGTCCCAGCACGTAGATGCCGAGGAAGCCGATCAGCGTGGCGATGTTCGAGACGGCCAGCGCGGCCACGGCGTCGCCCTGGGTGGTGACCGTCTCCCAGACGTGGATCAGCAGCGGGTACAGCGGGAAGAAGGCCACCCGCGGCCCGGCCGCGTAGCCGTCGTGGGCGATCCGGATGTAGTAGACGGAGTCCCATCCGGTCAGCGCCGTCCAGGGCTGATGCTGCCACGGCTCGAGCGCCTTGTGCCAGCCGAGCCGAGTGCTGATCAGCCAGCCGAGCAGCACCGTGGCCGCGCGGCTTGCCACCCAGAGCACAACCACGCGGCGCCACATGACGGGGTATCTTACGGACGTGGTCGCGCATACGCGGCCCTAGGGAGAGGTGGCCGAGTGGCTGAAGGCGCCCGCCTGCTAAGTGGGTCTGGGGGGTAAACCTCCAGCGAGGGTTCGAATCCCTCCCTCTCCGTCGATTCGAATCGACACGCAGCGTCGCGGCTACTCGGCCGCTACGGGCCGCGGCCGGTAGCTGTGCACCAGCTCGACGCGCGTTCGCACCCCCACCTTGCGGTAGATGCGGGTGAGGTGTGCCTCGACGGTCTTTGAGCTCATGAACAGGCGCTGCGCGATCTCACGGTTCTGCAGGCCGCGCACCGCCAGGCTGGCCACCTGGTGTTCGCTGGGGGTGAGCTCGTCGCGATCGGCCGGATCGCTGCGCAGCACCCGAGCGCTGCGGCCGTCCTCCTCGTCCGTCCTCGCCATCCAGGGCACGGCGTCGAGCGCGGTGAATCCCTCGCGGGCGGCGTCCAGCAGCTCCCGTGAGCGCTTCCGCTGCCCCGCCCGGCGCAGCCGCTCGCCGTGCGCGAGCTGTGTGCGGGCCAGGCCGAACGGGTCGTCGGCCAGGCGGTGCAGCTCGGCCGCCTGATCAAACAGCTCCGACGCGTCGTCGTCGGGGGCCAGCAGCCCGCGACAGCGCAGCGCCAGGGCGCGGCCGCCGGGGCGGCTCGCCTCTTGCTCGAAGCGGTCGGTCAGCTCGGCCGCCTCGTCGCGCCGGTCACAGCGCACCAGCGCCTCGACCAGGTCGGGCGTCAGCGACGGGTGCGTGGTGGCGTCGCAGAAGCCGAGCGCGCGCTTGCGGTCAAGCGCCCGCTGCAGCGCCGGGATCGCATCCGCCGCCTCGCCGGCGCCAAGCGCCAGCAGCCCGCGGGCGGCGTCGGTGGTGAGCGCCTGGTAGGGCAGCCCCAGCCGCTCGGCCAGCTCCAGCTGCCGGGCGACGTGCATCTCGACCTGGCCGGCCTGTCCGCGGGCGGCGCAGATCCAGGCCAGGATGCTGTGCGCCCAGGTCTCGTCGTTGGCGCGGCCGGTCTCGCGCGATCGCTCGATCGCGAGCTCCAGATCGCCAGCGGCGGCCGTCCACTGCCCGGTGCCGCGCTCCAGCCAGCCCTGCGCCGTCAGCGGGTAGGGCAGCATGGCGGGCGCCGCGCGCTCGCAGGCGGCCACCGTGTCGGCCAGCACCGAGCGGGCGCGATCCCATTCCGCGGCGAACGCCAGCGTCATGCCCAGGTATGACCGCAGCTGCAGGTCGTGGGCCAGCTCGCCGAGCGCCTCGTCGGCGGCGGCGAGGGCCAGCCGCGAGGCCTCACCGGCGTCGCCCAGGAACACCTTCGCGGCGGCTGTTGCCACTTGAGCATACAGCGAGGCGGGGCCGGACGTACCCGACGCCAGCCGGCTTGCGCGCTCCGCCGTCTCCAGCGCCAGGGCGGGCTGGCCGGAGCGGATGCAGGGGTCGACCGACTCGACCAGCGCGAGCGCAGCGGCCGCGGGGTCGACAGGCTCCAGCAGGTTTGCCGAGGAGCGCATCAGGTCGAAGGCGCGCAGCGTGGAGCCGGTGCGGGCCTCGATCCGGCCCCGCAGCAGATCGGCGCGGGCGGCCTCGACGCCGGTCACATGGAGCTGTTCGACCTGGTCGAGGCAGTGGCGGGCGGCGGCGATCGCGCCCATCCGCTGCGAGCAGTCGGCTGCCGCCAGGATCAGGCGGGCGCGCGCGTCGCGGTCGGGCTCGAGCGTGGCCGCACGCAGGTAGGCGCGGGCGGCGGCGGCGAACCCGCCGCGCCGTTGGGCCGAGCGCCCGACGTCGCCCATCGCGGCGGCCACTGCCGCGTCCGGCTCCACTGCAGCGAGCGCCATGTGCCAGGCCCGCTCGTCCTCGCGGCCCTCCTCCACCAGCGCCGCGGCCAGGGCGGCGTGGGCCGAGCGAACGTCCGGCGCGGCGGCCAGGTGGTAGACGGCGGATGCCACCAGCGGGTGGCGAAAGACGACGCGGTCGGGGGAGAGCACGATCAGGCCGGCCAGCTCGGCGGGCTCCAGGGCAGACATCTCGAGATGCTCGACGGCGAGGGCACGGGCCACGGGCACCATCTCGTCGCTGCCGGCGGCCGCGGCGATCAGCAGCGCGCGGCGGGCGGGGCCGGGCAGCTGTTCAAGCCGCTGGCCGAACACGTGCTGGGCCCAGCCGCTGGCGGGTACCGGCTCGAGCAGGGGCTCGGCGCCGGCACGCTGAGCATCAGTCAGGGAGCCGGTCAGCTCGACCAGCGCCAGCGGGTTGCCGCCGGTGAGGGCGGCCAGCTGCGCGGCTACGGCCGCGTGCACGGGAGCCGCGGCGCTTGCCAGCTCGGCGGCGGCGCCCGGCTCCAGGCCGTCCAGTTCGATCACGGCCAGGCCGCCCGAGTCAAAGGCGCCGGCTGCCGGGCGCATGGCGACGAGCACGGCCACGCGCTCGGCGTGCAGCCGGCGGGTCAGGAACGACACCACCTCGGAGGTGGGCCGGTCGAGCCATTGGGCGTCGTCGATCACGATCAGCAGCGGCTCGCGGTCGGCCGCGACCGCCACCAAGTCGAGTGCCGCGACGCAGACGGTCAGCGGCTCGGCGTCCACCGGTGGGCCAATCGCGAGCGCAGCGGCCAGCGCCTCTCGCTGGACGTCGCGAAGGGCACCGATGTGCTGCTCGAGCGGCCGCAGCAGCTCGGTCAGCGATGCGAACGCGAGCTCGCTCTCGGACTCGAACCCGCGGGTCGCGAGCACGGTCATGCCGTCGCCCGCAGCCACGGCATACTCGAGCAAGGCACTCTTGCCAATGCCCGGTTCGCCGGAGACCACGACGACCGCGCTCTCCCCAGCCAGAGCCGCGTCGAGCGCGGCCTGGATGCGAGCGCACTCCGATGCCCTCCCCAGAAGCACCGGCCGATCCTACAACTCCCGCGGTTCCGCCGATTTCCGCCGCCTTCCAGGCGGCTCTGTAGCAAGATCGACACACCCGTCACAGGCGCGTGCCGCAGACCGCTCAGGTGTTACGACGGTGGTGACCTAGTCGCGCGGCTTCAGTGACGGCATGTAACTGTCCTGTTCGAGCCAG
>Ga0207657_10006886_pt1 | contig 11728 bp, 10 predicted proteins | sample KBSC33metaG_FD_184316 | JGI IMG/M metagenome (GOLD analysis project Ga0207657, IMG submission 184316) | Corn rhizosphere microbial communities from Kellogg Biological Station, Michigan, USA - KBS C3-3 metaG (SPAdes) (version 2) | ecosystem: Host-associated > Plants > Roots > Rhizosphere > Soil ...
CGTGTATGCGGTGATCGGGCTGCTGTCGCGCACGTCCGATCTCGTCGAATACTACGTGGCGGGGCGGCGCGTGCCGTCCGCGTTCAACGGGATGGCGACCGCGGCCGACTGGCTGTCGGCCGCGTCGTTCATCGGTCTCGCCGGGTCGCTTTACGCGACCGGCTACGATGCGCTCGCCTACGTGATGGGTTGGACGGGCGGGTTCTGCCTCGTCGCGTTCCTGCTCGCGCCGTACGTGCGCAAGCTCGCGCGCTACACGATCCCCGATTTTCTCGGCACGCGCTTTTCGAGTACGGCCGTGCGCGCGCTTGCGGCCGGTGCGGCGATCCTGTGCTCGTTCGTTTATCTGGTCGCGCAGATCCAGGGGATCGGGCTGATCGCGACGCGCTTCATTGGCGTCGACTTCGCGATCGGCATCTTCTGCGGGCTCGCGGGCATTCTCGTCTGCTCGTTTCTCGGCGGCATGCGCGCGGTCACGTGGACGCAAGTCGCGCAGTACATCATCCTGATCACCGCGATCCTGATCCCCGTGTCGCTGATCGCGATGAAGAACGGGCTCGGGCCCGTGCCGCAGTTCAATTACGGCAAGCTGATGGAGCGTGTGGCGGCGCGCGAGGCGCAGGTGCGCGACGCGGCCGAGGAGCAGCAGGTGCGCGATGCGTATCGCCGGCAGGCTGCGCTCGTCCAGGGGCAGCTCGATCGCTTGCCCGGATCGTATGCGGACGCACGCCGGCAACTCGTCGACCAGCTTGCGGACCTGCGGCGCCACAACGGGCCGCTGCGCGAGATCAACCAGCTCGAGCGCGAGCTGGCCGACTTCCCGCGCGACCCGACGGGCGCCCGTGTGATCTGGGCCCAGGCGCGCGACGACCTGCTGGCACGCGCCGAGCCGCCCGTGCCGATGCACGAGCCGTTTCCTGCCGCGAGCGACGACGAGCGCAAGCCGCGCGAGCGGAATTTCCTGGCGCTGCTGCTGTGCCTGTCGCTCGGCACCGCGAGCCTGCCGCACATCCTCACGCGCTACAACACGACGACGTCGGTGGCGTCCGCGCGGCGCTCGGTCGGCTGGACGCTGTTCTTCATCGCGCTGTTCTACCTGAGCGTGCCGGTGCTCGCGGTGATGATCAAGTACGAGATTCTCACCAGCCTTGTCGGGCGGCCGATCGCCGAACTGCCTGCGTGGGTCACGCAGTGGCATCACTTCGAACCGGATCTGATCAGCGTCGTCGAGGTGATTCGCGACGGCATCGTCCACTGGTCGGAAATCCAGATGCAGCCGGACATGGTCGTGCTGGCCGCGCCGGAGATCGCGGGGCTGCCGTATGTCGTGTCGGGGTTGATCGCGGCAGGTGCGTTGGCTGCCGCGCTGTCGACCGCGGACGGATTGCTGCTGACGATCGCGAATGCGTTGTCGCACGACGTCTATTACTGCATGGTCGCGCCCGATGCATCGAGCCAGCGGCGCGTGACGGTCTCGAAGGTGCTGCTGCTCGGCGTTGCGCTGTTCGCGTCGTATGTCGCGTCGCTCAATACGGGGAAGATTCTGTTTCTCGTCGGTGCGGCGTTTTCGCTCGCGGCGTCCAGTTTCTTTCCGGTGCTCGTGCTCGGGGTGTTCTGGAAACGGACGACGACGCGCGGTGCGATCGCCGGGATGGTGACGGGGCTTGCCGTTTGTGTGTATTACATCGTGTCGACGTATCCGTTTTTCACTCAGCTCACCGGGTTTGCCGGTCGGACGTGGTTCGGGATCGAGCCGATCAGTTCAGGCGTATTCGGCGTGCCGGCGGGGTTTGTGGTGGCGATCGCGGTCAGTCTGGTCGATCGGGAGCCGGATGAGTATACGCGGGCGTTGGTGGATTATATTCGGCATCCGTGAGGGGAGTCGCTTGGGACGGCCAACAGGGGGCGGTTTGGGAGGGGCGGGGCGGCGGGCCACAAACGAAAATGCCCGCTTGCGCGGGCATTTGAATTCTGGCGGAGAGAGGGGGATTCGAACCCCCGATAGGCGATTAACCTATACACGCTTTCCAGGCGTGCGACTTAAACCACTCATCCATCTCTCCGGAAGACCGAGAGTATAGCAAACTCCCGCGGCCTCCCGCCACCCCCTTCGACGAGAGGCTGTAAGCTGCCGGAAATCCGGTTTCCGTGGCCCGCGCGTCCGTGCCGCCGTGCGCGATCCTTGCGGCGATAGACTCGCGCGCCGCGCTCGACGTGATCGGGAATGACCGCCCACGCCCCCGAGTCTGCTATCTTCCCCCGCATCTCATCGTTTCCCCGCCTCTCCATGACTGACCGCATCGTCGCCGCGTTCGATTTCGACGGCACCATCACGACCACCGACAGCTTCCGCCATTTCGTCCGCTACGCGGTCGGCACGCCGCGCTTCGCGTGGGCCGGGCTGCGCGCGCTGCCGTGGATCGTCGCGATGAAAGCCGGGCTGCTGTCGCGCGGCGATGCGAAGGCGAAGTTCGCGTGGTTTGCATTCGGCCCGATGGGCGACGACGCGCTCGATGCGCTCGCGCGCCGATTCGTCGACGGCTATCTGCCGAACCTCGTGCGTCCCGACATGCTGGAACGGGTGCGCGAGCATCGTGCGCGTGGGCACGAAGTCGTGCTGGTGAGCGCGTCGCCGTCGCTGTATCTGGAGAAGTGGGCGAAGACGGCGGGCATCGATACGGTGCTCGCGACGCGCCTCGCGTTCGAGCGCGGCAGGTTCACCGGGCGGCTGAACGGCGAGAACTGCTGGGGCCCGCAGAAAGTCGTGCGGCTGCGCGGCTGGTGGGGAAATCGGACACCCGCGAAACTGTTCGCCTACGGCGACAGCCGCGGCGACAAGGAAATGGCCGAACTCGCGAACTGGGCATGGATCCGCGGGCACGGACCGATGCCGCCGATCGGCGACTGATGAATTGACGGGGGCGCCGAGCCGAGCCCGGCGCGCCGCCGTTACGCGTCGACCCGCTGCACGCTGCGCATCCCGCCATCCGGGCGATACGCGCCCCAGCGATTCGCCCGCCGGAACGTGCCGACATCGTTGAACCGCACGCCGACTTCACGCAGCGCCACATGCGCGGTTCGCGCGGTCAACTACCGGATGTAGAACGGATCGCGCACCACGAAGTGATGGATCGCGTGCGTGCTGCCGAAGTTGAAGCAGAACAGCTGGAACGGCAGCATCCACCACGGGTTGAGCACCTGAGTCTGCTGGATCACGTTGCGCGAATCGATGTCGCCGAAGTAATGCATGTTCGAGCTGACGAAGTTGATGCAGAAGCTGCGCACGAAGTTCGGCCCGAGCCACACGACCGCAAGGAAATCGACGACGTGCATCGCACGCTCGACGACGCCCGGCACGGTGATCGCATGGCCGAACGCATGCAGCGCGAACAGGCCGACGTGATAGACGATGAACGCATGCCACAGCGCGTAGTACGCGTGACCGACCGGCATGTAGGACGACGCGCAATTGCGCGCGTTCGGACGCATCCTGCACCGGCTGCGCGGCGACGTACTGCCTGACCTTGCGGCGCATCGCATCCGGCCGCAACACGACGGCGAGCATCCCGTCCGTGATCATCAGCAGCCGCTTCACGCCCCAGCGTTCACCGTTGGTGATGCCGAATTCCTCGAGATCCGATTCGCCGCCCGAAACCTGCTCGACGAGCCGATCGGCACTGCGAACGCGCAAACCGCGCAGATGATCGTCCAGCAATGCGAGGCCGAGCTCGCGCGGCTCGGCTATGCGGAAAGCATCGTCGAGCGCGTGCGCAACCTGCTGATCTGCGGTGACGCCGGCTATCCGTCAGTGGACGACGTCGCGCGCGAACTGCACGTATCGGCGCGGACGTTGAAACGCAAGCTCGCGGAATTCGGCGCGACGTATTCGACGCTGCTCGACGAGATCCGGCTGCGCGATGCGCTCCGGTTGCTGGAAGGCACGCGCCTGCCGGTCGACGAGATCGCGGCGCGGGTCGGCTATACCGATCGCGCGAATTTCACGCGCGCGTTCAAGCGCTGGACCGGCGTCGCGCCGAGCGAGCGGCGCTGACGGCGCGCCGGGCGGCGCGGGCCGCTGTCGACCGATGCCGGCCGTGCGCACGGCATCGATCCATCGGTCATTCGACAATCAGAATCAGACGATCGCAACCCAGTTCGCGCCGCGCCCACCGTGCACGCGCGCGTGCAACGCCAGCGTGCCGTCGTTCGGCGCGATCGCGTAGACCGACACGTGTTCCGACTGTTCGCCGCACGCGACGAGCCAGCGTCCCGACGGATCGATTGCGAAGCCGCGCGGCTGCGTTTCGGTGAGCGTCGCGTGCGCGGGTTCGAAGCTGCCGTCCGCGGCGCGGCGATAGCAGAGCAGCTGGCTCGACGTGCGTTCGCTGACATACGCGAAGCGCTCGTCGGACGTGAGGTGAAGATCGGCGGCCCACACGGCGGGCCCGGTCGGCGCGGGCGGGCGCGCGTGGCCCTGCGGGAGGTCGGCGACGGCCGCGTGCCGCGCGCTGACCTGCGCGTCGCCGAGGCGGCCGCTGTCGGTGTCGCGTGTGAAGGTCGCGAGCGTCGCCTGGAATTCGCTGACCGCGACGAGCGCGCGGCCGTCGCGCGCGAAGCGCAGGTGACGCGGCCCGAAGCCGCCCGGCACGCGCGTTTCGCCGTGTTCGAGCGCACGCAGGCCGCCGGCATCCTCGACCAGCGCGAACGTGAAGATCCGGTCGGAGCCGAGCGAACTCACATACGCGAAGCGGTTGTCCGGCGACACGACGACGGCATGCGCATTCGCGATGCCGTGCACGACCTGCAGCGGTGCCCCGTCGCCGTCACGCACGCGTGCGGCGTCGTAGAGGCTCAGCGAATTGCCGCCGTACGACGCGCCGAGCAGCCAGCGGCCGCTGCGGTCGAGCGACAGGTACGCAAGGCTCGCGTCGATCGCGGTCGCGCCGATGCGGGCAAACGCGCCGGTGGCGCTCGCGACGCGGAACGCGACGATCGTCGGCTGCTCGCCGCGCGTCGCGACGTACAGCCGCGCGCGATCGGCCTGCACGGCGACGGGCATCGCGGCGTCGCCGGCCGGGTAGCGGGCGAGCGGCGCGAGCGCGCCGTCGGACGTGAGCGAGAACGTGGCGAGGTTGCCGTCGACGGCATTCGAGACGACGACGGTCAGGCGATCAGTGTTCGGCATGGCGGAGCATCGCGGTGTTCGTGAAGGACTCGTCGGCCGGCAGGCCGCGCGGCGGATCGCTGCGCCGGTGCGTGCGCGCGAACAGCGCGGCGACCGCCGCGACGAGGGACGCGATCGCGAGCGCATATAGGCCGCCCGTGATCGAACCCGTATGTTGCTTCAGATAGCCGAATGCCGTCGGCGCGACGAAGCCGCCGAGGTTGCCGATCGAGTTGATCAGCGCGATCACGGCCGCGGCCACGCGCGTGTCGAGGTAGCCCTGCGGGATCGGCCAGAACAGCGCCGACGCGGCCTTGAAGCCGAGCGCGGCGAAGCAGATCGACGCGAAAGACCAGACGGGATCGTGCGACGTCGACGCGAACAGCCCGCACCCGGCCAGCACCAGCGCGAACGACAGCCAGCGCTGCGGATGCTTCCACTTCGCGGACAGCACCGCGAAGCCGTACATCGCGCCGATCGCGATCATCCACGGAATCGTGTTGTAGAGGCCGACCTGGAAGTCGGTGAGGCCGCCCATCTTGCGGATGATCGTGGGCAGCCAGAAGGTGGCCGCGTAGATCGTCAGCTGGATCGCGAAATACAGGAAGCAGAACAGCATGATCTGCGGGTCGCGCAGCAGCGTGGCGGCCGACACGTGCACCTTCGAACGCACGTCGCGGGTCGTGCGCTCTTCATCGAGGGCGTTCTGCAGCGCCGCGCGTTCGTCGGCGGTGAGCCACGTCGCGTCGCGGATGTGCGATTTCAGCAGCAGCCAGCTCGCGCCGCACAGCGCGACCGAGAACATTCCCTCGATCAGGAACATCCACTGCCAGCCCTGCAGGCCGAAGCCGTGGATCGACAGCAGCGCGCCGGTGACGGGCCCGGACAGGACCGACGCGAACGCGGAACCGCCGAGGAAGATCGCCATCGCCTTGCCGCGTTCCTGCGGCGGCAGCCATTGCGACAGATACAGCACGACGCCGGGGAAGAAGCCGGCCTCGGCCGCGCCGAGCAGGAAGCGCAGCGCATAGAACGACGTGTCGTTCCACACGAACGCCATCGCGGCCGCGACGACGCCCCACGTCGCCATGATCCGCGCGAGCCAGATGCGTGCGCCGTAGCGCTGCATCAGCAGGTTCGACGGCACTTCGAACAGCGCGTAGCCGACGAAGAACAGGCCGGCGCCGAGCCCGTACGCGGCCGCGCCGATACCGATCGACGCTTCGAGGTGGCGGTCGACGAAGCCGACGTTCACGCGGTCGATGTAGTTCGCGATGAACATGATCAGCACGAGCGGCAGCACGTGCCACTTCACTTTCGAAACGGCGGACGCGAGCGGGTCGCGTCCGGGCAGGGCGGGTGAGGTCAAGGGTGTCTCCGGTCGGGCGGCGAACGGGGCGGCGGCCCGCGTCGGCGTCGGGATGGTGATTTAAGTAGTATGTCGTCGTATGACATGGTACGCCGGAGCATCAGGCGTGACGTCGCGGGTTTACCCGGAATATGCCCATATATTGGGGAATATCATGAGAGAGTCGCTGTGCTCAGATCACATCTGATGACGTATGACGTGGGACCGCAAGTGCCGGCTCACCACTGGCCGGCGTCGCAGGCGCCGTGCTGACGGTGCGTACCGCCATCGCCGAGCGCGCGCAATGCCGGCAGCTCGCGACCCAGGCGATCGAGCGCTTCGGCCGGATCGATGCGCTCGTGAACAGCGCGTTCGTGCACGGCACGTTTCCGGAGGCAGTCGAGGACGCCGATCTCGACGGCTGGCGCGCGGTGTTCGACACCAACGTGTTCGGCACGATGACGCTCACGCAGGAAATCGTGCCGCACATGAAGCGGCAGAAGCGCGGCGCGATCCTGATGATCAACACGCAGGCGACGCGCAAGCCATTTGCAGGGGAATCGGGCTACGCTGTATCGAAGGGCGCGCTCGCGTCGGCGTGCACGGAACCTGCGCGAACGGCATCCACATGGGTGGATGTGGGGCGTGCCGACGCAGACGTATTTCCGGCAGGCGGCAGCCGAGTACGGGATAACGAAGGAGGAGATCATTGCGCCGGTCGCGTCGAACATCGCGCTCGCGAAGCTGCCGACCGACGACGACTGTGCGCGCGCGGCGCTGTTCCTTGCGTCGGATTACGTGAACGCGGTGCCCGGCGCGACGCTGGATGCGAACGGCGGCGATTTCATGCCCTGAGGAGGGAGCAGAGAATCATGCAGGAAACTCGGCAGGCACGGCATTTCTTCGCGTTCAACGGCGACGCGGACGGCCTCTGCGCGCTGCAACAGCTGCGGCTCGCGGAGGGCGCGGGCGGCACGCTCGTGACCGGCGTGAAGCGCGACATCAAGCTGCTCGAGCGAATCGACGCGCGGGCCGGCGATCGCGTGACCGTGCTCGACGTGTCGCACGACCAGAACCGCGACGCATGCGCGCGGCTGCTGCGCGACGGCGCGGCGGTTCGCTATTTCGATCATCACTTCGCGGGCGCGTTGCCGGGCGATCCGCGTTTCGATGCGTATATCGACACGGCCGCCGACATCTGCACGAGCGCGCTCGTGAACCGCTATCTCGGCGGCCGGCACGTGCGCTGGGCGATCGTCGCGGCGTTCGGCGACGAACTGCCGGCGCTCGGCGACGCGCTCGCGCGCGAATACGGAATCGACGAAGCCGAACGCTGCACGCTGGCCGAGCTCGGGCTCTACCTGAACTACAACGCATACGGCGACTGCGTCGCCGACCTGCATTTCGATCCGGCGGTGCTGGCCGATGCGATGCTGCCGTGCGTCGATCCGCTCGACTTCGTGCGCGACACGCCGGTGTTCGCCGCGCTGCGCGACGGCTATCGCGACGACATGGCGCGGGCATGCGCGCTCGTGCCGCTGCGCAACGTGCCGGGCGCGACGCTGATCAGGATGCCGGATCAACCCTGGGCGCGGCGCGTGTCGGGGATGCTCGCGAACGAGCGGATGCGCAACGCGCCGCATGCGGCGCTCGCGGTGCTGTCGCCGCGTGCGCAGGGCGGGTTCGTGGTCAGCGTGCGCGTGCCCGACGGCAGGCCGCTTTGCGCCGACGAGTTCTGCCGCGGGTTCCTGACCGGCGGCGGACGCAAGCGCGCGGGCGGCATCAACCATTTGCCGGAAGCCGAGTTCGACGCGTTCGCCGAGCGGTTCGAAGCGGCGTTCCGGCTGGACTGAGCCGCGGCCCGTGCGCCGCGCGCGTCGCGCCGCTCCGGCCGGTTGCGTCGGCGAGCCCGGCACGCGCGAGTCGATCGCGTCACGCGTGAACCTCGACGAAGAATCGTCGGAATGGACTAAGGCGTTTCAGCAGGCCGGCAATCCGGCGATCCGGCGTCGGCACGCGATGCACGTGCGGCCGGCGCATGCATTGCATGCATCGACATCGCACGAGCCTCCCGCGACAATACGCATCACTTTCAGTTTCCTGCCGCGAGGTGCCCGTGTCAGCCAAGTCGTCCGTTGCTCCTGCCGTCGTATGGTTCCGCGACGATCTGCGCGTGACCGACCAGCCCGCGCTGACGCGCGCAGTCGCGTCGGGCCGGCCGCTCGTATGCGTGTATGTCGACGATACGGGCGACGGGGCGGGGCGTGCGCTCGGCGGCGCGGCGCGCTGGTGGCTGCACGGCGCGCTCGCCGCACTCGACGCGGCGCTCGGGCGTCATGGCGGACGCCTGCTGCTGTTGCGCGGCGATGCGCAGCGCGAGATCGAGCGCGTCGTGCACGACACGGGCGCGGCGGCCGTGTACTGGAACCGCCGCTATGCGCAGCCGCAACGCGACGCCGATGCGGCGTTGAAGGCGACGCTGAAGGCGCGCGGCCTCGAGGTCGAGAGCAGCAACGGCAGCCTGCTGAACGAACCGTGGGAAGTGATGACGGGCGCCGGCACGCCATTCCAGGTGTTCACCGCATACTGGCGCGCGGTGCGGCGCGATCGCCTGGTGGCGGCGCCGCTGCCCGAACCGGAGCGGATCGCGTTTCATCCGTGGCCGGCCGCCGTGCGCGAACGCGCGCTGGCGCTCGACACACTCGCGTTGCGCCCGCACGCGCCGGACTGGGCAGGCGGTCTGCACGACGCGTGGCCGGCACCCGACGAAGCCGGCGCGCACGCGCGGCTCGACGCGTTCGTGCACGAGTCGCTGGCCGGCTACGCCGACACACGTGATCGACCGGGCGAGCCCGCGACGAGCCGGCTGTCGCCGTTCCTGCGCTTCGGCAACGTGTCGCCGCGACAGGTGTGGCATGCAGTGCAGGGTGCGGCACAGGCGGGCGGCGCGGCGTGCGCGGCCGGTGCGGAGAAATTCCTGAGCGAGCTTGGCTGGCGCGAATTCAGCCACGTGCTGCTGTATCACTTCCCGGCGCTCGCAACCGACAACTTCCGCGCGCAGTTCGACGCGATGCCGTGGCGCGACGATCCCGCCGCGCTGCGCGCATGGCAGCGCGGGCTGACCGGCTATCCGCTCGTCGATGCGGGAATGCGCGAGCTGTGGACGACCGGCTGGATGCACAACCGCGTGCGGATGGTCGTCGCGTCGTTCCTCGTCAAGCATCTGCTGATCGACTGGCGGGCGGGCGAGCGCTGGTTCCACGACACGCTCGTCGATGCGGACGCCGCGAACAACCCGGCGAACTGGCAATGGGTGGCCGGCTGCGGGGCCGACGCCGCGCCGTATTTCCGCATCTTCAATCCGGTGACGCAGGGCCGGAAGTTCGATCCGCAGGGCGCGTACGTGCGCCGCTGGGTGCCGGAACTCGCGGGCCTCGACGCGGCGACGATCCATGCGCCGTGGGACGCGTCCGCGGCGCAGCTGGCGGCGGCCGGCGTGCGGCTCGGGCTCGACTATCCGGCGCCGATCGTCGATCACGACGGCGCGCGCCGTCGTGCGCTCGATGCGCTGGCCACGTTGCCGAAGCCGGGCGCCGCCGGCCAGCCGCGCGCGGTGTAACTGCCGCGTCAATTGCAGAACGCCGCGTGCTCGACGAGCGCGAGCGCGATGCCCGAATCGAAGTAGGTCGCGCCGCACCACGCGACGAACGCGAGCACGCCGGCGGCCAGCACCGCACGGATCATGCCCATGCGGCGTTGGCCGAGCCGGGGCGCGCGATGCGCGCGTCGTCGATCGGCAGGTGCAGCAGCGCGGCGAGCACGCCGAGCGCGATCGAGCCGATCCACAGCGGCAGGTACGAATGCGTCGCGTCGTACACGAGCGCGCCGAGCCACACGCCGAAGAAGCTGCCGAGCTGGTGCCCGAAGAAGACGAAACCGAACAGCGTCGCGATGTAGCGCACGCCGAACACCTGCGAGATCACGCCGTTGGTCAGCGGCACCGTGCCGAGCCACGTGAAGCCCATCACGGCCGCGAACACGTACACGCTCGCGGGCGACAACGGTGCGGCAACGAACGCGGCCATCGCGAGCGCGCGCACGAGGTACAGCACGGACAGCACGTACTTGCGCCGCAGCAGGCCACCGAGATGGCCGCACGCGTAGGTGCCGGCCACGTTGGTCAGCGCGATCAGCGCGAGCGCGACGCTGGCATGGCGCGCGGGCAGCCCGTGATCGAGCAGGTAGGCCGGCAGGTGGGTCGCGATGAACGCGAGCTGGAACCCGCACGCGAAGAACCCGGCATTCAGCAGCCAGAAGCCGCGGTGCGCGAACGCTTCGCGCACGGCCGCCGCGATCGACTGGTCGGTGCCGTCGGCACGGCTCGCGGCCTGCGCGGGCCGGTCGCGCACCAGCACGGCGAGCGGCGCGAGCAGCGCGGCGGCGACGGCGAGCGCGACGAATGCATGCTGCCAGCCGATGCCGCCGATCAGGACCTGCGCGACCGGCACCATGCAGAACTGGCCGAGCCCGCCGATCGCGCCGGCGACGCCGAGCGCCCATCCGCGCCGGTCGGGCGGAAACAGCCGGCTCAGCGCGCCGTAGATCGACGCGAAAGCCGACCCCGACAGCGCGATTCCGATCACGAAGCCCGCGCCGCCCGTGAACACGCCGATCGACGCCGCCAGCGCCATCGCGACGAGCCCGACCGCGTACAGCAGCATGCCGGCGACGATCACGCGCACCGACCCGAAGCGGTCGGCGATCATCCCGGTCAACGGCTGCGCGATGCCCCAGACCAGGTTCTGCAGCGCGAGCGCGAGCCCGAACGCTTCGCGCGACCAGCCGTGGTCGAGCGTGACCGGCGCGAGGAACAATCCCTGCACGTGGCGGATGCCGAGCGCGGCGCCCATGATCAGGCCGCCTGCCAGTACCGGCAGCCAGCGCCGCCGGGCGTCTCGTTCGATCGGGGTCATGCGTGTCTCCGGATGAATGCGTGCGGCGCGATGGCCGCGTTCGATCCGATTAGACGATCCGGTCGATGTGTCGCTCAAGCGATCATTCGGTCGGGTTCGCATGCGCGTTGGGAATGCGATGCGAGGTCGGGCGCGATGCCGGTGAGGAGGGCGAGAAGGGCGAGGAGGGCTAGGAGGGCTAGGAGGGCTAGGAGGGCGAGGAGGGCGAGGAGGGCGAGGAGGGCGAGGAGGGCGAGGAGGGCG
>Ga0207657_10006888_pt1 | contig 11727 bp, 10 predicted proteins | sample KBSC33metaG_FD_184316 | JGI IMG/M metagenome (GOLD analysis project Ga0207657, IMG submission 184316) | Corn rhizosphere microbial communities from Kellogg Biological Station, Michigan, USA - KBS C3-3 metaG (SPAdes) (version 2) | ecosystem: Host-associated > Plants > Roots > Rhizosphere > Soil ...
GAAAACCGAGCACATCATCGGCGAGAGCGTCAGCGCGATCACGCCGGAAACGATGACCGAGCCGGCCAGCGTGAACGCGAATTCACGAAACAGCGAACCGGTTAGGCCGCCGAGGAAGCCGATCGGCGCGTACACCGCGGCCAGCGTGATGGTCATGGAGATGACGGGGCCTACGATCTCGCGCGCGCCCTGCATCGCAGCCTGCACCGGCGGTTTGCCTTCCTCCAGATGCCGATGGATGTTTTCCACCACCACGATGGCGTCGTCGACGACGAGACCGATTGCGAGCACCATCGCCAGCAACGTCAAGAGGTTGATGCTGAATCCCATCATCAGCATCAGGCTGCAGACGCCGACCAGCGACAGCGGAATGGTCACCACGGGGATGATCACCGACCGGAGCGATGCCAGGAACAGGAAGATCACCACGACCACGATGATGATCGACTCGCCCAGGGTTTTCTCGACCTCGTCGATCGACGATTGAATGAATTTGGTCGAATCGTAGGCCACTTTCATCTTCATCGACGGCGGCAGATTGCGTTCAAGCTCCGGAAACAGAGCGCGGACGCCCTTGACCAGCGTCAGCGGGTTGCCCTGCGGCGTCGCCTGCACGCCGATGAAGATCGCATGCTCGCCGTTGAAGGCGACGCTGGCGTCGGTGCTTTGCGCCGCCAATTCGACGGTCGCGATGTCCTCCATCCGCACAAAACCGCCGTCCTTGGATTTGACGATCATGCGCTTGAACTGATCGAGGTTTTTAAGATCGGTATTGGTCGACACGTTGGAGACGATGAAATAACTCTTGGCCTGCCCCGCCGCGGCCTGAAAGTTGTTCGCCCTGATCGCCGCGGCGACGTCATCGGGCGAAACGTTGCGGCCTGCCATGCGGGCGGGATCGAGCCACAGCCGCATCGCGAAGGTCTGACCGCCCAGAATATCGGCCGAAGCGACGCCATCGACGGTCGAAAGCACCGGCTGAACCACCCGCGTCAGATAGTCCGAGATCGCTGATCCCGACAGCACTTCGCTGGAGAAGCCGAGATACATCACCGCCGTGGTCTGGCCGGTCGTCTTGGTCACGACCGGATCGTTCGATTCCTTTGGAATCAGATATTTGACTGAGTTCACCTTGGCGAGGACTTCGGTCAGCGCCTGGTTGGGGTCGAAATTCAGCTTGATGTAGACCTGGATGGTGCTAGTTCCCTGCACCGAAGACGAGGTCATGTAGTCGACGCCCTCGGCGGACGCGACGGCCTGCTCGATCGGCGTCGTGATGAATCCCTGAATCAGGTCCGCCGACGCACCGGGATAGACGGTGGTGACGTTGACGACCGTATTCGAAAGTTTCGGGTACTGCCGAATCGGCAGGCTGGTCGCCGCGCGGAAGCCAATCAGAAGAATCAGCAGACTGACGACTACCGACAACACGGGTCGCTTGATGAAGATATCGGTCCAGACCATCGCGTTGCGCTCCGATTGTCAGTAACGCGGCGGGCTAGCCGGAACCGGCGGAGGCCCGTCGGACGAGATGGCCACTGCCGCTCCCGATTGCAGCTTGAGTTGGCCGACGGCGACCACGCGATCGCCGGCCTTCAGCCCGCTGACGATTTCGGCGCGACCCTCGATCCGGTTGCCGGTCCGTACGAAGGTGCGAACGGCGGTCAGGCTGGTCTTGCCGTCATCCTCTTTCTTCTCGGTAATGAGGAAAACGGAGTCGCCGTAAAGCGTATAATCGACAGCTGTTTCCGGGACGGTGACGACCGCCGGCTTGTCCGGAAGCACCACCGTCGTGGTTGCGAACATGCCCGGCTTGAGGATGTGGTCGGGGTTGGCGATCGTCGCCTGAACGCGGATGTTGCGGGTGTCGGTGGCAATCTGGGGTTCGATCGCGGTGATCTTTCCCTCAAAGGCACGGCCGGGATAGGCATCGACCGCGATGCGCACGGTCTGTCCGACCTTGAGCTGGGCGCTGTCCTTTTCCGTCACCGTGAAGTTGGCGTACAGCTCCGATAAATCGGTCAACGATACGATCTGCGTGCCCGCGGTGAGGAACTGGCCGACCTCGACGTGACGGACGCCGAGTTCGCCGTCGAACGGCGCGCGCACAAGCTTCTGCGAAATAATCGCCTGGGTCTTGGCGATGCCGGCGTTGGCCTGGTCATACGCGGCCTGCGCAGAATCGACCGTGGACTGCGGGCCGAACTGACGCGCGGCGAGCTGCTTGGCGCGGTCCAGCGACAGCTGCGCCACCGTGGCCTGCGCCTTGAAGCTCGCCAGATCGCCTTGATCGGGGCCGTCGAACAACTGCACCAGCGGGCTTCCGGCCTGCACGGTGGACCCGGCGGTGAACATGATGTCGGTGATCCGACCGCTCACATCCGAGGTGACATTGACCTGATGCACGGCGGCGAGGTCGCCGACCGCCGTCAGCAAGTTGGGTATCACTTCGGTCTTCGCCTCGGCGACGCTCACAGAGGCCGGCGGCGGCTTGTTGTTGGCGAAGAACTGCGTGATCATCTTGGTGCGGAACGCATTAAAGCCAACCAGTCCGCCCACCAACACGGCAAGCAGCAGCCCGACGATAATGAACCAGCGCGTCATCCGAACCGGACGCAGGGGCGGCTTCTCGGTGATCGCCCGGCCGGAGATATGGGCTTCGGTCACAATGTTCATCTCATGTACCTTCTGCAGTTACCGGCTGCCCCGGCGACAATGCGCCATCCAGATGAGAGGCAACTGCGGTTTCGTTTAATCCAATGCCGCGGAGAATGAATTCGCAAAGCTGCCGTTCGAGATCGGCGGCATTGCCGTAAGAGAGACAGCGCACGGCCGGAAGTCTCGCCAGAGCCGCCATCAGGACTGTGTGGTGCGCAAACCAGAACAGATTGAGCGGCTCGCTTCCGATACGTGAAGCATCGCCGGCCGCCACGGCGCGATCGAGCGACCCGGTAAAAACCGGCCCGATCAAATCGCCGACCTTGGCATAGAGCAGGCGTGCGAATTCGCCGTCATCGAGATGACTCGTGGCCATGAGCCGGAGACGTTGCGCTTCCTGCTCATCCTCCCTGATTTGCAAGAAGTGCCGGACCATTCCCCGGACCAGTTCGACAAGGGTCGCGGTCGACGGTTCCTGCCCGAGCAGATGCGCTAAATCCGGATCAGCCTCGCACTCCTCGGCGAGGATCTCGGCGTACAGGGCCGCCTTTGACGGAAAGTGCTTGAACAGCAGGCCTTCCGAAATAGAGGCGGCCGCCGCGACGCTTTTGGTCGTGGTTCCCGCAAAGCCGTGGCGGGCAAAGCAGCGCTTGGCGGCGCCCAAGATCAATTGCCGCCGCAAGTCCCCGGTCATGCGCAGTGTGCTCATGCTCGTGAGTAAGCACTCACCTTACCAAATGTCAAGGATTTGCTGCAGTGCACTATTCTCGATTGGGACCTAGATCGGCCCAAACCCCAACGCACCGCGGATGCGCGTCACGGTAAACTGGCCGTCGCGGCTGGAGAGCACCCGCTCCAGATTAGCGCTATCGATCTTGATGCTGGCAAAGCGCGGCCCGCTCGAGACGTCCTGCATATCATGTGCATAAGCCTCGATATCGGCCATGGTCGCGATGGCGCGGGCGTCCGTGATCCCGCAAGCTTGGGCGACACCGACGAGATCGACGGTCGCCGCGGTGTGGCTCGCCTGCCCGCCGGTTTCGCCGTAGACCTCATTGTCGAGCACGACGATGGTCAGATTCGCAGGTTTTTGCAGGCCGACGGTCGCCAGGCTCCCCATCCCCATCAGCATCTCGCCATCGCCGGTTATCACGACGACAGGCAGCTTCGGCTGCGCCAGCGCAATGCCCAGTCCGATCATGACCGCGCCCCCCATAGCACCCCATAGATAGAAATTGCGGTCGTGATCGCCAGCGGCGGCGATATCGTAGGTCGAGGCACCGAGCCCGCCGACCACGATTGCGTCCTTGCGCTCCGCCAGCAGGCTGGCGACGACGCTGCGGCGTTCGAGAAGATTTGCTTTGCTCATTTGGTGAAAACCTTGGCGCCGATCAGCCGCTGCGACAGCAGAACGGCGGTCGGCGTGCACGCGTTGTAGGCCTGCCCGGCCGCAGCCTCGACGACCTCGCGCACCTCCGCCGGATGAGTGGCACGCAACACCTTGATTCCCGACAATTCGAACACGCCCGCCGTGCTCGACCCCATCGGCACCTGCCAGGGATTGAATTCGCCCCATTCGCCACGCATCGTCACCAGCGTCAGGAACGGAAAGCGGAAAATCTGGGTCAGCGATAGCATGTTCACGCAATTGCCGACGCCGCTGGATTGCATCAGGAGCACGCCGCGCTGGCCGCCGGCCCAGGCGCCGGCTAAAAGCGCCACGCCTTCCTCCTCCGTCGTCAACGGCACCGCGCGCATCGAGGAGGCGCCGAGAACGCGCTCGATCAGCTGCGAATGCCCGGCATCCGGCACGTAGGGCACCTGACGGACGTCGAAGCGCTGCAGAATCGCAAAAATATCCTCCGGCCAGGAGGGAGCGGTTTCGGCCCCAGTTTCAGAAGGAGCTTCAGTGCGGGCGTGCATTTTCATTTCCAGTCGACCAGCCGAGACTGTATTCCGTTGCGGGACTGTAGATGGAGCCGCAGTTTCGGGAAGAGCGAAAACGGCATATCGGTCTCCGCCAATGAGTATGGCTGCATGAATGCGAACGCGCGAGAGCTGGCGGCAAGTTTCGACATCGAGAAACTGACCCCGGAGTTCTATGTCAACCCTTATCCGACTTATCGTGCACTGCGGGAGCACGAACCGGTCAAGCGGCTGCCCAACGGTTCCTGGTTTCTGACCCGCTATGACGATCTGGTCACCGCCTATAAGAGCACAAAACTCTTCAGCTCCGACAAGAGACGCGAGTTCGCGCCAAAATACGGCGACTCGCTGCTCTACGAGCACCACACCACCAGCCTCGTCTTCAATGACCCTCCCGCGCATACAAGGGTGCGGCGGCTGATCATGGGCGCGCTGTCGCCGCGCGCGATCGCGGAGATGGAGCCCGACCTGATCGCGCTGGTGGATCGGCTGCTCGACGCGCTTGCCGCGAAAGGCAGCGTCGAGCTGATCGGGGATTTTGCCTCCGCGATCCCCGTTCAGGTGATCGGCAATCTGCTCGATATGCCCATGGAGGAGCGTGAACCCTTGCGCGACTGGTCGCTGGCGATATTGGGCGCACTGGAGCCGGTGATATCAGCTGACGTGTTTGCCCGCGGCAACAAGGCGGTGAAGGATTTTCTGAGCTACCTGGAAATCCTGGTCGCGCGCCGGCGGGCCAGGCCCGGCAACCCTGATCGAGACGTGCTGACGCGTCTCATTCAGGGCGAGGACAATGGCGAGCGATTGACGTCCAAGGAATTGCTGCACAACTGCATCTTCCTGCTCAATGCCGGGCATGAGACCACCACCAACCTGATCGGCAACGGGCTGGTGGCGTTATCGGGCAATCCCGCGCAGAAAAAGCGGCTAATCGAAAAGCCGGATATGATCAAGACCGCGGTCGAGGAAATCCTGAGGTTTGAAAGTTCGAACCAGCTCGGCAACCGCATGACGACCGAGCACGTCGAGCTCGGCGGCATTTCGCTGGCCGCCGGTACGCCGGTGACGCTGTGCATCGGCGCCGCCAACCGCGATCCCCTGCAATTCACCGACCCGGAAAATCTCGACATCGGCCGCACGCCCAATCGGCATCTCGCGTTCGGCACCGGCGCGCATCAATGCGCCGGGATGGCGCTGGCGCGGCTGGAAGGCGCGATCGCGATTTCGCGGTTCCTGGCGCGGTTTCCGGACTACACGCTGAGCGGCGCGCTGGTGCGCGGCGGCCGCGTTCGCTTCCGTGGGTTTTTGAGCGTGCCGTGCGTGGTCGGCTAGGGCGCGTGTGGCGGATGCGCGGAGATCGCAGCACTTTGAGGGCAATCTCTATCACGCGGCGATCAATCGCCGCGCCGATAGACGTCACTTGCTGGATGATTCCCTCAACAAGTCGGCCGAAGCCTGTTGATTCAAATTCGCGTATTATATCTTGGTCTGCGATGCGGCAGCGTTGTCCAATTTCTATATCACGCGATGCAGGCAATGCGGGCAGGCTGAGCCCCAGGGTCACGATAAGCGCGATTGGGGAACCCGGTCGGTGCCGGCTCGCTGCAACTGGAGTGATAAAAGATGAATCCAACGGCCAATGATTTCATCGCGAGGGAAGCGCGCTTTGGCACCTATAACTACGAGCCGATCGGCGTCGTCCTGTCGCGCGGCGAAGGCGTCTGGGTGTGGGATACGCAAGGCAACCGCTATCTCGATTGCCTCTCCGCCTATTCCGCGGTCAATCAGGGCCACTGCCATCCAAAAATCCTGGCCGCCATGGTGGAACAGGCGGGCAAACTGACGTTGACTTCCCGCGCCTTCCACAACGACCAACTGGCCCCCTTCTACGAAGAGATCGCGGAGCTGACCGGCTCCCACAAGGTGCTGCCGATGAACAGCGGTGCCGAGGCTGTGGAGAGCGCGATCAAGTCGGTACGCAAATGGGGCTACGAGGTGAAGGGCGTGCCGGATGGGCAAGCCGAGATCATCGTCTGCGCCGACAATTTTCACGGACGTACCCTCGGGATCGTCGGCTTCAGCACCGACCCGGCGGCACGCGATCATTTTGGGCCGTTCGCGCCGGGTTTTACGATCATCCCGTTCGGCAACGTCAGGGCGCTGGAGCAGGCGATCACGCCGAACACGGTTGCCTTCCTGGTCGAGCCAATCCAGGGGGAGGCCGGCGTCATTATTCCACCGTCAGGCTATTTCGCTGATGTACGCGAGCTCTGTACCGCGCATGACGTGATGCTGATCCTCGACGAGATCCAGACCGGGCTCGGCCGCACCGGAAAACTGCTCGCCGAGCAGCACGATGGCATTGAGGCAGATGTGACATTGCTCGGCAAAGCGTTGTCCGGCGGCTTCTATCCGGTGTCGGCTGTCTTATCGAACAACGCCGTGCTCGGTACCCTGAAACCCGGCCAGCACGGCTCGACCTTTGGCGGCAACCCGCTCGCCTGTGCGGTGGCGCGGGCAGCGCTGCGCGTGCTTGTCGAGGAAGGGATGATCGAGAACGCCGCCGTCCAGGGCGCCCGCTTCCTCGACGGCCTAAAGAGCATCCGCGCCAACATGATCCGCGAGGTGCGCGGACGCGGGCTGATGCTGGCGGTCGAGCTTCACCCGGAAGCAGGCGGTGCGCGCCGCTACTGTGAGACACTGCAGAAGAGGGGTATCCTTGCCAAGGATACCCATGAACATACGATCCGCATTGCCCCACCGCTGGTGATCACCAGCGATCAGGTCGCCTGGGCGCTGGAGAGGATCGGAGCCACCCTGAGGCAGGATTTCTCGTGACGGCGGTGCGCAGCAATTGAAGTCAGAGCTTTGCCGCAGGCCTTCGCGACTTCGGTCGCGGTCATAACAATGCATCTGTCAGCAGCCAAACACCCCATGCGAAAAATCCCAGGCCTGCGATGCGCGAGATCGCACGGCCAGCCGGAACGACCTTCTCGGCCAACACGTAGATCGTAATCGCGGCGATCCACATCACGTTCATCACTCCGCCTACGAACAACAACGCCATCAGTGCCCAGCAGCAGCCGACGCAATAGGCGCCGTGCCGGGCACCAAGCAAAAGCGAGCCGAGTGCGTCAGCGCGAAAGCCGCCATGGCGCTGAATGAACAACCACGGCGCCTTGCATTGCCGAAGGCAGACATCCTTGAGTGGCATCCACTGATAAAGGCCGGCTCCGATCATGACGATGCCGCCAAACACCCCGCTTGAGCCCGCCATCTCCGGGGTGAGCAAGCTCTCCCGTTCCAACACCCATTGCGCGATCGTGGCGGCGAATGAAAACGCTGTCCAGACCAGAAGATAGCCGGATGCGAACCACCAGGTCGCGGCCAGCGTCTTGGCTATGCTGGCCGCCTGTCCGCCGACGCGCGCATAGAGCAAGATCATGGGCGTCGCCGACGTCGTCATCATGCCGACCATCATCACCGCCCACATGGCGAACACAAACTCGAACTCGATTGCGCTCCAGGGCGCGGTGGCGGGCTTCATCAGACCCATGCCGGCGGGGATCATCCGAAAGCCGGACATGTCCATGCCGCCCATGTCCATGTCTGCGGCAAGCCAGAGCACATAGCTCCAGGCCAACGCTATCAGGATGATCAGCGTGGCGACGACGATCGCGCGGTCGCGGCGCAGGATGTTCTCGAGCGTCGCATTGGCCATTATCGGCTCAATGCACAATGCCACTTTGGCAGAGATGAATTTCCGCAAATTGACCGTAGGAATCGGCGAGTTCAAACTTGATCGGTCGCGACGTCCTGGTCCAGCCGCGACCGATTTCGGCAAGCTCGTATTCGAAGCCGCCTACCATATCGATGCGAACGCGGTGCTTCGCTCCCGTCACTGGGTTAAGGATTGGCTCGCCGCGGCCTTCGGTGACGCCAGGCACCACCAGTCGAGCCTTCCGCTCCGCAATATCAACTTGAAACTCGATCGGAGCGAAGATCGGATCGTGCAGCTTTTCGAGCGTCGAGGCGAATACGCTGAAGACCGTCGCTCCCGGCTCGGTGTCCTGACCGCCGAGAATCCGCAACAGCACTCCGCGCTGGACCTCGCTCGCGCGCTCGTCGATAATCACCGCAGCTTCGCCCTTGCCTTCGTGGATCGCGCCTGGCCAGCGGAAAATCCCGACAAACCTGAGATCGTCGAGCTTCGTCGATCCGTGAAATCCTTGTTCTATCTGGAAACCGGCGACCGCCTGGCAATGTCCGTAGCTCGGCAATCCGTTGAATTGGCACGGGCAACCATAAGAGCAATTGCAGTTGACGAATTCGCGGCCTTTGATCATCCATTTGGTGTCGGCCATCGTCACCTCCCGGCATGTTACCCTCGGCAGCGAAAGAAATCACGTCGCCGGGTTGCCATGAACGATACCAGAACAGGGGCTTTTCAGAAAGCCGAAGGGGCAAAGGAGCTGCGCCAAGAAGCAGTTACAAAAGGTCGCGCCCTAGACCACCGATCGATGCCGTTCGATACAGGTCTGCAAGACTTCCTCCATCGGCTTCCCCCACCAGTGTTCTGAGAAAATCTCGATCTCGGAAAAACCGGCAAATCCCTGGGCCTCGAGCGTAGCGCGCACGGATTTTATATCGATCACGCCGTCGCCCATCATGCCGCGGTCGTTGAGAATGTCCCGGGTCGGCACCAGCCAGTCGCAGACGTGAAACGCCAGCAAGCGATCTTTGCCGGCGCGCGCAATCTGCGGCAGCAATTCCGGGTCCCACCAGATGTGATAGACATCGAGTGCGACGCCGAGCGCGCCGGTGCGTTGCGGATCAAGATGATCGCAAATATCGAGCGCCTGTCTTGTCGTGTTCACGCAGGCGCGGTCGGCGGCATAGGCCGGGTGCAGCGGCTCGATCGCCAATGGCATCTGCGCGGCGCGCGCATGGTCCAGCAATTCGGCGATGGCGTCGTCCACCTGTGTCCGCGCTTGCGCGATGTTTTTTGAGGCCGCACTGCCCGGCCGCGAATATTGCGGCAGCCCGCCGACCACCAGCACCAGGCAGGGCGCACCCAGCGCCCTGGCCTCATCAACGGCGCGGCGATTGTCGTCGCGCGCCTCGATGCGATGCGCGGCGTCGGACGTAAACATCCCGCCGCGGCAATAGCCCGACAGTTCGAGGCCGGCGTCGCGCACCGCGCGGCCTGCGCGATCGAGCCCGATGGCCGCGACCTGATCGCGCCACGGATCGATGGCGCGGATGCCATGCCGCGCGCAGGCGTCGATGATATTCAGCAGATCGCCCTGCTTGCGGACAGTCGCGGTATTTAATGACAGCCAGCGATGGTCGGCGGAAAAATCCCGCATCACGCCTCGATGCCGCGCAGCGCGAGTACGGCTTTCATACGCCGCGTTGCAATCTCCGGATTGGCAAGCAGGCCTGCCTTGTCCGCGAGCCGGAACAGCTCGGTGAGATGCAGCGCCGAACGCGTGCTCTCCTGTCCACCCACCATCGTGAAATGATCCTGATGACCGTTGAGATACGCCATGAACACGATTCCGGTCTTGTAGAACCTGGTCGGCGCCGTGAAGATATGGCGTGACAGCGGCACGGTCGGCCCCAGCACGTCGTGGAAGCCGGCCTCGTCGCCGGCAGCCAACCGCGACAGCGCGTAGGACGCCGCGGGCGCGATGGCATCGAAGATGCCGAGTAGCGCGTGGGAAAAACCCTGTGCGTCGCCGGCGATCAGCTCGGCATAATTGAAATCGTCGCCTGTATACATCTTGACGCGTTGATCGAGCCGGCGGCGCATGTCGATTTCGCGCTGCTTGTCGAGCAGCGAAACCTTGACGCCATCGACCTTGGCGGCGTTGGCGTTGATGACCCCGACCGCGACATCCATCGCCCGGTCGAGATCTGAGGTGCCCCAGTAATTCGCCAGCGCCGGATCGAACATGTCCCCGAGCCAGTGGATGATGACGGGCTCCGCTACCTGCGACAACACACGGTCATAAACTTTGGCGTAGTCGTCGGGGTTACGGCCGATTTTTGCCAGCGCGCGCGACGCCATCAGGATGATGCGTCCGCCGGCCTTTTCGACGGCTGCGATCTGCTCCTCATAGGCCGATATCACGTCATCGAGACTTTTCGCATCCTCCGGCGCGAGATGATCGGTGCCGGCCCCGGAAAACACCAGCGCATCGCCCCGCGCCTTCGCTGCCCTCACCGAGCGCCGGATCAATTCCAGCGAGGTCGGCCAGTCCAGCCCCATGCCGCGCTGTGCGGTATCCATCGCTTCGGCAACGCCGAGGCCGAGGTCCCAGACGTGCTCGCGAAAGGCGATGGTCCTGTCCCAATCGATTGCCGCAGTCAACCACGGATCGGCATCGGCGAGCGGATCGGCCACCACGTGAGCTGCGGAAAACGCCACGCGGTTCAGCGTGCCCTCGAGCCTCAAAGGAAACGTCCGAGACGCCGCCAGCCGATAGGTTTCGATCGAGCGATCGGCCTGCGGCAATTTCAGCGACAGCGACGATGTCGGCAAAACCGGCTTGTTCATGGTCGTGATCCCCTCACACCTTGATCGGAGCGACGTCGATCCAGCGCCGTTCGCGCCAGCTCTGCAGCGCGCATTCCGCAAGCTGCACGCCCTTGGCGCCTTCCAGCAGCGTGTATTTGTATGGCGCGTCTTCGCAGACGTGGCGAATGAACATTTCCCACTGCTCCTTGAAGCCGTTGTCGTAAGTATTGTTCTCCGGCAGCGTCTGCCAGTCGGCATAGAAATCGTGGGTGCGTTTCTCGTCGGGATTCCATACCGGCCGCGGCGTCGCCTGGCGGGCCTGAATGACACAATCGCTGAGCCCGGCCACCGCCGAGCCGTGGGTGCCATCGACCTGGAAGGTGACGAGGTCGTCGCGATAGACCCGCGTCGCCCAGGACATGTTGATGTGCGCGATCACGCCGCCCTTGAGCCTGAAGGTCGCGTAAGCGGAATCGTCAGCGGTCGCCTTGTATTTGTTGCCCTTCTCGTCCCACCGCTCGGGAATTTCCGTGGCGCCGAGGCAGCTCACGCTTTCGACCTCGCCAAAGAGATTGTCGAGCACGTAGCGCCAGTGGCAGACCATGTCGAGAATAATGCCG
>Ga0207657_10006889_pt1 | contig 11725 bp, 6 predicted proteins | sample KBSC33metaG_FD_184316 | JGI IMG/M metagenome (GOLD analysis project Ga0207657, IMG submission 184316) | Corn rhizosphere microbial communities from Kellogg Biological Station, Michigan, USA - KBS C3-3 metaG (SPAdes) (version 2) | ecosystem: Host-associated > Plants > Roots > Rhizosphere > Soil ...
CGCGAAGGCTCTGGCATGATCGCGGATGATCGCCAGCATTTCCGTATCGCTGTCGAAGTTGCCGTACCAGCCTTGCGGCTCGTGCGGCGGGTCGCCCATGTACTGGGTGTCGACCCCGGAGACGAACCGGTGATCGGGATGCTGCGCGCGCGCCTCGCCGTTCCAGGCCCAGAAGTTGGTCCCCTGCACCGGTCCGCCAGCGGCGAGCGACGCCTCGGCGGCGCCGTAGATCAGGCGATAGTAGCGCTGGCGGAAAGTGGTCGGGACGCCCGGATCGTAAAGCTCGCCGTCGCGGGGAAAGCCGAATTCCTCGAACACCAGAGGCTTTCGCGCGTCCCCCGCCAGGCGGACGTGCGTATCGATGTAATCGACCACCCTGGCCTTGCCCGCATCCCACGTTCCGGCAAGGTCCTTGCCGTTGACCCAGCCCCAGTTGAGCGGCCACACATGGGCGGTCATGTAGTCGATGTTCTTGTGCGCCCGGGCGACGATCTCGGTGCTGCCGCCGGTCGCGATGGTCCCTTCGAGCCCGAGCGAGACGAGGTGGTTCGGGTCGAGCGAGCGGATCAGCGCGGCGCTGTCGTCGATCCACTTGTAATAGGCCGGGAGGATCGCCTGCATCACGCCGGGCGAAACCCCCGGGCGCGGCTCGTTGGCGAGCTGCCAGGCCATCAGCGCCGGATCGTCGCGATAGGCCTGGCCGGTGACCGAATTGGTGCGGGTCACCAGCATCCGCACGTAACCGAAGAAGCGCTTCACCGCCGCTTCGTTGGCGTAGAATGCGCTCGCCGCATCGGGAAACGCCGGCCACGGATCGGCCGGGTCGTTCATGTTCTTGTAGCCGCCGGTCTCCCAGTAGAGCCGGCTCATCATCCCGCCCGACCATTCCCAGTTGTTGGTGATGTACAGCACCGCGGTCATGTCGCGCTTGCCGAGCTCGGCCATTGCCCGGTCGAGCCCTTCGAGCAGCGCGGTGTTGAGCGTGCCTTCCTGCGTCTCGAAGCCCGGCTTGATGCTGTTCCTGACCGGGCTTTCCTCGGCCCCGGCGAGCAGGCGGACGTTGCCGACGCCGATCGCCTTGAGCCGGTCGAGCTCGCGGCCGAGTCTCGCGCGGTTGCCGTACTTCGTGTTGCTGCCGAGCCAGGCGAGGTACCAGGCGTTCGCCCCGGCATAGCGGTAGGGCCGCCCGCCGCGGGTGAAGCGCATCCCTTCGCGCACGACGAAGCGGCCCTTGCCGCCTTTCGCCACGGCCGCGCCGCCGGCCAGCCCGGCCGCCCCGATTCCGGCCAGAAGCGAACGCCGGTCGAGCGCGAAATCCTTCGAGGCCATGCCGTTCCCCTCCCCGCGCTCTTGCATCGCGCGATGATAGCGCTACCATAATGCGCAAGCCGCGACAATTCCGCAGCAAGCGGAGGGCGGTGCCAAGGGGAGAGGCCGTCTTGCACGCATCGATTCGATTCGCTCTGGGGGGAGCTGCCGCGCTGGCCATCGGCGGTGGCGCCGCCCTGGCCCAATCGCAGCCCGCTTCGCAACCGACCGACGGGCATGGCCTGGCGCACCCGGCGATCTGGCCGAAATACCATTATCCGGTGCCGCGCGATCCGGCCGTCGAAGCGAAGATCGCCGATCTCCTCAAGCGCATGACGCTGGCGGAGAAGGTCGGCCAGCTGGTCCAGGCGGACCTTGGTTCGATCACCCCGGCGGACATGAAGAAATACCACCTTGGCTCGATCCTCGTCGGCGGCAACAGCGGCCCCAACGGCAACGACTTTTCGCCCGCTCCCGACTGGCTCAAGACGGCCGACGAATTCTATCTCGCCTCGATCGACAAGTCCGACGGCGGTGTCGGCATCCCGGAGATCTGGGGTATCGATGCGGTCCACGGCCACGCCAACATCATCGGCGCGACCGTGTTTCCGCAGAACATCGGCCTCGGCGCGATGCGCGATCCGGCGCTGATCGAGAAGATTGGCGCGGCGACGGCTCAGGAAGTGCGCGTGACCGGCCAGGAGTGGACTTTCGCCCCGACGGTGACGGTGCCGCAGGATTATCGCTGGGGCCGCGCTTACGAGGGCTATTCGTCCGATCCCAAGCTGGTCGCGTCCTATGTCGGGGCGATGGTTCGCGGGTTGCAGGGACCGCCGGACAAGCCCAACCTGCTGGCGCGCGACAAGATCCTCGCTTCGACCAAGCACTTCCTCGCCGATGGGGGCACGAAGAACGGCGTCGATCAGGGCGACGCGCAGATCAGCGAGAAGGAACTGCGCGACATCCACGGGCTGCCGTACGGCCCGGCGATCGAGAACGGCGTGGCGACGGTGATGGTCAGCTTCTCCAGCTGGCAGGGCCGCAAGATGACCGGCAACAAGTCGCTGATCACCGGGGTGCTCAAGGACCAGATGGGCTTCGGCGGGTTCACCGTCAGCGACTGGAACGCTCACGGCCAGGTCGAAGGCTGCACCAACGATTCGTGCCCGCAGGCGCTGATGGCGGGCATCGACATGTACATGGCGCCCGATAGCTGGAAGCCGATCTATGAGGATCTGCTCAAGCGGGCCAGGGCCGGCACGATACCGCTGAGCCGGATCGACGAGGCTGTGAGCGACATCCTCAGGGTTAAATTTCGGCTCGGCGTGTTTACCGCGGGTAAACCGTCGGATCGCCTGCTGTCCGGCGACTGGAAGATCCTCGGTTCGCCCGAGCACCGCGCGATCGCGCGGCAGGCCGTGCGCGAATCGCTCGTGCTGCTGAAGAACCGGGGCGTGCTGCCGCTGAAGCCCGGCGGGCGCCTGCTGGTCGCCGGCGAAGGCGCCGACGACGTCTCGCGCGCCGCCGGCGGGTGGACGATCAGCTGGCAGGGCACCGGCCTCACCAACGCGATGTTCCCCGGTTCGACGACGCTTTGGGCCGGCCTCAAGCAGGCGGTCACCGCCGCCGGCGGCAGCGCCGAGCTGTCGCCCGACGGCAGCTTCACCAAGAAGCCCGACGCGGCGATCGTGATCTTCGGCGAGAAGCCTTACGCCGAGTTCCAGGGCGACCGCGCGACGCTGGCCCTCGATGCCGACCTCACCGGGCCTTACGCCACGATGAGGAAATTGAAGGCGCAAGGCATTCCCGTGGTCGCGGTGATGATCACCGGGCGGCCGCTCGAGGTTAATCCTGCGCTCAACACCGCGGATGCCTTCGTCGTAGCCTGGCTGCCGGGCAGCGAAGGCGGCGGCCTGGCGGACGTGCTGATCGGCGACAAGGCAGGCAAGCCGCGCTTCGATTTCCGCGGCAAGCTTCCCGCCGCGTGGCCGAAGACGCCGAGCATGGCCGATGGCGCGCTCTTCGCGTTCGGCTACGGCCTGAGCTACAAGTCGCCGCGCACCGCGTGGAAGCCGCTGCCGGAGATCGCCGACAACGCTCGCGATGCGCGGGTCTATTTCGCCAAGGGCGTGCCGGCTGCGAGCTGGTCGCTGGTCCTCGGCAACATCGACCGCGCGGACGAGAAGCGCATCACCACCGTCCCGGCCGACGCGATCGGCGGCCGCGCGCACGTGACCGCCACCGACGCCGCGGTGCAGGAAGGCGCGCGGCGGGTCGAGGTCAATGACGGAGGCGCGGCCCTGGCGGTGTCCAGCCACGACCCGATCAACGTCAGCCGCGAGACCAACGGCGACGTGCTGGTGCTGTTCACTGTCAAGGTCGACAAGGCGCCCGCGAGCGCCGCGGTGGCGCTGCGCTGCGATGGTTCTGCCTGCGGCTCGCGCGTGCTGGTGAGCCTGCCGGCCAACAGCAAGTACGTGCGTTACGGCGTGCCGCTCAAGTGCTTCGCCGCCAAGGGCGCGGACATGACCAAGGTGACCGCGCCGTTCATCCTCGAGACCACCGGCCCGGCCGACTATTCGCTGTCCGAAGTGCGCCTCGGCAGCGATGCGGAGCAAGTCCTGCCGTGCGGCTGACGGCCGCCTTCGCAGCGATCGGCCTTGCCGCGGCGGCGGCTTCCGCGCAATCGGCGCCGCCGGTCGTGTCGGTGCCCGGCGGCGAGGTGCGCGGAACGGCGGCGGGCGATGCGCTGGTCTTCCGCGCGATTCCTTACGCAGCGCCGCCGCTCGGCGACTTGCGCTGGCGGCCACCGCAGCCGGTTCGCGGCTGGCAGGGGGTGCGCGACGCGACGCGCAATGGCCCCGCCTGCCTGCAATACTCCGAAGGCTGGAACCGCGCGAACTGGCTTTATGCGAGCGAGGATTGCCTGACCCTCGACGTCAAGACCGCCTCGCTCACCGGCAAGCGCCCGGTGATGGTGTGGATCCACGGCGGCTCCAACCGGTCGGGATCGTCGAGCGGGCCGGCGGATTCGGACTGGACGCAGCAGGGTGTGGTCGCGGTCGGGCTGCAATACCGGCTCGGCGTGCTCGGCTTCCTGTCGACGCCCGAGCTTTCCGCCGAGCAGGGCGGCTCCAGCGGCAATTACGGCCTGATGGACCAGATCGCCGCGCTCCGCTGGGTGCATGACAACATCGCGAAATTCGGCGGCGACCCTGACAACGTCACCGTCGTCGGCGAAAGCGCCGGGTCGCAGGATGTTTCGCTGCTGCTCGCCGCGCCCGCCGCGCAAGGGCTGTTCGCCAAAGCGATCCTGGAAAGCGGCACGCCGGGGTTCGGCATGCCCTACCGAAGCCTGGCCGATGCCGAGAAGCTGGGCGAAGAGTTCGCCAGGAGCGCCGACGCGGCCGGCGATCTCGCGAAGCTGCGACTGACTTCGCCGGCGGCGCTGATCGAACTGGAGGAGAAGTTCGGCGAACCGGCCACGCGCGGGGTCAACTTCCTGTTCCTGCGCACCACGATCGACGGCAAGGTTCTGCCGGAAGCGCCCGACACGCTGATCGCCAAAAATCGGCCCAAGCCGGTGATCGTCGGCACCGACAAGGTCGAATTCGGGCCCGGCGACAAAGACCCCGACCTTGCCGCCCAGACCGAGTTCGCCCACTACTGGTACGGCGCGAATGCGGCCGCCGCGCTGGCGGCCTACCACGCGGAGCAGCCCGATCCGCGCCGGGGGCCGCTGCTGCTGCGGATGGAATCCGACGCCCAGTTCCATTGCCCGACCGACCGCCTCGCCGACCTGATGGCGAACCACGGCTGGCCGGTCTGGCGCTACGAGTTCGATGTCGGCGAGAATGGCGGCCTCACCGCCCATGCCCACGAGATCGCCTGGGTGTTCGATCGCAAGCCCCTGCCCGGCGGGGTGGCGATGCAGGATTACTGGGCCGCGCTGGCGGTCGCCGGCGACCCCAACGGCAAGGCCGGCCGCAGCGCTCCGCGCCCGACGTGGCAGCGGTGGGACCCGAAGCATCCGCTGCAACTAGCCTTCGGCCCGGAGAAGACGGCGATGGAGGCCGGCAAGCCGCGCGCCGCCGTCTGCCGCTTCGCGGACAATTTCTGAGATGGCTCGCGCGCTCGTCCGGTTGCTGACGGCGCTGCTGCTTCTCACTCCGGCGATCGCATTCGCGCAGAAGGCGCCCGGCCTCGCGCTGACCCCGCCGATGGGGTGGAACAGCTGGAACCGCTACGGCTGCCAGATCGATCAGGCGCTGATCGAGAAGACCGCCGACGCGATGGTTTCTTCCGGCCTGCGCGATGCGGGATACGTTTACGTCAACATCGACGATTGCTGGCAAGGCGCGCGCGACAGACACGGCGATATTCAGCCCGATTCGACGCGCTTTCCGGCGGGAATGAAGGCGCTCGGCGATTATCTTCACCGGCGCGGTCTCAGGTTCGGCATCTACACCGATGCCGGCGACAAGACCTGCGCCGGCCGTCCGGGCAGCCAGGGCCATGAGTTCCAGGACGCGGCGCAGTATGCCCGGTGGGGCGTCGATTACGTCAAGGCGGACTGGTGCAACACCGGAGAAGGCGCGGCCCAGCGAAACGCGCGCGAGGCCTACGCCACGATCAGCCGGGCCATCGCCGCGTCGGGCCGGCCGATGGTGCTGTCGATCTGCGAATGGGGCCGCAACCAGCCGTGGCTATGGGGCCGTGACTACGGCCATTTGTGGCGCACGACCGGCGACATCACCAATTGCTGGGACTGCATGGTCGGCCACGGCAACTGGTTCGCTTCGGGCGTGCTGGCGATCCTCGACCAGCAGGATGCGGTCCGCGGCTATGCCGGCCCGGGCGGGTGGAACGATCCCGATATGCTCGAAGTCGGCAACATGCCGACGCCGAACGACGACCGCTCGCATTTCGCCATGTGGGCGATGCTCGCCGCACCGCTGATCGTCGGCACCGACGTGACCGCCCTCAAGCCGGAGATCCGCGCGATCCTGGCCAATTCAAGGCTCGTCGCGATCGATCAGGACAAGCTCGGCGTCGCGGCGATGAAATGGATTGCCCGGCCCGGGCTCGACATCTGGGCGCGGCCGCTGGCCGACGGGCGCTGGGCGGTCGCGCTGCTCAACCGCGGCGATGCGCCGAAGGATGCGCGGATCGATTGGTCGGCGATGGCGCTTGAGGACAACCTCAAGGGCAGGCGGGCCGATTTCCGCGCTATGACATATAGCCTGACCGATGCCTGGACCGGGCAGCCGGCAGGCACGACCGCCACGCCGCTCCAGCGCATGATCGCGCCGCACGACACGCTGGTGTTCACACTCGCTCCCGCATGACGAAGGGAAAGACCATGCCCCGCTTAGCCGTTCTCGCCGCCGCCTTGCTGGCCTCCAGCGCGCCCGGCGCGGGCGCCCCCCGCTCGCTCCCGGTCGGCACTTGCATCAACATGGGCAACGAGCTCGAAGCGCCAAGCGAAACCGCGCACGGGGGCGCGGCGATAACCGCGGCCGATTTCAAGCGCATCCGCGCCGCCGGCTTCACCACCGTGCGGATTCCGGTGCGCTGGTCGGACAAGACGGGTGAAGGCCCCGCGTACCCGATCGATCCCGCGTGGATGGCGCGCGTGACCACGGTGGTCGATCAGGCGCTCGCCGCGCATCTCAACGTGATCCTCAACGACCACCACTTCGATGCGCTCGACGCCGATCCGGCGGCCAACAGCGCCAAGCTCGCCGCCATCTGGACGCAAGTCGCGGCGCATTTCGCCGATCGGCCCACCTCACGCTTGTGGTTCGAGATCGAGAACGAACCGCACGAAAACCTGAAACAGGCCAACCTGATGGCGACTCTGTCGCCGGCGCTGACGGCCATCCGGGCCAGCAACCCGAAGCGCGCCGTGATCATCGGCGGCGAGAACTGGTCCGGGATCGACTCGCTTGCGGTGCTCGACTTGCCGGACGATCCGAACGTCTATCCGACGTTCCATTACTACGAGCCGTTCGACTTCACGCATCAGGGCGCGAGCTGGGTCAAGCCCAGGCCCCCGGCGCTCGGACGGACTTACGGCACCGCCGCCGACGCCCAGCGGCTGGTCGAGGACACCGGCAAGATCAGGGCCTACATCGCGCGCACCGGCGTCATCCCGTTCATGGGGGAGAGCGGCGCCTACGAGAAGTACATCCCGCTCGCCCAGCGGGTGCAATACACGCGCGCGGTGCACAATGCCTTCACTCCGCTCGGCGTCGGCATCTGCCAGTGGGCCTATACCAACACCTTCCCGCTCTACGACCACACGGCGAAGCGCTGGCTCCCCGGCATGCGCGGGGCGCTGGGCCTGGCGGAGAAGTGACCTCGAAGCGAAAGGAACTCGCGAGCATGATCGGAAAATACGCGTTGGCCGCCTTCGGGGCGAGCGCGCTGGCTCTGGCAAGCGGCGCTCCGGCCCAGGACCTCAGCCCCGAATTGAAGGCGTTCGCGGCCAAGCTGCCGGGCACGCTGATCGACGATCCGACCCGGCTCGACTGGGCGACGCAAGGCACGGGCTTCAAGTCGCGCGGGGTGACCGATCCGGCGATCCCAGGCGGCGGCGCGGCGATCCATTTCGAGATCCCCAAGGCCGATCCCAAAGCTTATTCGATCCAGGCCTTCGTGCCGCTGACGAGCAGGATCGCCAAAGGCGACACGGTGACGGTGGGTTTCTACGCGCGCGCTCTCTCGGCCGACACGCCTGACGGCAAGGGCACGATCAACGTCCGCTTTCAGCAGAACTCCGACCCCTGGCCCGGCTTCGGGGACAAGACCGTGCAGATCGGCCCGGCGTGGGAATGGCACGAAGTCAGCGCGGTCGCGAACATCGCCGTTCCCAAGGAGACCGCCGTTGTCGCGCTGCAGCTCGCCGGCGCGAAGCAGACTATCGAGATCGGGCAAACCATCGTCATCGCCGGCGCCGCCTCGATCCTCGGGGCGGCGAGCGCCGCGCCCGCGGAGGAGTCCACGCTCGCGGTCCTGGCGAAGTCGGTCGAGCTGCCGCCGCAGCTCAAGGACGCCGGCCGGCTGATCGACCGGCCGGATCTGCGCAACTGGACGAACTCGCCGGCCGGTTCGGCGGTCGATCGCGACGACAAGACGATCTGGCTCGGCAAGGCCACGCGCTATACGGTCGCCGCCAAAGGCCAGAACCGCTGGGACGTCGGCGCGACGATCCCCCTGCTGGACGGCATCGCCGAGGGCGACAAGCTGATCGTCGCCTTTGCCGCCAGGACCGTCAGCGCCGGGACGGCCGACGGCAAGGCGCTTGTCGGGGTGCGCGTGCAGAGCAACGATCCGCCTTACGACGGGTTTGCCGATCACCTCGTGGCGGTCGGCCCGAACTGGCAGCTTATTCGTATCGAGACGGTCGCGGCCAAGGCGATTCCCGCCGGCAAGGCGGCTGTGGCGCTGCAATTCGCCGAGGCGCCGCAAGTGGTCGATATCGGCCCGGTTTACGTGCTCAAGGGCAACTAGGCCGGCGTTCCCGATCTTCCGTTCGTCCTGAGCTTGTCGAAGGACGATAGCGCGCGCCATGTCGTGGTTCGACAAGCTCGCCACGAACGGAGCGTTCTTAGCTTGCCGCAAGCGCGTAAGGCCCGACCACCAGCCCGGTGAACAGCCCGGCGTGGACGGTGGCGAGCGGCTCGACGTCGATTTTCGGCGCGAGCATTCGCCACGCCCCGCCGTGCGGCCGCCAGCTCAGCGCCGCGGCCCCGCCGTCGATCGCCAGCCGCAGGTCGATCGGCCCGCCGGGGCCGAGCGGCGCGCGGGCGACGATCTCGCCGCGCTGGCCCTGCTTCGGGTCGGTCCGCAGGCGCGCGACGATCTCCTGCCCCTCGATGCCGAAGGCGAGGAAGTGGCCTTCGTCCATGAAGGCGAGCAGGCCGGCGAAATCTCCCGGCTTTTCGGGCGCGAAGCTGACGGTGGTCGAGATCGTCGCCGCCGGATGCCGCAGGCGCTTGCCCCAGAACGAGGGGGCGCCGAGGCTGCCGGGCGGATCGCGGCTCGGGATCAGCAGTAGCTCGCCGTGCTCCAGCGCGTGGTCCTGCACCGCGCCGGGCGTGCGCACGCGCAGCCATTCGGGGGAAAGCGCGCTTTCGTTGAAATCGTCGCGCCAGTTGTCCCACGTGCTGCCGGGCGAGGCGGGCAGGGCGGGCCGCCTGGCTACCAGCGGCACCGGCTCACCCGGCTTGAGGAACAGCGGCCAGCCGTCGTTCCAGCTGACCGGCAACAGATAGGTCTCCCGGCCGAGCAGGGTCGATTGCCGGGTGAACGGCCGGGTCGCCAGGAACACGCCCCACCATTGCCCGTCGGGCAGCTCGACCAGGTCGGCGTGGCCGGTCGCCTCGACGCGGTTCGGGCGGCCGGGCGGCAAGTCGCGCTGGGTCAGGATCGGATTGACCGGCCCTGCCGCGTACGGCCCGTCCGGCTTGCGCGAGCGGTAGATCGTTTCCGAATGGTTCTCCGCCGTGCCGCCCTCGGCCGCCATCAGGTAGTACCAGCCGTCGCGCTTGAACACGTGCGGCCCCTCGGCCCAGACGGGCTTGTCCTCCGGGTGGACGCCGCCGTCGACCAGCACCTTGCGGGGGCCGAACAGCTTCAGCGTCTTGAGGTCGAATTGCTGGATCCAGATCGCCCGGTGGCCGTCGTAGCGCGGCTTTTCGGGCGGGGGGCCGTTGTTGACCACCCATGCGGTCCCGTCGTCGTCGATGAACAGCGAGCAATCGATGCCGTCGAAATCGAGCCACACCGGTTGGGACCACGGGCCCGCCGGGTTCCTGGCGGTGATCAGGAAGTTGCCACGGCAATCGACGCAGGTGTTGAGGATGTAGAACGTCCCGTCGTGCCAGCTGATCGCCGGGGCGAAGACCCCGCGCTCGATCCCGAGCCCGGTGAAATCGAGCATTCCCGGCCGATCGATCGCGTTGCCGATCTGCCGCCAGTGGACAAGGTCGCGGCTGTGAAAGACCGGGATTCCGGGGAACCAGCCGAAGGTCGAGTTGACGAGATAGAAGTCCTCGCCGACGCGGACGATCGACGGATCCGGTTGGAATCCGGGCAGAATCGGGTTGCGATAACTCCCGGCCGGGGTCGGCGGGACGTGCGCCGCGGCATAAGTCAGATCGGCGAAGCGGGCGGTGGGCGCGGCGACGCACGGCGCCGCAACAAGTGCCAGGATCGTTCCGGCGGCGGCGCCGATGCCAGCGAGTGTTTCGCCCATATGAAATCCTCCCATACAAGATGAACGGGGTTGCCCTCGCGTCCATCCTCCCCCATATGGTAGCGCTATCAACGGAGAGGGCAACAGGGCGCAATGGCCCAAATGCTAAAAGAGATACTGCCCGCGGACCATGCGTCGGGCACCTTCATCGGTCGGGCGCTGTCGCCCGACGGACCGTGCGTGATTCTGATTCGCGACGGGCTCATTTTCGACCTGACGGAAGAAGCCGCGACCGTTTCCGGCGCGATCGACCGCAAGCACTTTGCCGGCGGGCGCGAGCTCGGCACGGTCGAGCAAGGCTTGCCGGTCAACTGGACGCTGCTCTCGCCGGTGGACCTGCAATGCATCAAGGCCTGCGGGGTGACCTTCGCCGTATCGGCGATCGAGCGGGTGATCGAGGAACGCGCCCGCGGCGATGCCAGCAAGGCGGCCGAGATTCGCGCCGCGCTCGAAGCCAAAGTCGGCGCCGGGATCCGCGCGGTCGTGCCGGGAAGCGACGAGGCGGCCGAGCTCAAGCAGGCGCTGATCGACGAGGGCATGTGGTCGCAATACCTCGAAGTGGCGATCGGGCCGGACGCCGAGGTGTTCTCCAAGTCGCCGGTACTCTCGACCGTGGGCGCGGGCGGCGAAATCGGCGTGCGCTCGGATTCGGCGTGGAACAACCCCGAGCCGGAAGTGGTCCTGGCTGTCGATCGGCGCGGCGAAGTGGTCGGCGCGACGCTCGGCAACGATGTCAACTTGCGCGATTTCGAAGGCCGCTCGGCGTTGCTGCTGTCGAAAGCCAAGGATAATACCGCGAGCTGCTCGATCGGCCCGTTCATCCGCCTGTTCGACGGGGATTTCACGATCGACGACGTGCGCCAGGCGAATGTCGACCTGACCATCGAAGGCCCGGAAGGCTATCGCCTCGAAGGCTCCAACGACATGGGGCAGATCAGCCGCGATCCGCTCGACCTCGTCGAGCAGACGCTCAGCGAACATCACTATCCGGACGGCTTCGTGCTGTTCTGCGGGACGCTGTTCGCGCCGACGCAGGACCGCGACACGCCCGGCGGCGGCTTCACGCACAAGGTCGGCGACACCGTCACGATCGCCTCGCGCCGGCTCGGCAAGCTGGTCAACACCGTCACCACCAGCCGCGACGCGAAGCCGTGG
>Ga0207657_10006891_pt1 | contig 11724 bp, 9 predicted proteins | sample KBSC33metaG_FD_184316 | JGI IMG/M metagenome (GOLD analysis project Ga0207657, IMG submission 184316) | Corn rhizosphere microbial communities from Kellogg Biological Station, Michigan, USA - KBS C3-3 metaG (SPAdes) (version 2) | ecosystem: Host-associated > Plants > Roots > Rhizosphere > Soil ...
AGTCCGAGCTCGCGCGCATCAAGCTGCGGTTCTCGGCCGCCACCGATCGGGAGGTCCGCAACCTGATCCTCAACTACGACCTCGAGATCCTCCCCACCCTCATGCAGTTCGACTCGCACCAACAGGCCCAGTGGCCGCTGGATGCGGTCGACCGGAAGGCGATCGGGGATTGGGTCGACGACCGGATCGTCTCCTTCGTCAAGACGTACCTCTCGCTCCACGAGAACGAATACTACCTCAAGGAGCACATGGTTCAGGATCCGGTGGCCGGGGTGCGGTTTCCGAAGTTCGCCGCGGCCGCAACCGGCGAGTGGGGTGGCAAGACGTACTACTTCATAGGCGCCGAGACGCGGCGGGAGTTCGAGGCGAGCCACGGTGCACCGTCGAAATGACGGTTGGATGACAAACCACATTGATCGGAGATCGCCGCATGGACGCCGAACATGCCCGCCTCCAGGAGGCTCGCGAGCAAAAGCTCGCCTGGAAGCAATGGGGCCCCTATCTGAGCGAGCGCCAGTGGGGCACGGTCCGGGAGGATTACAGTGCGTCGGGCGACGCGTGGAATTCCTTCAGCCACGATCAGGCGCGCTCTCGAGCGTATCGATGGGGCGAGGACGGCCTCGCGGGAATCTCCGATGAGCGGCAGCTCCTGTGCTTTGCCCTGGCGCTGTGGAACGGGCGCGACCCCATTCTGAAGGAGCGCCTGTTCGGCCTGACGAACAGCGAAGGCAACCACGGCGAGGATGTGAAGGAGCTGTACTACTATCTCGACGCCACGCCGACCCATTCGTTCCTCAGGATGCTCTACAAGTATCCACAGCGTGCCTTTCCGTACGATGCACTGGTGGATGGAAACCGGCGTCGCGGAATGGATGAGCCGGAGCTCGAGCTGATCGACACCGGTGCTTTCCACGAGAGCCGCTACTTCGACGTGTTCGTGGAATACGCGAAGGCTTCGCCAGATGATTTGCTGATGCGCATCTCGGTGCACAATCGCGGGCCCGACGACGCCCGACTCGACGTCCTGCCGCAACTGTGGTTCCGCAACACGTGGTCATGGACCGCTGCCGCCGCGCGGCCGGAGCTCCACGCATTGGAGGCAAGTACCATCGGGGCCCTGCATCCGGAGCTCGGCAGCTACACACTTCACTGCGACGGCGACCCGACGCTGCTGTTCTGCGACAACGACACCAACACGTTGCGTCTGTTCGGGTCGGGCGCGCCTGGTCATTACAAGGACGCTTTCCACGAGTACGTGGTGGCCGGTCGTCGCGATGCAGTGAACCCCAGCCGGACAGGCACGAGGTCCGCCGCGCTCTACCGGCTCACCGTGCCGGCGGGCGGCGCGCGACAGGTACGCGTCCGCCTCACTGGCACCACATCGTCAGGATCGGATGCTTTTGCCGACTTCGATGCCGTTTTCGCGCTCCGCCAACGCGAAGCGGACGACTTCTACGGTGCGCTCCAGCATGCGCTACCCGATACCGAACGTCGCGCCGTGCAGCGGCAAGCATTCGCTGGGCTGCTGTGGAGCAAGCAGTTCTACTACTACGACGTGCCGCAGTGGCTGCATGGAGATCCAGCGCAACCACCGCCCCCGCCGGAGCGACTTCGTGGCCGCAATCACGACTGGTATCACCTGAACAACGCCGACATCGTCTCGATGCCGGACAAGTGGGAATATCCCTGGTACGCGGCGTGGGATCTCGCCTTTCACTGCATTCCGCTGGCGCTGATCGATGCCCAGTTCGCCAAGTCTCAGCTCGTGCTCCTCACTCGCGAGTGGTACATGCACCCGAACGGCCAGCTCCCGGCCTACGAATGGGCGCTCGGTGACGTCAATCCGCCCGTCCATGCGTGGGCCGCCTGGCGCGTCTTCGAGATCGATCGCCGACAGCGTGGTGATGCCGGAGACACGGCGTTCCTCGAGCGCATCCTGCACAAGCTGACGCTCAACTTCACCTGGTGGGTGAACCGTCGCGACATCGAGGGCAACAACATCTTCCAGGGCGGCTTCCTTGGCCTGGACAACGTCGGGGTATTCGATCGTGGCGCGCCGCTTCCGACCGGCGGCCACATCAATCAATCCGATGGCACGAGCTGGATGGCGATGTACAGCCTGAACCTCATGCGCATCTCCCTCGAGCTCGCGCAGCACAATCCGGTGTACGAGGACATCGCCACCAAGTTCTTCGAACACTTCCTTCAGATCGCCTCGGCCATGAGCAGCATGGCCGGTGATGGGGTGGGCCTGTGGGACGTACAGGACGAGTTCTACTACGACGTACTCCAGCTGCCGACCGGCGAGCGCAAGCCCCTGCGGCTGCGTTCGATGGTCGGGCTCATCCCTCTGTTCGCCGTGGAAACGCTCGAGCCGCAGCTGCTCGACAAGGTGCCGAATTTTCGGGCGCGGCTGGAGTGGTTCCTCGCCTATCGGCCGGACCTGGCTCGACTCGTATCACGCTGGTCGGAGCCGGGGAGCGGCGAGCGGCGACTGCTCTCACTTCTGCGCGGGCATCGCATGAAGTGCGTGCTCCGCCGCATGCTCGACGAGACGGAATTCCTGTCCGAGTACGGTGTGCGCTCGCTATCGCGTTGTCACCGCGATGCTCCGTACGTGCTCTCCGAAGCTGGCCGGACCTTCAGCGTGAGCTACCAACCGGCGGAATCCACCTCGGGGCTCTTCGGTGGCAACTCCAATTGGCGCGGTCCGATCTGGCTGCCGATGAATTATCTGGTCATCGAGTCACTGCAGAAGTTCCACCATTACTACGGCGACGATTTTCGCATCGAGCACCCAACCGGTTCCCGCAACTTCATGACGCTCGACGCCGTGGCGACCGAGTTGAGCAACCGCCTGGCGCGCCTCTTCCTGCCGCACCCGGACGGGCGGCGTGCGGTGGTTCGCCAGCACGGCGCGTTTGCGAACGATCCCCACTTCCGCGACTACGTCCTGTTCCACGAGTTCTTCCACGGCGACGACGGGCACGGGCTGGGCGCGTCGCATCAGACGGGCTGGACCGGGCTCATCGCCAAGCTGTTGCAGCCACGCGGACCAGCGCATTGACGTCGCGATGAAGGCGTCGCTGGACAGTGAGTGGCTCGAGGCCGATGGAGAGGGCGGTTATGCGTCGGGAACGACGGCCGGCATCCGCACGCGCCGGTATCATGCACTCCTGCTGATGGCGACGACGCCGCCGACCGGCCGCATGGTGCTCGTGAACGGCTTCGATGCGTGGATCACCACTGCCGCGGGAACGTTTGCGCTCTCGTCGCAGAAGTACGCGCCGGATGTCACTCACCCCGATGGCGTGCAGCGCATCACGCGCTTCGAACCAGAGCCCTGGCCGCGGTGGACCTACAGGCTCGAGGACGGAACTGTCGTGGAGCAGGAGCTTTTCGTGTCACCCGGTGCGCGCGCCACGGTGCTTGCGTGGCGCCTCGTCACGCCGGCTGCCGGCGTGACTCTCGTCGCGCGCCCATTCCTGTCCGGTCGCGATCATCACGCGCTTCACCACGAGAACGCGGCTTTTCGCTTCGAGGCCGTCGTCTCGCATGAACGAGTTACATGGGAACCATACCCTGACGTCCCTGGCATCCTCGCGCGCTCGAACGCCGACTATGCGCACCAGCCGGAGTGGTACCGGCATTTCCAGTATGACGAGGAGCGGGCTCGCGGCCTCGACTTCACCGAGGATCTCGCGTCCCCGGGAACATTCACCTGGGATCTCTCGGGCGGCGAGGCCGTGTGGATACTCTCGACGACGGGTTCCGACACTGATTCACCGCTTCCGGACGACACGGTGACGGACATCGTCAGCCGCTGGCGCATTGACGAAGCAGTGCGTCGTAGCGGGCCATCCCGGCTTGCGCGTTCGGCCCGTGCCTACGTGGTGAGGAGAGGAACGGCCAAGTCGATCATCGCTGGATATCCGTGGTTCACCGATTGGAGCCGCGACACGTTCATCGCCATGCGCGGCCTGTGCCTGGCGACAGGCCAACTCCGCGACGCGCGCGACATCCTCATCGAGTGGGCGGGCATGGCATCCGGTGGCATGCTGCCGAACTACGTCCCCGATGTCGGCGAGTGTCCGGCCTACAACTCGGTTGATGCGCCATTGTGGTTCGTCATCGCCGTGCACGACTTCATCGCGGCCGCACGGTCGCGGAGGTGGCCGCTCTCACGAACCGATCGCACCACGCTTCGGGCAGCGGTCAATGCGATCCTCGACGACTACGAGCACGGCACGAGATACGGAATCCACTGCGACGCGGACGGCCTGCTGTCGGCCGGCGCGCCGGGCGTGCAGATGACCTGGATGGACGCCAGGGTTGGTGATCGCGTCGTCACGCCGCGCATCGGAAAACCCGTGGAGATACAGGCCCTCTGGCTCAATGCGCTGAGGATCGGCAGTCCGGGAGCAAGGCATCGGCGCACGCTGCTTCACACGGGCATGCAATCGTTCCGATCACGCTTCTGGAACGACGCGGCCGGCTACCTCCACGATGTCATCGATGTCGATCACCGGGCCGGTACAGCGGATTCCTCGTTTCGCCCCAACCAGATCCTTGCGGTGGGCGGACTTCCCTTCTCCCTTCTTGCCGGCGAGTGCGCGAAGAAGCTGGTGGACGCGGTCGAGGCGCGGTTGCTGACGCCGATGGGCCTGCGCTCGCTCGCACCAGATGATAGCTCGTACATGGCACACTACGACGGCAACGAGCACGCGCGTGATGCCGCGTACCATCAGGGCACGGTGTGGCCCTGGCTGATGGGGCCATTCGTCGAAGCGTGGGTGCGGGTACGCGGCGGAACGGCGGCCGCGAAGCGCGAGGCGCGCGAGCGTTTCCTCGCGCCCCTGCTTCGACATCTCGATGAAGCGGGGGTCGGCCACATCTCGGAGATCGCGGACGGCGATGCGCCGTTCACGCCCCGTGGCTGCCCCTTCCAGGCATGGTCGGTCGGTGAGGCGCTGCGACTCGACCTGGACGTACTCGCCGAGTAGGCCGGCTACGCGCGCTTCGCGCGACTCGCGCGCTTGATGCGCCGGGCGAGCATGCGCTCGAGCACCGCAACGTCGCTGATCTCCGCCGCGCGAGAGGCGTACACCAGCGTGACCCGGCCCCGCCGACCACGCTCGACGAGATCATCGAGGACGGCTCGCGCCGCCGGCGCCCGCAGCTCCTTCCGGTAGCGGGCGCGGAACTCGGCCCACTTCGCGGGATCGTGCCCGTACCACTCGCGGAGTTCCCGCGAGGGTGCAACGTCCTTCGCCCACGCATCGAGGTGCGCATCGGCTTTCGAGACGCCGCGAGGCCAGAGCCGGTCAATGAGCACGCGGTAGCCATCCGATGGCGCGTACGGTTCGTATGCTCGCTTGCTGGCGATCATGGGCGTGATCCCACGGTCAGTGCAGGGTGAACGTCGGCGTTCCGTCCTCCGCACCGCCACCACCGAGCCGGAAGCCAACCCCGCGAACAGTCTGCAACAGAGGTTCGCCAGTCGCCCGCGTCAGCTTGCGACGCAGGTTTCCCACGTGAACGTCCACCACGTTGCTGCCTGGATCGAAATGCATGTCCCACACCTTCTCCAGCAGCGCCGTGCGCCGCACGATCTCCCCCGCATGGAGCATGAAGTACTCGAGTAGCTGGAACTCCTTGGCGGTGAGGTCGAGTGGCTTGCCGCTGGCGGAAACGATGTGATGCAAGCGATCCAGCGCGATCGTGCCTACGCGAAGCACCTCGAGCCGCTCGGCTCCTCCGCGACGGTGAAGTGCCCGGATCCGCGCCAGCAGCTCGTCGAACCGGAAAGGTTTGGCCAGATAGTCGTCGGCACCCGCGTCCAGCCCACGAACGACGTCTTCGACCGCATCGCGCGATGTCAGCATGATGATCGGCGTATTCCGTCCCTCGCGTCGCAGCTCGGTGGCGATCTGGAATCCGTTCTTCTTCGGTAACACGACGTCCAGCAGGATCATGTCATACTCGTTGACGTGAGCCAGCATTGTGGCCTCATCCCCCTCCGACGCCACATCCACGACATGACCCTCCTCCTTCAATCCGTGGTCGATGAAACCGGCCACCTTGGAGTCGTCCTCGACTACCAGAATCTTCATGGCCACCAATCTTGTGCGGGTGCCTGAACAGCGTGGGAAGCTCGGCTGAAGATCACTTCACGATTCCTCGGCTGGTACCTCGAGGATGAACCAGCCCCCCTTGCCGGGCTGGGAGACGGCGCGAAGCTCGCCGCCGAGCAGGCGGGCGAGTCGCCTCGACAGTGGAAGGCCCAGGCCAAGACCACGGCTCTCTTCGCCGGCCTTGGTCACGTAGACGTCGAAGATTCCCTCCAGCTCGTCCGGCCGGATGCCCGGACCTTCGTCCTTCACCTCGAAGAGCACGCGTCCGTCGTGCGAAGTGACGATGATGTGCACAGCGCTGCGTGCAGGCGCGAACTTGATCGCGTTGCCGAGCAGGTTGACGAGGATCTGCTCGACCCGAGCGGCGTCGGTGGCGCAGGATGGCAGGCCGGCAGTCGGCGCCAGCTCGAGAGTGATCTCCTTGATGTTCGCGGCGGGAGTGACGCGGGTCATCGCCCGTCTGGCCATCGAGCAGGGCTCGACCACCCTGATGACCGGCTTCAGGCGATCCTCGTCGAGGCGGCTCAGGTCGAGCAGGTCGTTGATGAGATGGATCGCATCTTCCGCCGACCCGAGGACCTCGAAGGCGGCGCGCGGAACGGTCGCCGGATCCCGCTTGCGAATCAGCATCTCCGACCAGCCGTACACGGCAGCCAGCGCGTTTCTGAGCTCGTGGTTCACCATCGCGAAGAACCGCTCCCTCGCGCGCTGGAGTTGCTGCACCTCCTCGAGGAGCCGAGCGCTCTCCTCGTGATGCCGTGCGTTCTCGATTGCCGCGGCCACCTTCGCGGCGAGCAGGATCGCCAGATCCTCGTCCTGGTCGGTGAACTGCTTCCCTCGGCTCTTCTCCGTCAGGTAGAGGTTGCCCAGTATGCCGCGGCGTCCGACGATCGGTACGCCAAGAAATGAGTGCATGGGCGGATGATGCGGAGGAAAGCCGCAGGAGTCAGCGTGGGTGGTCAGGTCCCGCAGCCTGACCGGTCTTGACTCGCGAAGGACCACGCCGAGGATGCCGTGCCCGCTTGGCGCGGCTCCGATGCGACGCTGGCGCTTCGGAGTGATACCGTGCGTCGTGAAGCTCTCGAGAACTTTTCCATCCGGTCCGACGACGCCGATGGCGGCGTACCGAGCGCCGATCACCGCTGCAGCCACCTGCACGGCACGACTGAGGACCGCCTCGAGCGATTCGTCGGTGATGAGTGCCGAGGTGGCTACCTCGAGTTGGCGCAGGCGCGCCTGCATGGACGGCCGACGGCTGAGCTGCTTTCCAGGCATGTCGCAAGCTACCCCCGGGTGAGCATGCCCGCGAACGCGCGAGTCCCGATCGATGGAAGTTTCCTCTGCGTTTCACGCTCTCTTCACGATGCATGGAGAATCTTCATCGGTGCGATCAGCAGGCCAACCGGAAAGTCACAAGGAGAATTTCATGCAACGTCTCGCCTTCACGGCCATCGTGGGTGTGATGAGCGCAGGGATGATGTTCGCTCCCACCACTGCAACTGCGCAGCGCTCGGCGCCCCCGGGAGGCGCCTACCAGAAGGTAAGCGCGCTGGTACCGCTACCCGACTACTTGCCCGGACTGGGCACGCTGTACGTCGATCCCGCCACGCTGCCGGCCGGCCCATTCCTCGCCTACGACCATGCGGGGCAGCTCGTGAGCTCGATCTACATGATTCCGCTCAAGGACATGAATGCGAAGAAGGGCTTCAGCAACCTGAAGGCCGCCCACGCCAACGTGGACCACGTGGACATCGTCTACAACGCGGGACACCCGGGCGTCGCGGAGCCGCACTATCACCTGATCGTGTGGTACGTGTCGCCAGCCCGCGCGGCACAGCTGAGCAAGTGAGCGCGTCGTCACGTCGCGCATTCCTCAAGGCCGGCGGCCTGGCGCTCGCTGGCCTTGGACTGGGCTCTCGGCGCGAAGCATTCGCGGCCGCACTGTCGGATGTCCGGTCAGGGTCCGATCTCGCACTCGAGCTGATCGCGATGCGCAGCGACCCGCTTGGCGCGCACGTGTGGTTCGACCCGATCGGCTTGTTCGTTCGGCCCGGTACCACGGTGCGCTGGACGGTGCGCCAGAACGTGCACACCGCCACCGCATACCATCCGCGCAACGATCATCACCCGCTTCGTATCCCGACGGGCGCGACGCCGTGGGACTCGAAGTTCCTCGTGAATCCAGGGGACCACTTCGAGGTCACGCTCACGGTTCCCGGCGTGTACGACTACTACTGCGCGCCGCACGAGGCCGCGGGGATGGTGGGCCGCATCGTCGTCGGCAAGCCAGGCGGACCTGGCGCGCAGCCGTTCGGCTACTGGAAAGGCGATGCCGGCACCGAGAATTGGCGCGAGGTGCCCGACGCCGCGCGCGCGGCTTTCCCCAGCATTGCACGGATCATGGCGCAGCACCGCGTGCACGTGGAAAGGCGGCGCGACTGAGTTGTCGCCTCGCTGAACTCATCATCAACATTCGCCGACGAACACCCTCGTCCGCCGGCCGACTCCGGCAGGGAACCGGAACCCGATGACTCCTGAGACTGGCACTACGTCCACTTCCGCATCCTCCAGGCGCGACACAGCGATCCACACCGAGACGGCGACGGAACCGCTCTTTCCACAAGCTACTCCGGAGATCGCCGAGGAACGAACGCGCCTGGCTCCCGAACAGGCCAGGGCCTTCCGCGAGTTCAGCCGGAGCGTATTTGCGCCCGGGGCGCTCTCCACGAAGACCAAGCAATTGATCGCCGTGGCAGTCGCCCACGTGACCCAATGCCCGTACTGCATCCGCAGCCACACGCGTGCCGCGCGGCGCCAGGAGGCATCCCGCGAGGAGATCATGGAAGCGATCTGGGTGGCCGCGGAGATGCGCGCTGGCGGTGCATACGCGCATTCGGCTCTCGCGCTCGACACGATCGCCCACGAACGGACCACGACGTGAGCACGAAGGTCGCCATCAATGGTCTCGGCCGCATCGGGCGCGCGATCCTGAAGCTCGTCGTCGCCGAGCCCTCGCTCGAGCTGGTGGCGGTGAACGACCTGATCGACGCGGAGAATCTGTCCTACCTGTTGCGGTTCGACACCGTTCACGCCCGGTACGAGAAGTCGGTGGCGGTCAATGGCGGCAATCTGGTGGTTGCCGGACGGGAGATTCGGACACTGCGAAATCGCGATCCGTCCGCCCTCCCCTGGCGCGAGCTCGGGGTCGAGCTCGTGTTCGAATGCACGGGAGCGCTGACGCGACGACAGGATCTCGAGCAGCACATTCATGCCGGCGCTCGCATCGTCCTTCTATCTGCTCCATCGAGGGGCGACGAAGTGGAGACGGTGGTCCATGGCGCGAACAGGCCTGACGGGTCGCCCGCCATCATCTCGTGCGCGAGCTGCACGACGAACTGCATCACGCCGATCGTCGAGATCGTCGGGCGGCGCATCGGGATCCGGAAGGCGATGATGACCACCGTGCACGCGTATACCGCGTCCCAGTCGCTCGTCGATGGGCCGAACAAGCGCTATCGCCGCGGCCGTGCTGCGGCGGCGAACCTTGTCCCCACGTCGACGGGCGCCGCACTCGCGACCACGCGCGCGCTGCCCGAGTACGCGGGCCGCTTCGATGGCATCGCGATCCGGGCCCCGCTTCCCATCGGATCGATCGCGGATATCACCTTCGTCACCTCCCGCGCGACCTCCGCCAGCGAGGTGAATGCAATCCTCGCGGAGGAGGCGGAGACGAGCCGGTATGCCGGCGTGCTCGGCGTGTCGCACGACCCGCTCGTGTCGTCGGACGTGATTGGCGACTCACACGCGGCAATTGTGGATCTCGAGCTCACGAAGGTCGTGGACGGTGACCTCGTGAAGGTGATGAGCTGGTACGACAACGAATGGGGCTACGCGAGCCAGATGCTTCGCGAGGCAATCTCGGTGACCAGAGGCCAGTCTCCCCGTACGCATGACTGATGGAGCGGGCATCGGCGACACCAGACGAGACACCATGTATGACGTGCTGCGCAGGATGCGTGGCACGCTGCCGCTGGCGCTCGTGGGGCTTGCACTGCTTGGCTCGGTGGCCATCCCGGCGCGACAGACGTGGCGGATCTCGTTCCTGCTCCATGAGACGACTGAGGTACTCGCGCCGGCCCGACTGCTCGTCGAGCGCCTGCAGGCCGGGCTCGCCGAGGAGCTGGTCGCCTTGCAGGGTTACGCCCTGTCCGGCGACGGCGCGCTGCTTGGGCAGTACGAGGACGCAGCCGCGAAGAACGAACAACGGTTCATCACCCTCGACGGCCTGGCAAGCCGCCTCTCGTCGACATCGGCGACCCACGCACGCGTGCTCCGGGATCGAACGGACGAGTGGCACCGGATCAACGGCGCACTGATCGCGCGACGTAGCTCGCGAGCAGAGTTCGCCTCAGCGCTGCGAGCCGAGCAGGTGCGGTACAACTTCTCCATGACGTCCATCGCCGACCTGTCGTCGAACCTTGCTGCCGAGGCGGCCGCGCGAGACGATCGGGTTCGGACACTCGAGCACTTCAGCATCGTCGCCAACGGCGCGCTGGTGCTCGCGGCATTGATTGCCATGAGCGGGGTGGGCATCCTCACCCTGCGGGAGCGACGACTCACCGCCACCCTCCGCCGGCGAGTCATGGAGGAATCCGCGCTCCGCCTGCTGGCGGAAGATCTCGCCAGTGCCAATACCGTGGAGGAGCTCACGCAGCGCATCGCGCAGTCGGCGCTGAAGGCGGTAAGTGGCAGCGGCGCGTTCGTCGAGCTGATCGATCACCGACCCGATGAGCAGCCGCGCGCGGTCGTGCGCGCGGTTTCGGGTAACGGCGCGCCTCCACTCGGTGAGTCATGCCCCCTTTCCGGTTCATACGCGGCACTCGTGACGATGCGCGGACGGCCCATCCTCCTCGAGGACCTGTCTCATCCCGAGCGGCGTGGTACGATATGCGTGATGCCAGGCGCGGCCGGCTCAGCTGTCGTAGTGCCGCTCGGCTCCAGCGCGACGCCGTTCGGCGCCCTTTTCGTGATCAGCGACCTCCCCGGTCACTTCCGCCACGACGACGTGACTCGCGCTGGCCTCGTCGGCCATCTGGCGGCGCTCGCCCACGAGAAGATTCAGCTTCTGGACGAAGCACTCGAGCGGCGTCGCGTGCTCGAACGCGTCATCCAGAGCCGCTCGCGCCTGATGCGCGGGTTCAGTCACGACGTGAAGAACCCCATCGGCGCCGCCGACGGGTTCGCTGAACTGTTGAGTCTTGGCGTCTATGGCACGCTCACGGCAGAACAGCAGTCGAGCATCGATCGCATGCGTCGCAGCATTCGCAGCGCGCTTGCGCTCATCGACGACCTGCACGAGCTGGCTCACGCCGAGACAGGCAACCTCGCCCTGCAGATCGAACCCGTGGATCTCGCCGCGCTGATGCGCACGATCGGCGAAGAATACCATGCCACAGCGCACGCACATGGGCTATCAGTGTCCGTCGAAACCGAAGAGCCGACGCTTGTAATGGACACCGATGGAGCTCGCGTGCGACAAATAATCGCGAACCTGGTGTCCAACGCCATCAAGTACTCCACCCATGGGCCG
>Ga0207657_10006893_pt1 | contig 11721 bp, 10 predicted proteins | sample KBSC33metaG_FD_184316 | JGI IMG/M metagenome (GOLD analysis project Ga0207657, IMG submission 184316) | Corn rhizosphere microbial communities from Kellogg Biological Station, Michigan, USA - KBS C3-3 metaG (SPAdes) (version 2) | ecosystem: Host-associated > Plants > Roots > Rhizosphere > Soil ...
CATCAGGCCGGGCAGCATGCGCCTGCCCGCACTGTTCGGCCTGGACGCGGCGCTGCGCATGCCGCGCGGGCACGGTTACTGGAGCCGGGGCGGCGAGATCGTCTACGCACACCTGAACGAACGTGGCCGCGGCATGTGGCGCGCGCAGCCGCATCCGGAACTGGCGCTGACGGTGCTGTATGCCGCGGGCCTCGTCGATCGCGGCGTCCTGGCCGCCCACCTGCGCCGGCGCGAGGCGATGGCGGCGGATGGCAGTTCCTGCGGCGGCATCGACAGCATGGCGTTCGCGGGTGGCGATGCCTGCGGCGATGGCGGCGGCGACAGCGGCTGCGATGGCGGTGGCAGCAGCTGTGGCAGCAGCTGTGGCAGCGGCTGTGGCGGCGGCTGTGGCGGCGGTGGCGACTAAGAGCGTATCCCGATAGACCTGCTGAGCGCCACCTGCGTGCTCACCGCAGGCGCGCTGCTGGGCGCGGCGGTCTATCTCCTGGTCGACCCTGCGCCCCACGTTTCCATATCGTCGTTGGCCGACCACACCACCAAAGTGCCAGCAGCACGTCCCGGCCTGGTTCCCGCAGCGCTGCGGGCCGCCCCCCGGCTCGCCGCCGTTGCTTCGGCACCGGCAGCTGCAGGACTTGCGGCCTTACGTGCAGGGAACTTTATCTCTGGACTCTCCACTCATCGGCAATGCGTTGCGCCATGTGGGCGCCAAAAACTCTTGACCGATGCAATCATTCAACATGAAACCACGATTACCGGCGCCGCGCGGGAGGTGGGCGATCGGCGCCACACTGGCGCTTGCGCTGTTCATTGCAGCCGGTGCCACTACCTTGCGCGGCACCGGTGCCGATGCCGGCACGTCCCCCCGTACCGCCACGGCGGTCATCGGCGATATCGAAGCAACCGTGCTGTCCAGCGCCACGTTGCAGGCTGCCAACCAGATCAACATCGGTGCACAGGTCTCAGGCCAGGTGCAGTCGCTCAAGGTCACGCTCGGCCAGCAGGTCAGGAAAGGTGACCTGATCGCTGAAATTGATGCCACCACGCAAAAAACCGAGCTGCGCAACGTCGAAGCCGCGCTTCGAAGCCAGGAGGCCCAGATGCGGGCAAAACAGATCGCGTTGCGCCTGGCAGAATCGGCGCTGCAGCGCCAGCGCCGCATGCTGGAGCAGGATGGCAGCTCGCAGGCCGATTATGAAGCCGCCGTGGCGGCGCGCGACATGGCGCGTGCCGACGTGGCGGGGCTCGAAGCCCAGATCGAACAGGCACGGCTCCAGGTCGACAAGGTCAGGATCGATCTGAGCCATGCCGCGATCCGGGCGCCGATGAGCGGCACCGTGGTCGCCATCGTCACGAAGGAAGGGCAAACCGTCAACTCGGTACAACAGGTGCCCACCATCGTCAAACTGGCTCGCCTCGACACCCTGCAGGTCAAAGCGCAAATCTCCGAAGTGGACATAGCACACGTCGCCGTGGGCCAGCCAGTCCATTTCACGCTATTGGGCGAACCAGGCCGTCGTCACGCGCGATTGGAGGTGGTCGATCCGGTTCCAGCTGATGCGACGAACCAGGATGCACCGGGTGGTGGCGGCCCGTCTTCGGCCGTGTATTACAACGCCCTGTTCAACGTGCCCAACAACGACGGCAAACTGCGCATCGGCATGACCGCGCAGGTGACCATCGTGCTGGCCCGCGCCAGCCAGGTGGTCACCCTGGCGCGCGCCGCGCTGGGCGAGCGGCGCGCGAACGGACGCTATGTCGTGCGGGTGTTCAAGGGCGGCAAGACCGAAACGCGCGAGGTGCAAACCGGGGTTGGCGACAATCTCGACATCGAGATCGTCAAAGGCCTTGAGGCCGGCGAGCAGGTGCTGCTGCCGGACGCCCCGGCAGCGGACGCGACGTCCGGCGGCGCGCCATGAGCGCCAATGTTGGCGCGGCCATGGCCCCGCCCTTGCTCGCGTTGAGACAAGTATGCAGGGACTTCGCCACTGGCGGCGAAATCGTCCGCGTGCTGGACCGCATCGACCTGGACATCGTCGCAGGCGAAATGGTGGCCATCGTCGGTGCGTCCGGCTCGGGCAAATCGACCTTGTTGAATATCCTCGGCTGCCTGGACCGTCCCAGCAGCGGCAGTTACCATATTGCGGGCCAGTCCACGCACGCCCTCGATTCGAATGCACTGGCCCGGCTCAGGCGCGAGCGTTTCGGTTTTATTTTCCAGCGCTACCATCTGCTGGCCGGACTGGACGCCCTGGCCAATACCGAAATGCCCGCCATCTACGCCGGAGTGCCGGGTCCGTTACGCCGCCAACGGGCGCTGGCGCTGTTGCGCAGGCTCGGTCTCGGCGAACGCCTGGACCATTTCCCTGCGCAACTCTCCGGCGGACAGCGGCAGCGTGTCGGCATCGCGCGCGCCTTGATCAATGGCGCCAGCGTAATTCTCGCCGACGAACCGACCGGCGCGCTCGACAGCCATCATGGTGCGGAAGTGATGAAGCTGCTCACGGAACTCAATGCCAGTGGGCATACCGTGGTTATCGTGACCCATGACATGCAAGTGGCCGGCCACGCCCATCGTATCGTCGAAATCAGCGATGGCAGAATAGCCGGCGACCGCCGCCGCGAGCCTGCGGTTGCACCGTCCCGGCCCGAGGATGCCCGCCGGCCGGAGGCGGGCGCCACGCCCGTGACGCACACGCATGCCCCGTGGGACCGCATGTGCGCGGCGTTGGCGGCGGCTGCACGGTCCATGCGGACGCATCGGCTGCGCACGATGCTCACGATGCTGGGGATTATCATCGGGATCGCGTCCGTCGTATCGGTCGTCGCCTTGGGCGAGGGCTCGCGTCGCAAGGTCGTGCGCGAGATGGCTGCGCTGGGCACGAATACGCTGGAAGTTTATCCAGGCTCGCAAATCGGCACGGACACGTCCGCCGGCAGCGCCCGGCTGACGCCGGACGATGCGGACGCGATCGCGCGCGAGCCCTATGTCGACAGCGTCTCACCCAGCGTCGACGTCAATGTCCTGCTGCGTTATGACGCCATCAAGGCCAATACCCAAGTCTTTGGCGTCGGCGAACAGTACTTCCGCGTCAAGGGTATGAACATGGCCGAAGGGCAGGCCTTTACCGGCGCGAGCGTGCGGCGCTATGCCCAGGAGGTGGTGATCGATCAACGCACGGGCCGGAAACTATTCGGGAGCCAGGGTGCGCCCATCGGCAAGGTGATCCACCTCGCCAATGTGCCGGTGCGGGTGGTCGGGATCGTCCAGGACGGCAAGAGCCCGCAGACCGGCCCGGATTCCCTGAACGTGTGGCTGCCCTACACCGCCGCACTGGGACGGATCGCCGGATCGGCGACGCTGCAATCGATCGTTGTGCGCGTGCATGACACAACACCGCCTGCAATTGCGGAAACGCGACTGAAACAATTGCTGCGGCGACGGCTGGGCGGCCGTGATTTCTATATATCGAACAATGCCGCGTTACGACAAACCATCGAGAGCGCCAACGGCACGCTCAATCTGCTTGTCACGTCGATCGCAATGATTTCCCTGCTGGTCGGCGGCATCGGCGTCATGAACATCATGCTGGTGTCGGTCAGCGAACGGACCCGCGAGATCGGCATCCGCATGGCGACCGGTGCCCGCCGTGGCGACATCATGCAGCAGTTCCTGGTCGAGTCGGTACTGGTGTGCCTGATCGGCGGCGTACTCGGCATCGCGCTGTCGTTCGGGATCGGTTACGTCCTTGCCAACGCAAACGGACAGTTCGACATGGTTTTTTCAATCAACGCGATCTGCGCCGCCTTCGCCACCTGCACCTCGGTGGGGATGTTGTCCGGCTTCATACCAGCGCGTAATGCGGCGCGCCTCGATCCGGTCGAGGCCTTGGCCCGGGAATCATAAGCAGGAGAACGACCATGCGCATCCATGCCCTTGCCCTCGCCTTCGCAGTGCTCCACCTGGCGGGCTGCACATCGCCCGGCGCTACGCGGTACGACATGCCGGAACTGGCCGCGCCGGACGCGTGGCGTCATGCCTCCGTGCCCGCAACCGCCGTGACGCCCGGACACTGGTGGCGCGAGTTCCGGGATCCGACGCTCACATCCCTGGTGGAAGGAGCACTGCGGCACAACCGCGACCTGGCCGCCGCCGCCGCCGCCGTGCGGCTCGCCCGCCTGCACAGCGGCCTGACGGACCGCAATGCATTGCCACAGCTCAGTGTGGCGGTCGGCGCGAACACGACGCGCAACCTGCGCGCCCCGGCGGACGCCTCGCGCGCCTATTCGACGTCCGTGAGCGCCGCCTATGAAGTCGATCTGTGGGGCCGCATGTCGCTGCAACGCGACGCGGCGCAATGGGCGGCGCAGGCGACGGAGCAGGACCGCAGGAGCCTGGCGCTGTCCCTGGCCAGCGCCACCATGGGAATGTACTGGCGGCTGGGCTATCTGAACGAAAGCATCGTGCTGGGTTCGCAAGATATCGAGCATGCGCAAAAAACCCTGGAAATCGCTCGTGCCAGGCACGCCGCGGGAGCGGGTACGGCACTCGATGTGCTTCAGGCGGAACAGGCCCTTGCCGGCGCGCAGGCAGGGCTTGCGCAACTGGACTATCAACGCGAGGAAAGCAGGAACGCACTGGCATTGCTGTACGGCGCACCGCCTGGCCAGGCGTTCCCGGAACCGCGTCGCTTGCCCGACGGCCCGTTTCCCGCCATCGCGGCCGGGCTACCGGCCGACGTCCTGTCCCGGCGGCCGGATGTGCAGGCCGCTGAATTGCGCTTGCGCGAAACGATAGCCAGCGGGGACGCAAGCCGGATGAGCTTCTATCCGTCGCTCCCACTGACCGGCAACCTCGGCACCGGCAGCCCGGCGCTGCTTTCCCTGTTGAGCAATCCCGCCGCTGCGCTGGGTACCAGCCTGGCGCTGCCATTCGTCCAATGGCGGGAAATGAAGTTGAACGCGAAGATCGTGCGCGCCGGCTACGAGCAGGCCGTCGCCGCCTTTCAGCAAACGTTCTACCGCGCGCTGGGCGAGGTCGAAAGCGCACTCGCGCTGCGCCAGCAGCTGGCCACCCAGGCGGACTACCTCGACAAGGCGCTGGTTACCGCGCGCAAGGCGGAGCACCTGGCCGAAATCCAGTATCGGGCGGGCAGCGTGCCGCTCAAAACGTGGCTCGACGCACAGGAAGCCAGCCGCGCCTCTGCGGCGGCGGCGGCGAGCAATCGGCTGGATCGCCTGCTCGCCCATGCCGCCCTGTACCAGGTGCTGGGCGGCGACGCGGCCATCGCGGCCACCGGCGCCGATCCGAACCAGGCAAGCGATGCCGCCGAGTCCCAGCGATAGGATGTCCCCATCCTGCTATCTGCCCGTACATTCGAAGAACTGCACGATCGCTTGCCTGACATGGACGTCGAGGTGCCGCCACACCCGGAGCGGCGCGACGACAAGCCCGAGATCCATTCGATCATTCGTCTGTTGACGAATATCCCGTCAGTCCCCTCCACTTAGCCAAATACATGTACGTCCCAGTACCGCGTCGGTCACATGGTCGAACCGGGACCGTTACCGTTACCGTGCACGTGCATGTCCAGGATTAATCCGGATGAACAGGGTGCGAGCATCTGGATTGCGCAACACCTTGATCGGACTGGCGGCCGCGCCACCACCAAGACCTCCCGACATTTTCCGCTGCGTGTACCGTCCTCGTCCTCGATATGCCGACATCGGCAGCAGGTTCGGCAAGAGCGCAAGCGCTTCGGTTTGGCGTACGGCCGCCCGGGATCGCCCACCTAGACTACACATACCAGCTCGTGACGCGCTTCATTCAGGGCACAAGCGGCGCCGGGCGGTGCAACCGACTTTTGACCACTCTCATCAAGGATCTCTTACAATGAAAAACGACAAATTCTTCGGCAAAAAATCGGCACTCTACGCGCTGGTCGCGGCAACGGCAGCCCTGGGCATGGCTTCCGTGAATACCACGGCACAGGCCGCCGGCTCGATTGGCACCGCCATGAAGTCGGTCAGCCTTAAGGTCAACAACAACACCAATGGCTGCGTGCGGGCATATTCCATGGGCCAACACTTCGACATCCCGGCCCATAGGTCGGCCAGTATCCCCGCCGCTTTCCCCAACGGTTACATGGCTTCGGTTTTCAAGTACGGCTGCGGTGGCCAGGCCCTCGGGAATCGCTGGTACACGACGAACAGCAACACCTTCCAGACCTGGAACATCTACTGATCGACTGTACAGCCGGCGATGCAAGGCAAAATGCCCGGCCGGTTATGAACTGACCCCGGAAAGTTGGACCGGTTAGTTTGCCAAGAGCCTATCCCGGTAAACCTGCTGAGCGCCAGGCGATGATGCCGCATGCCGGATGAAGATTGGCGAGATAATTACTCGCCTTCTTCGGCCAACGGATCAGCAGGCCCCGAAACCGGTTCATCCAGCTGCGCGTGCGCTCGACAACCCAACGTCGAGCGCGAAACCCCTCATTTTTTCTGATGTCCTGCGCTTCCTCCCGGCGTGCCCGGATATGCGCAGTGAAGCCAGGCTGCTCGACCCATTGGCGTACCTGCTCATCATCGTAGCCCTTGTCGAGACATGGTTCCTGCGGACTGCCTGGCGTGGGCGTTGGCCGATCCAACTGTCGTCGGTGCGCCGAACTGCTCGAACAGATTCCGGTAGCGCTCAATGCGTTCCATTGGCACCCCGTATGCAGTACGAACAAGATGTCCCTGGTCAGCGGATGATGTCCGCCAGCTCGGCGGCAACCTGGCGGCCCAGCAGGTGGATGTGCCAGCCGTCGACGAAGCCGTGGTGGGCCTGCACGGAGAACGGCAGCTGCAGGCCGTCCGGACCGGCTCGGAAGCGTCCCCAGGCCAGCGACGGGATGTCGGGCGTGGCCAGCGACGCCATCGGATGTTGAATGGACGTGAAGTCGAGCCAGGGCATGCAGGTGATAAACACCTGGTCCTTCGCGTCCCGCGGCGACATCGTGCGGTACTTGAGGTTCAGCTCGGTCATGCCTGATGCCGCCTCCCGCGCCGCCACGCCGCGCGCGACGAATTCGCGCACGTCGTCGGACCAGTCGAACTGGGCAAAGTTCAGGTCGCCGTGCTGGTTCATCACCGTGAACGACGGCACGAGCCGGTCGATGCGGATGACCTCACCGTCCACGACGCGGTAGCGGAAGTTCTCGACCTTCAGCACGGCCCGCAAGACGGCGCACAGCATCACGTGGAAAGGCGCCAGGTCCTGCGCCTTGCACCAGGGCCGGAATTCCGGCACGTCCAGGGTGAAGCACAGGTTGACCGCGGGACTCTCCATGCGGTCGAAAAAGTCGAAGCGGTCGCGCCGCCGTTCAAAATTCTGCATGTCCGTCCCCGTCATCGCGCGTCGAGGTAGCGCGCGCTCCAGGCCGAGATGACGCCGGCGACATAGGCCGCATCCTCGCGCCGCGTGATCAGGTGGTCCATGCCGTCCAGCGAGATGAAACTCTTCGGGTGCTGCGCCAGCTCGAAGATGCGGGTGGCGTTGTCCATGCTGACGGTATCGTCCTGCGGCGCCTGCATGACGAGCAGCGCGCGCCCGAGTGTGGCGATCCTGTCGTGCAGCTGGTGCTGGCCGGCATCCTCGACGAAGTGCTGGCGGATGTTGAAATCGCGCCCGGCCAGGTTGACGCGCGCTTCACCCTGCCGGGCGATGGTGTCGAGGTGCTCGGACAGCAGCTTATGGACGACGTAGTGCGGATCGCTGGGCGCGGCGATCGTCGCGACGGCCTTCGCCTCCGGCACGCGATGGGCCGCCGCCAGCACGGCCGCGCCGCCCAGGCTGTGGCCGATCAGCAGCTGCGGCGCCGCGAATTTTTCGCGCAGGTAGTCGGCGGCCGCGACGAGGTCTTCGACGTTCGAGGAAAAATTGGTGTCGGCAAAATCGCCATGGCTGGACCCGAGCCCGGCGAAGTCGAAGCGCAGCACGGCCACGCCGAGGGCCGCCAGGCCGCGCGCGATGTGCGTGGCGGCCAGCACGTCCTTGCTGCAGGTGAAGCAGTGGGCAAAGATGCCGTAGGCGCGCGGGGTGCCGGCGGGGGCGTCCAGCTTGGCGGAGAGTTTTCCGTGGGGGCCGGGGAAGTCGATTCGTTCGGTGCGCATGATGGTTCCGGTGTTCGGTGCAGTGCGCATTGTGGAGCAAGCCGGAAAAGTTTGCTTGGAATCGCGGCGCCGCAGTCCTTTGCGAAGCTGAAGATTGCCGCGGCCGCGAGTGGAAATGCGTGAGCTTTCGCGCCCACAAAGCCGCTATGCTGGGGGGCTTGAATCGAAGGAGAATCGCATGCGCCTCATCATCGCCCTGGTCCTGCCGTGGCTGACCTTTTTCACCATCGGCCGCCCGCTGGCCGGCATCATCTGCCTGATCCTGCAAGTCACCCTGATCGGCTGGCTGCCCGCCACCATCTGGGCCGTGTACGCACTCAGCCAGTTCAAGACCGACCAGAAGATCGAACGGGCGTTGCGGCAGCGGGCATGACGGATCGTCCGAACTGAAAAAGTGAAAAGCGCCATCGGCCTGCTGTTCTGGACAGCCGGACATGTCGCCAACGTCCTGGCCCTGCTGGCGGCCGGCATGTACGTCCTGTTCTGCGTCATCTGGCTGCACGCGCCGCTGCTGGACGTACTGCGCGTGACCGCCACGATGGCGCTGCCGGTCCTCGGGCTGGCCTGGCTGTGCCGCTGGGGCGGCAGGCGCCTGCGAAAATCCGCGCCAGTGTCCCCGCCCTCACCCGCGAAGCGCGTGCTGCTGGCCGGCGCCGGCGTCGCCGTGGCCATCGCCTGCGGCACGGTCGTCCGTACCGGCGTGCGGGAATACCAGTGCAGCGTCGACCGCTCGCGGCACGCGGCAACCCATGCAGCCGACACGCTCAGGAATGGTTTCGAGCGCGTATGCGCGGTCGACCTCGATCGTTTCGACATCTCGTTTCAATCGCTCGCGAGGGCCACCCGCAAGCTCGCGTTCACGCCGGTCGACCTGACGCACACGCCGTTCGCACGGTTCGAGAGCCTGGGCGGCAGGGCCGAATCCGTCAACGATATACGCTCGCGCCTGTACCGCGGCTTCCGCATGCCGGACGGGCACCGGATCACGCTGTTCGAGCACGACATGTCCGCCGACGGCAGCCGCAGCTGGCGCGATCCCAAGGACGAGCCGGAGCGCATCAACGGCCTGCCTGCGCGACTGGTCGTCCTGGAAGACACGTCGGGCACGGCGGTCTCGGTCCTGTCCTGGTTCGAGGGCCGGCGTGCTTACCAGCTGTGGATCGATGCGAACGTCGCGCATGTCCCGCTGCGCGACCCGTTGTTTGCGCTGGCGGCATCGCTGCCGCATTCCGTGCCGGCCTGCCCCAACGAGCCGCCGCCGAAGCCACTACGCTTCGATGCCGACGGTCGCCCTGTCGAGGAACCCATGCCCAAGGTATTGACCCAGGCGGAAGTCGACGCCATGTTCGACCGGAGCAAACGACCTTGCAAATAACTGCTCACCCGAACAGCCCGTGCAGGAACCACTTCGGCCCATCGTCGCCGGATCCGATGCGCTCCCGGTACACCCAGTACAGCGTGTGATCCTGCCCTTCGGCGATGAAATAATCGCGCGTCTCCGGACCATCCCACCAGCCGGCCTCGATGCGCTCCGGATTCGACGCCATCCGCAGCGACGACCCATAGAACGGCCGGTGGTTGCGCATCAATAGCGCGATCGGCCGGGCCAGCAGCCACGTCGGACGCGGCAGGCTCAGCACGTCGGGCGGCAGCTGGGCGTTGCGGGCCTTGTCGCTGACCTTTTGCTGCACCGGCACCCAGACGTTGGCCTGGTCCGGACGGTAATCGGCCAGCGGCAGCGGTTGCAGGACGTTTTCCGGCCCCAGGCGCGCGGCCAGCAGTTCCAGCATGCGCATGCGGTCTTCCTCGCTGCCGCCCGGGTCGGGGAACAGCGAGGCGTTGGGCGGCGCCATCGGCCGCACCTGCAGGGCTTCCAGCGCGAGGCCGATCACGGGCGCGTCCAGCGCAAGCCGGCCCAGGCGCTCCCTGAGCAGGCGCACGAGGTGCTCGTCGCGCCACGTCGGCTCGGCCAGCACGATCTCGACGCCGGTCGGCGCACGCGCCACCCTGCCCCGCTCGTGCTCCAGCTGCAGGAGGATGCGCTCCACCGCCAGCTGGCGCGCGCACAGCCAGCCCGTCAGTTGCAGCAGCAGGCACTGGGCGCCGGCCAGCAGCAGGTCGGCGTCGTCGATGCGGTCGTACAGTTCCAGGCGCGCGCGGAATGTTTCGGGCGGAGCGATCCATTCGTGCAGCTCGGGCACGAGGCCGTAGGCGGCATCGAGCAGGTCGAGCAGTTCGCGTCCGCAGCGCCGCTGCAGGCCGGGGCGCGGCAGGCGGCGCAGGTCGCCCAGTGTGTAGCACCCGATACCGTCGAACCAGGCCGCGAACGGCCGCGCCGGCGGCGCCAGCAGCACGGCCAGCCGGTCGAGGCGGCGCAGCAGCGATTCCATCCGCACGGCGCGGCCCGCATTCGCACGCGCCAGCAGCCAGGCGCCGCGCGCCGTGGGCGCGCACGCGAGCGAGGCCGTGAAGCCCAGCGCGCGCACGTTGGCGTGGATGCGCCGGCACAGCGCGAGGATGCCGCCGAACAGGCGCAGGCTGGCGCCCACGTCCATCAGCAGCGTGGATTCCTCGGCCTGCGCGACCTGCGGCGTGTACTGCAGCAGGGCCAGCGCCACCGCGTGGCGGGCGTCCGCCTCCAGCGTTGGTGCGCGCGCGTGGATGCGGGCGTCGGGCAGCAGCATCAGCACGCCGCCGCGGCGCATGCCGGTGCGCACGCCGGCGTCCAGCGCATATTGCGAAGCCACCAGTACGCGCTCGTGTTCGAGCACCACAGTGCCAACGTCAGTGCCGGCGTCAGTGGACCAGCTCGGTGCGAACACTTCGAGCGGTAACCGGGGCAGGTGCAGGGCGATCCACAGGCGCATGATGATCGGGCAGGTAGGAAGTCAAAGGAAGGAACAGGGTCGCGTCGCGCTGCGGTCCCCGGCGTTTCACGAAGCCGATCTCGATACCACCCGCCTGCGGACGCAGGGCCAGGCGCAGCGGTGCCGGCGAGGCATCCTGGCCGGCCGCCAACGGCCGCATCATGAAGAACAGGGTCTCCCCCGCCTGCGCCGCCAGGTGCAGCCGGCGCAGGTGTTCGCCGCGCACGTGGTTCTGCCAGAACAGCAGCGCACCGCAACTACCGCTGCGCAATACCTGCTCGGCGGCCCACAACGCGTCCGCCGTCCGGTCGGCGCGCAGCCAGATCAGTTGCGAGGGCTGCACCCCGAGCGCGGCCAGCGCCAGCGCCTGCGGTGGATGCGGCGGCTGCAGCAGCACGACGCGCCGCTGCGCCACGGCCGCCAGCGCGGGACGCAGCAGGCGCATCTCGCCGATGCCGGGCTGTTGCAGCAGCAGGTCGACCAGCACCCCGGTCGGCCAGCCGCCGCCGGGCAGTTGGGCCGACAGGGCGGGATGGCCGGTATCGATGCAGCGCGTGTCGCCGCGCGCCAGCTGCGAGGCGCGCCAGAGCGATGGGTGCAAGGATTCCGGCGCTGCAGATATTGAACCTGAGCAAGTCATGTATGATGCGAAGAAATACTGTATAAACATACAGTACTATTCTCATCAGGTTTTGGCAAG
>Ga0207657_10006895_pt1 | contig 11718 bp, 15 predicted proteins | sample KBSC33metaG_FD_184316 | JGI IMG/M metagenome (GOLD analysis project Ga0207657, IMG submission 184316) | Corn rhizosphere microbial communities from Kellogg Biological Station, Michigan, USA - KBS C3-3 metaG (SPAdes) (version 2) | ecosystem: Host-associated > Plants > Roots > Rhizosphere > Soil ...
CGCATCGTCGAGGCCCACGAGGGCCGCATCGGGTTCGACCCGCTCGACCGGGGGACGTGCTTCTGGTTCGACCTGCCGCTCGAAGCCGCCGCAGCGAACGGCCGGCGGTGAGCCGGGCACGATCGGTTGCGACGCTGGGCGGCGCTGCGCTGCTGCTCGCCGGCGTGCTCGGCTTCGTTCCCGGCGTGACGACGCACTACGGCGACTTGCACGTCGGGCGCGGCTCGCACGCAGAGCTCTTCGGCGTGTTCCGCGTCTCGATCCTGCTCAACCTCGTCCACGTCGTGCTCGGCGCGGCCGGGATCGTCGTCGCCCGCGCGAGAGACGTCGCGCTCGTGTCGCTCGCGCTCTGGCTGCTGGGCGTCTGCGCCGCCGGCGGGTGGCTCGCGCTCGACGCCGCCGACAACTGGCTGCATCTCGGCCTTGCCGTCGCGCTGCTCGGGCTAGCGCTTCTTGTGGGCGGCGAGGATCTCCCCGACGATCTCGAGCGCGATCTCGGCGGGCGTCTCCCCGCCGAGGTCTAGACCGACCGGTCCGCGAACCTCGCTCGCGACGTCGCCGAGCTTCTCGGCCCGCTTCTCCTGCGCGCGGCGCGAACCGAGGGCGCCGACGTAGAACGCGCCGCCCTCGACGCCCTTCTTCAGCGCGGGGATGTCGATGCGCTCCTCGTGGACGAGCGACACGAGCGCCGTCTCGGGATCGACGTCGACTTCGTCGGGCCAGGCGACGAGGATCTCGTCCGCGCTCGGCACGCGCTCGCGGTTGGCGAGCCCCGCACGCGGGTCGACGACGATCGTGCGCCAGCCGAGCGGCTTCGCCAGGGCGCAGAGCGCTTCCGCGATGTCGCCGGCGCCGACCGCGACGAGCCGCGGCGGCGGTCCGACCGCCTCGGCGAACACGTTCTCGCGGAGCCCGGTCTGGACGCGTTCGTCCTTCGTCCACCGGCGCCCGGCGTCTTCGCCCTCGACGACGACGTAGCTGGTGCCGCGCTCGATGTCGGGTGCGCCGGCGTACGGCTCGAGGAACACGTCGATCTCGCCGCCGCACGGGAGGCCGACCGTCCATGCCTCGTCGTCTTCGATCCCGTACGAGACGACGCTCGGCAGCTCGCCGTCGAGGACGGCCTGGCAGCGCTCCGCGACGTCAGCCTCGACGCACCCGCCGGAGACGGATCCGTACAGGCGACCTGAGCGCGTGACGGCGAGCTTCGAGCCGAGCGGGCGCGGTGCGCTGCGCCGGGTGGCGACGACGGTCGCAAGTGCGACCTCTTCGCCTGCGGCGCGCCACTCCTCGGCTTTTGCCAGGACGTCGTCCATCTAGGCTGCTCAGCGTAGCCATGGCCGATCCCATCGCAGTCGTGTTGGCCCGCGTCGACGCCGGCGAGCTCGGGGACCCGCTGCCCGTTCTCGCCTATCTGGCGGGACAGTCGGTGGAGCTCGACGACGACGAGCTGAACGGCGCGCGCCGCCGTGCGTTGCTGCTCGTCGCGGCCGGGGGCGACCCGCACAGAGACCTCGACGTCGACGACCGGGCCGTGAAGGCGATCGCCGCAGACCTGCACACCCAGGAGCGGCGCGACGCGCTCGCGCGCTCGATCGATTCGCTCGTCCTGCGCGTCCGCGATCTCCCGGTCGCGCGCGAGGCGGCGCTCTTTCTCGCAGGCGACGTCGATCTCGCCTGGCGCCTGTTCGCGCTCGCGCTGCTCGCGGAGGAGCTCGCCGAATGACGCCTGCGGTGCGGGCCGCGAAGCGCGCGGGCATCGAGTTCCGCCTGCACGAGTACGACGGCGTCGAGGTAGGGGCCGGTGACTACGCCGTGGCCGTTGCCGCGGCGGTCGGTCGTCCGGCCGAGCAGCTCTTCAAGACGCTCGTCGCCTCGGTGGACGGCCGGCTCGAAGTCTTCGTCGTGCCGGCCGACCGCCGGCTCGACCTGCGCGCCGTCGGCAAGCGGACGGCGCTGGCGGCGGAAGCCGACGCGGAGCGCGCCACCGGGTACGTCGTCGGCGGCATCAGCCCGCTCGGCCAGCGCCGGCGTCTGCCCACGACCGTCGACGAGTCCGCGCTCGCGTGGGACACGATCCTCGTCAGTGCAGGCAGGCGCGGCCTGCAGATCGAGCTGGCGCCGGCCGACCTCGTGCAACTGACGAGCGCCGGCGTCGCGGCGGTGGCGGCGTGACCGGTCGTAGCGAGGAGCTGCGCGCCGCGGCGGAACGGCTGGTGGCGGGGATCCCGGGCGACATCGCTCCCGAGGTGGTCGTGACCGGGAGCGTCTCGCGCGGGGTCGCCGACGACGTCTCGGACGTCGAGATGCTCCTCGTGACGCGCGACCTGCTGGACCTCGACACGTGCTTTGCGCTCGCCGCGGCCGCCGGTCTCGAGCGACTCGGCTCCTGGGGGCCGCAGGGACCCGACACCTCGCGGGTCTCCGGCTACTTCGAGTCGATCCCGTTCGAGCTGATCTGGTGGTCGCGCGAGCACGCCGACGCGGCGATCAACGCGGCGTCGCCGGCGGCGGACGCGATCGCGCACGGCATCTCGCTGCGAACATGCGGCCTCCTCGAAGCCTGGCACGAGCGGCTCAGCAGCTACCCGGACGAGCTCGCGGCCGAGCGCATCGAGGACGCGGCGCTGACGTGGGGCGGATTCGCCGCCGCCGGGCTCCTGACCATCGCCCGGCCCGGTGAGCGGCTCTCGCTCGTCGAGCGCATGGTCGACGACGCGGTTCGCGTACTGCAGATGGTCTACGCGATCAACCGGGTCTGGCAGCCGACGACGAAGCGGGTGGCGCTGCGCGCCGAGGCACTCGCCGTCAAGCCCGACCGGCTCGCCGAGCGGATCGAGGAAGCGCTCACCGAGCCCGACCCGGTCCGCGCCCTGGTCGTCATGACGCAGCTCCAGCTGGACACCGTCATGCTCGCGCCGGGCGGGCCGAACGTCGACCGGGCGCGGCTCTGGCTCGCCGAGGCGCTCGAGATCCTAGGTGCCCCACCAGAAGCTGGCGGCGATCACGACGTAGAAGCCGACTAGGACGACGCCCTCCTGCCACGTCGACTCGCCGTCGTTCACGATCAGCGCGCCGAGTATCGACGCGATCACGAGAACGAGGGCGAGCAGCGTCGGGAACACGAGCGTCAGGTGCGTCGTGAAGAGCAACGAGACGAAGATCAGCACCGGAGTCAACGCGAGCGCGACCTGCAGCGACGAGTTGACGATCACGGAGATCGCGAAGTCCGGCTTGTTGCGCGCCGCCAACTGGACGCCGACCACGTTCTCGACGGCATTCCCGGCGATCGCGACGATCACGAGCCCCGCGAACTCCTGGCTCATGTGCAGCGTGTGGATCGCCGGGGTGAGCGCCCCGACGAACCAGTCCGACGTGAGCGCAGCGGCCGCGCCGGCCCCTGCCAGGACGACCGCCGTGAGCGGGGTGCTCCAGCGTGCCGGCTCGTGCACGTCCGCGCCGGCGCGCAAGAATGCCGGCAGCGTCAGCGCGAACACCGCCAGCAGCACGCCGGCACACACGAGCGACAGCGCATGACCGTGCGGCTCGGCAGGCGTGTGGAACGCGTGCGCCAGCGAGGGCATCGCCATCGTCGCCGCGGCGAGCAGCGTCAGCGTCGACACCATTCGAGCGTGGCCGGAGTCGAACCGCTGCGGCCCGTTGCGGACTCCGCCGACGATGAACGCGATCCCGAGCACGAGGACGCTGTTGGCGAGGATCGAGCCGACCAGCGCGGCCTGCACGACGCCGGCGAGGCCCTGGCGCAGCGCGAAGATCGCGATGAACAGCTCGGGCAGGTTGCCGAGCGCTGACTGCACGACGCTCGCGCCGCCGGAGCCGAGCCGGGCGCCGAGCTGTTCCGTCGCCGTGCCGACGAGCCGGGCCAGCGCCGCCAGGGCGAGCGCGGAAATGACGAACGTCACGACGTGTCCCGCGCCCGCGTAGCGGCAGACGCCGGCGACGAAGACCACCGCTGTGGTGACCGCCAGCTCGATCCTCTCGCGCCTGTTCACAGGCCCGAGACGGTAACTGGAGAGACCCTCGGACGAGTGACGTAGCCGCCTGGGTCGGATGCCGACAACCGGGATGTTGGTCTTTCTGCGGCACTGGAGGGTGTGAGGTGAAGAGGGCGTCCTTGGGCGTGTTGATCGTCGCCGTGCTGGGTGCACTGGCGTCGAACGCGAGCGCGTCGCAGCTCGTCGACCGCAACGCGAGCGCGATCAAGCTCGAGGTCAACTCGAAGGGTGAGGCGCTCATCACCTACAAGGCGCAGGGCAAGCAGAAGCACGTGCTCGCCTGGGGCGCGGTGAACGCGATCGCGCCGACGAGGAGCCGTCAGCAGCTCGCGTTCAAGCTCGACTACGCCGGCGGGTGGGGCAAGTACCACTCCGACTACTGGAAGACGTTCGAGAATTCGTGCGGCGCCTACGACGGACCGAAGATCGCGTGGTTCGTCACGGGCTGCACCGCGTCGGACGGCTCGTACTGGGCACTTCAGGCCTGGCAGCGCATGCTGCCGAACTACGGCGTGAAAGCGACTGCGACCCAGTCGGTGTGGGAGCTTCGCCTCTCGCACTGGACCGGCGAGCTCCCGGTGCTGACGATCGACACCGACTGGGCGTGGCACCAGTGGGATCACCTCTTCGGCACGTTCACGTACAACGGCCAGGCGGTCTTCGGGTACAAGGCGACGCCGGGCGGCAACCCGCTCGACACCTTCGGCCGCAACATCTACGTCGACACGTTCGACTCGGTGTACGGCAAGGGCTGGCTGCGTGAGAACAGCTTCCTGACGCATACCAACACCGGAGCCTTCTGCTACAGCGTCAACCCGCACGGGAGCCATCCCGCGGGCAAGGGCACGCAGTACCGCGCGACGGTCGAAGGCCCGGGCGTGACGCCGGATGTGATGTGGCAGGGTGCGGCGCCGGGGCCGTACGACAAGGCCGCCGATCTGGTCGCGAACGACGAGATCGCGCAGCTCGGCGACGGTCAGTGCCACGGCAACTGACGTAGCGCGTGCTCTAGGCTCGGCCTCGTGCCCGAGACGGGTTTGGAACAGCGGTCGCTCTTCCGGCGCTGGCCGGCGGGCGTCTCGATCGTCGTCGCCGACGTCGGCGGGCATCGCCATGGGCGCACTGTCTCGTCTCTCGTGTCGCTCTCGCTCGAGCCGCCGCTCGTCGGCATCTCGGTCGCGCACTCCGCCTCGATCCACGAGCTGCTGCGCGACGCCGAGACGTGGGGCGTGTCGGTGCTCGCGGGCGGCCAGGACGAGCTCGCGCAGCGATTCGCGCGCAGCGGCGTCCCGCCGCTGATCCTCTGGGACGGGGTCGAGGTGCGCGAGGACGACCCGCGGCTGATCGCCGGCGCGGCCGGTTGGCTGATCGCGCGCACGGTCGAGACGCTCGTCACCGGCGACCACACGTTCTTCGTCGGGCACGTCGAGTCGGTAGAGGAAGGGATCGCGCCGACGACGCTCGTCTACGCGTACCGGACGTACCACGCATTGTGATCGTCGCCGTGGTCTTCGATCTCGACGGCGTGATCGTCGATTCCGAGCAGGTGTGGGACGAGGTGCGCGAGGCCTACGTGCGCGAGACCGGCGGTACGTACACCGACGAGTCGGCGCGCGACATGATGGGGATGAGCTCGCCGGAGTGGTCGCGCTACATGGCGGAGGCGCTGCGCGTGCCGGGGACGCCGGAGGAGATCAACGCGGCGATCGTCGAGCGCATGCTCGCGCGATACGGAGAGGCGCCCCCGCTGCTGCCCGGCGCCCTGGAGGCGGTGCGGCGGGTCGGCGCCTCGGTGCCGCTCGCGATCGCGTCGTCGTCGAACCGTGAGTTGATCGACGTCGTGCTGCGTGCGTCGGGGCTCGCCGCCGACTTCCGCGCGACGGTCTCCTCGGAGGAGGTGCCGCGCGGCAAGCCATGGCCGGACGTCTACCTGGAGGCCGCGCGCCGGCTCGGCGTGGATCCTGCACGGTGCGGGGCGGTCGAGGACTCGCACAACGGCATCCGCTCGGCGAAGGCCGCCGGTATGCGGGTCGTCGCGGTGCCGAACGCGCATTACCCGCCGGACGACGAGGCGCTCGGGCTCGCGGACGTCGTCGTGCCGTCGATCGACGAGCTACAGGTCGAGCACTTCGCCGTCTAGCGGAACGATCGCGCCGGTGTAGGCCGAGCGCGGCTCGAGGCAGTGGTTGATCGCCTCGAGGTGGACGACCACGACGGTGCCGTCGAGTTGCGCGACCTCCGCAGCCGTCATCACGATCGGATCGCCTTCCAGGAACCGCGCGCCGCCGCCGTTCACGATCGTCGCGCGCGGCTCGTACCGCTCTCGTGCGTCGCGCACCTCGTCGCACAGAATCGTGTCGCCGGCGATATACACGCCGTCGACCACCCAGCCGGATACCGGCCCGAGCGCGCGGCCGATCTCACCGGTCCCGTGGTGCCCGCGCGTCATCGGGATGTCGGGATGGTGCGTCGTCACGTTCGTGTGGCCGCGGCTTCGCAATTCGTCGGCGCTCTCGGGTTGTGTGAGGATCGGCAGGGCGAGTGGGATGAGATCGTCGAAGTGGTCGCGGTGCAGATGCGTGACGATGCAGAGGTCGACGCCGTCGAGCACGTCCTCGGCCGGCATCGGCAGGTCGACGAGCGGGTTGGGCTTCGGGTTCGGCGTGTTCTCGATCGGCGGGCTCGTCCCGGCCGCGCGGAGCATCGGGTCGACGAGGATCCGGCCGTGGCTCGAGTCGAGCAACAGCGTCGCGTTGCGAACGAGCTGGACTTTCACACCGCGCGGCCGAGGAGCACACAGCCGTTGTGCCCGCCGAGACCCATGGCGTTCGACAACGCGACGTCGACCTGCGTTTGCCGTGCCGTGTTCGGCACGTAGTCGAGGTCGCACTCCGGATCGGGCTCGCGGTAGTTGATCGTCGGCGGCAGTGCCCCGTCGCGCAGCGCGAGCGCGCACATGATCGCCTCGATCGCGCCCGCCGCACCGAACGTGTGACCCATCATCGACTTGGTCGACGAGACGGCGAGCGTGTACGCGTGGTCGCCGAAGACGTCCTTGATCGCCTTCGTCTCGGCCGCGTCGCCGAGCGGGGTGGAGGTGCCGTGCGCGTTGATGTAGCCGACGCGTTCCGGCGCGACGTTCGCGCGCTCGAGTGCGCCGCGCATCATCGCCGCGACCCCGATCGCTTCCGGCTCCGGTTGCGCCATGTGGTGTGCGTCGTTCGACGCGCCGTAGCCGAGCACCTCCGCGTAGATCTCTGCGCCTCTCGCCTCGGCGCGATCCCAGTCTTCGAGCAGCAGCGCGCCGGCGCCCTCCGCCATGACGAAGCCTGCGCGGGTCGCGTCGAACGGACGCGATGCGTGCGGTGGATGCTCGTTCTCGGCGGCGAGGCCGCGCATCGCGGTGAAGCCCGCGAGGATGAGCGGAACGATGCACGACTCCGTGCCTCCGGCGAGCACCGCGTCGGCGGCGCCGCGCTTGATCATCTCCGCCGCCTCGCCGACCGCGTGGGAGCCTGTCGCGCACGCCGAGACGACCGCGTAGTTCGGGCCGCTGATCCCGAGCGAGATCGCGAGCTGCCCGGAGACCGAGTCGACGAGCACGTTCGGCAGGAAGTTCGGCGAGACGCGGCCGGGCCCGCGTTCGCGCAGCACGTCGTGCTGCTCGAGGAGGCCGGGAACGCCGCCGATCGCGGAGCCGAAGATGATCCCGACCCGCCTCGCGTCGAAACCGTTCAGGTTCGCATCGTCGAGCGCTTCTCGGCCGGCGGCGACGCCGAGCAGCACGTTCCGCTCGAGCTTCCGTGCCTCTTTCGGCGAGACGACGGTCGCCGGATCGAATCCCTTCACCTCGCCGGCGACGCGGACGGGGAGCCCGTCGGTGTCGAACGTGCTGATCCAGCCGATACCGCTCTCGCCGGCGCACGCCGCGCGCCACGTCTCCTTCGCGTCCAGGCCGAGCGGAGAGACGGCACCGACGCCCGTGATCGCAACGCGCTTCACGCGGGCAACGTTACCCTTGGCATGTGACCGACGAGCCGTCTCTTCTGCACGGGTCGATCCCGTTCCCGCCGATGGAGGCCGAGCTCGTCCGCGAGTTGCCGGAGGCTGACGGTTGGCAGTACGAGCCGAAGTGGGACGGGTTCCGCGGCGTGCTCGAGAACGTCGGCGGCGAGCTGGCGCTGTGGTCGCGCAACGAGCGGCCGTTGCTCCGCTACTTCCCCGAGCTGGGCAGGCTGGGTGAGCTCCTGCCGCCGCAATCGGCGCTCGACGGGGAGATCGTGATCGCGCGCGACGGCGCGCTCGACTTCGACGCGATGCAGACGCGGCTGCATCCGGCCGAGTCGCGCATTCGCCGCCTGTCGGCGGAGATCCCGGCGGAGTACGTCGCGTTCGACATGCTCCTCTGGGACGGCGAGCCGGTGTGGAAGCTGCCGCTCGACGAGCGCCGCGCCCGGGTCGAGGCGCTGACGGCCCGCGGGTTCCGGGTGTCACCGGCGACGCGGTCGGTGGACGAGGCGCGCGGGTGGCTCGATCAGTTCGAGGCGCTCGGTCTCGACGGCGTCGTGGCGAAGCGGCTCGGCGTTCCGTACCTGCCGGGCTCGCGGGAGGGGATGGCGAAGGTCAAGGAGCACAAGTCCGCGGACTGCGTCGTCGTCGGGATCCGGTGGAAGGGCGACCGGGCGGCGGTCGCGACGCTGCTGCTCGGCTTGTACCGCGAGGACGGCGGCCTCGACTACGTCGGCTCGGCGGCCGTCGCGGCGAAGACGCGGGACGACGTCGCGAAGCGTGTGCTGCCGCTGCTCGACGAGACGTCGGACCGGCGCTTCTCGGAGCCGAACCGGTGGGGCACGGGCGAGCTGGAGGAGGCGCCCGTACGGCCGGAGCTCGTGGTCGAGGTGCGGTACGACAAGGTGCAAGGCAGTCGTTTCCGCCACGGGACGAAGCTGCTGCGCTGGCGCGACGACAAGGATCCACAGGACTGCACGTGGCGCGAGCTACGCCCGCCGCGCGATCCGAACGCGCCGGGCGTCGAGTCGCTGTTCGCCTAGCGCAGGTCGTCCGGCGCGAAGAGCTCCTCGCGACGAGATCGTCCTGCGCGATGCTAGGAAACCGTGACGATCGCGCTGTACGTGTGCTCCGCCGGGATCCAGAGGCGGTAGCGCGCGCCCGGGCCGGCGTTCACGGCCCGCCTCAGGTAGCCGCGCGCGGTCGTCCGCCGATCGCGCCCGACGCGGACCCACGTGCCCGCCTCGTACCGGAGCAGCCGATACGTCGCGACGCCGCCGGGACGGATCTGACCCCACAAGGTGGTCGTGCGTCCCGTCCGTGACTGCTGCGTGAACGGGAACCTCAGAGCCTGGAGCGCGGGCTTCGCATGGTCCCTCGCGGTGTACACGCCGCTCTGCCAGCGCGCCGGATCCGGCTCGTCCTCGACGAGGTAGTGGATGAGCACGTCCACACGCGGCGCTTCGTACGCGCACAGCGCGGCCTCGCTCTCGTACCTCGCCTGCGTCGCATACGACACGCCGAGCAGCCTGTCGGGCGGGTTCGTCTGGTAGCCGTACTCCGTCAGCCAGATCCGGGTGTGGACGCCGAACGCCTTCTGCACGTCGCGCAGCAGACGCGGGAGCGTCGCCATCGTGATCGTCTCGCAGTGGTCGCAGCCGCCGCTCATCGGTGTCTCGCCCGGGCGGAGCGGATACGGGTTGTGGGCATACGCGTCGAGCCGTGCATGCGCAGCCGCCATCCCAGCGATCCACGCGACGGGCGAGACGCCTCCGGTCGATCCGCGCGGCGCGGTGACACCGCCCGCGACCTGCGAGCGGGGACTGACCGAATGGATCGCCGCATACGCCGGGTTGAGCAGCTTCTTGACGTACGTCGCCGGCGTCGTCGGCCGCAGCCACCGGCGCTGATTCGGCTCGTTCCACACCGCCCACATGCGGACGTACGGATAGCGCTTCGCGATCGTGCGCGCGAACGCGGCGAAGCTGGTCGTCGAGACAGGAGCGTAGTTCTCCGGCAGCCCGCCGTTCGCCCAGCCGGGGCTGCCGTACAGCGTCACGAGCGGCGCGATCCCGCGCGAGCGCAGACCGCCGAGCAGGAGATCCGCACGGGCCCAGTCGTACACACCGGGGCGAGGCTCCGTCGCCCGCCAGTCGATCGTGACGCGCACGACGTCGACGCCGAGCCCATCGAGCTGGTCGAGCCGGCTGTCGAGCGTTCCCGCCCCGAACTCGAGCCATGCGTCGTCCTGCACCCCGTAGCGGATGTAGGGCGACGCGTTCGCGATCGCCGGCAGAGCGAAGAATGCGGCGAGAGCCGCGAGCACGACGAACCGCCGCATGGACGACACGGTACGGAGCGGACTTGAGAGCGTTGTTAGGGGGAGTTACGAATCCGATGGAGGCTCGACGCCGAGCCTGGCGAACCGGCTGCGCAGCGAGGGCGGGCTCCGCCACATCCCGCGCATCGGATCGCCGACGTCGGCGATGCGCGCCGCCATCGTCTCGAGCGTGAACGCCGCCGGCTCGACAGCGGGGATCTCGTCCCAGCGAAGCGGCGCCGACACGCGTGCGTCGGGAGTCGGCCGAACGGAATACGCCGACGCGATCGTGCGATCGCGGGCGTTCTGGCCGAAGTCGACGAACACACCAACACGATCCGCGACACGCCACGTGGTCGTCGCCACCGCCTGGTCGTCGATGCGCCGCTCCACCTCCATCGCGAGCGCCTTCGCAAAGCGTCGCACGTCCGGGAACAGCAGGTCGGGCTTGATCGGCGCGAGGATGTGCAGGCCCGTCGCGCCCGACGTCTTCGGGTAGGAGCGCAATCCGAGCTCGTCCATCACGTCGTGCACGACGAGCGCGATCTCGCGCACGAATGGCCACTGGCCGTCCGTCGTCGGATCGAGATCGATCAGCAGATAGTCGGGACGCTCGATGTCCGGTACGCGCGAGTGCCACGTGTGCAACTCGATGCAGCCGAGATTTGCGACCCATGCGAGTGCGTCGACGTTGTCGACGATCGCGAACACCGTCGAGTGCCCGCTCGGGAACTGCACGAACACCTCGTCGACGAAGTCGGGATGCTTTGCCGGCACGCGCTTCTGATGGAAGAACTCGCCCTCGACGCCGCCCGTGAACCGCTTCATGTGGAACGGGCGGCGGCGGAGATGGGGGAGAGCGAGGTCGGCGACGCCGACGTAGTAGGCGACGAGGTCGCCCTTCGTCAGGCCCCGCGCGGGGAAGAACGGCTTGTCCGGGTTCGTGACGTGGATGGTCGGAGTATCGTGGAGAGATGTTGGAAGGCCATCCGATTGCCAACGCGACCCTCGATCCGCTCGACGACTACCTCGTCATCCAGCCGCTCGACGAGTCGGAGCTGCCGAGCGGGCTGATCGTTCCCGCGAACGAGGCGACCCATGTCAGCAGCGGCATCGTCGCCGCCGTCGGTCCCGACGTGACGGTCGTCGAGCCCGGTGACAAGGTGCTCTTCCCACGCGAGGCCGGCTTCGAGGTCCGCCTCGTCCGCTCGTCGCACCGCGTCCGCGTGCTCAAGCGCGAGGACGTGATCGCCAGAATCCTCGACTGACGGCGGCTACACTGCCCCCGCTCGGAGGGGTGGCAGAGCGGTCGAATGCGGCGGTCTCGAAAACCGTTATCCGTCGCAAGGCGGATCGAGGGTTCAAATCCCTCCC
>Ga0207657_10006896_pt1 | contig 11716 bp, 11 predicted proteins | sample KBSC33metaG_FD_184316 | JGI IMG/M metagenome (GOLD analysis project Ga0207657, IMG submission 184316) | Corn rhizosphere microbial communities from Kellogg Biological Station, Michigan, USA - KBS C3-3 metaG (SPAdes) (version 2) | ecosystem: Host-associated > Plants > Roots > Rhizosphere > Soil ...
GTCTACACGACGGCGGCCAGCCTGAAGATCGCCGGCCTGGCGGCCGGTGCGGCGCTCGCCGGGCCGCTGGCCGGATGGTCGGTGACCGGATGCCTGCTGATCGCCGCGGGAACCGAACTGTGCGCCGCGGCCGCCTACCTCGCGACCGGGTCCACCCGTCCGGGACAGCGTGAGCCCGCCGCCGCGCCGCCGCCCGGCTCGGCAGGCACGGACGCGGAGACGGTCAGACCGGTCCGTTCGGGATAATGTCTTTTTTGCTATCCTGGGTCCATGCATCGTGTGACGCAGTGGTGGCCGGCCCTCTAGGGGCGGTTGCATCCTGCGCTGGCGGAGGCCGTCCGGATGGACGGCCTTTTTTCGTGCTCCCATCCGGACCTACGGGAGGACGATAATCATGACCGTGACCATCGAGCACCGGCGTTCGGCCGAACTCGAGGAACTGATCGACCAGGACGCGGCGGCGTTCCGCATCCTGACCGGCGACCGGCCGACCGGGCGGCTGCACCTGGGCCACTACTTCGGCACGCTGCGGAACCGGGTCAGGCTGCAGGACCTCGGCGCCGAGGTCTTCGTGCTGATCGCCGATTTCCAGGTGCTGACCGACAGGGACACGGCCGAACGGCTGGATGAGTACGTGACCGGGATGCTCCTCGACTACCTGGCCATCGGCCTCGACCCGGCCCGGACGATGATCTTCGCGCACAGCGCGGTGCCCGCGCTCAACCAGCTGCTGCTGCCGTTCCTCAGCCTGGTCTCGGTACCCGAGCTGAACCGCAACCCGACGGTCAAGGACGAGATCGCGCACTCGCGGCAGGCGTCGGTCAGCGGCCTGATGCTCACCTACCCGGTGCACCAGGCGGCGGACATCTTGTTCTGCAAGGCGAACCTGGTGCCGGTGGGCCAGGACCAGCTGCCCCACCTGGAGATCGCCCGGCTGATCGCGCGCCGGTTCAACGACCGGTACGGCCAGCCGGTGTTCCCGGTGCCCGACGCGCTGCTGTCGGCCGCGCCGCTGCTGCTCGGCACCGACGGCACCAAGATGAGCAAGAGCCGCGGCAACACGATCCCGCTGTCGGCCAGCGCGGACGAGACCGCCCGGCTGATCCGGGGCGCGACGACCGACTCCGAGCGCTTCATCAGCTACGACCCGGAACGACGGCCCGCCGTCTCGAGCCTGGTCCTGCTGGCCGCGCTGTGCCTGGGCCGCGACCCGCAAGACGTCGCGGCCGGCATCGGCGACGGCGGAGCCGCGGCGCTGAAGAGCGTAGTCACCACCGCGGTCAACGACCTGCTCGCCCCGGTCAGGGCCCGCCGCGCCGAGTACGCGCAGGACCCCGGCTACGTGCGCCAGGTGCTGCGGGACGGCAACGAGCGGGCCAACGAGATCGCGGCGGCCACCCTGGCCGAGGTGCAGGCGGCCCTGGGCATGCGCTACTAGGTCTCGGCCGTGGTTCCGCTCCAGGCATTCGCTCGTTTCATGATCATGAAGGATCTATAGTCTGCCCGGACTAAAAACCCTTCGTGATCATGAGACGTTGCTCGCCGCGGCGGTCGGGCGCGGGCGCTGACTGCGGCCGGCGCGGCTGGGGCGGTGGCGGTGGGGCGTTCGTGGCAAGGTTGGGTCCGTGGCCGGTGCGGACCTTGTGACGTCGTTGCGTCAGGCGGGCGTGCGCCGCGGCGATCTCGTCGCGCTGGTCATTTCCCGCGCGCTGGAGCTCGGGCTGGCCGCCGGGGCGAGCTCGTGGACGGTCCCTGGTGTCGCGGCCGAGATCGGCCGGGCCGACGAAGAGCTGCGGCCGCGCTGGGTGCTCTGGTCGGGCCAGACGGCGGCGCGGCTAGCCGAGGCCGGGGTCCGGCTGGCTACGTGCTGGGACATCGCCGCGGCGCACCGGCTGCTGTTCGGCGGCTGGCGGGCCGACCCGGGCTGGGCCTGGGCCCGGCTGCGCGGCCTGGCCACCGACACGATGCCGGCCGACGGGCCGCTCGACCTGTTCGGTATGGACGTGGGCGACACCGGCGACCCGGTGGCGCCGGACGGGCACCTGCGCCCGGAGTGGGTCAGCGGCGGCTGGTCGGACAGCCCGGAGCGGATGGCACGCTGGGCCGCCCTGGCCCTGGACCTCGCCGGGCAGCAGCAGGCGGCGCTGGCCGCGCTGGATGACCGTCCGATGGCCTTGCCGACGGCCCGCGCCGAGTCCACCGCCGAACTGCTCTGCGTGGAGCTGTGCGCGGACGGGCTGCCGATGGACCGGGCTGTCGCGGAACAGGTCCTGACCTCCCTCATCGGTCCCAGGCCGCGCAGCGAGGCCGACGCCGCGGCGCAGCGGGCCGCCCGTGACGCGGAGGTCATGCGGCACGCGCCCGCGGGCGTCACCGCCGACCTGCGCAGCCCGGCTCAGGTGAAGTCGCTGCTGGCCCGGATGGGTGTCGACGTGCCGGACACCAGGGCCTCGCGGCTGCGGGAGATGCGGGATGCTCATCCGCTGATCGGAGCGCTGCTCGACTGGCGCAAGGCGGAGCGGATCGCCACCACCTACGGCTACGCCTGGCTGGACGCGTACCTCGGCGCGGACGGCAGGCTGCGCGGCGCGTGGACCGGCTCGGACGGCGCGGCCGGCCGGATGACGGCGTCGGCGGGCCTGCACAACATGCCGGCCGCTCTGCGCCCGGCCGTCATCGCCGCTGACGGGCACGTGTTCGTCCGGGCCGACCTCGGCCAGATCGAGCCGCGGGTGCTGGCCGCGGTATCCGGGGACCGGGCCCTGGTGACGGCGGCCCGCTCCGACGACCTCTACGCGCCGGTGGCGTCGCAGCTCGGCGTGGAGCGGGCGGTGGCCAAGGTCGCGGTCCTCGGCGCGATGTACGGGCAGACCACCGGGCACGGCGCCCAGGCGCTGCGCCGCCTCAACGCGGCCTACCCGGTGGCGATGGCCTACCTCGATTCTGCCGACCGGGCCGGCCGGGCAGGCCGTGACCTGCGCACCTATGGCGGCCGCCTGATCCAGCTGACGGCCTCCGAGCCGCGCAGCGTGAGCCGGGCCGCGGCCTACGGCCGGTACGCGCGCAACGCGATGATCCAGGGCGCGGCGGCGGAGCTGTTCAAGGTGTGGGCGGTCATCGTCCGGGCCCGGTGCGCGCCGCTTGGCGCCCGGATCGTGCTGTGCCTGCACGACGAACTGCTCGTGCACGTCCCGTACGAGCAGGCGGAGCCGGTGTCCCGGCTGGTCGACGACTGCCTGCAGGAAGCCGCGCAGCGCTGGGCGCCCGGCTGCGGGGTCCGTTTCAGCTCCGCCACCACGGTCGTCCGCAGCTGGTCGGACGCCAAGAGCGCGGTCCTGACCCCGGAAAGCCCGGAGAGCTAACGCGTGCGCTTGCCCTCGCGCAGCGACTCGACGGTCTTGGTCAGGCGGGTGGCCCGGGTCTCCGCCTTCTTGGCCTCTTCGATCCAGCGCACCCATTCCTTGCGGTGCGTGTAGGACAGCCCGTCGAAGGTAGCCCGGGCGCCCTCGTCCTGGGCGAGCGCCGCCGTCAGGTCAGCGGGCACGGCGACCTCGCGCGGGCCGCTGTCCAGGGCGATGTCGACGTCAACCTGATCGCCGGCGGCCACGCCGGCCCCGGTCCGGTTCTCCGCGCTCAGCGGGATGAGGAACCGCCCGCCCATCCGGGCGACCGTGGTCCGGTAGGTGTGGCCGCCGATCGTCACCGCGACCGGCGGACGGTTACCCGAGCCCAGCGCCGCGACCACGTCCTCCGGGACCTCGATCCCGGTCGCGGTCTTGCCGCCCAGTTCCACCGTCGCTCGGAATCTCATGGGCCCGAGTATGCCACCCCCGGCTCGGCCCCGGCCGCCGCGACCACGGCCGCGGCGAACTCGCCGGGCGCTTCCAGCGGCGAGAAGTGGCCGGCGTCGTCTAGCCAGGTCAGGCGGGCGTCGGCAAAGAACTCGCCGATCCGGTCGGACCATTCGCGGGGGAACAGCGGGTCGTATTCCGGCCACAGCACGGTGGTAGGCACCGTGACCCGGTCCCCTGGAGCGGGGGCCTTTTCGGCCAGTGAGGCCGCGACCGACCCGGCGCCCGCCCGGTACCACGCGATCGAGGCGGTGAACGCGCCCGGCGGCCCGTAGACCGACACCAGGTGATCGAGGTGCTCGTCGTCCGGCTCGTAGCCCGGGCCGGACCAGTGCGACCAGAAGTGCCTCAGGTACGCGCGGACGGCGTCCGGCCGCCCGTCGATGAGTTCGGCCGCCAGCCCGAGGTTGTGGAAAGCCTGGTACCAGAACTCCCGCTGGGCCTGCGGGGCGAGGATCCGGTCCCCGATCCCGGGCAGCGGCGGCGCGATGACCAGGGCACGGACCAGGTCGGGACGGTCCCGCGCGACGGCCTGGGCGATCCTGCTGCCGATGTCGTAGCCGGCCAGGACGACCGGCCCGAGCCCCAGCTCGCCGATCAGCCCGGCGATGCTCCGGGCCTGGGCCGCGGCGTTGTACTGCCGGGCCGGTTCGGCCGGGTGCTTGTCGGACTCGCCGAACCCCCGCAGGTCGGGGACGATCACGTCGGCGGACCGCGCCACGAGCGGGACGACCGCGCGGTAGTCGGTCCGGTCCCCGGGCCAGCCGTGCAGCAGCAGCACCGCCGGACCCGATCCGGTCCGGTCGTAGGCCAGCCGGAACTCGTCGATCGCTGCTTCGGAGCGCATACCGGTCATTATCTACAAGGAGCCGGCGTAGATGATCGCCTCCCGGCCGCCGTGCACCAGGGAACGCTTCTCCGGGCGCAGGCCGATCTTCTCCGCCACGCGCTGCGACGGCCGGTTGTCCGGATGGATGATCGCGATCAGCCTGCTGGCGCCGAGGGCGGTGCGCGCGTAGTCGCGGCAGGCCGCCGCGGCCTCGGTAGCGTAACCACGGCCCTGCAGGGCGGGCACGACGTGGTAGCCGACCTCGAGTTCGGTCACGCCGTCCACGACCTGCGGGGTGAGACCGCAGTCCCCGGCGAAGTCGCCGGCGGCGGTGGCCAGCAGCCACAGGCCGTACCCGCGCGTGCGGTACAGGCGGCGGTTCCAGTCGATCCACTGGGCCGCCTCCTGCCGGGTCTTCGGCCGCGGGTAGTAGGTCATGACCTCGGGATCGCCGAGCAGGGCGGCCATGTCGCCGAGGTCGCCCGGTGCCATCTCGCGAAACGTCAGCCGGCCGGTGTCAGGAGGCATACGCCGACGTTAGCGCCACCTCGCCCTGGCGGCCCCGGCGGCCGCGGCCGCCGGGGCGCGTCCGCGCCGCGTCTGCCCGGGCGTCAGGCGTCGTGCAGGATGCCGATGAGGTTGCCGTCCGCGTCCTTGACCGAGGCGATCAGCCGGCCGCCGCCCACGTCCTTGACGTCCTGCTCCAGCTGCGCGCCGCCCTCGAGCAGTGCCTGCAGCGTGCCCTTGATGTCGGTGACGTGGTAGTAGACCACGGCGCCGCTCTTGTGGCCGTGCGGGTCGAGCCCGATGGCCTGGTCGTTGACGTTGAACTGGACATAGTAGGGCTCGTCCATGTCCGGGGCGGTGCCCAGGACGGCGCTGAACGCGGCCTTGGCCCTGGCGAGGTCGCTGGCGGGGTAGATAACGGTCTTGATGCCTTCACTCATGGGTACTCCAGATGGTTGCCGTCACATCGACCCGGTTCCGTGGGTCATCGATATGACACACGGCGACGGAGGAACGTGACCGATGAGCGAACACGACTGGCTGGCCGAACGGTTCGAGGAGAATCGCCCGCACCTGCGCGCGGTGGCGTACCGCATGCTCGGCTCGTCCGCCGAGGCGGACGACGCGGTGCAGGAAACCTGGCTGCGGCTCAGCCGTGCGGGCGTCGGCGGGGTGGAGAACCTGGGCGGCTGGCTCACCACGATCGTGGCGCGGGTATCGCTGAACATGCTGCGCTCGCGGACGCTGCGACGCGAGGAGCCGATGGACCCGCCGACCACCGGGCAACCGGTCGCGCCGCCGCCGAACGGGACCGACCCGGAGCACGAGGCGGTGCTGGCCGATTCGGTCGGGCTGGCGCTGCTGGTGGTGCTGGACACGCTGACCCCGGCCGAACGGCTGGCGTTCGTGCTGCACGACATGTTCGCCGTGCCGTTCGAGGAGATCGCTCCGATCGTGGAGCGCTCCCCCGTCGCCACCCGTCAGCTGGCCAGCCGGGCCCGCCGCCGGGTCCAGGAGGCAGGGCCCGGCGACCCGCCGGGCGAGATCTCGCGGCGGCGGGAGGTGGTCGCGGCCTTCCTGGCCGCCGCGCGGGAAGGCGACTTCGACGCGCTGCTCACGATGCTCGACCCGGACATCGTGCTGCGGGCCGACACTGCCGCCGCGCAGATGGGCGCGGACGCCGAGGCGATCGGCCCGCGCGCGGTGGCGGGCATCTTCTCCGGGCGGGCCAAGGCACTGCGGCCCGCGCTCATCGACGGCGCTCCGGGCGCGGTGTGGACGTATCGCGGCGAGACGCGGGTCGTCTTCGCCTTCACGTTCACCGGGGGCACGATCACCGCGATCGAGCAGATCGCCGACCCGGAGCGCATCGCCCGGTTCGAGGTGACCCCCCTCAAAGCCGGGCTGAAAACTCAGCGGGGCCAGTTAGCGGGCAGCAGCGGGATCGCGTTGGCCCGGACCACGTTGGCGTAGAACGCGGCGCTGGCCTTGGGGATCCTGCGCTGCGTCCCGAAATCCACGAACACGATCCCGAACCGCTTCTGGTAACCCCAGCCCCACTCGAAGTTGTCCAGCAGGGACCAGACGAAGTACCCGGCCAGGTTCGCGCCGTCCTTGATGGCCCGCGCGGCCGCCTCCAGGTGCGTATGCAGGTACCTGACCCGCTCGATGTCGTTCACCTCGCCGTCCGGGTTCACGTAGTCCTCGGCCGCGCAGCCGTTCTCGGTGACGTAGAGCGGCAGGCCGGGAGCCTGCCTGGACACCTCCACCAGGATCTGGTGCAGCCCGCTCGGGTCGACGAGCCAGCCCATCGGCGTCCGCTCGAGCTCTGGCGGCAGGTACTCGACCACCCCCGGCAGCTGGCAGCGGGCGGGGTTCTCGTTCCGCCTGAGGTCGCCGGGGTCCCCGGCGCGCAGGAAGATCGGCGAGTAGTAGTTCACGCCGAGGAAGTCGAGCGGCGCCTTGATGAGGTCCAGGTCGCCGTCTGCGATCAGCGCGGCCGGCGGGAGCAGGGCGGGCGGGGCGTGCTCCGGGTAACGGCCGTGCAGCACCGGCCCGAGGTAGATGCCGTTCGCCGCCGCGTCCGTGATCAGCCTGCCCCGCTCGAGCTCGCCCGGCCCGGCGTCGCCGACCACCCGGACCGGATGCATGTCCAGCGTGATCCCGACCTCCGCGGCACCCGCCTGGCGCAGCGCCCGGACGGCCAGGCCGTGGCCGAGCAGCAGGTGGTGGGTGGCGGCCGACGCCGCGGCGGCGTCGCGCAATCCGGGCGCGTGGTCGCCGTTGCGGTAGCCGTTGGTCGAGACCACCTGCGGCTCGTTCAGGGTGATCCACCGGGCGACCCGGTCGCCGAGCGCAGAAGCCATCAGGGCGGCGTATTCACCGAACCGTTCGGCCGTATCACGACTCGCCCAGCCCCCCTCGTCCTGCAGTTCCTGCGGCAGGTCCCAGTGGTAGAGGGTGGCCGTGGCCGCGATCCCGTGCCCGGCGAGCTCGTCGAGCAGCGCGCGGTAATAGTCCAGGCCGCGCTGGTTGACGGCGCCGCGGCCGCCGGGCTGGACCCGCGGCCAGGAGATGGAGAAGCGGTACGAGCTCAGCCCGAGGGAGGCGAGCAGGGCCACGTCCTCGGGGTAACGGTGATAGGAGTCGCAGGCGACGTCGCCGGTGTCGCCGCCGCGGACCTTTCCTGGCGTGTGGCTGAAGGTGTCCCACACCGAGAGGCCCCGGCCGTCGGCGGCCGCCGCTCCCTCGATCTGGTAGGCGGCCGTTGCCGCTCCCCAGGTGAACCCGTCCGGGAAGCCCAGTGCGCCGTCGTCGCCCGCCGCCAGTTCCGTCATCAACCTCTCCTTTGTTACGACGTGGACACGGACCTTGACCGGTCCTGTGCTGAGGGTTAGTGTAAGCGCTTAGATTTCCGGTGTAAACGTTTACATGTCGTTTATGTGATGCCTGGATGTCAGCCGACGGACCTGGTATTTGAGGACCCCAGCAATGCCTCCTGTGATCGGGACAACGTGGTAACTCTCTTCGACGTAGCTCGCCTGGCCGGCGTCTCCACCGCCACTGTCTCACGGGTGGTGCACGGCCAGGACCGGGTGCGCGAGGCCACCAGGATCCGGGTCCAGCAGGCCATCGAGGAGCTCGGCTACGTGCCCGACGGCGCCGCGCAGAGCCTGTCCCGGCGCCGCAAGGACGTGATCGGCCTGGTCTGCGTGGAGCGGCACGAGCAGCAGTACGACATCGAGAACATGAACCTGCTGTTCTACGACGAGGTGCTGCGCGGGGTGGAGTCCCGGATCAGGAACCACGACTGGTCGCTGCTCATCACCTTCCTGCAAGGCGCGCACGACCCCAGCTACGCCAGGATCGAGTCGTTCACCGGCAAGGTCGACGGCATCTTGATCGGCGAGGGGATCGTGCCCTCCCCGTTCATCGAGCGGCTGGCCACCCGCCTGCCCGTGGTGATCTTCGCGGGCACCCCGCACGAGCAGGCCGTCGACGTGGTGGCGGCGGACAACCTGTCCGGCTCGGCCGCCGTGGTCACCCACCTCATCCGCGAGCACGGCAGGCGGCGGCTCTACTGGGTGCACGGGCCCGCGGACTCGCCGGACTCCCGCGAGCGGCGGCTCGGCCTCGACTACGTGCTGCACGCCAACCCGCAATGCGAGCTCACCGGCTTCTACCAGGGGTTCTACAGCGTCCAGAGCGGCGAGGAGGCCGGCGAGGCGCTGCTGGCCAGGCCCCGGCGCGAGCTGCCGGACGCGGTCGTCTCCGCCAACGACCAGATGGCCATCGGCGTGGTCAAGGCGCTGTCCCGGGCCGGCGTCCGGGTGCCGGAGGACGTGGCCGTGGTCGGCTTCGACGACATCTTCCCCGGCAGCCTGTGCGACCCTCCGCTGACCACCGTGCACCAGCCGATGCGCATGCTGGGCGAGCGGTCCTGCGCCCGGCTGCTCGAGCGCATCGCCAACCCGGGGCTGCGGCCCGCCACCGAGCTCCTGCCCACCGAGCTGGTGCTGCGCTCCAGCTGCGGCTGCCCGCCGGGCATCGTCGTCCGGGAGCCGGTGCCGACGCTGAAGGTTCCGCGGTCGGAGCTCACCGCCACGGCACCGTCCCATTCCCCCCGACCGAGCCCCCAGCCAGGTCGCCGCCCGGCCCGGCAAGCAGCGAAGGCATAGGAGCCGCCATGCCGTTCATCGTCCGCCGCCTGGTGTTCTACCTCGTAGCCGCCTGGGTGGCGCTGACCATCAACTTCTTCATCCCGCGGGCGATACCCGGCAACGCCGTGCAGAACGTGATGGCGAAGTTCCCCAACCTGCAGCCCTCGGCCTACAAGGCGCTCGAGGCGCTGCTGGGAGTGGGGCATCCGGGCTCGCTCTGGAGCCAGTACGTCTCGTACCTCGACGAGATCTTCCACTTCAACTTCGGCACCGACGTCTCCCAGTACCCGGCGTCGGTCTCCTCGCTGCTGGTGCAGACCCTCCCGTGGACCATCACCCTGGTCGGCGTGGCGACCGTCATCGCCTTCCTGATCGGGACCGCGCTGGGCATCGTGGCCGGCTGGCGGCACGGCGGCACGCTCGACCGCGTCCTGCCCGGCCTGATGTTCCTGCAGGCGATCCCGTACTTCTTCTTCGCGCTGATCCTGGTCGAGCTGCTCGCCATCAAGACGCAGGTCTTCCCGAGCGGCCAGGGCTACGCGGACGGGCTGATCCCGGGATGGCACTGGGACTTCATCAGCAGCGCCCTCTACCACTCGGTGCTGCCGGCGCTCACCATCGTGCTCACCTCGATCGCGGGCTGGATGCTGCAGATGCGCAACGTGATGATCACCACGACCGGCGAGGACTACGTGATCGCGGCCCAGGCCAAGGGCCTGCCCAACCGCCGGGTCATCTACACCTACGCGGCCCGCAACGCGCTGCTGCCCCAGCTGCAGGGGTTCGGCCTGGCCGTCGGCTTCGTGGTCTCCGGCGCCATCGTCATGGAGATCGTCTTCGGCTACCCGGGCATCGGCCTGCTCCTGCTCAACGCGGTCACCTCGAACGACTACCCGCTGATGCAGGCGATCTTCCTGGTCATCACGTTCGCCGTGCTGCTGGCCAACCTGGTCGTCGACATGATCATCGTGGTCGCCGATCCCCGCGCCCGGAGGAGGGAGGCGACGTCATGACCGCCGTCCTGCCGATCAGCGCCGAACCCGCGGCGATCCCCCGGGAAGACGCCAGGCCGGGTCGCTGGCGCCGGATGCCGGCCAAGGCCAAGGTGGGCGCGATCCTGCTCGGCCTGTTCGTGCTGGCCGGCATCATCGGCCCGCTCGTCGCGCCGTACGACCCGTCGTTCCAGAACCCGTCGCCCGCGCTGTCGCTGCACGGGCCGTACGGCGCGCACCTGCTCGGCACCACGCAGAGCGGTCAGGACGTGCTGTCCCAGCTTCTGGTCGGGATCCGGCTCACCCTCGAGCTCGCGTTCATCGTCGGCCTGGTAGCCACGGTGCTCGCGGTACTCGTCGGTGTCACCGCCGCCTTCCTCGGCGGTGTCTGGGACGAAGTGCTGTCCCTGCTCACCAACGTCGTCCTGGTCATCCCCGCGCTGCCGCTGCTCATCGTCCTGCTCGGCTACTTCCAGACCACGGGCCAGACCGCGACGATCCTGGTACTCAGCCTGCTCAGCTGGCCGTGGGGAGCCCGGGTGGTCCGGGCGCAGACCCTGGCCATCCGCAACCGCGACTTCATCGCGGCGGCCCGGGAGACCGGGGAGAAAACCTGGCGGATCATCACCTGGGAGATCGTGCCGAACGAGGTGAGCCTGATCGCGGCCAGCTTCGTGAACACCGTGCTCTACGCGATCGGCGCCTCGGTGGCCCTGGCCTTTATCGGCGTCACCAACCTGAACAGCTGGAGCCTGGGCACCATTCTCTACTGGGCGGAGAGCCAGCAGGCGCTGCAGCTCGGGGCCTGGTGGTGGTTCATCCCGCCGGGGCTGGCCGTGGCGCTCATCGGCACCGGCCTGGTCCTGCTGAACACCGGGATCGACGAGCTCGGCAACCCGCGCCTGCGCGACGCGGCCAGCGCCAGCCGGATTGCCGGGCGCTGGCTCCCCCCAGCCAACCCCACGCCCGTGCTCGGCGACGTCTCGCAGCACCGCGGCAGGGTGGCCGGCTTCCTGCACTCGTTCTCCCGCAGCTCGCTCATTGACGAGACCAAGGGAGGGGACGCCCGATGACCGCCGATCCAGGCCAGGCCCCGATCTCGGTGACCACGCCGTCCGCGGCCGGCCAGAACCCGGTGCTCGACATCAGGGACCTGTCGGTCGTGTACCGCACGCCGGGCGGCGACGTCCGGGCCGTGGACAAGGTGAACCTGAGCCTGGCGCCCGGTGAGGTAGTCGGCCTGTGTGGCGAGAGCGGCTCGGGCAAGTCAACGCTGGTGTACGGGGCGAGCCGACTGCTGCGGGCGCCCGCCCTGCTCACCAGCGGCAGCGTCACCTATTCGGGGCGCCGGGTGACTAAGCCCGTCGACCTGCTCCG
>Ga0207657_10006897_pt1 | contig 11715 bp, 8 predicted proteins | sample KBSC33metaG_FD_184316 | JGI IMG/M metagenome (GOLD analysis project Ga0207657, IMG submission 184316) | Corn rhizosphere microbial communities from Kellogg Biological Station, Michigan, USA - KBS C3-3 metaG (SPAdes) (version 2) | ecosystem: Host-associated > Plants > Roots > Rhizosphere > Soil ...
GCCAGCTGCGAGCGCATTGAGCCGTGCGAGTTCCTCGGCGAACTCGACCGTCATCGACGGCGAGGAAGCGAGCCGTGCGTAGATGGCGTCCAGCGCTTCGGGGATCTGGGCCAGCGATGGCGTATCCCCCCGCGCTTGAATGCAGCGACAGTAGCTGGTTGCGTCGCAGCGCCGCCATCGCCGCATCGACGCGTTGTTAACCTGCGTGGCCAACGCGCTGGACCCAGTCGGCGACTTCGATGTCGCAGTCGAAGCGGAACCCGACCTGGCCATTCGCGACCCAGGCGATTTCCCCGTCGGCACCAAGCTCCCCGCGCTCGAGACGAATCCTGGCACGTGCGGGCGGGAGCCGATCCCCCCATCGACCAGCGCTCCGCGTGGCGACAGATTGCGGACGCGTACGGGGAGCGAGACCGCGCCCGCGATCAGCGAGGCCGACAGGAACACGTTCGACCGGCCTTGCGAGCGGTTACAGGCGCCTGACGGCAACTTGACGATCTCCGCAACGGAAAACAGGGGAGTCGCAGGCGTCCGAGCCTCCGCCAACCGTGCACTTGCGCCGAAATGGATATACCTATCGCCGCTTCGGCGCGGCGCAGAACCGCCATTCGGAGCCGCCGCTGCAGAGCACTCCACGCAGCGTCGCGGTGCCGCCTTTGCCGAGGGTAGTGAGCAGGCGGTCGAGCTCGCCTCCGCGCAGGTCGATCTCGCCTTCCGTGGCCAATTTGCGGACCGCTCGCGCGGCGATCCGGCGCAAAATCTCGCGCGGCGCGCCGCTGGGCCGATAGGCGATCGTGTCGCCCCGCTCGCGGACCCCTTGTTTCCACTCGGCCCGCATCGCCCAGTCGAGCGCGCGCTCTGCCTCGGCAAGATTGGCCGCGCTGCGGGAGATGGCGGCCACGTCAAGCCAATCGGCGCCGGCGAGAGCGTGGCGGAATCGGACGCGCTCGAAACGGTCGTCCTGGTTGCTCGGATCGCTTGCGGGGGTGAGGCCGGCATCGGCGCAAATCTGCTCGAGCTCCGAGCGCCGCCAGCCGAGCAAGGGCCGGACGAGCCGAACGTCCGTGCCCGGCGCGACCGATCGCCGCAGCATTCCGGCGAGGCCGCGGACCCCCGATCCGCGAGCGAGACGCATGAGAAAGGTCTCGGCCTGGTCGTCGGCGTGGTGCCCGGTCGCGAGCGCGGCGAGGCCACGCTCCTCCGCCCAGAAGCCGAGCAGGCGGTAGCGCTCGCCCCGCGCGCGTTCCTGGATGGCGGTCATGGGCTTCTCGCCCCAATCGGCTGTGAGGATCGAGTGCGGCACGCCGAGCTTCTCACAGACGCCCGCGACCATCTCGGCCTCGGTGCGGCTTTCGTCGCGGAGCGCGTGGTCGACAGTCGCCGCCTCGACCTGTCCGGGCTTCGCGGCCGCCGCCAGCAGAAGCAATGCCATGCTGTCGGGCCCGCCGGAGACGGCGACGCCGATCCGCGCATCGGAAGCGATCAGCGGGTCGAGGTCGGCGCGGAAGCGATCGAGAAGGGCCGGCCCGGGAACCATCACCGAGGATTAGCGGCTGCGGGCCCCCTCCACCACTCCGCTGCGCTGAGCAGTCCACCTCCCCGTTCCGGGGAGGATCAGCCGCACTGCGCCTGGGCCTTGGCGTCGGTTTCGAGCTTCTTGAGGTCGGGGCGGATCTTCGCGCCATAAACGGCGTCGAGCTCGGCATAGGCCTTGCACGCCTGACCCGGCTGGCCAAGCTTCATCAGGGCCTGGCCGAGGTAATAGAGACTGTCCGGGGCACGCTCGCCGCCGGGATTGCCGCGATAATTTGCAAGCAGGGCTTCCGCCGCCGCCCGAGCGTCGCCCTTGTCGAGCAAGGCGCGACCGATGAGGTTGTTGGCGAAGCTGACTCGGCGATGCTTCGGGTAGGCAGAAGTGAACGAGCGCAGCGAGGCGACGGCCTGGTCAAACTGGCCCGCCTCCCACAGGCGGAAGCCCTGGGTGTAGGCGTCCTCGCCCTCATCGATGGCTGCCGCGGCGGCCGTCGCCGTTTCGGCTCCGCCGACAGCGGGCGCCGTAGCCGCGGTCTTGGGCGGCGGCGTCGTCTTGGGTGGAGTAGTCTTGGGCTTGGCGGGGGTCGCCGCCGGACTCGGTTCCGGCGCCTGGGCCGCGGCTGCTGCCGGCGCTTCGCTCATCCGTTGCTCGAGCGCAGTGACGCGCTGGTCCTGGTCGGTCTTGAGCTGTGCCAGGCCCGCTTCGAGGCCGCGCAGGCGATTGCCGTTCTCCTCCGAGGCGCGGACCAGGTCGGCCATTTGTCGTTCGATCGCGTCCAGCCGCTGGTCGAGGGTCACGACCGACGACTGGGTCGCGGCCGGGTCATCCCCGAAGCCCGCAGTGTCCGCCGGGCGCCCTTTCGGGAAGACCTGCCGCTGCACCTGCTGGATCTGCCGTTCTAGGCGGTCGATCCGCTGCTCGGGACTGGGCGGGGGCTGTCGCTGCGCGAACAAGGCTGACGGCGCGAGCGCCGCTGCGGCACTGGCCGCGAGGGCGGTGATCAGGCAGGATTTCACTTGGCTTTCCCCACGCTTCACTTCCGTAACGTCACTGTGCATCGCCGCGGCTTGCGCAGCGATGAATCCTATTGGCTGTTGGTGGTAACCGGGGTTGCTGCGGGTGGCGACGGTTCAGTCGCGGCCGGCGCCGCCGCGCGGGCCTGCCCCCGAGGCCGCGCCGCCGGCGCTCGTGCCGGCGGCGGTGGCGCGGGCGCCGCTGTCACCGGCACCGTGGGGGCTTTCAGAAGGTCGGCCGAAAGCAGGCTGACGTTGGAGACGGTCGTTGCCGCCGGCCCGACCGGCGCCGCGACCACATTGCCGACATTGATCCGCAGCGCCTCGGGCTTGCCGGTCTTGAGCACCGGCGCAGTAGCCGTGGCCGGCACCGTATAGCTCTGGCCGGGTTGCAACATGCCCGAGAACAGGCTCGCTCCGCCTTTCTCGCCGACCTGCAGCCAGACCGGCGCCGTGGCGGTGAGGACGACCGGGCCCCGCGCCGCAGCCTGCGGCGCGGGCGTTGGTGCAGCCGCCTGGGCCATCGGTGCCGATGCCGCCGCATTGCTTTCAGTCGCCGCGGGCGGTTCGGTCTGGTCGAGCGAACGCCGGTTGAGCCAGCTCATCAGCACGACCAGCACGATCACAGCCGCGATCGCGCCGAGTACCAGGCCCTTGGGCATCGTGCGCGCCGGATCGGCGGCTTCGAACAAATCGTTCGAGGTCGACGCGAAGCGTTGCCCGCCCATCTCCTCACGGAGCTGGTTGCCGATCTCGCTGCGATCGAGACCGACCGCGCCCGCATAACTCTTGGCGAAGCCGATCGTGTAGGTCGCCGCGGGGAGATTGTCCCAGTCGCCGGTTTCGATGCTCGCGAGGTGACGCTGCGGGATGCGGGTCTGCGCGGCGAGATCTTCGAGGCTGATGCCTTTTGCCTCGCGCGCGCTGCGCAGCTGCTCGCCGACCGGCGAAATTTCGGGCTCGGCCAGCTCTTCTTCCACGGGTTCGATGTCAGGTTCGCGCTTGGGCATGACTCTTGTTCAGGCGCGCGGGCGCGGGTGTCAACCGCAAGCTAGCCGATGGTGACATTATGGCGTTTCGCCCAGTCGGTGAGCGCCTTGCGGACGTCTTTCGGCGGCTTCACCAGCAGCTGCTCCATGCGGCTACGGATCGCGGCCGCGTCAAGCGAGCGTGTCATCGCCTTGATCGGTCCGACGCCCGCCGGGGTAATCGAGAAATTCTCCGCGCCGATCCCGATCAACGCCATCGCCTCCAGCGGCCGCCCGGCCATCTCTCCGCAGATGCGCACCGGAACATGCGCCGCGCGGGCCTGGTCGAGGATGCGCTTGAGGAAGCGCAGGATCGCCGGGCTGAGCCAGTCGTAACGCTGGGCCAGCCGCGGATCGGAGCGGTCGGCGGCGAACAGGAACTGGGTCAGGTCGTTGGTCCCGATCGAGATGAAGTCGACCCGCGGCAACAGCTGGTCGAGCATCTCGGCAAGGCTCGGGACCTCGAGCATCGCGCCATATTCGACGCGCCTGGGCAGCTTGCGATGACCCTGGCGCGCCCACTCGATCTGCGCCTCGAACAGGGCGCGGGCCTGCTCATATTCCCACGGCTCGGAAACCATTGGGAACATCACCCGGAGGACCTTGCCGGCCGAGGCCTCGATCAGCGCGCGCGCCTGGGCCTTCATCAGGGTCGAGCGGTCGAGCGAAAGGCGCAGCGCGCGCCAGCCCATCGCCGGATTCTCGGCATGCTCCTCGACCTCGTCGGTGAGGTACGGGAGCGCCTTGTCGCCGCCGATGTCGACGGTGCGGAAGACCACCGGCCGATCCCCAGCGGCTTCGAGCACCTTGGTGTAGAGGCGGAGTTGCCGGTCGCGTCCGGGCAGGGTCGCCGAGACGAGGAACTGGAACTCGGTCCTGAACAGGCCGATGCCGTCGGCACCCGTCATCGGCAGCGAGACAGCGTCCTCGGCGAGGCCGGCGTTGACCATCACGCTCACCTGCACCCCGTCGACCGTCCTCGCCGGCAGGTTCTTCAGCGCCGCGAATTCGGCGCGGCGCTTCTGGCTCAGGGTCATCCGGTGCTCGAAGCCGGACAGAAGCTGGCGATTGGGCCGGATGATGACGCTGCCGTTGTCGCCGTCGACGAGGATCGTCTCGCCATCCTCGAGGCTGTGGCGGATGTCGTGGAGCCGGCCGATGACGGGAACGCCGATCGCCCGCGCGACGATCGTCATGTGCGAGGTCAAGCTGCCCTCTTCGAGCAGCACCGCCTTAAGGCGGCGGCGGTCATATTCGAGCAGCTCGGCGGGACCAAGATTGCGGGCAATGAGCACCGTGTCGTGGGCGAGCCCGGTCTGCGCCGCAGTGCCCATCCGGCCCGAGACGATGCGCAGGAGGCGGTTCGACAGGTCCTCGAGATCATGCATCCGCTCGCGCAGAAGGGGGTCGTCGATGTCCCGCATCCGGGCGCGGGTCCGCTGCTGGACGCGCTCGATCGCCGCCTCGGCGGTAAGACCGCTGTCGATCGCCGAATTGATCCGCCGCGACCAGCCTTCGTCGTAGGCGAACATGCGGTAGGTTTCGAGGATCTCCTGGTGCTCGCCGGCGATGCCGAATTCGGCCTCCTTGGCCATGTTGTCGATCTGCTCGCGCATCTTGCGAAAGGCCGAGTAAACCCGGTCGCGCTCGGCTTCGATGTCGTCGGCGACGGTGTGCTCGACGATGACGCGCGGCTCGTGGAAGACGGCCGCGCCCTTGGCCATTCCGGCGACCAGCTTCAGCCCCGAGAGCCGGAGCGGCCCCGCACTGCGCAGCCGGCTGCGGCGGGCGCCGTCGACCAGCCGCGCGGCGGCGATCATTTCGGACAAGACCATCGCCACGGTCTGCAGCGCTTCGATCTCGACGTCCTCGTAGCGGCGGGGCTCGGCGTGTTGGACTGCGAGCACTCCGATCGGGCTTTCCAGCCTGACGATGGGAACCCCGGCGAAACTGTGGAAACGCTCTTCGCCGGTTTCGGGCTTATAGATGTAGGCGGGATGGTCGGCCGCCTCGGCGAGGTTCAGAATCCGTCCCTCGGCCGCGATCGTGCCGACCAGGCCCTCGCCCATCCGCAGCCGGGTGACGTGGACGGCTTCCTTGCGGAGGCCATGAGTGGCGAACAGCTCGAGCTTGTTGTCACGCAGCAAATAGATCGAGCAGACTTCGCTCCCCATTTTGCCAGCAATCAAGTCGACGACCTTGTCGAGCTTGGTCTGGGCGCTGCCGCGCGCGCCCATCACGTCGTGCAGGCCGGTGAGGATCTCGCGGGCGGAAGCAGCGGCGGAGAGCGGCATGCGCTCCGGCTATCAGATGCAGCGCGCGCGTGTCACGCGCCGGATGTCGGCTATCCGGTCCGGTCAGTGCGACCAGCAGGCAACCGACGACCAGTCGCCCTCGCGTTTCATCTGCACGATCGTCTCGTCGGCAATCGCCTCGTCGAACTGGACTCCGCACTTGTCGCCTTCCCGCCAGACGACCGTCGCCATGGCGTCGAGCGAGCCCACCAGCATCAGCAGGTCATCGCCGGCGGGGGGCAGATCGCGACCGCCCAGCTGCGCGCCTTCCAGCGAAAGATCGGTGACCACGACCGACCGTGACCTGGCGATCGCGAGCGCCGAAGCTGCGAGGACCACCGGCAAACGCGGAAAAGCGCGGCGGCAAGCTTCGCTCGGAACTGTTTCATCGATGCGCACGGCGCTGACTCCCAAGAATTCGATAACGTCCGTTTTCCCACCGCGCAGGTCGTTGCCAAAGTCCGGATATCCGGCTGTTCCAGCGCGGGACGGTGCGGAGCGCGCATCGGGCGTAAGCCATTCTTTACTGGCGGCCCCTAGAGGCATTGCTATTCCGGCCCTCGTTGCGGAGACTGAGTGCGTGTCGACATCGGTTCGCAGCGAAGTGGCTCCGCCGGCGTTCCCCTCAACGCCAGCCGTTGCACGCAGATCGCTTCGAAGCTCGCTTCTCATCATCCTCGCCGCGCTCTTGTTGATGGCGCCCGAGCTGACGATCGGAATGACGGTCACCGACAATTACCGCTTCAATCTCCTTTGGCCCGAGCAGTTCGGTGATTTGCTGAGGAACGGCGATCCCTATCCGCGCTGGCTTCCGCACGCGTGGAAAGGGTTGGGCACGCCCGCCTTCTATTTCTACCCGCCGATCTTTTTCTGGGTGACTGGAGCGGTCGATGCGCTGAGCGCCGGAACGCTCTCCTCGGAACAGTTCGTGCCGATCGGCACGCTCATCGTGCTGATCGCATCCGGGCTGGTGATGCGCGCCTGGCTGGGCGTTCATGTAGGCGAGCGGCGGGCGTTGATCGGGGCGATCGCGTACATGGCGGCGCCTTACCACCTCTACGACATTTACTGCCGGGGAGCGCTCGCCGAGGCGACGGCGTACGCGTCGGTGCCAATCATCATGCTCGCCTTGGCGAGGCTCGGCGAAGACCGCCCCCGTTACCTTCCGCTCCTTTCGATCGCCTATGCGGCACTGCTCCTGACCCATCTGCCGACAGCGTTGCTGGTAAGCCTGCTGCTGATCCCCGCCTATGTCGGCTGGATCGCGCTCAACACGGACCGCCCGCTTCGCTTCCTGGTGCACGCTCTGGCGGGCGGCCTGATCGGCATCGGCCTCGCCGCAGTCTATCTGATCCCGGCGCTCAGCCTGCTGTCGTTCGTCAACCCGGCCTCGCTGACCAGGGCGTTCTACCGTCCCGAAACCTGGTTTTTCTGGAACTTCCCATCTGGCACGCATGGCGTGCGGATGATGCTGTTCATCATCCCGCTGTCCCTCGGCGCAGTATTGCTGGCGGCCGCAGCGCTGATGTCGCCCCAATCCCGGCAGGGAACGCGCGGGCCGCTGCTTTGGGCCGCGCTCACGATCCTCGTCGTAGTCATCGTCGCGGGGCTGATTCCGCCGTTCTGGAAATTGCCCGGATTGGCGATGGTGCAATTCCCCTCGCGCGCCCTGCTGATCGTCGAGTTCGCCACGATCACCATGCTCGCGACCACCACCTGGTCGCTGCGCAACCCAGCGATGCTCGCCGGAGCAATATTGGTCGCATTTGCTTACGTCGCCTTGGGGCTCATGGCGCGCCATACGATCGGCCGGACCGCGACGGAGCAGGCGCTGACCGCCTCGCAAATCCGCAGCGCCTATCTCGACGCGCCCGAATATCTGCCGGCGGGCGTCAGGGTGACCGAAGGCGCCGGCCCCGATGACGTCGAGGTCGAGCTCGCCAAGGTGCCGATCGCGCAAGCGTCCGATCGGCGCGCCAAGATCGCAGTTTCAGAGTCTGAAGACGGCGGCATGACCCTCACCGTCGATAGCCCCGCAGCGACCCAAATCGCAGTCCGGCGCTATTACTTCCCGCATTGGCGCGTGCGCGATGGCGGCGGCCGCGTCATTCCGGTGGCTCCGGATCCGAAAGAGCGAGTCGTCACCTTCGCGGCGCCGGCCGGCAAGTCAGTCGCCCGGCTCGAGCTCGGCATGGCCCCGAACGAGCTGCTCGGCCGGATTATCAGCCTGATCGGGCTTGCGCTTCTCGCAATTGCAGCGGTCGTGACTTGCCGCAAGCCGATCGTGCGCTAGCCGCGGCTTTCCAATGCCGCGGCGGCTTCGTCGACAAGCTCCTGGATGATCGCGGCGACGGGCTCCTCGCGATTGACCATGCCGACCGACTGGCCGGCCATCACCGATCCGGATTCAATATCGCCGTCGATCACCGCGCGACGGAGCGCGCCGGCCCAATAATGCTCGATCTGAAGCTGAGCCTCGGCCATTTCGATCGCGCCTTCGTCGAGCTTCCGGGCGACCTCGCGCTGCTTGGCCGCGAAATTGACCATCTCCTGGTTCTTGAGCGCCCGGACGGGGATGACGGGCAACCGCGGGTCGATCTGCACAGACGGGATCGCGTCGCGGGCCGAGGCGCGGATGAAGGCCTTCTTGAAGCTCGGATGGGCGATACACTCCTGCGCGCAGACGAAGCGCGTGCCGAGCTGGACCCCGACCGCACCCATTTCGAGATAAGCGGCGATTGCCTCGCCGCGTCCGATGCCGCCGGCGATGAACACGGGAATATCCTTGCTGATGTTGGGCAGGATTTCCTGCGCCAGCACCGAGGTCGAAACCGGCCCGATGTGGCCGCCCGCCTCCATTCCCTCGATCACCAAGGCATCGACGCTGGAGCGCATCAGCTTTTTGGCGAGCGCGAGTGCGGGTGCGAACGCCATCAGCCTGGCGCCGCTGGCCTTGACCTTGTCGAGCGCCCAGCCCGGGGGAAGCCCGCCGGCAAGCACGATGTGGCCGACACCATGCTTCACGCACGCGTCGATCAACTCGGAAAGCTGGGGATGCATGGTGATGAGGTTGACGCCGAACGGACGGGCGGTGCGCGTCTTGGTCTCGCCAATTTCGGCGTCGAGCAGCTCAGGCGACATGGCGCCGCAGGCGATGACGCCGAAACCGCCGGCATTGGAGATCGCTGAGACGAGGTTGCGCTCCGAAATCCAACTCATCGCGCCGCCCATGATCGCGACCTTGCAGCCAAGAAACTCGGTGCCGCGATGCATCAGCTCCTCGAGCCGCGCGTGGCCGACGCTCGAATGCAAGGCGCGCGGCTCGGCGATCAGCCCCTCGCCGCTCACGCCGCCTGCTCCGCGTCGAGGCCGAAGGCAGTATGCAGCACGCGGACGGCGAGCTCGGTATATTCCTCGGGCAGCAGCACCGATACTTTGATCTCCGATGTCGAGATGGCCAGGATGTTGATTCCGCGCTCGGCCAGGGTCTCGAACATCTTGGCGGCGATGCCGGCGTTGGAACGCATGCCGATGCCGACCGCGCTGACCTTCACCACATCGGTGTCGGTCATCACTTTGTCGAAGCCGATGTCCCCCTTGGCTTTCTCGAGCTCCGCCACGGCATGAGCAAGCGAAGCCGTCGGAATGGTAAAGGTCAGCGTGCTGGTCCCGCCCATGCCGGCTCCGCTCTGAACGATCATGTCGACGTTGATGCCGGCCTTGGCGAGCGGGGCGAAAATGGCCGCGACCGTCCCCGGTCTGTCGGGAAGGCCGGTCAGGGTGACCCGCGCCTCGTTCTTGTCGTGGGCGATGCCGGTGACGAGCTGCTGTTCCATGTCGAGTTCCTCGATTCTGTCGTCGCCGACGATCAATGTCCCGCGCTTGTCCTCGAATGACGAAAGCACCTGCAGCGCCATATTGTAACGCATTGCGAGGCCGACCGAGCGGGTCTGCAAAACCTTGGCGCCGACCGATGCAAGCTCGAGCATTTCCTCATAGGTGATGGCGCTGAGCTTTCGGGCGCGCGGGACGATCCGCGGATCGGTGGTGAAGACGCCGTCGACGTCGGTGTAAATGTCGCAGCGGTCGGCCTTCACGGCGACCGCGAGCGCGACGGCTGAGGTGTCCGAGCCGCCGCGGCCGAGCGTCGCCACCTCCCCTTCGGCGGTAATGCCCTGAAAACCCGGGATGACCGCGATCCCGCCCTTGGCGAACACATCTTCGAGGATGTCGCCGTCGATATGGTCGATCAGCGCTGAGCTGTGCCCCGACGCGCGGATTGGCAGCTGCCAGCCCATGTACGAGCGGGCATTGACGCCCATGCCGCTGACCGTGATCGCGAGGAGGCCGGCGGTGACCTGCTCGCCGCTGGCGACCACCACGTCATATTCGCGCGGGTCGTAGAGCGGCGCGGCTTCCTTGCACAGTTGGACCAGGCGGTCGGTCTCGCCGGCCATCGCCGAGACCACCACCGCGACGTCATTGCCGCGGTCGGCTTCGCGCTTCACCAGGCCGGCGACATGGCGGATCCGTTCGATCCCCGCCATCGACGTGCCGCCGAATTTCATCACGATCCGTTGCTTTGGGCGCGCCATCGCGCGCGGCTTTAGCTGCTGGGCTCACCCGCGCAACCGCCGATCCAGTCCGGCACCCGGTCGCCGGCGATCAGCGCCTCGACGCCGACGCGGGGGCGGACCACCGCCCAGCGGCTGCCGTCCACCAGCACTTCGGGGGTCAGCGGGCGGCTATTGTAAGTGCTCGACATCGCCGCTGCATAGGCGCCAGCGGTACGGAAGACGACGAGGCCGCCGGCCGCCACTTGATCCATTCGGCGCCCGGTGGCGAAGGTGTCGCCGGTCTCGCAGACAGGACCGACGACGTTCGCGGTCTGCTGAGCTCCCGTGGGTCGGACGGCCTCGATCCGGTGCCAGGCGTCGTACAGCACCGGGCGCATGAGATCGTTCATCGCGGCGTCGACAATCACGAACGGATCGATCGCTCCCGGCTTGACACGGATCACGCGCGACAGCAGCACGCCGGCATTGCCGACGATCAGTCGTCCCGGTTCGAACACCAGCCGCACCTTCCAGCCGCCGGCGATGCGGCAGACCATCGTCCCATAATCGGCTGGGCTTGGCGGCGGCGGCAAATCGGGATCGTAGGGAACGCCAAGTCCGCCGCCCAGGTCGGCGACGCGAATGTCGTGGCCAGCGGCGCGCAACTGACCGATCAGGTCGCCGACGCGGGTGAAGGCGCGTTCCAGGGGCTCCAGGCTCGTAAGCTGGCTGCCGATGTGAACGGCGACGCCCTGGACGGCGAGGCCGGGCAGCGCCGCGATCCTGCCATAGGCATCAACCGCCTCACCGAAGGCGATCCCGAACTTGTTCTCGGCCGCGCCGGTCGTGATCTTGGCGTGGCCACCCCCAGCGACGTCGGGATTGACCCGGAAACCGACCGGCGCGCTCCTTCCCATCGCGGTCGCAACGGCTGACAGCAGCTCGGCTTCCTCGACCGATTCCAGATTGAACTGATAGATGCCGCCGTTGAGCGCGAGACGCATCTCCGCTTCCGTCTTGCCGACGCCCGAGAAGACGATCTTGTCCCCCGACACGCCCCCTGCCCGCGCCCGCTGATATTCGCCGCCCGACACGACGTCGGCGCCGAGGCCGGAGCGGGCCAGGGTCGCGATCACGGCGCTGTTGGGATTGGCCTTCACGGCATAAGCGATCAACGGATCGTCGAGCTGCGTCAGGGCCGTGCGCAGCGCCGCGGCATGGCGGCACATGGTCGCGGTCGAATAAACATAGACCGGCGTGCCGACCGCAGCCGCAATCTCGGACAGCGCG
>Ga0207657_10006900_pt1 | contig 11713 bp, 12 predicted proteins | sample KBSC33metaG_FD_184316 | JGI IMG/M metagenome (GOLD analysis project Ga0207657, IMG submission 184316) | Corn rhizosphere microbial communities from Kellogg Biological Station, Michigan, USA - KBS C3-3 metaG (SPAdes) (version 2) | ecosystem: Host-associated > Plants > Roots > Rhizosphere > Soil ...
CTTTCAATTTCGCGAGAACAACTTTTTCAGCGACCTCGGCCATCATCGGGCTGCCTTGAATGCGGTGATACTGGATGATGTGGCGGTCGTATTCTTGCGCGCCTTCGCCGGAATACTCGGTCGCGATTGCGTCGAAAGTTTTCTGGGGAACGAGGTGCTCGGCGACAGCGGCGGAGATTGCGCAGATTATAAAGACGAGAGCGAGTGTCAGCGACGCGAAGATTCTCATGCGGGGAAGAGTACAACAAAGAGAAGCGTGCATGCACAGAGCGAGTTACGCGAGACGTTCGCTTGAACGCTGGGTGTGGCAGGTGTTCAAGGTCAGTATCCGGAAGAAGGCCATACAGGTTTGGTCAGGACGGATTGCTCTCGGCGGGCGTACACGCGATGCGGATTTTTAGTTTCCAAAAGCAATGGTTCCAGCGGCCTTTGCCTGTCAGCAGTCGCCACTTGCCGTCTTTTTTCTCTAAGGCCTTAAACTCGCCGCCTGCGCAATCCTCTCCACAGTGATAGCCAACGTACACGACGGCGACCGTTTTGTCGTGATTGAACCCTACGGCTGAAACTTCAATCCACCCGGGATAGGTGGGATGCCGCTGAACGAATGTCTGCCACCCTGGTGCGGAAGCGGATCCGGAAGTGCCGGAGGGGAAGATTGCCTGCAGCTCCTGCTCGGGAAGAATCGTGTACCTGGGCATTTCTGTCCATTTCTCACGAAGGAGCCAAGGTTCGGAATTCAGCCTGACATAGTCGTGCAAGGCGGGCCGCAACACTTTTTCAGCTTGGTCGTCCAGCGGCTTAAGGCAAAGGTCGTGAGTGGCGGTTGCGGCGCGGACAACTAAAGGATGGGTATCGGGGAGAATGCTGGAATAGACCTGGTACGCATCGTCGTCTTCGTAAATACGTGCGGTTCGCTGATGCCGGCATGCTGTGAGGCCCGATACCATCGTTGCAAACAGGGTGAGAGCAAGCCAGAGGCAACTTCGAAAAGGAGAATGCATAAGGACTTAAAAGCAAGGAGAACAAAACCGGGAAGTTCAGAGAGATTATGCCGGACAAATGAACTTGACATCAAGGCGCGAGTAACTATCTGCCGGACCGGCCGTCAGGCGGTAAGAAGCGAGATATCGCAGGGCGAGCTTGATTGCGCTCAGAAGTTGGTCCTTGAGTAATTATGCACCTGGTGCATAGTTCCGAGGAAGTAGAACAAAGCTCTTGGCTTCTGCTGCGGACTAAAGTGGAGAAGGCGGCGAGACGGAGCGAATGGTCACGCGTGTCTTTGCAGCGGGAAAGCAAATCCTGAATGTGGAATTTTCTCTCTCTCTCTCTCTCTCTCTCTCTCTCTCTCTCTCTCTGTGGATGTCCATAAATGAGCGTGCCCCGCATCACAGAACACTACCGCGATGCAGTAGCAAAAACGAGCGTCAAAACGCGCCACGATAATCAGGAGCTGGGGTTTGTCTCAGGAATGGCTGGTCGGTTGGTATTTCGAGGTCAACGTCCAAAGAACGGAGACGAAGCAGGGGCGCCGAGCGAGGTTGCGAGCTCAAATGTGGGAGTACTGGAAATCAAAGTCTAACCCTGCAGGGCGAAGTCACTCTTATACTGTAGGGCTCGACTTTCGTGGAGATTGGTTCAAACTCTACGTTGTCACATCGGGTCGCTTTTGTCTGGGCAGCGTTTTTCTTGGCTGCTTCCCTGCGAGCTTCCTCTTCAGCAATCTTCTTGGCAATCTCCACCGGAATCTGCTCGAAATGAGTTTTTAACCTTGCCATGGGCATTTGCTCCTTCTCACTTCCCAAACAGTAGCAGGCTGCGGCGGGTACGGGTCATATTGTTAGGGAGGCGAGATCCGGTTTAGTGGGTTGCATAAGCTGCTGAATTGCTGAAACGAGGCTGCCAGATTGCCCAAGGAAACGCTTTGTTTGCCTTGGGTTAAGATAACGTCAGTTACGCGTCATTTTTTTTACTTGCGAAGTCCCTTAGCCCATGTATACGATACGCGACGTTACGTTAACGGAGTACTCCACGCCTACAAGGAGGCTTCCCTTGAGCACACGGAAGCAAAAGCCTGAGATGAATTTCAAAACAATGGCTCAAACTGATGTCCCGCAAGGTCGAAATGGAAAACATCGACAGATCGTTACCAAGCTCTTGTCGGACCTCGATCAGCTAAAGGAAGGCGTTGCCATCCGAGTTCCACTCACGGAGTTGGCGGACAGCAAAGAAAGGGTACGGTCAGCATTGAATCGTGCAACTCGAAAAGCGGGGCGGAATGTGGCCACGGCCACGGACGCGTCTTTCTTGTACGTGTGGAATCAGAAAGACTGAGCCGAATGGGACAGATCTTGTGCTCGTCGACGAACGTGGAGTATTCAGGAGGCTTGTCATGGAAGGCGACGGGTCTGAATTCCCCATCATTGTTTATCCAGAATGGCAGAAGGAGTTCCAGGCTGCGATTTTGGAATTAAACCGTGAGAAACTCGCGGACCGGGTAGTCATGGCCGAACGGGCTATTTCGAAACGGCTGCAAGCGCTATCCCAAAGCTCAGATAGCGCGGGTGAGAGGCAGGCAATTGAAGACGCTTTATCAAGCCTCCGCCTTTTGAAGAGGAACGAGCTCGGGATTTGCAATGGGGATCAGGAATGAGAGTCAGGCCGCCCCGCCTGAGATCACGCCGAAACATCTGCGCATTTGCAGTAGTGGTGCAAGAACCAGCTCATCTGAACGGGTGAGAAACCCTTCCGCACCGGATCCGAGCCCCCACGCGCGTTCCTACTCAGCACTAGAAAACTTTGGTTCGAAAGTTCTCGTGGCGCTGGCGTGCTTTTTCCAGCAGAACTGTGAAGGCCGGGTCCTGACGTAGGCTATTCAGCAAGGGATCGGAGGCTAGATAAGGATAGGGGAAGAAGCCGCCTTCGACGCTCCTTTGTAGCATGCGTAAGGCTGAAGCTTTGTCGCTCAAGATGGCATAGGCCTGGGCGATTTTGTAAGTTGCTTCGGGATCGCGGACATCACGTTCCTGAATCTTCTTTTCGGTATCGCGTAAGCGCGCAATACCTTGGGCCTGCTGATTACGGACGCCACTGCTCAAAGCCTCTCCTATTTGTGCCTGCAGCAGCGAGGGTTCGAGTTCAAAGGCGTGATCAAAGTCGTTGGCCGCCTGGGTGCGGTCATTCTTGTAATACTCCCCGAAGCCTCGATAGAAGAAATCGAAGGCCACATTACTTTCGCGGGGCAAGCTTTCCAGAAATTTGTCGTACTCGCCTAGATAGAGGTAAGCATTGAGAGCCGAGGTGTGCAGCTTCACGCCGGGATCGAGTTCGCGGGCGCGTTCACATTCGCGCGCAGACTCGGGGAGCATGCCGGCGAAGCGGTAGGCGTATCCGAGTTCCCAATGAACCTCCGCGTGATTGGGATTGGTTTTAAGAGCCTCACGCAAGAGCGGTACCGCCTGCTCGACATTGCCTGTGTCGGTGAGCAGATTGGCCATGTAGACGCGGGTGTCGATTTCCTCGGGTCTAAGAGACAGCGCCTTCTCGAAAGCAGCCTGGGCTTTGCGATAGTAATCGCGTCCGCCAAATTGAAAAGAGGCGTTGGCGGTGTAGGCCCGGCCCAGCTGTGCCCAGGTTAGAGGATAGTTTGCGTCGATCTGGTTGGAGGCTTCCAACATCATGATGGCGAGACCAAATTCCCCGCGGGAATAGAGATCGACGCCGCGCAGGTAATATTCGTAGGCACGTGGATTGATCGGCGCCTCGGGCCGCAGCCGCTCCGCCTCCGATGGACTGAGATTCAGCTCCAATCCCTTGATGATCTGATGGGCGACATCGTCCTGAACCCTGAGCAGCTTTTCGTATTTCAGGTCGAACGTCTCCTTCCACAATAGGCTCTGCTTTGTCGCGTCGATGAGCTGAGCGGTGACTCGCAAGTCGTCACCCTCGCGTATGAAGTTGCCGGTCAGGAGAGTATCGACGTTGAGCTCGCCGGCGACTTTGGAGATGTCGATCACCTGATCCCGGTAGCGCTGCACAGCGGATGATGGCCGCACGCTCAGGGCGCTTACGTAACCCAGCTTGGTGATAACAGCGTCGGCCAGGGAAAAGCCGAGGAAGTCGCTCTTGGGATCGCGGTTGAGATTCTGAAAGGGCAGAATGGCGAGACGGCGCGGCTCGACCGGGGCCGCGCGATGGGAGCCGCGCAGGCGGTAGCCTCCATATATAAGGAGGCCGGCCAAGAGAGCCAGGAAGGCGAATACCCAGAGTCTGGCGCGCGGGTGGGCCCGCCAGGGTGGTTCGGGCGAGCGACTGGTTGGCTGGGCAAGGGTGGTAGAGGAAGAACCATTCGAGCCTTCGTTGCGTGCAGGCGCAGGTGACGGGGCATCGAGTTCTGCCGGAATCTCACTTCGAATTTCGAGAACTGGAGTCACGAAGCGGTAGCCCAGTTTGGGGACAGTGGCAATCAGTTCCTGCCCCTCTGGGGTATCTCCCAAGGCGCGACGCAGCGCCGAGATGTTGACGGAGAGGTTGGCTTCCTCGACGAAGCTATTGGGCCAGACCTTTTTCATCAATTCGTCTTTGCTCAGCAGGTGGCCGCCGCTCTGCGCCAGCACGCACAAGATGTCGAAAGCTTTAGGAGTGAGTGCTACGGGCTTGCCGTCGCGCAGTAGCAGGTGTTCTGCCGGGTCCAGACGAAACTTGCCGAATTCGTATAACACTCGTGTTGCCAATGCCATAGGCGTCTTTGGAAGAAATTTGGAGAATTCCTGCCAATCTCTTTTGTGTTCCTAAAGACTGCGCGCAGTAGTCCGGTTAGGTTGGCATTGCTTGCTGCCCCGGCAAGCCGTTCGTGAGTACGGGAATTCTAGTGCATGCGTTTGTACCTCGCAAGTGATTCACGGGTTCACGGCGGCGGGTTCGGAGTTGGTTGAGGGGGCAAGTAATACCAAATAACAAAACAGTTAAAGGAGTACACAAGAGCAGTATGAAAACGAAGTTCATTTTTTCCACACTGGCCGTAGCCCTCGGGCTATCGGCATTTGTCTCCACGGCGACGGCGGCCACGAATGACAGCATTGTCTTCAGCATGGTACGGTCGGCGGGAGCTGCGGGATGTCTGAGCGCCAGCGCTCGCGGACGGGTCACCATCAGCAATCTTGGACCCGTACAGAACATGCACGTAGAGGTAGCATCCCTTCCCCCAAACGTAGACTTCACCCTGTTCGTCATCACTACGCCCAACGCACCTTTCGTTCCTGCCTGGTATCAGGGTGACATCACGACCAATGCGCAGGGCAAGGGCGTGGTGGACGTAACGGGGATTCTGGATGACGAAACCTTCATCCTGAACCCAGGGGGAGTGGCGGCGCAGACAGACCACCTTGGAATCTGGTTCGCGGATCCGGCAGACGCGGTCAATGCTGGCTGCCCGGGTACCGTTACCCCTTTCGATGGCGACCACAATGCAGGCATTCAGGTCCTGAATACCAGCAACTTTCCCGATAACAAGGGTCCACTACTCAAAATTCAATAAGAGCGCTGAGAAGTGGGCGGTGTTGAAACGGCGACACGAAACCTTCACCCGTTCCAGAAGAAGTTCAAGCCAGGGCGCAGGGGCAGGCCTTGTGTCTGCCTCTGCGAGCTTTAGCAATGCGAAGGTCCTCGCGATGCTAGCTGTAACGGTTCGCATCGGCCAGGTGCTCGCTGGTGAGTAACTATGAAATTCAGGGATGGCATACAAGCAAGCAAGTTCAAGTTGTACAACTCCGACCACGCGATTGTAGTGGGCAGCAGTGTGGCGGGGCTGTTGACGGCGCGCGTGCTCGCGGAGCACTTTACGCATGTAACCGTCATTGAGCGTGATTCGCTGCTGAATGAGGTGGGGCCACGGGCAGGGGTTCCGCAAAGCCACCACATTCATGCGCTGCTGCCTCGAGGCCTGCAGATCGTTGAAAAGTTTTTTCCCGGGATTCGTGCGGAGCTGCAAAGCGCAGGCGCAGTTCCCCTGGATATTGGCAACGATGTCGCGTGGCTTACGCCACAAGGATGGGGGAGGAAGTTCCAGTCAGGGATTGAGGCTTTGTCATTCACGCGCGAGTTGCTGGATTACACGGTCCGCCAGCGCATCCGCAGAGTAGAGAATGTGAAAATCGTAGATGGCTCCGAAGTTGGTGGACTGTTGCGGGAATCTAGCCGCATCGTGGGTGTTCGCGTTCGGCAACGTCAAGGGATATTGAGCGCAAAGCGCGAAGAAGCGCGATACGCCGATCTGACGGTGATCGCAGCGGGACGCCGTAACACGATCGCGAACTGGTTTGCGGAAGTTGGCGTGGAGCGTCCGAAGTTCACAACGATCAATGCTCACATAGGTTACGCGAGCCGGATTGTTCGTCCGCCGAAAGGGGCAGCGTTTCCGTGGAAGGCAATAATCCATCAGGCTGCGCCACCCGAGAGCCATAGCAGTGGCCTGGTGTTTCCTATCGAGGGCGATCGATGGTTGATTACCCTGATTGGCGCTGACCGTGACTATCCCCCGACGGATGAAGCCGGGTTTCTCGAGTTCGCGCGAAACCTTCGCAGTCCTCTTCTATATGAAGCTATCCGGGATGCGGAGCCGCTCACACCCATTCGTTCGTATCGCGCTACCGAGAATCGTCGGCATCATTTTGAAGAGATCGCCGATTGGCCAGCGGGAGTCCTCGTGACAGGCGACGCGGCATGCGCCTTTAATCCAGTGTATGCGCAAGGCATGACCACGGCCGCGCTGGAAGCTGAGATGTTGGGCAAATTGCTTTGCGAAGATAGAAGTGCGCACAACCTGGCCGTCACCTTTCAACACAAACTTGCGCGGATTACGCGTGGATCGTGGACGCTGGCCACGAGCGCGGATTTACGGTTCCGATCCGTCGAAGGCGCAACAGCAGATTGGAAGACTCGCGTAATGCATTGGTACGTGGACCGCGTTTTACGCCTGGGCACGGCCAACGTGTGGGCTCGACGCAGGTTCCTTGAAGTGCAGGGCATGCTGAAACAAGCGTCAGCGATCCTGCGCCCGGGTATGGTCGCGCGGGTTCTGCTCGACCTAGCACGGCCTCGGTTCCCGGTGAAGGAGGAAGCACGAATGGCGAGTCATGCGAGGTCTTCGCACGGAAGACAAGCTTCGATGAGTGCGGCGAGAATTCCCTGATGCTGCAGTGGTGAACGTGCGGTGCAGGGGTCCTTCGACTTCGCTGGTTCTTCGCGAGCGAAGAACCAGCTGCGCTCAGGATGACAGGGGAACACAGAAACCTGCTCCGCTCACGATGACAGCGTAACGGAGCAGCCAGCTGCGCTCAGGATGACAGGGTAAGGGAGAGACCCAAACCCGGTCAGGATTATAAGCTCCCTTTAGCGAACGATGTCTACGTTGGCGTGAACTTCGATTATGGGACGACGGACGATAATTTGTCCGGCATCATCTTGGTAGTAATAATGAGGACGGCCCTCATACATATAGGTTCGGCAGCCATACTTCTTGGCTTGTCCCGGGGGTAGTCCGCAATTACCCCAGCCGGTCTTCTTGCCGCGGTTCCATCCCGGAGGCCGCTCGTCGCCATCGCCGTACATGCGGTACTCATAGCCGTCGCGACGTTCCCAACGATCGTCGTCGTCAGAATGTTTGCCATGCTTGTGGCCCTTGCCGTGGCCATGGTCGTCGTGATCGGCCATTACTGTGGGCGTGGCGATGCCGAGTGCCACTAGCAAAGCGAATATTGTCAGCAGGCTTTTGCGCATGAGTCCTCCAAAGTTTCCGAAGCAAGCGAAGCACCGTGAAGCTCCAGCTTACTTTTCAGCAGCTTACCTTGCACGATTACAAAAGTACCGCGACAAACAGGAGAGTCACAGAGGAGCTTTTACCTGCGGAGAGGGAAATGGAGCCGCATGGAATTACGCGTGACACTCCGTTGGAGGATGGCTAAGTACTCGAAGGGGCGGCGCACTGCATACTCTCTGGCCAGCAACCCCCGAGTCGTGAAACAGTATCCAAGCGGGAAGAATGATGTTGGGCCTCACTCGGCCAATCCGCTGGACCCTGGTCATCGTCGTCTTAGTCATGCTGGAAGCAGGCTGGGCGCAAGGTGTGCGGTCTGGTATTGCAGCGAACGCTGCCTCAACCGGAACGCAAAACGTGTCGGTGAGCGTCAACGACGAAAACGGGGTGGCCGTTCCGTCGGCTCGCGTTTCGCTGCAGGCGGCTACTCAAAGTCGCGGTTTGTGGTGCGCCACGGATTTTACCGGCCGTTGCAGCGTGCAAGGACTGGCGCCTGGTTCGTATCGACTGATGGTGGAGAAGCCAGGCTTTTACGCGGTGGCCAACCAGACGGTCGAGGTCGGCAAAGTACCGGCAATGGAGGTCAGGCTAGTTCACATACAGGAAGTGCATGAAGTGGTGAACGTGGTCGAGTCTCCGCCGGGCATCGATCCCTTGCAGACGGCTTCTACCGAGCAGATTACGGGGCTCGACATCCTCAACATTCCTTATCCGTCGACCCACGACTATCGCAACGTGCTCAATTTCATTCCGGGCGTGATTCAGGACAATGGTGGCCAGCCTCATGTTGCGGGGGCTGCGACGTACCAGACGCTCACGTTGTTCGACGGCTTCAATGTGACGCAGCCGGCGAATGGAAACCTGGTGCTACGGGTCAGCACCGACGCTATCCGGTCGATACAGGTGCAGGACAGCCGGATCTCGGCTGAGCACGGCAAGGGATCAGGCGGCGTTCTCGCCATCAACACGGGTATGGGCGATGATCACTTTTTCTTTGCCGCAACGAACTTCCTTCCTTCCGGTCAAGTAAAGCGTGGAGTGTCGTTCGACAATGTGGTTCCGCGCCTGACCATTTCGGGGCCGATCAAGAAGGGGAAAATCTGGTTCTTCGAAGGAGTAGACGGCGAGTTCGATCACAACATCATTACCGAGTTGCCGCCGGGGCAGGATACGAACAATTTCTGGCGCGCGGGCAATATTGCCAAGATTCAGGTGAACGTCGCACCCGCGCATATTCTGACAGCCAGCTATCTGTTCAACCGGCAGCACGAGCAGTATGCGGGATTGTCGATCTTCAGCCCACAATCCAGTACGCCCAGCGATACGGAGCGCGGCGATTTTCTGACAGCGCGCGATCAGATTTACCTTGGCGGGGGACAGTTGCTGGATTTCGGATTCAACTTCGATCAGTACGGCAGCGATCTGCGGCCCCAGGGGTCCGCACCATACGTTTCAAATTCCAAAAACGTGACAGGCAGTTATTACCTGGGCTCGCATCTCCGGGCGCGCAGGTGGCAGGGAGTTTCGAACTTAACGCTATCCCCGCGGCAATGGCATGGGCGGCACGAATTCAAAGTTGGAGTGGACCTCGATCGCCTGGCTTACAACCCGGTGTTTCAGCGCAATCCGATTTCTTACCTGCGCGTGGGACAGACATTGCCGGCAGGAGCAAATTGTCTTTCCGTAACGCCGACACCTTGCGCGCGCTATTCCGCTTTTTCGCTGGGCCCGCAATCGGAAACAAACAACGTGGAGGTGAGCTGGTACGCGCAAGACCGGTGGGCTCCCGCTGAGCGTCTGATTATCGAGGGGGGGCTGCGCTACGACTGGGATGAGATCATCCGCGAGTCGCTGCTGTCACCGCGTCTGGCGGGCAGCTACCTGCTGGACAAAGAAGGAAACACGAAAGTATCGGCGGGAATCGGAATTTTCTATGACGCAACCAACATGGTTCTGATTTCGCGGCCCTTCGAGGGTCAGCGCATCGATTATTTTTTCAATTCGCAAGGGTTCTTGAGCGGAAGCCCTATTCCCCTGACATTTACGGTAGATCGTTCGGTGCTCAAGGCGCCGCGCTTCCTGAATTGGAGTTTCGGGGTAGAGCACAATTTTCCCCACGATGTGTATGTGCGAGCGGACTACATTCGACGCCACGGCACGAATGGGCTGGTTTACAACACTCCGCCGGGATCATCGTTACTCTCGGGCGACTACGTTCTGCAGAATTCGCGGCAGGATCATTACGACGGGTTCCTCATCAGTGCGCGGCATAGTTTTCGGAAGAGTTACCTTGTGACTGGCTCGTACGTGCGATCCCGCGCGCGCAGCAACCAGGTACTGACGTTCAATGTAGACAACCCGCTCTATAGTCCGCAGCTTGGTGGTCCGCTACTTTGGGACGCACCCAATCGTTTTCTCTCGACGGGTATCCTACCCGCGTGGATTCCAGTGCTGAAGAAGGTGGACGTGGAGTATTCGGCGGAAGCGCGCACCGGATTTCCCTTCCTTGTGGTTAACAATCTTCAGCGGTTGGCGGAGCCGCCGGGATCGCGGCGTTTTCCTTACTACCTCAGCGTGAATCTGTTCCTGGAGAAGCGCTTTCACTGGCGTGGGCGGTACTGGGCAGTGCGCGGAGGGTTTGTCGATATTAATGGGCGGCACAATCCGGCTGCCGTGAACAACAACATCGATTCTCCTGAGTTCCTGACGTATGGCGCGTTCACGCACCGGGCGTTTACGGCGCGGATACGGTTCCTGGGGAAGAAGTAGGGAGAGAGTCGGGTTGTGGGTCTGGGTGTCTGCGACGCGCGACCGAAAAGCTGAAGCTGAATTCTGGAGGCGAGTGCGGGTCAGGGCTCCCGAAGCGGCCTTTGCCCTGCGGGTGGAACGCTCGCCCGCACCGCCGTGATCGAACTTCCGACAACTAAGATGAATGTTGCCGGGATGATGTTGTTCTCAGGCTCGTGTCTGCAGTAGCGATGTGAGTGGTCTACAGTTTCTTCCTGAATCGCAGGCAACGCCGGGGACGGGGCAGGCTTCCTACCGCCCGGTACTGAATCCATCTTAGATTCCCAGTCATCTCAACCTAACTGGAGGACACTCATGGCACACGAATTACCCCCTTTGCCGTATGACTATGCGGCTCTTGAGCCCACCATTGACCAGCAGACCATGAAGCTGCACCACGACATGCACCACGGCGCCTATGTTAAGAACCTGAATGCCGCGCTGGAGAAATATCCCAATCTGCAATCCAAGAAAGTGGAAGAGTTGCTGCGCGATCTGAACGCCGTTCCGGAGGACATTCGCACCACCGTACGTAACAATGGCGGCGGTCATGTGAATCACACTATGTTCTGGAAGATCATGAAGCCCAATGGGGGTGGCGATCCCAGTGGGAAGGTTGCCGAGGTGATTAAGCAAACATTCGGCAGCTTCAAGGATTTTCAGACGAAATTCAATGATGCGGGCGCGAAGCAGTTCGGCAGCGGCTGGGTTTGGCTGGCTGGAAAGCCGAACGGAGAAGTGCAAATTATCTCGACGCCGAACCAGGACAGCCCGTATTCGCAGGGTCTGTATCCCATCCTGGGGAATGACGTGTGGGAGCATGCGTATTATCTGAAGTACAACAATCGACGGCCGGAGTATCTTGCCGCCTGGTGGAACGTGGTGAATTGGAACGAGATCAACAGCCGGTACGAAGCTTTCAAGTCGGCTCCGGAGCCAGCCCTGGCGGGACGATAATTAAAGGAAAATTGTGGAGAGCCTCGGATGGGTCCGAGGCTCTTTTTTGTTGTCGGTGGCGGGGGCTAAAGCCCCCTGTTCGAGATACGTTTGACGCGGCGATGAAGTGCCGCTCTTCCACCGGTGAAGCGGCGGCTCCTCGACAAAATGTCTCCGGTT